>Ga0206844_10139_pt1 | contig 24745 bp, 18 predicted proteins | sample Alteio_BWOrgCont_22_FD_152907 | JGI IMG/M metagenome (GOLD analysis project Ga0206844, IMG submission 152907) | Enriched cells from forest soil in Barre Woods Harvard Forest LTER site, Petersham, Massachusetts, United States -... | ecosystem: Environmental > Terrestrial > Soil > Temperate forest >...
ACCCAAGCCGAAATACGTTTGGTTTGTCTTACCAAACTAAAACTAGATACCAAACAAATGGCAGGAATACTTGGAGTGTCGTTTGCCACGATCAGGCAAACCCGTTACCGTTTGCGCAAAAAACTTGGCCAGCCCGAAGGAGACTCAATAGATGATATAGTTGAATCTGTTTGATAACCAGTATTGTTGTGTTTTGTAGATAAGCTTGTAGATGCCGTTTGTTAGGTAATAGCAAGTTATCGAGCATACTTTTGTTCCATAAATGAAAGTAGCGCAGGCAAAAAAAATAAACCTGAATTAATGCGATTGAATACCTCTTATACAAGACAGGGCCATGTTTTTTGCCATAAAACCAAATTGTTAATATTAATGTAATAACTTGATTTTCACTTTGCCTCAAAAAGAAACTACTTTTGCCGCCGATTTACATCGAACACAGTCTGGAGACCACCTCCTTTTCAAAAAGCTCTGTTTTCTGTACATTGACTGTGATTTTTACTTATTCGCTTTATAATTTTTAAGGTTTTCTATATCTATTTTAAACTGTTCAAGCAATTCATTTTTCCCGACCATAGTTTTAATATAATCGTTCAACGTTTCTCTTGCCAGTTGCAATTCTTTTTCAACATGCTGTTTTTCTACTTTCAGGAAACCCTTTTCCTGCTCAGCGGCCATCATGTTCAATTCGAACAATGCCTTATCGCGTTTACGTTTTATTTGTTGGCCATTAATAAACACGCCGGCCGACAATGCTATAAGTATGGCTATAATAATCGCGCTCCATGTAACAATACTTTTCCTTCTGCTTTCATCCGCTTTAATAATATTTGTATTCTCCTGCACGGCATTGATCGAATCTTGTTTAATTTTAAAATCATACCCTAATTCAATACGCGCAATTTTTCTATCACTTTCATTATTATTAATACTGTCTCTGTAAACAATATAATTTTTATTGTTCTCGTAAGCGCCTCTGTAATTTCCGGTAGCACTGTCTAAACGAGCCAGGTCTTTGTAGCAAGATGCAATGTTATCCTTTTCACCATTACTAATAGATAAAGTGAGAGCAGAATCGAGATACGCTTTTGATGCCCTGTAATTTTTTTGAAGCATATACACTTCACCAATATTATTTAAGTTAAGTACCATCGTCTTCTTCTCTCCTATTTCTCTGCTAATAACAAGCGATTGAAAATAATAACTCAAGGCTTTTGTATAAAGGGAATCCTTCATGCTAACAGGATAGACACTCCGCGATCTCCTTTCAGGGTTTTGTTGAGCCACTTTATAAACACGCGCCTGTTGCTGATAAAAGGCGCCAATGGTATTCAGGGTAAGGCTAATAACTTGCTTACTACCCAATTCCTTAGAAATTGCCAATGCCTGAAATTCATACACCAGCGCCTGGCTCATATTGCCCTGCTCAAAATAAATACCGCCTATATTTCCTAATATAGTGGCTGAACTATTCTTGTTCTCAAGCTTCTGCATAACCGTAAGCGACTTAAAATAATATTCGAGCGCTTTAGTGTTATTCCCTTGTTCCTGATAAGCGGTGCCAATATTTGTTAGGCACACTCCTTCAACAAATTTGTTTTCAATTCGCTGGCTTATAGCTAATGCTTTAAAACCATACTCAAGCCCTTTGGCATAATTACTTTCATTTACATATATATTAGCCATGCCTATCATGCAATCGGCCATACCTTCACTATCGTTTTTTTGCTGGTAAATAGCCAAAGACTTCGAGTCATATTCAAGGGCGGCAGGGTAATTACTCTGACGCTTATATATAGCCGCAATATTTTGAAAATCTCTGGCTATGCCATCCTTATATCCAATTTCTTCGGCCAGTGCCAATGATTGCTTGTCGTAAGCAATTGCCTTATCATAATTCCCCAGTTCGCTATTCAAAAAACCAATGCTAGAAAGGCACAGACTCATTCCATATTTACTACCTGCTTCTTTGTAAACGGCTAAAGCTTTTTCATGGCTTTTAATAGCAGAATCAAACTTGCCTTCATCTTCATATACATACCCAATATGAATGAACGTGGCGGCAACACCATTTTTAAAATTCAGTTTTTTAGCAAGTGTTTGTGCACTGTTCGAACAAACTAATGCACTGTCCAGCTTGCCTGCTATTTCAAGCTTATCGGCCAGTGCGTTTAAGATATTTACTTTAGAGGTATCCTCTTTTTGAGTACCTAGAACATTCCTGAGTGAATCAATTATATGACTTTGGGAAAAAGCAACTGTGCATATTACAGTAAAGTATAAAACAACAACGCTTCTTATTCTCTTTTTCCTATCCACAATATGAATTGCTTTCCGCGGAAACTTCTCTATTACTTCCCACTTCGTTACTTTAGTAAAAGTAATATTATTCCAAATGCCATACTCTCAAAACAAAAAAGCCCCGCATTTCTGCAGGGCTTTTAAGTTTCAATCCATCAAGCAAATATCAACCACATTTTGAGTATCCGCAGTTTTTGCATTTCAGGCAACCTTCTTCGTAAATGAGTCCGTCCTCATCTCCGCAGCTCGAACATTTTCTGTCCTTGCTTTGGGTTCCATCTGGTATATACTTTTTCAATGCTCTTTCTACACCTGCTTTCCATGTGTTAATAGAATCATCATACAGGTTAAGGTTAGCTATCAGGTCAACCACATGTGGTATAGGCATACCGTGGCGCAATACACCCGATAATAACTTAGCATAGTTCCAATATTCTTTATCGAAGCTGCGTGATAAGCCTTCAATGGTAATGTTATAACCATCCTTGTCTTTGTAACGGAAGTCATAACGTTTCTTACCATCTTCATTCTTATTCTTCATTACCCAGCCTTTTTGCACCCACATTGGCAGGTTAAATACATCTTCAGCCTTACCGGTAAATACTTCGTATGGTTTACCATTCAATATACCTACAACCGCGATCCATTTTTCAGGGCCGTTGTTAAAACGAATTACTTCAGCTTCCAGTTCGCGTGGACGCTTAGGTGCAATGGTTTCGGTAAATTGTCCGTTTGCATTTACTACGGCTTTCTTGTTCTTATCTTCAGCTGCAATAAGTACACCACTGCGTGAACCATCACGGTAAACGGTAATACCCTTTAAGCCTTGTTTCCAGGCTTGTATATAAATTTCGCCTACGCTTTCTACTGCCACATCGTTTGGCAGGTTAATGGTAGAGCTAATACTATGTGTTGTGTATTTTTGAACAAGCGATTGCAATTCAACACGTTTGATCCAGTCAATTTCAGGAGCAGTTGAACCTGCATAAGGGCTCTTGGTAATATCGGTGTTGCCGGTAACGTTCATCCATGTTTTCACTTTTGGATGATACACCATGAATTCTTCCCACTTGTCGCCCATTTTATCTACAAAGTCAACCTTAGCATTTTTGTCGTTAGGATTGATCTTCCTTCTTCTCTTGTAAGAGAGTAAGTAAACCGGTTCTAAACCCGAAGATGTTTCAGCCAAAATACTTAAGCTGCCTGTAGGAGCTACAGTGCTTATAGAAATATTACGGCGGCCCAACTTCATCATACGGTTGTAAACCTCTGGCATTTCCTTTTCTAACATTTGAACGAACTCTGAAGTGTTCTCGATCTTAGGATCAAAACCTTCGAACGAACCGCGTTCAACTGATAGGTCGATAGAGCTGGTAAATTCTGCATCACACTTGGTGCGCATCATTTTATCTACTTCCACCATCGCTTCTTTCGAATCGAACTTGTGATTCAATGCTGCCATAGCATCGCCAAGAGCTGTAAAGCCAAGGCCTGTACGCCTACCCTTCTTACCTGCATCGTAAAGCAGTTTCCAGGTATCAACTTCTATTTTCTTAATATCACTTGGTTCCTTATCAGCTTGTATCTTGTTCATGATCCTTTCAATCGATTCAAGCTCAAGGTCAACTAAGTCATCCATTAAACGTTGTGACTCGTAGGTAACCTGGTAGAACTTTTCGTAATTGAAAGCTGCTTCAGGAGTAAATGGCTTTTCAACAAAGTTGTAAAGGTTGATAGCGATCAGCCTGCAGCTATCACCGCCTTGCATCGCAATTTCTGAGCAAGGGTTGGTAGATACGTTCTTAAAGCCAGGATATACTGAAGATGTTGAATACTTGTGCTGGCGATCCCAGAAGATAAGTCCCGGTTCAGCGCTTTGGTGAGCCGCTTTAATAACGGTGTTCCAAAGTTCGCGAGCCTTAATGGTTTTGGTAACCGAAGGAGCATCTGATTCAATTGGCCAACGGTGTGTATATTCTTTATCATTAACAACAGCTTCCATAAACTCGTCAGATAGACGAACTGAAATGTTAGCGCCGGTAACTTTTGATAAGTCTTGCTTAATAAGTACAAAGTTCTCTACATCAGGGTGAGCAATGTCAATAGTGATCATTAACGCGCCACGTCTTCCGTTTTGAGCAACTTCACGGGTGGTGTTCGAAAACCTTTCCATGAACGATACTGCGCCTGTTGTGGTACCGGCAGAATTGTTTACCGATATGCCAGAAGGGCGAAGTGTAGAAATATCGATACCAACACCGCAACGCCTTTTGAATAACTGAGCTAATTGCTGGTCGGTATGCATAATACCTCCGTATGAATCATATATTTCAGGAAGAACAACACAATTTGACAAAGATGCGATTACATGCTTGTTACCCAAACCAAACATTACGCTTCCTTGTGGTATTACATATTTAAAGCCCTTGAACATTTCAAAAATCTTCTCTTCAGTAAGCAATCCTCTCTTTTGTCCGTATGCCGACAATAGAGCATGCTTACCATTCATGGTAGTGATATCCGCGTATTCTTTTTCTTTACGGGCGAATTCATGCGCCATACGACGGTGCATATCATCCGGTGTAGTTTCCTGTAATACGCCATTCTTATCGCGCAGGGCATATTTGTTCATCCAGGTAGATGCAGCTAATTCGTCTCCTCCAAAATACTCTATGCATTTTGCACGTATCTCGTCGTAGGTCACGGCTGTTTTTGTTTGGGTTGGTTGGTCTTTGATCATCGGGCTAATTCTTTAGGTGTAATGTTTTACATTTTTTTAATTTTTTTCACTTTTCAAAAGTGTACTTGCAAAAATATTTTTTACTGAAACGGTAGAACCAATTGTGCTTTCTATTTTTTTAACATTGTTATTAACACAGCCCTTAAAACGCCGAATACGTAGGGTTTTGCGACTAAATAATGTTTTCAACAAAATTACTTGCCAGACATTATCAACAACTCTAAATCCTTGTAGGGAATTTTGAAGGCCTCGCCCAAATATTTATTTGTCAGCAATCCTTTATAAATGTAAATTCCGTTCCTTACCTGTATATCCTGTCGTATTAAATTCTCTAATCCTCCCTCATCGCCTGCACGCACTAGCATTGGGGTAAAAATATTGCTCAATGCTATTGAAGCTGTACGCGAAACACGTGACGCAATATTTGGCACACAGTAGTGGGTTACACCATGCTTACGGAAAACAGGGTCGCTATGGGTAGTAACCTTCGATGTTTCAAAGCATCCGCCCTGGTCAATACTTACGTCAACTATAACAGAGCCTGCTTTCATATCAGTCACCATTTCTTCGGTAACAATGCAAGGTGTGCGACCATTGGTAGATCGCATAGCGCCAATAACTACGTCGGCTGATTTAAGGTGGCGGCCCAAGATCCTTGGCCTGATGGTAGAGGTGAACACACGTGCACCTATCATAGTTTGCAAACGCCTTAACCTATAAATAGAGTTATCGAATACCTTAACAATAGCGCCACGGCCAAGTGCAGCACGGGCTGCAAATTCGCCTACGGTACCGGCACCTAATATTATTACTTCGGTTGGCGATATGCCTGATACACCACCCATTATCAATCCGGGGCCATCGTGTATGTTACTCAAATACTCTTCTGCAATTGATATAGATGTACCTCCCACAATCTCACTCATGTAACGGATAACCGGGTAAATGTCCGATTCGTCACGTAACCAGTCGAATGCAATAGCATTAACCTTTTTCAGCATCAGGTGCTTTAAAAAATCTTTAGGCTGAATGGTAAGCTGCAATGCCGATATAAGCGTTTGGTTCGGCTTCATCATATTAATTTCAGATACCAAGGGAGGAGCTACCTTTAATATGATATCTGACTTAGTATATACATCATTTGCAGTGTAAGCTATCTGTGCACCAGCTTCACTGTAATCGTTGTCTTCAAAATGGGCATTCTTACCGGCACCGGTTTCTACCAATACCTGGTGGCCATTATTTACCAACAGGGCAACGTCGTCGGGCACTAAGGCCAAACGTTTTTCTTCTGTCGAAATTTCTTTAGGTATACCAATGTACATGTTACCCTTTTTGCGGGCAACTTCCAGGGTTTCTTCCTGTGGCGAAAGTGCGCCCCTCGATAAAGACTCAATTAATTCTTTCGATGATATCATACCGGTTGTTTATAATTATTCACCCCCTGCCCCTCTCTACAAATAGAGAGGGGAAAGGATGTAAGGATATTTTATTTTGAATAAGTTGTTTTTATATTCATTCGGCCTTCGTTATTCATTATTCGACATTCGTTATTCTTTAACACTTATCTCCCGGGTGTTACCGTTTACATCTATTTGAATGGTAACCGCACCTGGCGGAACCAACTCATTTATCATCTCAGGCCACTCAATAAAGCAATATCCTCCCGAATAAAAGTACTCCTCGTAACCCATGTCGTAAGCTTCCCTCTCATTCTTTATCCTATAAAAGTCAAAGTGATAGATTTTCAGGCTATTATGGCCGTCATATTCATTCACTAAGGCAAATGTAGGGCTGCTTACCTGCCCTGTAACACCCAGAACTTTACAAAGATACTTAATAAAGGTGGTTTTTCCACTCCCCAGGTTACCGGAAAATGTGAACACACGATTGTTCTTAAAATTAGAGATTAACTCTACTGCTATTTGTTCAAGCTGATGCTCTTCGGTTACGCTCCATTTCAATACCATAAGGGCATTTTTTCTTTCCAACAAAGTTAAAAAGGATTTCCTATCCTATTACATAGCCCCGGCATTTATGCCGGGGTAAAAGTTAATATCCCACTCCCCAACCCCTCTCCCCGGAGAGGGGAAAAAGGGGTGAGGGCAAAAAAAATCCCCTGCCTAAAGGCAGGGGCTATTAAATACAAATAACATGAATTATTTTGGTGATAATGCCACGAAAGGTATGATCATTTCTTCGAGTGAAATACCCCCGTGCTGAAAAGTATCCTTATAGTAGTTAACGTAATAATTGTAATTATTAGGGTAAGCAAAGAACTTGTCACCTTTCACAAAAACAAACACGCTGCTTACATGCTGGCGTGGCAAAAAGGCCTCGGCAGGGTTTTTAACCGCAAATACATCTTTAGCCTGGTAAGTTAAGCTCTTACCCGATTTGTAACGCAGGTTGGTATTGGTGTTCTTATCACCAATAACTTTGGTAGCCTCAGTAACTTTTATGGTACCGTGGTCGGTAGTAATAATAAGCTTGGCCTTGGCTGCAGCAATCTGCTTTAATATATCATGTAACGGAGAGTGCTGGAACCACGAAAGAGTAATAGAGCGGTAAGCAGCATCGTCACTGGCTAATTCGCGTATCACTTCCATTTCGGTACGTGCATGCGAAAGCATATCTACAAAGTTGTATACGATCACGTTCAACTTATTGCCGGCCAGTTGGTGTATATTTTCCGACAGTTTTTTGCCATCAGCAAAGTTGGTTATCTTATTATAACTGAACTTAATGTTGCTTTTGCCTAACCTTTTCAGGTTGCCTTCTAAAAAGTCAGCCTCGTGTAAGTTCTTACCACCTTCATCTTCGTCGTTCATCCAAAGGCCCGGATGCATCTTCTCAATCTCTGATGGCATTAAACCCGCGAATATGGCATTACGTGCATATTGTGTGCAGGTAGGCAGTATAGCGTAGTACGATTCTTCTTTATCTACCTTAAATAGTTCTTCAATAACCGGTTGCAATACCTTCCATTGATCGAAACGGAGGTTATCTATCAATAACATAAAGGTTGGTACAGATTCCTTTTCTACCAAAGGCAAAATTTTGTTGCGCATAAGGGTGTGCGACATAGCAGGCGCATCAACGGCTTTACTTTGCAGCCAGCTCAAATAGTTCTTTTCAATAAAGCGGGCAAACAAACTATTGGCTTCAGCCTTTTGCATCTGGAAAACTTCTTTCATACTATCGTCGCCAGAACTTTCCAGTTCAAGTTCCCAATAGATGAGTTTTTTATAAACCTCTTCCCATTGCTTGCTGTTCAGGTTCTCACCTAATTGCATACCAATGTTCCGGAAATCTTGCTGGTACCCCGATGTGGTCTTTTCACTTATCAGGCGGTTCTTATCGATGTTCTTTTTAATAGCCAGCAATATCTGCCCAGGGTTAACGGGCTTAATCAAATAATCGGATATTTTTGAACCAATAGCGTCGTTCATAATTGACTCTTCTTCGCTCTTGGTGATCATTACTATAGGAATACGCTGGTTGATGTTCTTTATCTTACCCAACGTTTCAAGGCCCGATATGCCCGGCATATTCTCATCTAAAAAAACTATATCGAAACTGTCTTTGCCTTTTGTAAATTCGTCAACTGCATCATTTCCGTTAGTAACTGTTTTTACATCAAATCCTTTTTCTTGTAAGTATAGTAAGTGGGGCTTTAAAAGATCGATCTCGTCGTCTGCCCAAAGAATGCTTATTTTTCCCATTTTTGCGGTGTATAATTAATTTTTACTCGGTCTTTACAAAGATAACGATACTTATCGGGTAATATTGGGTAGCGACTGTGAAAAAGTGTTAAATAAAATATAGTGACTCACCCCCGCCCCCTCTCTATAAAACAGAGAGGGGAGAAATATAGTGAGTATATAAAAATGAGAACGATAAATAACATACAATTTAAAAATACTCAGAGGCTTTTCTCCTCTCTATAGGTAGAGAGGGGTTAGGGGTGAGTAGCTGCATTATGATAAAGAAGAAGATTATAAACGACCCTATATATGGTTTTGTTACCGTACCCGACGGTATTATTTACCAGTTAATTGAGCACCCTTACTTTCAGCGTTTGCGCCGCATACAGCAGTTGGGCATAAGCTATTTGGTTTACCCGGGCGCTATACATACACGCTTTCAGCATGCTTTGGGTGCTATGCACCTGATGCAAAATGCTATTGAGACCTTACGATCGAAAGGAATTGAAATTACAGACCAGGAATCGGAAAGTGTCAAGATTGCCATATTACTGCACGATGTGGGGCACGGGCCATTTTCGCACATATTAGAGCATAGCATTGTTGATGGCGTTAGCCACGAAGACCTTTCGGAGCTTTTGATGGAAAGCCTGAACAAGCACTTTAAAGGCAAGTTGACCCAAGCCATACAGATTTTCCGCAACCAGTATAAAAAGAAGTTTTTACATCAGTTGGTATCTAGCCAACTTGATGTTGACCGCCTCGACTACTTGACACGTGATACATTCTTCACCGGAGTATCGGAAGGCGTAATCGGGTACGACCGTATTATAAAAATGCTCACTGTAGCCAACGGTAACCTGGTAGTTGAAGCCAAAGGCATATACAGTATTGAAAAGTTTATTATTGCCCGCAGGCTTATGTACTGGCAGGTTTACCTGCACAAAACAGTATTGGCAGGTATGGAGCTTTTGGTAAACATATTAAGGCGCGCTAAAGAATTGGCAGGCCAGGGTGTGGAACTATTTTGCACGCCTGCTTTCCACGAGTTTTTGTATAACCACCATACCAAGAAAGATTTTGCAAAAGATGGCCGCCTGCTGGAAACTTTTGCACAACTTGACGATTATGATGTATTGAGCAGCATAAAAGTGTGGGTAAATCATAAAGACCCTATTTTATCTACACTTAGTAAATGGCTCATCAATCGTCAGTTGTATAAGATCGTTATTAATAACAAACCCTTTCCTGCAAGTCAATTAAAGACTTTACAAGAAGAGGCAATAGATAAATACAAGATCGCAAAAAAAGATGTAAAATATTTTGTCTGCTCGGATGAAGTAACCAACGATGCCTACAGTATACAAGATGTGCGCATTAACATACTTTTCCCTAATGGTAAAATAATGGACTTCGCTAAAGCATCAGATAACTTGAATGCTACGGCGCTTAATACGGTTACACGTAAGTACTTTGTATGCTATCCGAAATCAATTACGAATTAAGAATCAGGAATTAACAGATGTAACCCCGAAGGGGGTTAAACATGAATAACCACCGGTAAAACCGGTGGAGATGAAACAAACACAACGCCAACCCTAAAAGGGTTGAATTCAAAGAACGAGATGAGCACCTACACTCAGCTATTGTACCAAATAGTTTTTAGCACCAAAAACCGAGAACACACCCTTACTTATAATAAACAGGAACTATTCAAGTACATAACTGGTATTTTGAAAAACAAAAACTGCCACTTATATCAAATAAACGGAGTCGAAGATCATTTACATATTGTCACACATATACATCCATCTATATCTGTTTCCTCGCTTGTCAAAGACATAAAATTAGCAAGCACAGAACACATCAAGAATAATTCTCTATTCCCACATTTTAATGGATGGCAGGATGGGTATGGAGCGTTCACTTATTCAATAAAAGAAATAGACAGACTAATAACTTACGTCAAAAATCAGGAGGGCCACCACAAAACAAAAACATTTAAAGAAGAATATATCGAGCTATTGAAGGAGAACGGAATAGTGTACGATGAGAAATACTTGTTTTAATATTCAACCACTTCGTGGTTGCCTTTAATCCGTACTTATTCACACCGCATTTCATGCGGTGCTATTCATTTTTAATCCCTTCGGGATTATTTACTTATTCTTTATATTTGTCTTCATGGCTTTCTACGACCTACCTAAACCCGAACGCGATAAACTTGTTGAGCATATCAACAACAATATACTTTCTGAAATAATTAAGGGGAAGAAAAAAGACATACTCTCCTATTTCTCGGATGAGGACACCTATATACGTAAGACTGCCTACCTGGCTATTGGTAAGATATACAGCAGTGATAAATCTTTGCGAAAGAAAGTGCTGGAACTTTTAGAAACATTACTAAAAGAAGATGATTTTAAAATACGCCAAACGGTTGTTAATGCAGCGGGAGAAATTGGCAAGACCGATTTTGAAGTGGTGCAACACTTTTTTAATACCGGCTTATTTGATGAACACCACTCCATACGCAATGCGGTAATTGGCTTAGTAAAGAAGATGGGCGAAAAGAACCCAAAGCCTGTTTTGCAATGGGCAAAGAAATACCTGCACCACGAAGATAAAGAGATACGCCGTGAAATATGCCATGGCATTGAATTGCGTGGCCGCACCCACCCGCAAGATATTTTGCCCATGTTGAAAGAACTACAACACGATAAAACAAAAAGGGTAAGCAGCACCCTGGTGCATATACTGGGACAAATAGCTTACAAAAAAGGCTGCTTAGAAACCGTACTTGCCGACCTAAAGACATGGAACAACCACGATATTGTTACCAAAGCCATTGAAGAGATCATTGACGTTCACGACCGCTACAAAGATTTTTCATTCTACACCAAAAAACAGGCAAAGGAGATCGTAGATGGGTTTAAGTGGTAAAGTTTTATTATTTTTCATATTTCTACTTGCCCACTATTTGCTTACCATTAACATAGAAAACAATGCCAAGTACAGAAATCATTGACAATCCAGCTCAATTTGAACAATTTTACAACCATCTAACAACTCCTAATAATTCAAGGATTATTTTTTCCGGGAAATTTGGAATAGGGAAAACTACTTTTCTTCAAGAATTTTTCAAAACCTATAACTCCAAATACACCACAATTCATCTGTATCCTGTAAATTACTCTATTAGTCCTAATGAAGATATACTTGGATTATTAAAATATGATATCATCAATGAGTTAATAAACAATCACCCAATTAAAACTGAAGAATTTGATTTTAACAACGCAGAAATCCTTACGGAATTTATAAAATCTAACTATGATGGGTTCCTTGCTCCAATAATTAGCAGCATTCCGAAAATAGGAAAGTTAGCAGCCCCTATTTATACGAACATCTTGAAACTAATTCCAAAATATGAAGAATTTAAAAAGAAAATTAACTCAGGTGAATCAATTGAATTAAAGAAACTTGGTGAATTAATTGAGAAAAAAAACGGCAGCTTTTATCAAAACGACTTTTACACTGATTTTATTTCAAGGAAACTTAATGAGATAAAAGAAGAAAACGCAAATAAAGAAAATGTTCTAATAATTGATGATTTAGACAGAATTGACCCAGAACATATTTTTAGACTCTTTAACATATTTGCAGCTCACTTACACAATAATAACGAGACAAATAAATTTGGTTTTGATAAAATAATTTTCACCTGTGATATCGATAATATTGAATCAATTTATAGGCATAAGTATGGAAAAAATGTTGACTTTACTGGCTATATTGACAAGTTTTATAGCCATACTGTTCACCGCATAGACAATCGCTCTGTAATTCAATTTTGGATTTCGAAAAGAGCGCCAATTGATGCGACAAAAATATATGGAGGTGAAACAGCATTTATTGCGGATATCTTTAATAATATGCTTGAATGTGATGTTCTAAATTTCAGAAATATCAAATCTATTGACCTTGAGGTAGTAGAAAAGAATTTCAATTCAATTATCAGAAAGAATAGAACACGCGGGGTCTTTGAGAATGTAAACTTTATTTGGGTGGCACCTCTTTTATCTGTAGCAGCTGGAGGGACTAATTTATTAATTAAAAAGCTAAGTATAGCAAAGGAGCGATGGAAGGAAAGAAAAGATGATAGCTTCAGTAATTCACCTGGTAACGCTCAGGTTTATGTAGAGGATTTTTTGATCCCAGTTGCCGAATATAAAACGCATAGACTAGGTACTGCAGGCAACTATATATTTCACATGAAAAACATCCACCCGAAAAGCGAAACTAAATTCGGATATACTCTATCGGTAACAAATCCAATGGTGAGAAAAATAACAAGTAAGCTAGAACCAGGTGATCCAGTAATATTTAAAGAACCGCCTACCGACAGGCTTTTCAATATAATAATTTGGGATTTTTTGATTAATGCAATTATAGAGTTAAAAGAGCAAGGTTATTTATACTAACCTACTTTAGCATCCATGCCCAACCGCACCAAAACATACACCTGGCTATTTGCCGCATTGCTTTTGCCTTATTTGGTGCTTTGTGCTTTTGCCCAACCTGTTGCCGATGACCTTACCTACTCTTTTAAAACAATGACCTGGGGTTATTGGCAAGCACAGCAGCACGATTTTATGTTTTGGAATGGCCGCTATATTTCGAATGCTATTTTGTTGGCGAACCCTATGGTGTGGGGTTTCCTTAGCTTATATAGGCTAGCAGCGTTGGTACTGATAATACTTATTCCTGTTACGTTCTATTTCTTTTTGTCCGCATTGTTTAACAAACTGTTTTCATCGCAACAAAAACAGGTTGGGGCATTGGCATTCTCAGCACTATTTCTCTGCACCATGCCCGACCTTGCTGAAGGCATTTATTGGTATACCGGTGCGATGACCTATGTGTTGGCTAGTTTACTGACACTGGTATATATAAGCCTGGTTGTTCTTTATGTTCAACAACGCTTTATACTGAACAGGTTCATACATAGTATAAAGTGTATTGTGCTACTTTTCATCATTGCAGGTTTTAATGAAGTGAATACGCTTCTGTTAATTGCAGGGCATTTGTTGGTGTTATTCTTTATATGGAAAGACAAAGTACTCCGCCGTACTCTACTAATATTTGGTGTGTTGGCAATCCTCTTTTCGCTATTAATGATTCTATCACCCGGCAATGCACAACGTGGTAGCTTCTTTACCAACAACTACAACACCTCGCATTCGTTGTATATGTCATGTGCACAGGTGGTGCGCTTCTTTGGTAAATGGGCATTCTTCCCTCCTATGCTGTTGGCAGGTATAATGTTCATACCCATTGGACAAAGGCTTTATATGCAGTCAACTCTATTTAAACAATTGGCAGATATTAAACTGTGGCAGGTTATTGCATTGCTTTGCGGTATTATCTTCTTATGTGTGTTTCCTGCGTATTGGGGCACGGGTATATTGGGGCAGCACCGCACATTAAACACAGCTTGCTTTTTCTTTATTCCCGTTTGGTTATTGTTTGCATTTATACTCAGCAAGCACATTGGGGCATTGCGCCAACTCAACAATATGCCTGAACGTTTTCAACATTACTTTATAATCCTGTTTATAGCCTGTATATTTGTTTCGGGTAACAGCGGTTGGGGATTAATAGAATTAGCCAGCGGCAAAATCTCGGACTACTCTCAACAAATGACTCTACGGGAACAACTATTAAAATCAAGCAAAGAGAAAACAATAGCGGTGCCTACAATTACATCCCGACCTGCAAGCCTTTTTGTTTTGGATATTTCAGCCAACCCTGATGATGGAGTGAATAAATCATATGCGGTTTATTATAAGCTAGACTCGGTGAAAATTGAAAGACACTAAGCAATCAGAGAAATCTTAATTACGCCACCATTTTGTATTCCGTTGAGACTGCCACGTCTCGCAAAAATGCCGGGACTCGCAGTGACGAACCGCAGTAATATGTTAATAATCTGTGAATCTGTGGCTGCTTCTTAATACTATTTTCCCTACTTTTGCCCCATGGAATTTTCGGCAATACAGATAGCGACATTAATAAACGGAAAGGTAGAGGGCGACCCTAATGCTAAAGTCAATAAACTGGCTAAAATAGAGGAAGGCACTGCCGGTTCACTTACTTTTTTATCGCACCCAAAGTATGTCGAATACCTTAAAACCACAGGCTCATCGGTTATTATTATAAGCGAAGAAATTGAAGGTGCAAAGCCTGCCAATTCTACCTTTATACGTGTAAAAGATTCGCGCATGGCATTCAGTATTTTAATGGATGCTTACCACAAACAACAGTTCTCGAAGACAGGTATTGAACAGAATGCCGTTGTTGCCAAATCGGTAACTATGGGTAGCAATGTGTATGTGGGCTCTTTCAGTTATGTAGGCGAAAACGTTACCCTTGGTAACAACGTTCATATTTTTCCGGGTGTGTATATTGGCGATAACAGCAAAATTGGCGATGGCTGCGTTATTTACCCCGGCGTTAAAATTTACCTCGAATCGGTTATTGGCAAAAACTGCACCTTCCATTCGGGCGTAGTAATTGGGTCTGACGGGTTTGGCTTTGTGCCAAACAGCGAGAACAACTACCGCAAAATGCCTCAGGTGGGCAATGTAATTATTGAAGATAATGTTGAAATAGGATCTAATACTACCATCGATCGCGCTACCATGGGTTCAACCATTATACGCAAAGGTGTTAAGCTCGATAACCAGATACAGATCGGCCATAATGTTGAAATTGGCGAAAACACGGTAATAGCTGCCCAAAGCGGTGTTGCAGGTTCTACCAAAATAGGCCGCAATTGCATGATTGGCGGACAGGTAGGTATTGTAGGCCATTTAACCATTGGTAACGGAGTTAAAATAGCTGCCCAATCGGGTGTTGGTAACGACATAGCCGACGGCGCCACCATACAAGGCTCACCAGCCCTCAACCACATGGACTATAAGAAGTCGTATGTGATGTTCCGCAAGCTGCCTGAGATTGTTGGAAAAATAAAAGATTTGGAGCAAAAAAATTCCAAATAATTCTCTAAAAAAAGCTTATTATTGCACATTAAACAGAAAGCACCTGCTTTCGTGCTAACATATTATACATGAGCGAGAAACAACGTACGATAAAAAAGGCTGTAAGTGTTACCGGTAAAGGATTACACACAGGTGTACTTGCCACAGTAACCTTTAAGCCGGCCCCTGTTAACCACTGGTATAAATTCCAGCGTATTGACCTGCCCGGCCAGCCTATAATTGATGCTAACGTAGATAACGTAACGGATACCGAAAGAGGCACTACCCTGCAACAGAACGGAGGCAAAATTGCCACTACCGAACACTTGTTGGCTGCACTTGTTGGTTTAGAGATCGATAACGTACTAATTGAAGTGAACGGCCCTGAAATACCTATTATGGATGGCAGTTCAATGCCATTTTTAATTGCATTGGAAGATGCAGGTATTGAAGAGCAAGATGCTGACCGCGTTTACTTTGAACTGAAAGACATACTTAGCTACGAAGATAAAGGCAAGCACATTGAAATGCTTGCAGTACCGCAAGACACCTATAGGATTACCGTGATGGTAGACTATAACTCACCTATCTTGGGTACTCAACACGCCACCATTTATTCGGCTAAGGAATTTAAACAAGAGGTAGCATCATGCCGCACTTTTGTTTTCTTACACGAACTGGAGCTGTTACTATCGCACAACCTTATTAAAGGCGGCGACCTCGACAATGCTATAGTGCTTGTTGACCGCGAAATACCACAAGAAAAGCTCGATTACCTTGCTAAGGTGTTCAACAAACCAAAAGTTAAGGTGGTTGAACAAGGCATTTTAAATACCACCAAGCTTAAATTCTTTAACGAACCTGCTCGCCACAAACTGCTTGACATGGTTGGCGATCTGGCATTGGTAGGCATGCCTTTAAAGGCGCATATTTTGGCTGCACGCCCTGGCCACTCAGGTAACGTGGCATTTGCTAAAATTTTAAAAGAAGCTGCTAAGAAAGATAAGAAAGCTGCACCGCGTTACAACCTGGCTGCAGATCCTATACTGAATGTGAACGACATTATGAAGCTGCTGCCACACAGGCCGCCGTTCTTGTTTGTCGATAAGATATTAGAATTGAGTGCAACCCACGTAGTTGGACTTAAGAATGTAACCATGAACGAAGACTTCTTCCGTGGCCACTTCCCGGGCAGCCCTATTATGCCGGGCGTGTTGCAAATTGAAGCTATGGCGCAGACAGGCGGTATATTGGCGCTTAAATCGGTACCAGACCCTGAGAACTACCTTACCTATTTTATGAAGATAGATAACGTTAAATTCCGTAACCAGGTATTGCCGGGCGATACATTGGTGTTCCACCTGGAATTGATTGGCCCTGTGCGCAGAGGTATCTTTAACATGAAAGGAACTGCATACGTAGGCGATAAGATTGCTACCGAAGCTGAAATGATGGCACAGATAGTAAAGGTGAAAGAAACCACCCCTGTTGCCGAACACAAAACTGAGACAAAAGCTAAACAACTAATTAAATAAGGATATGATATCTCCACTTGCAGTAGTACATAAAGGAGCCAAACTAGCAGAGAACGTTACGGTAGAGCCTTTTGCGGTTATTGATGATAACGTTGTTATTGGCGAAGGAACTATCATTCACCCTCATGCTATTATTAAATCGGGCGCTCGTATCGGTAAAAACTGCCAGATATTTCCAGGCGCTATTATTGCAACCGTTCCGCAAGATTTAAAGTTTAACGGAGAAGATACCACTGTAGAAATTGGCGATGGCACTGTAGTACGTGAGTATGCAACCATTAACCGTGGTACCAAAGCAAGCTACAAAACCGTAATTGGTAAAAACTGCCTTATTATGGTTTACGCACACATTGGCCACGATTGTATTATTGGCGACAATGTTATCATATCGGGCTATTGCGGATTAGCAGGCCACGTAGAAATTGAAGACTGGGTTATTTTAGAAGGATATTCGGGTGTACAACCATTTATTAAAATTGGTGCGCATGCATTCTGTGCCGGCGATTCTAAAGTCCGTAAGAACGTACCGCCTTATGTAAAGTGCGCACGCGAGCCACTATCATTTATCGGTATCAATTCAATAGGGTTAACCCGTCGTGGCTTCTCAGGGGAAACCATTAAGCAAATTGAAGACACCTATCGTTTACTTTATGTAAAAGGCTCTTCTATTAATAATGCCATTAAAATGATCGAGGCTGAAATTCCTGATTCCAAGGAAAGGAAACACATCATCGATTTCATCCAAAAATCGGAGAATGGTATTATGAAGGGGCCTGTACGCGTAAAAGAAAGCGCATAATCTTACATACTCTACATGAACATTAAGCTTAATAACGTAGGTAAACGTTTTGAGCGCAATTGGGTATTCCGTAATCTTAACCACGAATTTACTGAAGGCAACCGTTATGTGGTGCTTGGCCAAAACGGCTCAGGCAAATCTACCTTGCTTAAAGTAGTATCGGGTAATGTGGTGCAAAGCGAAGGCACACTGGAATATTCATCGGCAGGTAAAAAAATTGAAGTTGAAAATGTGTTTAGGCAATTGGCTATTGCTGCACCCTACCTCGATGTGCCTGAAGAATATTCACTACCGGAAGTAATCACCTTTCATAAAACATTCAAGCCTTTTGAAGATAACCTTACTGAAAAAGAGGTAATTGATATTATGGAACTATCGCATACCAAAGAGAAGAACTACAAACACTTTTCTTCGGGCATGAAACAACGCGTAAAACTAGGCTTGGCTATACTCAGCAAAACCTCTCTGCTCCTACTCGATGAGCCAAGTACCGCACTCGATGCTAAGTCGATACTTTGGTATCAAAACCTGATAACCGATTTCGGCAAAGACAAAACCATTATTGTTTTCTCGAACAACAAAGAAGAAGAGTTTGGGTTTTGTAAAGAGAGGATACAATTAGAAAGCAAAAATTAAAATACCTAGAACCACTATACCATGAAAAGACTATTTACTCCATTTATCTTATTAACGCTATCAGCATGCACAGGACAAAAACAAATCGATTTTAAAGTACTCTTAAAGCCAGAAACCATTTATGATAGAACAAATGCACAAACAATTGAAACCGTAACGACTTACAGTGGTAGCCAGGATTTTTCGGAAAGACTAAAAGCAATGGGCGTTTCTAATCCTTCAAAAAAAAACAAAAGTACCAGGGTTGAAATGACATTGAGTACCGGCAAATTAAATTCAGATAATCATTTCCCGCTTATCATGAAAATAGTGGATATATCCGATACTATAACAAAAAAATATCTTCCTGTAGGCACTTCGTTATATGGAAGTTGCACTTTCGGCAACATGCCAGTCCTTGACTCAATTGGAATAAATGGAACAGACAGTGAAATTAAAGCTACAATGCTTAAAGCTATGCAAAATCTTTTTTCACAAATTTCTTTTCCTGAAAAGGTTTTGCAAATAGGTGATACATTTTCTAAAGCTCTGCCTTTCACAATGCCAATTGCCGGAAGGACTTTAAACATGGACATTATAACCGTTTACAAATTAAGCTCCATTAATGGTAATATTGCAACTTTAGATATCACCCAAAATTATACCATGAAAGGAACCAGTGAAACCGATACAACATATGCTACAACCGGTAGTGGAGGTGGGAAAGGTCAAATACTTTATGATATAAACAACAACTATTACACAAAATACCAAATAGACCTAACTATGAAGGCTATCGCAAAACGAAAAGATTACACTTTAATTTTTTCAACCAAAAGTGCTTTAACTCAAACTTCATCCATAGTTAGCAAATAACATAAAATAGTTTTGTAACGCAGTATTTAATAAGATCATGAAAATCAACTGCGACTATTCCAGTTGATTTATATAATGGACATAAAGATTGTCCATTATATAATACGCCAATAATATTTGAATAAGAATAGAGGGCTAACATTGCGCACAAATCCCTACCCCTATGCGCAAGCTTATTCTCAGCTTCTTTCTATTGCTCTCCACCATTCCATTATTTGCACAGTACCAACTTCCGCCACGCCCTGCCGTTGTCCCAGGCTTAGCGCCTTTTTACCACGGTGTAGCATCAGGTGATCCATTATCGGACAGAGTAATTATCTGGACAAGGATTACTACTGATTCTATCTCAGTTAAGGTTAACTGGCAAATGGCCACCGACACACTTTTCAATCACGTTATTAAATCTGGCACTTTTATTACTGACACCTCACTCGACTATACCGTAAAGGTTGATGTAACAGGCCTTAATGCCAACACCTGGTATTACTATCGCTTTATAGCGTATGGCAAAACATCTATGGTTGGCAGAACAAGAACAATACCGGTTGGTAATGTTGATAGCTTACGATTTGCAGTCTTCTCATGCTCAACTATACAAGCAGGTTATTTTAACGCTTACCAAGATATATCTCGCCGTAATGACATAGATGCTATTTTCCATCTCGGCGATTGGTATTACGAATACCTGGCCGGTGGTACTTATTACGATGGCGACACAAACAGACTTGCGCCGCTTAGCCACGATTCTTACACCATATCCGACTATCGCTTATGGCACTCGCAATACAGGCTCGACTATGCAGTACGAAATATGTTGCAGCAATATCCTTTAATGAGTATTTGGGATGATCATGAAACCTGTGATAATTCGTGGTATAGCGGCGCTGCCAACCATAACCCTGCCACACAAGGCTCATGGTTTGTGAGAAAGAAAGCTATGAAGATGGCTTATTTTGAATGGATGCCGATACGCGAAATTGCCCCGGGTAACGATACTATTATACACCGCAGCTTTAAATGGGGCAATTTGCTTAGCTGGATAATGCTTGATACACGTTACGAAGCGAGAGATTCATCTTTAGGTTCAATGCTCTTCCCAATAAACTCTTATATGACGGATACCAATCGCCGTATGATAGGTAATCCGCAATTAGCCTGGCTAGAATCCCAGCTTTCAGATAACAGTACACAATGGAAAATGGTAGGCAACCAGGTAATGATAGCGCCATTTCATTTTAGCGGCCTGATAGTAAACGGAGATCAATGGGATGGATACCCGGCAGAGAAGAATCGTGTATTCAGGTTCTTAGAGAAATCGAAAGTTAAAGATGTTGTTTTCCTTACCGGAGATATACATTCTTCATGGGCCAATGATCTGCCTGCACCCGATTCTACCTATAACCCAACCACAGGGCTGGGTTCTATAGCAACCGAAATGATAGGATCGAGTATTACTTCGCCTGCCGATATTGTAGGCAATATAAGCGCGCCTCCGGCAGGAGTTGAGCTTGCTAATTCACATGTTAAGTATTGCGAATTTACTATGCGTGGCTATTTATTGTTAGACATAAACAAGCAGCGTACCCAAGGCGATTATATACATGTGAGTAGTATTGCAACACCAACCTACACGGTCAGCGATGATGCCCAATGGGAAAACCTGGATAACCAAAGACACCTCATTAAAGCACCGGGCCCGCTGGGCCCACGCCCGGGTAACCCTCCATTGGTAGGGCCCGTTAACTTATATACCGCCATTGCAGGGCCTAACGACAATATTATAATGCTTACCTGCTACCCTAACCCTACCAGCAATGTACTTACTATGCAGTATTATTTAAGCGAAGCAGGTATGGTAACTATTTCATTAACCGATATGAGCGGCAGAACTATATCGACAGTTATGAGAACCAAAAGCCTTATTGGTTTAAATGATGATGAGTTCGACCTATCGGGTTATGCAAAAGGGGTTTACTTTATTACCGTAAGGCAAGGCGAAAAGGTTTATACCAAGAAGATAGTGAAGAACTAATATTGACTTATGTATTGCCCTCTGCTTTAACCATAAAATACTATTCGCCGTACTTTGTAGGATTCCTCATTCCACTTCGTTCCATTCGGAATGACAATGCTCGATGTCTTTTTAGGGAAAGGGGCGCGGGCTTCGCCCGCGCCCCTTTCCCTTTCCAATATAATGCAACCCTGTCATTCCGAACGGAGTGAGGAATCCTACCAACTTGCCAACATTAAAGATATTCAACCCCTATGGGGTTGTGCTGCGTATGATTTGTTTACCCCCGATTGCATCTGAGGGCTACACCAATTTAGAGCTAAATGCCCTACACCCTATATAAATTAGGTACGCCGATAATTAGCGAATAGTTGAAGTATAATTATATAACTGAACTTTATATTTATAATAATCATTACTCATACTTCTCAAAACAAATCCATCTCCGGTAAGAAAAACAATCAATAACAACAAGCCAATAATGTTATATCTCTTTGAAATTATTTTAAAAAGGTATCTATTAATCAAAAACAAACCTAATCCGACTAGAATCATTTCAATACAAAACCAAATATTAAACTCTCTAAGGTTCTTATTTACAACCGAAATCCATTTATCAAGTGAATCAACTTTAATAAGAATTGGTGAGTCATACCAAATGGCTTCATGAAAAATAAGGAGAAAAGTAACCAAGCCATTAGTTATTAACGCACACAAACAAATAATTATTTTCTTCATCATCTATACCTCCATCTTGTACGAAACCGCAACCGGTTCCTTTTCTAAATAAGCACCCTTGCGAACGTATGGATAAAGCTCATCGTAACGCTTAACGGTGTTGATGCTCATACGGCGGTTTATGTGCGAGCGGTTCAATTCTGCCGGAGATGATATGCCCAATGCACCAATAAGTTCAACAAAGCTATTCATGGTTGCATGGTGGAAATTAGCAACACGGTTTGATTTGCTTTCTACATCCAGGCCTTTCATTAATGTTTCATCTTGTGTGGCAACACCCGTTGGGCAGGTGTTATTATTACATTGCAATGCTTGTATACAACCCACAGCCATCATTACGGCACGTGCACTGTTGCACATATCGGCACCCAGGGCTAAGGCCCGCGCAATGTGGAACCCATTCACCACCTTACCCGAGGCGATCAACTTAATATCTTTCTTAAGATCGTAGCCAACTAATGTGTTGTACGCAAACGATAAACCATCTCGCAATGGGCGGCCAATATAATTCGAGAACTCAACCGGTGCAGCACCTGTTCCGCCTTCTCCTCCGTCAATAGTAATAAAGTCAGGCTTAATGCCCGTAGCAATCATTGCCTTACATATATCAATAAACTCACTTTCGCGGCCAATGCATAATTTAAAACCTACAGGCTTACCACCCGATAGGTCTCGCATCTTCTTGATCAGTTGCAGTAATCCGGTTGGGTTATTAAATGCTGTATGTGCCGGTGGCGACTGCACCTCGGTATAAGGTTCTACTCCACGTATCTCAGCAATCTCCGGGGTATTTTTAGAGGCCGGTAAAATACCACCATGGCCGGGTTTTGCACCTTGTGATATTTTCAATTCAATCATCTTCACATTTTCCAGGGTCGCACGTTTTGCATATTCGGTTTCCGAAAAACTTCCATCCTTATTACGTGCACCAAAATAACCAGTACCAATCTGCCAAATAATATCGCCACCATGTTTTAAGTGGTATTGGCTCAATCCACCTTCGCCTGTGTTCTGAGCAAAGTTGTCCATCTTAGCGCCCTTATTAATAGCCATTACCGCATTCTTACTCAACGAACCATAGCTCATTGCCGAGGCATTCATAATACTGGCTGAATAAGGCTTCTTACAATCTGGCCCACCAACCAATACACGCGGGTGCGGACCGGTATGGTCTATTTTATGTGCATACATCGAATGATCCATCCACTCATAACCCGATTGGTAAACATCTAACTGTGTGCCAAACGGAGCCGTATCAGAAACCTTTTTAGCACGTTGGTATATCATCGATCGTAATATGCGGTTGAATGGCCTGCCCGCTGTATCGGTCTCAACAAAGTATTGCATGATCTCCGGGCGTATCTTCTCCAACATAAAACGCCCGTGCCCTATTACGGGGAAGTTGCGTTTAATAGCATGTTTCTTTTGGACCATATCATCAATACCCAACAGTATTAAGGGGCCAAACAAAACCATGCTCCACCAAACGTGCGGATACCATAGGCCAATTAGTACATTAATTGCAACAACAGCAATTGAAATAACAATAAACGCCGGGCGTGCCTTCATGGGGTAAAATAATATGGTTAGCTATACTGAGCCTAACAAATATAGCAGTTTAAATAAACAAGGACGCTTAGCAGAACTGAAGGTTTTTTTTATCTTTATAAACCCTGAATTATCGCTATAACTGTTATTATTGAAACAAAATCTACTTATCGATAAATGAGAAGCAGGAAAAATTATTTTTTATTACCGGCTATAACCTACTTGCCATTTTACTTTTCATTTTTTCTGCTTCTGTTATCGGGTAATCCTGCCTATTCGCAACATAAATCAGATAGCCTGTTAAACGCATACAAAACTGCGCCTAATGATTCAACCCGGATACTAACCCTGTTAAACATTGCAGATGGTGTTTACTCCACCAATACCGACAGCGCTAAGAAATTATATAATAAGGCCTTGGTTTTATCGGATGCTGCCCTACAACACGATTCTGCTTATCCTGTAAGTAGTTTTCTGTCTCGCAGGTTGCTCAATTTCAAAGCACTGTCGCTTGCTTCTATCGGGTATATAAATTATGTTACCGATAATCCGGTAAAGGGGCTCGATTACACGCAAAAGGCGGTAAAAATAATGGAGCTGATAAGTAGCAAGGCAGATATAGCACAAGGTTATAATAACCTGGGGTATATGTATGCCGAACAGGGCGACGTATATTCTGCATTGCAGTATTACGAAAAGGCACTACCCCTGCGCAAACAATTAAACGACCAGGATGGAATAGCAACCGTATTGAACAATATGGGCAATTCGTATAAAATGCTTGGCGATACGGCAAAATCAAAACAGTATTTCCTGGAGGCATTGCGCATACGAA
>Ga0206844_10140_pt1 | contig 24188 bp, 19 predicted proteins | sample Alteio_BWOrgCont_22_FD_152907 | JGI IMG/M metagenome (GOLD analysis project Ga0206844, IMG submission 152907) | Enriched cells from forest soil in Barre Woods Harvard Forest LTER site, Petersham, Massachusetts, United States -... | ecosystem: Environmental > Terrestrial > Soil > Temperate forest >...
CTATCCGCATCAATCTCATGACAGATGCGCACCGTTGGCCACCGCTCATACTTTATGGCGCACACCATGGAAAATTCGCACACCGCAGTGTGCAGCTTCTCTATCATGGTTTGGGTAGGGTGCAATGGAACAATGGCGGCAATGAATGTTCTTTTCGCGGTTACCAGATTGGTTCTTTAAAATTACATCTCATAGGAGATGATGGTGTTGTTTTTGAAAAGGCTTTCCTATCTCAAAACACCGAGCTTTTTATTCGCAAAGAAACTTTACCCAAGGGACAAACACTGATTACACCACCGGGCGAACACAATTGTTATCCACTGTGGTCGCTTGGCGGCTTTTATGAACCTGGTTGTAGCATCACTTCTATTGAACAGGGTGTATTTACCTTGGCCATCGATACCCACGCTGCAACTTGCGAAATCGCTTGCAGCCCACTCAGCTTTTGGAAGAACAAAGCAACCGCATTGAGTGGTGAAAACATACGCTTTCTCAGCGACTTTAAACCGAAACATTGGCGCAATCTTGCCGGCGACATTGAATCTGGCCAAGTTCGCATTGATCTTTGCTATGGCATTGATGAACGCGGTGAAACCTGCCAGCAAATCTACAGGTCTTTTCGTTTTACACAACATGACCTCAGCAGTGGGGTACTAGAGGTTTTTTTTATTAAGGAGGAAAACTAATGCCCATTATTTATCGTCGTGACAAAGGTGGTCCCTTAACCATTGAAGAAGTTGATGGAAACTTTGCCGATTTGGATCGGCGTCTACGACTTTTGGAAACAGATGGCACTCAAGCAGAAGGCATTGCGCGCATCCACCAAGAGGGTGAAATTCTTGAGATTACTGGCACGCGTGGCACAGCTTTTGGCCGTTTTAGGTTACCAAAAGTCATCCCAAATCCCAAAGGTGCTTGGAAAACTGATACACCCTATACAATTCTTGATTGGGTGCAAGTTGGACGAAGCCTTTATGCCTGCGTTCTGCCCCATCGCAGTGGTGTCTTTGCTGATGATTTACGTGCAGGTTCATGGAAAATTCTTGTGGAGAGTTAATGATGGTCACCTTGCATGATGTGGATATCTTAGCACGAACGCTTTTTGGTGAAGCGCGGGGTGAATATGGCCGCAGTGAAGGCGGGTTATCTGCTCTCATTGCTGTTGCCAATGTAGTGATGAATCGTATGAGCGAGAAAAGCTGGTATGGTGCAACCATTGCAGCTGTGTGTCTCAAACCTTGGCAATTTTCCTGTTGGAATCGCGCAGATCCCAACTATGTGATCATCAAAGAACGAATCATTGATCATCCGATTTTTACGATCTGTCAAGGCGTTGCTGAAGCTGTAGCCGCAGGCCAGTGGCCAGATATAACCAAGGGCAGCAACCATTACCATACAGCGGAAATGGTACGACCTCCCGATTGGGCTCGGGAGCAGGATCCAATTTTACGAATTGGGCGCCATTTGTTTTATCGATTGCCTGGAAATAGGAGTAGTTAATATGACCTTTCCCTTAATTGCTGCTGCCTTAGCTTTAGCCGAGTTCTCACCTCCCATTGCTCGTTGGCTGAGTGGCCCTAAAGCGCAAGATGTGGCACAAACCGTTGTTGATACGGCCAAACACATTACAGGAGGTACGGACACTCAAGAGATTTCCCATCTCTTGCAAGAAAACACGAAGATGGTCGCAGATTTTCAGCGGGCCATGCTTCAGCTAGAGTCTGATTTGGAACGTACCCAATTGCAAGACCGACAAGATGCTCGCACTCGAGATGTCGCACTCCGGCAAGTCAATGTGGGACGTAACACGCGCGCTGATATCATGGTACTGAGCGCGGCTTTAGGGCTTGTGTTCTGTCTATGCTCTCTAGCCTACTATTCAACTGAACTCCCTGGCGAAGCCGTAGGGATTATTTCCACCATTGCCGGCATCTTTGGTGCTTGCCTCAAGGATGCCTATGCCTTCGAGTTTGGTTCTTCTCGGGGTAGTAAAGATAAAGATTTGACTATGGCGACATTGCTGAAGAAAGGGCAAGCGGCGAGGTTTTGATGAAGGATGCCTGGATCGCCGCGCTCCGCTCGCGATGACGGAAGTAGCGTCATTGCGAGGCCGTAAAGCGGCCGGGGCAATCCAGAACTTTATTTCCCTTATACCGACCGCACATACTCAAGCGCCTTATCTTTCTCAAACAGACGCAGCAAGAATCGCAAGCGTTGTCCCTGTGGTGATAGAAGTTGCGGATCCGTCTGGCAAATCTCCCGAGCATAGGCATTCGCCTCAGTCAAGAGTTCACCCGCCCGCTCACCTTGGGTGCCCCAATCAATAAAGCGAAACCGCGGTGCGCCACTTTGTTGTGTGCCTAGAAACTCCCCACCACCACGCAATTTCAAATCTTCTTCTGCTATAAAAAAACCATCATGGCTTGCGCGCATGATTTCCAAACGCTGCCGTGCAATGTACGACAACGGATTCTGATAGAGCAAAAGGCAAATGGGTGAGGATGAACTTTTTCCACGTCCAATGCGGCCGCGCAACTGATGCAATTGACTCAAGCCAAACCTCTGTGCATTTTCAATAACCATAATGTTCGCGCTCGGAACATCCACACCCACTTCAATAACCGTTGTAGCTACAAGAATATCAACGCTACCTTCAGCGAAATCCTGCATGGCTTGATCTTTTTCTTTGCCTGACATTTTGCCGTGGATGAGCCCGACACGCTTTCCAAAAATCTTTTGCAAGTACTCGAAACGGTCCAACACGGCCGTCAAATCTAACTTCTCTGAGTCTTCAACCAGCGGGCAAACCCAGTAAACTTTAACTTGATTGGCTAACGCTCGTTGCAAAGCTTCAATCACATCTGCAAGGCGCTCTTCAGGCAAAACTTTTGTTTGCGGCTCTATGCGGCCTTTGGGTTTCTCAGGCAAAAGAGACACATCAAGGTCGCCATACAGGACCGAGCGCATCGTCCGTGGAATAGGTGTCGCCGTCATCGCTAATAGATGAGGATTCTGTCCTTTTTGCACCAACTGCAAACGCTGCTCAACACCAAAACGATGCTGTTCATCAATAATGACTAAGCCTAAACGGTGAAAAATTACATCGGGTTCAATCAATGCATGGGTTCCAACCAGTAAATGAATATCCCCGGCTGCTATTTTTGCGAGCAACTCCTGACGTTTGCGCCCCTTTTCCCTTCCCGTCAAAATAGCTATGTTGAGATTTGTGCCTTGTGTCAGTCGTTGCATCGTCTGCAGGTGTTGGCGTGCCAAAATATCAGTTGGTGCTAGTGCAGCCACTTGGAACCCACTTTCAATAGCACGTGCCGCAGCTAATAACGCCACAACCGTCTTACCACTACCAACATCACCTTGCAGCAAACGCAACATTTGCTGCGGTTGCGCCATATCAGTTTCCAGCTCTTTTAAAGAAGTTTCCTGACCCGCAGTTAACGCAAAAGGTAAAGACGCCAGAATAGATTGTTGCAACTTACCATCACCCACCAATGCATGACTTACCAGCGCTCGACCTTGTCGACGTGCTAACTGCAACGATAACTGATTGGCCAGCAATTCATCAAAAGCCAAACGCTGGCGAGCAGGTTCTTCGAGTGACAAAGCTGTGCTTTGCTGTGGCTGATGTATTTCTCGAATCGCATCATGCCAAGCTGGCCACTGATATCTTGTGCGTAAATCCTCAGCAAGCCAATCAGCCATAGGGGAGACAGTATATAAAGCCTGGTGCAGGGTCTCTCGTAATAACTTCTGCGTAATTCCAGCTGTGAGGGGATAGACAGGCTGCACTCCTTCCCATTGAACTTTCTGATGTAAGGAGCCAACATAGTCTGGATGAACGATCTCTAATTTCCCTAAAAATTGCTCGATTTTTCCACTCACCGCCTTTTGGCTATTCAAAGGGAACATTCGGGATAAATATGCGTTCCCATGAAAATAAACTAAATCGAAAGTGCTTTTTCCATCAAAACATTGGATAGTATAACGTTGGCCACGGCGCTTACCCGGTGTATGCCCAACAATCGTTGCTGCCAAGGTTACTGTCTCACCGGGCTTTCCTTCGCTCAGATGTTGCACAGCGCGTCGCAAGAGAATATCTTGAGGTAGGTGCCATAAAAGGTCAATCAAACGATTGCCTACCAAACGGCTTAAAAGAGCAAGTCGTTTAGGAGCGATAAAGGATAATTGACTTAAAGGCGTCAAGAGACTTTCACAAGCATGTGGCAATCGATAACTCCTTTTGCCACAACTGTAATGGGTTAAGAACCGTACTGCAAGGATCATGGAACGACTAAAGAAACTCACTTATCTTTCCTGGCACAGAGGAACGCGTGAAAATGATTTTCTCCTGGGGCGGTTCGCTGATGCTTGTCTTAAAAACCTGACAAATGAAGATTTATCTCTTTATGAGAGACTACTTGCTCAGTCTGATCCTGACATCTATGATTGGATCACCGAGAAGCAGCCTGTACCTTTGCCAGAGCTGCGCCCTTTAATAGATAAGATTCGGGCATTTTATTCATGAGAATGTCTCAATTTACTGGTGTTCCCGAAGGCATGCAGGCTCTTATTCTGAAAGATGCCCTTAAGGATTGTCCTTTTATTGTAAATTTCACAGCTTCTGAGCAAGACGCCACAATGCGTCTGCAACAACTGCGCTTTCTCTGCCCTGAAGTCAAAACCTGTCTATTCCCAGCCTGGGACTGTTTACCTTACGATCGTCTATCGCCAAGCCTGGATGTAATGGCAGCACGGATGGCAATCCTAGAACTCCTCGCCACAAAACCACCAGAACCTTTTATTCTGATCATACCAGCACCAGCCTTTTTACAATACCTTCCCCCGCGCGAAAGTTTCATGAATAAATCTCTCAGACTATCGCTGCAACAAACTTACCAACGTGATGCGCTAATTGATAAATTCATTGCTCAAGGATATGTCCGTGCTGCCAATGTTCAAGAGGCTGGCGAATTTGCTGTACGAGGAAGCTTGATCGATGTTTTCCCCACAGGAGGAGACGAGCCTGTACGTATCGATTTTTTTGGTGACACAATCGAAGCTTTGCGAACATTTGATCCGTTAACACAGCGTAGCCTTGATTCTATCACAGAATTAAACCTGCAACCTGTGAAAGAAGTTACCTTGACGCCCGATACTGTACGCCATTTCCGCAACCAGTATCGTGATCTTTCAGGACGCACGAGTGATGCTCTCTATGAGGCTATTTCAGCACAACGGTCCTTCTTGGGCATGGAGCATTGGCTGCCCCTCTTCTTTGATACCTGTGAATCCTTGATTGATTATTTACCTTCATCAGCCTCTTTTATTCTGGACCAATACGCAGCGCAGGCTATTGAAGAAGCACATATACAGATTCGAGATTATTATTTAGCAAGGAAACAAGATCAACAAAGTCGCTTTGTTCCATTACCTCCAGAACAGCTCTACTGGACGCCTGAGCGCTGGCAAAATTTTCTCAACAAAACAACAACGCATACCTTTAGTCCCTTTGCTTCTGATAATGCGGCGGTCCCTGGGCGTATATTAACAACAATTAAACCCACACAAACGTTAGAAGAAAATTTTGCGCAAATACAAGCTTACCACCAACAAAAATTAACCGTCGTTCTTACTTGTGGTAGTGAGGGAGGACGTGAACGTATCGCCCACATTTTCGAACAACATGGAATGCGTCTTGAGTTTGCCGAAATCTGGCCGGCCTCTTCATTGACAACGCCTCAATGCATACTCTTTCCTCTGCAAAATGGCTTTATAACCTCTACTCATGTTGTGATCAGTGAGGTCAATCTTTTTGGTGAACGCCTGCATCGTGCCTCGCGAAAACGCAAATCGCGAGAACAATTCTTGCGCGAAGTCGCACAACTAAACCCAGATGACATCATTGTTCATCGTGATCATGGTGTGGGACGCTTCAAGAAGCTTGAGACCATTACAGTTGATGGAGTACCGCATGACTGTTTACTGCTAATTTATGATAGTGGCGATAAACTTTATCTACCTGTTGAAAATAGCGAACTTATTAATCGTTATGGTAATGAGGATGCTCTTATAGCGCTTGATCGCCTTGGTAGCAGTGCCTGGCAATTACGCAAAGCCAAAGTTAAGAAAAGACTTCGCGATGTCGCAGAATATTTGATTCAGCTAGCGGCTCAACGAAGTCTTCTCGAAGCGCCAAACCTTAGTGAACGTCCTACCGATTATGATACTTTTTGTGCAAGTTTCCCCTACATAGAGACTGAGGATCAACAACAAGCCATCGAAGAAACACTACATGACATGGCGCAATCACAACCCATGGATCGACTCATTTGTGGCGATGTCGGTTTTGGTAAAACTGAGGTTGCATTACGAGCAGCTTTTATTGCCGCCGCCCATGGAAAGCAAGTTGCCGTTGTTGTGCCTACAACACTACTCTGTCGCCAGCATTATGCAAGTTTTTCCGAGCGCTTTCGGAAAACTTCTTACCGCGTAGCCCAGTTATCGCGCCTAGTTAAAGCCAAAGAAGCTGAACAAATACGTCAAGATCTTGCTGAGGGACACATTGCAATTATCATAGCAACACAGGCTCTGCTCTCTGATCGTATTCGTTTTAAGAATCTCGGCCTCCTGGTTATCGATGAGGAACACCACTTTGGTGTGAAGCAAAAAGAAAAGCTCAAAGCGCTCAAAGCTGAGGTGCATGTCTTAACATTAAGCGCTACTCCTATACCACGCACACTTCAGTTAGCGCTCACCGGTGTACGCCAACTTAGCTTAATCCGCACCGCACCTGTCGACCGCCTTGCTGTACGAACCTTTGTTGGGCCATTTGACCCCATTAGTATTCAAGAAGTCATCTTGCGCGAACAATTTCGTGGGGGACAAATTTTCGTAGTCTCTCCACGCATCGAGGATCTTACAAAGGTTGCAGAAAAAATCCGCAAACTTGTCCCTAGTATTCGCTTAGGCATTGCCCATGGTCAGCTCCCCACCAATCAGCTCGAAGATGTTATGGCAGCTTTCTATGATCAGCAATTTGATCTCCTGTTGTCTACCAACATTATTGAATCAGGTATTGATATCCCGTCGGCAAATACCCTCATTGTGTACCGAGCTGATTTGTTCGGTTTGGCACAGCTTTATCAGCTACGCGGACGAGTTGGGCGAGCAAAACTCCAGGGCTATGCCTATTTTACCTTTGAGGAAGAAGATCAATGTAGCCCGCAAGCTCTCAAGCGATTAGAGGTTATCCAAGGTCTCGATGGTCTTGGTGCTGGATTACAATTAGCAAACTATGACCTAGAGTTGCGAGGTGCTGGTAATATTGTCGGGGAAGAACAATCCGGCCATATCCGAGAGGTTGGTATTGAACTCTATAATCATCTTCTTGAAGAAGCTATTATGATGGTGCGCGCTGAACAAGATCATGGCGCCTTGCCTGATTATGAATGGACACCACAGATTAATGTCGGCCTTGCTGTTTTAATTCCTGAAATATACATACCAGACTTGGATTTACGGCTAAACCTTTATCGCCGTTTGGCTATTCTTGAGGATACTCAGCAGATCGAAGAATTTGCAGCGGAAATTGTCGATCGCTTTGGCAAGTTCCCTCCTGAAGTCCGCAACCTCCTAACTATTATGGAAATCAAAAACCTCTGTCGCCAAGCTGGCATAGAAAAGGTTGATGCTAGCGCGCAGGCCATCGTCCTCACATTACGCAACCATACCTTTGCTAACCCCACAGGATTACTTAACTATCTGCAATCATTAAAACAAGGCGTGCGCATTCGTCCCGACCAGAAAATTGTCTTTACCGGGAACTGGGTGCAACCAGCCACCCGAGTACAAGCCGTTCAGCAGATATGTCAAAAGCTTGTGCAGCTGGCGCAAGAGAAAATAACTTAAAGTTCTATTAACTTTTCATTACCTAAGATATTTCCATGATTGGATTGTTGCTAGGTAATAGTATGAAGAAACTCGGTATAACTGTTCAACTTATAGCCAAATTAAACCTCTTTTTAGCCATGTGTTGTCTTTCTTTAACTGCGCAAGCTTCTGATTCTGGAGCAGGAGCTGGTGATAAACCTCGAAAATCTTTGAATGTTGTTAAGAAAAAAGATAAAAGCAAAGCAAACACTGCTGCAGCCGCAGCTGAAGTTACAGCAGGTGCAGAAACTGATGAGGAAGGAAAAGCAGCAGCTGCTGCAGCCGACTCCGGTTCAACTACGACAAAGAAACTCGCCGTTGTCAAAAGAAAAGGAACACTTCCAAGTAGGGTCAGAAGCGATGATGGAGGAGGAGGAGGAGGAGGAGGTAATGGTGGTGAAAGAGCATCATCTCCTCCAGCTAAACAAGCAAAAAAACAACCTCAATCTTCTCCTGCCTCAACTCAAAGCGAAGAGAGTCAGAAAGAAACCGACGCGGAAAGACGTGCAGAACGTTTAAAAGCGGAAAAACTTGCAGAACGTTTAAAAAATGTAAATCAGATACTTGCGCAGAGAAAGGCAAACAAAGCCGCTCAAGCAGGCGATAAAGAAAGACAACAAAAAGAAAAAGCAGCTCAGCATGCTGCTGAGCGTGCTGAAAGAGAAGCACGAGGGGTGACAGGTGCAGCAAACCGCACGCCACCCGATCTTAGCAAAGCTCAAGAAATTACTATAGGGCAAACCATATATGACCTGACCTCAAGCCATAACACTGGAACTCTTTCTTATTATGCCAGAGGACAAAACAAACATACAGGTTTCCATTTCACCGGAGGTGAGCGTTTAGACGATACATACCACTTTCACATTACTGAAGAACCTAGTAAAACACAGCATCAGTATACATATACCATATCAAACGGTAGCCTCACCGGAACTGGAGATCTTGCATGGGATAAGCTAGCACAACAATTTATACACCAAATTGCAAAACCAGGAGTATTTTAACGCAAGAAATTCTCTTTTCTTCGTAAAACAACTAAGAAATGTATGGATTAACAATGAATGGAGCATTTACCAGAAATTTTACTTTTAATTATTACTACTGCTACATTTAACTTATAAGTAGCTTAATGTCCTGAGAACGATAATTTATGATGACAAAAGATCTTTACCCCGTTCCACAAACACTACAGACAACCGCTTGGATCCACAAAGAAAAACGGCAGGCTCTTTATCAGCAATCCATTAAAGATCCTGAAGGTTTCTGGCGTGAGCAAGGGCAATGTCTCGACTGGATGCGCCCTTATTCAAAAGTCAAAAACACGTCTTTTGATCTCCAAGATTTTCGCATTCGCTGGTATGAAGATGGCACCCTCAATGCTAGTGTCAATTGCCTAGATCGTCACCTCGAACAACGCGGCAACCAAACAGCGCTAATTTGGGAAGGTGATTCACCAACCGAAAACAAAACTTATACTTACCAAGCCCTTTTCGGCGAGGTTTGCCAATTTGCCAACGTACTAAAAATCCAAGGTGTCAAAAAAGGTGACCGTGTCACCATTTACTTACCCATGATCCCTGAAGCTGTTATTGCTATGCTTGCATGCGCTCGCATTGGTGCGATTCATTCTGTTGTGTTTGGCGGGTTTTCAGCTGATTCTCTTGCTGATCGTATTCTTGATTGTGGTTCCACCCTTGTCATTACAGCAGATAACGGACTACGAGGTGGGAAAATAATTCCTCTTAAAGATAATGTGGATGAAGCCTTACGTCACAAAGAAATTACATCCGTCAAACAAGTAATTGTCGTCAAACGCACAGGGAATCCGATCTCTTTCACCAAAGATCGAGATCTTTGGTATCATGAACTTATGGCAGATGCTCAGCCATCCTGTCCCCCTGAAGAAATGAGTGCAGAAGATCCACTTTTTATCCTTTATACATCTGGATCCACAGGCAAACCAAAAGGTGTTCTGCATACCACAGGTGGCTATCTTGTTTTTGCTTCCCTCACCCATCGTATGATTTTTGATTACCATGATGGCGATATTTACTGGTGCACAGCTGACGTCGGATGGATCACAGGACATACCTATGGTGTTTATGGCCCTCTGGCCAATGGCGCAACAATCGTGTTGTTTGAGGGAGTTCCTAGCTTTCCTGATGCTTCACGTTTTTGGCAAATCATCGATAAACACCATGTCACTATCTTTTACACAGCACCAACAGCAATCCGTGCGTTGATGAGTGAAGGAGATGACCCTGTTCTGAAAACCAATCGAAGCTCTTTACGGATTTTGGGAACTGTTGGTGAGCCCATCAATCCCGAGGCGTGGGCGTGGTATTATCATGTTGTTGGTAACGGGCGTTGTCCCATTGTCGATACGTGGTGGCAAACAGAGACAGGAGGAATCTTGATCACTCCCCTTCCAGGCGCTACAGATCTTAAGCCTGGCTCAGCAACTTTACCCTTTTTTGGTGCCCAACCGGCAATTGTTGATAATGAAGGACATATTTTAGAAGGAACGGCCGAAGGTAACCTGGTTTTTCTTGATTCCTGGCCAGGACAAATGCGAACGGTCTTTGGTGATCACAAACGCTTTCTGGAAACCTACTTTACGACTTTTAAAGGTATGTATAATACAGGCGATGGCGCTCGCCGTGACGAAGACGATTATTATTGGATCACAGGTCGCGCAGATGATGTCATCAAAGTTTCAGGGCATCGTTTAGGCACCGCTGAAATTGAAAGTGCATTAGATTCGCACCCTCATGTTGCTGAAAGTGCCGTTGTAGGCTTCCCCCATAGCATTAAAGGCCAGGGAATTTACGCTTTTGTTATGTTAACCAAAGATACGGTACCGTCAGAAAAACTCCACCAGGAGCTTGTTGAAGCCGTTCGCACTCACATCGGCCCCATTGCTAAACCTGACATTATTCAATGGGCTGCTAATTTACCTCGAACCCGCTCGGGTAAAATTATGCGACGCATCTTGCGCAAAATTGCCGCTAGAGAATTTGATACCCTAGGCGACACATCAACGTTGACAGATCCCGAAGTGGTTAAAGAGCTAATAGCAGGTCGTTTGGAGATCAAGGACTAACTAACGAACACTCCTACGCCTGGTTAAGGTTCCTTTAACTTTTGAGCATCTAAAATAATCTTAAAATTGGTTGGTTTCTTGAAGGAAACAAAAGGATAAAGATGCGTTCAGTTATTCAATTTTTTATAAAATCATCACTCATATTTGCAATATTTGGTTATTGTTTGCAGGCGCAGAGTGCGGGCAAAAGTGGAGATGAAGGCGAAGAAACGCCAACTGAAACAACTCATTCTGCAACAAAAAGGAAAAAACCTCCCTCAGACAAGCCAACAGCAGCTGCTAGCTCTACTAAAAAAGATGAGGAACCGGATACCAAAGCAAAAAAAGCTAAAAAGCCACATCATCCCAAGAAGCCTTCATCTGCAGCAGCAGGAACTGAAGATGCTGGTTCTGATTCCGACAAAGGTGAGGAATCTGAAAAAGCAAAAGCTAAAAAGCCACATCATCCGAAGAAATCTTCATCCAAAACGGCAACCGCAGACGCAAGTTCTGATTCTGAGGAAGAAGAAGATGTGAAGTTAACTGTACCTATTATACGTCAAGTAGGTGGGTGGGGTTGTGCTGAAGCTGCAGTCCAAATGGTTCTTAATTATTTAAAAATACCTTACCATGCTTTGCCTAATATAGCAGAGATAAGAGACTCAGGATTAGATATCATGGCCATAAAAGAATTTATGGAACATTATGATTTTAATGCTGGAGATATTGAGACATTAGAACATCATAAGATGACTCTTCATGACTTACTTGGCCACTATGGCCCTATTGTTTTTATTAGAAAACTCTCAGATGGTGACCTTCATGCACTCGTTATGACAGGAATAGTCGGAGATACCGTTCTTTATAATGACCCTGCCAAGCCAAGCGAACAATCAATGAAGTTAGCTGACCTCAAAAAGGAAGATCCTGTCCTTTTGTATCATTCTAAGGTTAGTAAGGAAGCCGATAATGACGGTTCAGAATCTCCCAAACACGAAGCAAAATCAGGAGGTGCTGGCGCCAAGAAAAAAGATAAACATCATAGCACAGCCGATACTGCTGCTGCAGGGAGTAAAACGAAAGGTCACTCTCCCGCTGGTAGTGATGACGATAGCGACCCAACCGGTGATACTGGCTCTCCTAAACACCATACAGGTGGAGGTGGTGGCGCCACTTCTTCGACCACTTCTTCTGTACATAAATAAAAAGGGATAAAGATATGAAAATGCATCCAATTATTCAGCTTTTAATTAAATCAAGCTTGGTTCTCGCCCTTGGCCTTAATTTGCCAACATTTGGGGCAGATGATAGTGCTGTACAAAGTAAAGGTATTAAACATAAACATGATGATGACGGAAGAGATAAAGCACACAAAGGAAAAGATAGCAGAGAAGACTCCGAGCCAACTAGTTCTTCAGTAAAAAAAGATAAAAAACATAAAAAAAGCGATGACACAGAAAAAGAAGGTAGTAGCGGAGATAAAGCGCACAAAGGAAAAGATAGCAGCAAAGACTCAGAGCCAACTAGTTCTTCAGTAAAAAAAGATAAAAAACACAAAAAAGATGATAAAGACGAAAGTAAAACAGAGAAAGAAAAAGATAGCAGCAAAGAGCCAGAAGAAACCGATTCTTCATCAGAAGAACCTAAAAAAGATCCAAAAAAAAAGGAGAAAAGAGATGATGGAACGGAAGCTCTCAGAGCAAGTCTAAGAGCTAAAAAGGCACAACGCGAAAAAGATAACGAAGAAAATAAAGGAACACAAAAAGACGCCGAGCCAGAAGTGCAACTACATATGCCCGATGAAGTTAGGGTTGGTGGTAGTGATTATGATAGACGTGCACCTACAAAAAATTCAGGTGTAACATCTTACTATAAGCATGGAGAAAATAGTGATTACCATTTTACCCTGGGAGCCCCGCTTGGTAATACTTATCCTTTCCATATAACCGAAGAAGGAGCAGGAGGAGAAGAAGGTGGAGGAAAAAAACAAAAGAAGATTCAGCATCAATACAAAATAGAAATAAATAACGGTAAGGGTACTCTTATAACGGGTAAGGGTGGTGGCTCTAGAAAGTGGGACGACCGAGCCGAAGATTTCGCAAAAGATCTTCTACGTGCAAACAAACTTAAATTAGATCACTAATAATTGCAGCGTCGCAGATATAAGATCCCTCGCAAAATTTTGCTTACAAAGCAAGTTAACTGCTGATAATAATAGGAGTTAAGTGACAGTTTTAAATATGAAAGACGACGAAAATGCGTGCAGTTATTCCAACCATAATAAAATTAACTCTCTTTTTATGTGGCTTTTTGTTAACCGCACACGCTGCAGAAACAACCAATAGCGAATCCGGTCCATCCTCAGAGACTAGTAATCCACCCTCTGAAAGCAGTGCAGCAGAGAGCGGCTGCGGATGTGGATCGCATTAAACTGATCGGGATCTCTTAAGGTTTCATTAATTAGTTAATCTCAAAATAAATTTAATTGCATCTCTTAACTGAGTTAAGGAAAGAGAGATTAAATGCGCACAGCGAACCAATTTCTTATAAAGTCACTGCTTGTTTTAGCAATCTATGCTTATTGGCTACCCGTACAAGGGTCAGCTGCAGACGATGGCTCGAAACCACCGACAGCTGCAGCAAACCCACCGACTTCTGCAAAAAAAGGCGGGGAAAAAAGAAAAACCACTGGTAGTGGCGAAGGTGATGATGACGAAGGTAAAAAACCTACAAGTAAGCCTGAAAAGGATGAAACAAATAAGGGATCAGCGGCTACTGCAACTCCAAAAAGCAAGACAAAGCTTAAAACTCCTGAAGAAAGAGAGAGAATAGTACAAGAACGCATTGCAGCAGAGAAAGCCAAAAAAGACGCCTTTAAAAAACGCATGGAAGGAAAGGAAAAAGAAGGTGGCTTTGCAGACGAATTCACAGGAGAACTAAATCTTCCCGATCAAGTTAATGTGGGTGAAAAAACATACAAATTAGGTAGACCATCAGCTAGAACTAACACACATTCATATTGGCTTAATGGTAATGAGGGAGATAAAAATAATTTTCATTTCACCATAGGAAAACGGATGGGCACTTTTTTTGCTCTTCATATAACTGAAGGAGTGGGAACCCGCCATCAATATAAGTACTCTGTAGACACAGATAGTCTTACACCTAATGGAAAACCTAGCACAAAATGGGATCCGCTCGCACAAAGCTTTGTAAGCGAACTCAAAAAAAAGGACGCATTTAAAACAACTGCCGCAGCTACAGCCGGCGGTGGAGGAGGTGGTGGCAATACGGCGGCAACGGATACAGCAGCCGCAACAGCACCTGCTGGTGGTGACGATACTCATGCAGCAAAAAGACATAAGCCCGCAATTCACTCATCGGCAACAGCTGCGGCTACAGATACAGTAGCAAAATCTAAACCTATAAAAATTAAGCGCCCCCCACCACAATCATCAACTCATTCAGCTACCAATCCAGCTGGGTCAGCTGATCCTAATGCTCCTCCTCCATCTGCAACGACATCAAGCTGAGATAAAAAGGAGAAAGATTAATGAAAAATTCGCAAATTATACATTTTTTATTTAAGACAATCCTTACTTTAACGATTGGTTATTGTCTGCAAGCGAATGCTGCAGACGGTGGCGGTGGTGGAGGTGGAGATGGAGGTGGAGGTGGAGGTAAAAGTGCAGGTGAAAAACCTTCAGCAACTGCTCATAAGAGCTCTGCAGCAAAAAGAAAAAGAACTCCCCCATCGACAGCAGCTGCTGCTGCCGCTCCTCAAAGCGATGAAGAAGCTAGCGATGAAGAAGCGAATGTCAAAATATCAGCCGCAAATGCGAGTTCTGACCCAGCGAGTATATTCATAAAGCATAGAGTGCATCCCATAAGACAACAGGGGGTGTGGGGTTGTGCTGAAGCTGCAGTCCAAATGGTTTTAGGTTTTCATAAGGTACACTACCATCCTTTGCCAAATATAGAGGAAATAAGAAACGCAGGAATAGAACCCGAGATGATAGAAGGCTTTATGGGACATTATGATTTACATATAAAAGATATTGAGGGAGCAGAAACATTAGGACTCACTCTTGACAAGTTACTTACACGCTATGGCCCCCTTATTTTTCTTAGAAAACTTAAAACTGAGGCAGGCCTTCACGCCGTCGTTATGACGGGTATAGTTAAAGGTGATGTAATATATAATGACCCTGCCGAGCTGCGCCAACAATCTATGAAATTAGCTCTCTTCAAAAATGAGCATCCCATTCTCTTGTACTACAAAGCTAGCAGTGAAGACGATGGGGTTTCTTCCCCCAAAGATAACACCGTTAAAAAACCAAAACCTAATCCTCATAAAAAGAAATCACCGGCAGCTGCAGCAGACAGTGATGACGATGAAACTGCCTCCCCTAAAGCTACCGCCGCCGCAAAACCAAAACCTCACGCCCATAAAACAAAATCAGCGGCAGCAGCTCCCGTTGATTCAGATGACGATACAATTATGAGTGGTGGTGAAGGAAAAGCGGCAGCTGCAGCCGCAGCGGCTGGTGGTGGTACTCATGCAGCCAAATCTCCTGCTATACATCATGCGCCAAAACAAAAACCCAAACCTCCTGCCGCAGCGGCGGCGGCAGCTGCTAGTCCAGCTGGTGGCGGTCCTGCCCCTGCACATCCACCCGCACCTGCGGCACCTCCTGCATCTGCAACGACATCGGGCTAAGATTAACTCTAATCTCGCAGGACTGTGTATAACTTATCTCCTTATTAATGATTTCTTAAATTCTGCATATTTAAAATAATCCTAGAAATTTCATTTTTAAGGATTAAAGAAGGAAATAAGAGATGAAAATGAACATCATTACTCAATTGTTCGTGAAATCAACACTCATTTTAGCAATTGGTTTTAGTCAATCAACATATGGATCAAGTACCCTAGCAAGCTCTGCATCAGGTACCGCAGCAGGTGCTGCAGCAAGCGCCGCAGAACAAAAAGAGGCAGAAGAATTTGCAAACGCCGTTGCACCTTTTGAACAGAAAAGAAATCAGCCGCCAACAAGGATTACTGTCGGTGGCACATCCTACAATTTAGGCCGGCCTAGCCGACGCTCAAGCACCCGCTCTTATTGGCAAGGACAGGAAGGTGATCAGACATCCACACATATTACTTTAGGAGTAAGTACAGGAAACACTCTCGATTTCCACTTCACTGACCCAGTACAAGGAGAAGAGCACCATTATATATATGATTATCAAACCGGTCAGACTCGCTTTGACCGCACCGTCAGGGGCAGAAATGAAAGACATCAGAAAGACCAAAAGGCGGTTCAAACTCGAGATTGGAGAAGAGGACCAGTGCAAAAAAGTGCTACTGGCACAGGAGGGGCAACAACTCCTGCTACCGCTGCAAATGCAGCTGCGGCAGCTGCATCGGCGTCAGCTGCTGCGGCTCCGCCGGCTGCTGCGACTAGCTCAGGCACAAGTTAGCAACATTATCCAACAAAAAAACGGCCCGAAGGCCGCTTTTTCTTATTTGTAGGACCGAGAAAACAGACGATTAATAATCCATTCCGCCCATGCCTGGGCCCATACCGCCACCAGGTGCAGCGGCTGGCTTTGGCTCAGGAAGCTCAGCAACCATAGCCTCGGTTGTAATCATCAAACCTGCGACAGAAGCTGCATCTTGCAACGCTGTGCGTACAACTTTTGTCGGATCGATGATACCGAACTTAAACATATCGCCATAGCGATCACTCTGCGCATCATAGCCAAAATTGTTATCCTTGCTATCCAAGAGCTTACCAGTGACGATTGAACCATCCGCACCAGCATTGGCAGCAATTTGGCGGCAAGGAGTTGCGAGTGCGTGACGAACAATACGCACACCCACTTCTTGATCCGCGTTCGCACCCTTAAGACCATCGAGCACTTTTATAGCATAGAGCAATGCCGTACCACCGCCAGGAACAATACCTTCTTCGATAGCTGCACGTGTTGCGTGCATTGCATCTTCAACGCGATCCTTGCGCTCTTTAACCTCAATTTCTGATGCACCACCCACACGAATCACCGCAATACCACCGCTTAGTTTTGCGAGGCGCTCTTGCAACTTTTCCCGATCGTAATCAGAGCTTGTTTCCTCGATCTGCTTACGAATCTGATTGCAACGTCCTTGGATATCAGGCTTATGACCAGCACCATCGATAATCGTTGTATCCTCTTTAGTGATGCTGACTTTTTTGGCCGAACCTAACATTTGTAATGTTACGTTCTCAAGCTTAATGCCTAGGTCTTCAGAAACAACCTGACCGCCAGTTAGAACCGCTATATCTTCCAACATTGCTTTGCGACGGTCACCAAATCCAGGCGCCTTTACAGCAGCAACCTTTAAGCCACCGCGTAACTTGTTAACAACGAGGGTTGCCAGCGCTTCACCTTCAACATCCTCAGCAAGAATCAGCAAAGGACGACCCGATTGTACGATTGCCTCAAGAACAGGCAACATCGCTTGCAAAGCAGCGAGCTTCTTCTCGAGAATAAGAATATAAGGATTCTCTAGCTCACAAATCATCTTTTCAGGATTGGTGATAAAATAAGGAGAGATATAGCCGCGGTCGAATTGCATACCTTCAACAACATCAAGTTCTGTTTGTAAAGATTTAGCTTCTTCAATTGTGATAACGCCCTCTTTACCGACTTTTTCAACAGCTTGCGCAAGCATTTCACCTATTTCTTTCTCACCATTGGCTGAAATTGTACCAACTTGAGCAATCTCTTCATTGGTTGAAACTTTCTTGCTGCGCTTTTTGATTTCGGCCACAACAGTCTCAACAGCCAATTCAATACCACGCTTGAGATCCATAGGATTCATTCCAGCGGCCACGGCCTTGACACCTTCTGTCACAATTGCTTGTGCTAAAACAGTTGCAGTCGTTGTACCATCACCAGCAATATCAGATGTGCGTGACGCAACCTCACGCAACATTTGCGCACCCATTTTTTCATAAGGATCTTTGGGCTCAACCTCTTTTGCCACTGTAACACCATCTTTGGTGATCCGTGGGCCGCCAAAAGACTTTTCTATAACAACATTGCGTCCCTTAGGTCCGAGCGTTACTTTAACGGCATCGGCCAACAGGTTAACGCCACGCAACATCTTATCACGCGCATCTGTTGAAAAACGTACTTCTTTTGCTGCCATCGTTTTAACCTTTCTTTTAATGAAATAACTTTAATTAAGCACCCTTGCGCTCAATGATTCCCATAATGTCTGATTCTTTCATAACGAGGAAATCTTGACTATCAAGTTTGATCTCTGTCCCTGACCATTTTCCAAAGAGTATGCGATCACCAGGTTTAACATCCAAAGCTGCGATGTTGCCATTCTCTGTACGAATACCATTACCTACAGCCATCACTTCACCTTCCATCGGTTTTTCTTTAGCAGTATCCGGGATAATGATGCCACCTGCGGTTTTTTCCTCTGACTCGATACGCTTCACTAGCACACGATCATGGAGTGGTCTAAACTTTGTTGCCATAAAACCTCCTTCATTTAAAAATATCAGCACTCTAACCAAAAGAGTGCTATTTTTCACCCTCATTATTAGAGAACTGAACAATTGATGTCAAGAAAAGTTTTTTCATGCATCCCAATTCTAATGAATGAAATTTATGGACCTAAGATCAATACATAAGTTAAAGATATGGGCTAGTAGAGCACATAAAGAAGGCGACTCATGAACACCCCTATCCTGAGCACACACATTCCTCCAAACTTTGAATCTTCTCCTGAGGGTGTATACCTAAAAACCCTTTATAATGTCGGCTTCAGGCTGACCAAAATTAGCCCTCTTATCAGTGCATTCATTCAGTTTTCTATCAATCAAAAAGAATGGGTACTTGATGTCGGTTGTGGCTTTGGCATCGCCACAATCCCAATAATCATTGATGGCGGCAAAGTGATTGCCAATGACCTAAACGAACAAAACCTTGATAGTTTGAAAAGGAAAATCCCCACCGAGTCTCATGGTCGTTTACAATTCTCAAATGCTGTTTTCCCAGATGGCATTGTCTTAGCAGATAATTCACTCACAGCCATTCTCATCTCCCGTTTTTTCCGCTTCTTTACAAACCCCAAGCTTGAACGGACATTAATGCTCTGCTTTCAATGGTTAAAACCGGGCGGAAAAATTTTCATTGGTTGTAATAAGCCCGAACTTATAAATGATACCCTAACAAACGCGGGGTTTCTGATAGAGCGTTCTGATCCTTTTGGGATAATTGGACAAAAGCCATAAAATTAAAAGAAATGCTAAAATCCTTGAATTTTTCCAAGGGAATCCATACATTCAGCATAAGCTTATACATCCCATCGAACCTCAAGAAAGGATAAACGGGAGCTACGTGCACCTAACAGATCGAATTGAAAAATTATTAGAACCTGTGCTTGCAGCTTATGGCTACAGCATCGTACGGATTCAGTTATCAGGTGTGCAACGGCCTATTTTGCAAATTATGATTGAGCATCTTGATGATTCTGCTATAACTGTGGATGATTGTACGCGTGTCAGTCGAATTGTTTCGACACACATAGATGTGGCTGATCCTATTCAGTCCACCTTTGTATTGGAGGTTTCATCTCCGGGGCTTGATCGGCCTCTTGTAAAGCCAAAAGACTATCAGCGTTTTTGTGGCCGTGAGGTTGTCGTGGTGCTTGCACTACCCCTAAACGGACGTAAGCGTTTTTTAGGTCGGCTTGAAAGCGCAACAGAAGAAGAGATTACTTTGACTTATAAGGCGGATAATTCAGAAACTTTGATAGAGCAAAAAATGAGAATAGCTGATATAAAGACTGCCAAACTGTATATCGATTTTGCTAAACTATGATTGAATAAAGGAAGGATCACGTGGCGAGTAAAAAAATTAAACCAGCAGACCAAGGAACAACAGCGCATCAGCCGTTTCACGAACTGCTTGTCGTTGCAGATAATGTTGCACGCGAAAAAAACATCGACCGTGAAGAAGTCATTGGTGCCATGGAACAAGCCATACAAAAAGCCGCACGTGCTAAGTATGGATTCGAACACGATGTTCGTGTCTCAATTAGTCGCTCCTCTGGTGAAGTGTCTGTTTATAAATGTTTAACCGTTGTCGAAGAAGTGACTAATCCACAGACCGAGATTGTCTTGGCAGATGCTCAGGAACTCAATCCAACGATTAAACTAGAAGAATTAATTACAGAACCATTACCACCGATTGAATTTGGCCGAGTTGCTGCACAAAGTGCACGACAGGTCATCATGCAAAAAGTGCGTGAAGCAGAGCGATCACATCAATATGAAGAATATAAAGATCGCATTGGCCAAATTGTAAACGGTCTCGTCAAGCGCGTTGAATTTGGCAATATCATTATGGACCTTGGACGTGCAGAAGGTATTCTGCGCCGGGAAGAATCTATTCAACGTGAAACTTTTCGTACAGGAGATCGCATACGCGTTTATATTCTAGATGTACGCCCCGAAGCACGCGGGCCTATGATTATTCTCTCACGCACACATCCACAATTTATGGCTAAATTATTTGAGCAGGAAGTCCCTGAAATTTATGATGGCATTATTGAAATTAAAGCTGTTGCACGAGATCCAGGAAGTCGCGCTAAAATTGCTGTATTCAGTTCAGATCCTTCTATTGATCCTGTAGGTGCATGCGTAGGTATGCGTGGCAGCCGCGTTCAAGCCGTTGTTAGCGAACTCCAGGGCGAAAAGGTGGATATTATCCCCTGGGCACCCAATCCAGCAACTTTTGTGGTTAATGCCCTTGCACCTGCTGAAGTCGCAAAAGTTGTCATTGATGAAGACATGAAACGCGTTGATGTTGCCGTTGCTGAAGATCAGTTAAGTCTTGCAATTGGTCGCCGTGGACAAAATGTACGCCTTGCCTCACAGCTAACCGGTTGGAACATCGATATTATGACTGAGGCAGAAGAAGCAGCACGCCGTACAGGTGAATATGCTGCACGAACTCGTCTCTTTATGGAAGCGCTTGACGTTGATGAAATTATTGCCCAACTTCTTGCTGCTGAAGGTTTTGCATCACTTGAAGAGCTGAGCGAAGTCCCCTTCGAAGAATTTTTACGTTTGGAAGGGTTCGACGAGGATATAGCCAAAGAAATTCAAACACGTGCTCGTACTTTCTTGGCAACCCGCAATGAAGATGCATTACTCAAATGCCGCGAAGCAGGCATGTCTGAAGAATTGATATCACTTGACGGGCTTAACCCACAAATGCTTGCTAAACTTCTTGAGAATAAAATTAAAACACTTGATGATCTTGCTGACCTGGCAAGCGATGAATTCATGGAGCTTGTTGGGGCACAACTCATTTCAATCGATAAAGCCAATGAGCTTATTATGGCAGCACGCTCCCATTGGTTTGAAGAAGCCCCAGCCGAGGCTTAAAAGGATGTAGGATGACTGGAAACACTGAGCAAGCTTCTAAAAAAACTTTAACCTTAGGTAAAAAGCTTGACCTCAAAAAGGTTGGAGAAACAGACCAGGTCCGTCAAAGCTTTGCTCATGGGCGCTCTAAAACTGTTACCGTAGAAGTAAAACGCCGTCGCGTTGCTACTCCTACAGTCGAGGAAAAGCCTGAAGCCACTAAGCCCGAAGCACCGGTTGAGAAGCCAGTAACTCCAGCACCTGAACCACAACAGCGTCTTACAGACAACGAGCTTGAAACACGTCGGGAAGCTCTTAAAAAAGCAAAGAAAGCACAAGCTGTCGATCGAAAAGATAAATCACGTGGGGATACTGATAAATCCGAAGAAACAGACGAAGACGCTTTAGAATCGGATGAACAAATTGATTTAGAAGTTGACAATAGTGCTACCACAAAAGTTAGCGATGAAGATGGATTATCAGTTAATGATTTTCCGCGTCCTGTAATTGATACAACTTCTTCAGGTCGGGGCTCTGCAAAATCAGGGGCACGACGTAATTTTGATGACGACGAAACTGAAGAAGAAGATGCAGCTGCACGCCGCGCCTCAGCAGCACGCGCTGGTGAAATACGTCGCGCTCCCCCTCCTGCACCACCAGTTAAAAAAGATGCGCAACAGCAACCCCGTAAACTTAGCCGCCACAGTATTACGCGTGCTCTTAATGATGAAATTGAGGAACGCAGACGCTCCGTTGCTTCGATGCGACGTGCTCGCCAAAAAATGCGACAGGGACAAACACCTGTTGAACAAACTCGTATTGTTCGTGATGTTATTATCTCAGACTTTATCACAGTCAGCGAATTAGCCAATCGTATGGCCATCCGCGCTGCTGAAGTAGTGAAGGGCCTAATGAAGCTCGGAATGATGGTGACCATCAATCAAACCATCGATGCCGATACTGCTGAGCTCATCTGTACAGAGTTTGGACATAAGATTAAGCGCGTATCCGATGCTGATGTTGAAATTGGATTAAAGGGAGCTGAGGATATTACTGAAAATCTTTTACCAAGAGCACCCGTTGTGACTGTTATGGGCCACGTTGACCATGGTAAAACATCACTCCTCGATGCTTTACGCAAAACTGACGTTGCTGCTGGTGAAGCCGGTGGGATTACTCAACATATTGGTGCCTATCAAGTACAAATGAAGAGCGGCGCCAAGATTACCTTTATTGATACACCTGGTCATGCTGCATTTACAGAGATGCGCGCCCGTGGTGCAAACATTACAGATATCGTTGTTCTTGTTGTCGCTGCCGATGATGGGATTATGGAACAAACCATTGAAGCCATTAACCATGCGAAAGCAGCAAATGTACCCATGGTTGTTGCTATTAATAAAATTGATAAACCTGACGCTAATCCTGATCGCGTTCGCTCTGAACTCTTAAATCATGAGGTTGTGCTTGAGGAATTCGGTGGTGATGTTCTCTCCGTTGAGGTATCAGCCAAGAATGGAATAAATCTTGAAAAATTAGAAGAAGCTATTCTCTTGCAAGCAGAGGTACTGAACTTAGCTGCTAATCCAAATCGTCCTGCTGAAGCAATTGTTATTGAAGCAAAAGTCGATAAAGGGCGTGGTATTGTAGCGACAGTTTTAATTCAGCGCGGCACATTGAAAATGGGCGATATTCTTGTTGCTGGTAAAGAATGGGGACGCGTGCGTGCTCTTCTCAACGATCACGGCCAAAAAATTGAAGAAGCCTTGCCAGCAATGCCTGTAGAGGTTCTTGGGTTTAATGGTGTCCCTGCAGCCGGCAATGAACTTTTTGTCGTCGAGGATGAATCACGAGCAAGAGAAATTACTAACTATCGTTTACATCAAGAACGTGAATCCAAGGTCACTGCTAAGTCCCATAGTTCCATTGAACAAATGATGACCCGTATTGCTGCAGGAGATACACACGAAGTAGGCGTTGTTATTAAAGCTGATGTCCAAGGATCTTTAGAAGCCATCATCAGCAGTCTAACAAAATTAAATACCCAAGAAGTATCTGTTCGAGTTCTTCACGGTGGCGTGGGAGCAATCAACGAGGGAGACGTTACCTTGGCCAGGGCTTCTGGTGGCATTATCATCGGATTCAATGTTCGCGCTAACCCGCAAGCTCTAGACTTATCACGTCGTGATAATGTGAACATCCGCTATTATTCTATAATCTATAATGTCATTGATGATATTAAAGTTATTATGGGTGGACTGCTTGCTCCTACCCTTCATGAAAAATATCTCGGTAGTGCTGAAATTCGTGAAGTCTTTTCAGTTACTAAGATCGGTAAAGTGGCCGGTTGCTATATTCGTGATGGTGTCGTCCGCCGCGGTTCCTCTGTTCGTCTCTTACGTGACAATGTTGTCATCCATGAAGGCACACTTAAGACACTCAAACGCTTCAAAGAAGAAGTACGTGAAGTCAAAGAGTCTTATGAATGTGGTATGGCTTTTGAAAATTACAACGATATTAAACCTGGCGATGTGATCGAATGCTTCGAAATTGAAAGTCAAGCAAGGATCTTGTAAATACATCGATGAAAGCTCATTCTCCTAAAGCAAAAAGCCAAAGGCAACTGCGAGTTTCTGAATCTATTAAGCGCATTCTTGCTGACTATTTTAGCAAAGGTGACCTTGCCGGCGACTATGAAGGAGAAGTCATCACTTTCTCTTCCC
>Ga0206844_10142_pt1 | contig 23896 bp, 18 predicted proteins | sample Alteio_BWOrgCont_22_FD_152907 | JGI IMG/M metagenome (GOLD analysis project Ga0206844, IMG submission 152907) | Enriched cells from forest soil in Barre Woods Harvard Forest LTER site, Petersham, Massachusetts, United States -... | ecosystem: Environmental > Terrestrial > Soil > Temperate forest >...
GAGACAGCATCTGCCGGACGGAAAGCTGGGTAGTGTAAAGAAAGCCTTCCAGGTTCGTGGAAACAAGCCCATGGAAATCTTCTGGCGTGAAGTCGATGAAGGGTTTGGCAATAAAGATGCCGGCGTTGGCGACAACGTGATCGATTGATCCAAACCGGGAGATCGCCATGCGTGTTACTTCTTCCGCCGTTGCAGCCTTGGCGATATCTCCATCAACCACTTCTAAGTTTGTCGAGGAGGGCAACGATGCCTTACTCGCGTTACGGGATGTTGCTACGACTGCATAGCCGCGGTCCAGGAAAGATTTCACAACGGCGGCTCCAATTCCTTGAGAGCCTCCGGTTACGATGACGGTGCCTTTGCTTGCCATAATGATTTCGCCGATCCTTTCGTGCGGGGAAGCAGCAGAGCGGAAGGCGAAAAGAGTATGTTTCTCTCCGGCGTAGCGCTCTACAGCATTTCCTGCTGGAGACTAGATGCAAGCAGGGATCATGGTCGCGTCACGACTTTTTCAGAGAGCTGCTATCGGGAACTTCGATAGCGGATGGTCTGCACTAATTTGTTGACGATTAGAGAGGGCGCGGCTCTTGGCCAGGAATGCATCCAAAGCGCTCGATTGTTGGCCATCGAACCTGCGAATAAAGAACGTTTCGACGCCACCGGCGAACTCTGGAAGTTCGTGCGCGATCGTTGACACGTCCTTCCATGAAGCCGCGAAGAGTTCTCTCGGCAACAGTGTGACGCCTACGCCCGATTGAACACAGCTTCGAATTGTATCGAACGATGCAACAGACAAGACTTGATGGGAAATACCGCGCGTCGTCAACACATCGCTTAACCTATCGCGAAAGGAGCAACCGAAGTCCAAAACGATCGCCTTTAGATCTTTAGCGTTCGCGATCTCATCCATGCTTTGCAGGGACGAGTGGCTGGCAAGCACTAACTCTTCCCGAAATATGGGCTCATGGATCAACTCGGGATGACTCATCGGTGCTGCGACGAAGGCTCCATCGAGGGTTTGCTCGACGACCTGCTCAATCAGCTCTGTGGTGTTACCCGTGGTGATCGTCAGTTCTACGGCTGGATATTCCTTGCTGTACTCGGCCACGATTTGCGGTAACCGCATCGAAACGGTGGGTTCCGTTGAGCCGATCTTCAAACTACCTTTCGGAATTCCATCTTCCTTGACTGCGGCGATCGCCTCGCTGAAAAGCGTCTGGATGCGGTCCGAATACGAAAGCAGTCGCGTGCCTGCGTCGCTGAGTCGCACACCGCGGCTGTGCCGAACGAAAAGACGGACACCAAGCTCTTCTTCTACGAGCCGGATCCGCGCAGGGATACTGGACTGCACTGTATGCAATTCGGCAGCCGCACGATTCATGCTGCCATGTTTTGCAACCGCCGCTATGATCTTCAGGTCATCGATATCCATCGCATCACCCTAAGAAGAGTATAGGTAACAATCGACGGCAGCACTCCTATGAGATGCAACTAACCGTGAAACTCCTTACCGGCTGGATAGGGTTCTACAGAATTGAAAGTAGACGGGTCGGCCGCAGTCAGACCTCCGCGCTCTCTCATCTGGCGTGGAGGATCCGAAAACGATCGGGGTCCCCCGGATCTCGATCAACGACCTGGACTGGCGCCCAGGCCCATTGCCAAACGCTGATGCCTGGCGGGCGGGAGAACTGGATATGTCCACGAGTACCTTCAACTGCGACGTGCGGCCAGGATTCGGCAATGCGCGCCCGGTCCACTCCGTGAGAACGCAGCATATGGGCAAGGACGGCGACCGTGTCGTAGCCCTCGAAGGCGACGAAGGATGGCACTTCGGCGAGCCGCTCACGGAGGGCCGTCTCGACTCGTGCACCCAGTGGGCTGAGGCGCTCGGGCCGGTAGCGTAAGAACGGGATCGCGGCGCCGTCGTCGCCCAGCAACCTCGCCCATTCGGCGAACTCCGGTTGCCCGGCCGGAGCACCAATCATGATCTCGGCAAGGCGCCGGTCGCGGCGGACGGACTTGACGATCGACACTGCCGGGTCCGGGTAGCCGACCAGAAGAAGGAGCGCTGTCGCGCGATTGTCGACGAGTTCCTCGCATAACGCCGTTGGAGCGAGTGAGTGCGTGTCGAGTTCAATGACGGTGCCGCCGCGTGGATCGAGGTAGTCCCGCAGAGTGCGGGCTCCAGATGCCCAGTAAACACCCGGTCCGATTGCTACGGCTATGCGGCTGTGGCCCGCGCTGAGGAGAAACTCAGCGTAGATCTGCCAGCCGTGGGACTGTGCCGGGGCCAGGCGCGCGACCCATTTCGTTGGCTCTTCGGTGAGCGCGTCGAGAACCGCCGACGAGCAGAGGAACGGTAAGCCGAGGGCGTCGGCGCTGGCAGCAGCAGCGCGAGCGACGACGCTGTGATACTCCCCCGCCAAGGCAGCCACGCCCAGGCGAGACAATTCATCTACGGCCGCCGTGGCCCTCTGTGGATCAGCTGCGGTGTCTCGCACCACCAGCTCAAGTGGTCTTCCGACGATTCCGCCAGCGTTATTGACTTCGCAAACGGCCAGCTCGAGTCCAGCGAGCAAGTGTTGGCCTGCCTCGACCCAGCCAGGCCGAGTGAGCGGAACCAGCGCGCCGATCCGGATAGCTGATTCGTCGGTCCGTTCTACTCCAGATGGCGATGGTGGCGTATGCATGCGTTGGCGTCTCCCGGGTGACGAGTTAGTTGCATTATGCCGGATCGCATAGTGAACACAAACCTCTCCGCACCCGTCAACCAACTCGTCTACGCCGCCTAGGGCCTCAAGAGCGCCTCTCCAAAACGCACCGGAATAGCAAAATTCGATCCCCCGAAATCACGTACCATCGCAAAGTTAATTCCTATGACTTGACCTTGATCATTAAAAAGTGGGCCACCTGAACCTCCTGAGGTAGTCTGGGCGTCATAAATGATCTTGTCGGCAAGCACGTCGCCGATGTGCCCCTGCGTGGCTACAGGCTTGATTAAATGATGATGCGCGAGTTCCTCCATTACTTGCCTTGGGTCACCCTGCGATGAAGCTGCGATCGCCTGAAGAGTTGCTGCGCCAGTCCGTGCCAGAATCGCATTTACACCAGTGGGATAGCCAAGTAATAGAACCGGGCTGCCGCCCACAGCCGAGGTGTGACTATCGGCCAAGGCGATATGCCTAATTCCCAGCCCCGAAACATCTCCCTTAACGACTGCGACGTCTACTGCGGAAGAAATCCTTTTCGTCGTGATCGAGATGCCATGAGTCACGCCGGGGAAATAAGCCGTCATCTCACCAATCTCAGGCTCGAGGCCCTGATCGAGCATCTCCTTAATCTCGTCGTTCTGCCACCAGGGTTCGGCGACGTGATGGTTGGTTAGGATCTGCCCGTCATCGGACGCCAGAAACCCGGTGCCAAAAACATCGATGTGCACCTCCGGACCGATCCCCGTAAGGCTCACTAAGGGATTGTTGGCGTTGTCGGTCTCGGGCTCGCCGGTACTGGTGAGCGCCGCGTAGTGCAATTTCAACCCTGTATTGTGATCGCGGAACGCCAGCACGACATGAATAAGACAGACGCTCGGTTCATAAGTGTCGATAATCGTATGTGCAGCTTTACCTTCGGTTTCGAGTTTCTGAAGGCGGCCTTCTACTGCAGTTACCTGGTCTTCGAGAGCTGCAGATTTTTCCGGTTGGCCGCTTATGGTTCCTGGCGTCTGGATTCCAAGGTTCTGATGTGACCGCTCCAGCAAGCCTTGTTGCGAAAGCACGCCGGTTTGTAGTTTCGTAATGGCGGCATAAACTCGGACATTCTCCGCGTGGTTACGACGGTTGTAGAAGAATCCGACGAGACCAACGACGATCAGCACAAGAACAATGGTTATAGAGCCGACAAGTAATGTTCGTCGTTCCTCTTTGACCGCAGTTACAACCTGCTGATTCGTGTTCTGGGTTTCCTCGGTAAGTCGAAGCCGCTCCAATAGCTCGTCTGCGATCTGCTTGTTCCGCAGTTGAGTGCGTATCCTCGAAAGCAGTTCGACTGCATCAAGAGGGAGTGATAACACATCGTCAGCTCCTAGATCCAATCCTCGACTTCGCTCTGCTGAACTCCCATGAGCCAGCATCAAGACTCGTATATTGCGAGTGTGCTTTGAACCTTTGATCTCAGAGAGAAGATCGCAACAATCCAGCTGCGGCGGATCCGCCCCGAGGACGACGAGATCGGGGTCGAAAGCCAGGACAGCTTTCATTCCCCCCTCGTAATCAGTTGAGACCTCGTATCCTGCGTCTCCCAACACAGCGACGAGAGTTGCTCTCAGCGCGTCATCAGACTCAACAACTAACAATTTCGCAGTTTGATCGTTCATAACTTCCTTTTCTTGATACGGCGGAACAGAGTTTGATGCCAGTGGAACGTGGGCTGTCTCCAAAATCCGCACCGAACCACGGTCCAAGCGAACTCTCATCACGCACCATAGAATGTACTGTCATTTCACTTATTCGATTGCATATTTGCAGTGTGAGTGACAAGCAAGATTAACCTGATTGCCTCGCCATGTACCAAGGTCGGGAACGAAGACGGATTCGCAACCCAGCCTAGACGCCCTGTTGCCGCCAATGTCCTTTGTGGTCGCGGTGTGACCTTGCTCGACACATGGAGGTCGCGGCGGTAGTTCCATAAGACAAAGGTATCGACCGATACCTTTGTCTTATGGTTCCAATTCTGTTCCTCTGGCTTAATCGACACATCAGTCTCGCGACTAAGGTCGCGTGAGACTGGGGATGCTACCGAAAACGGAGACGAGTGATCTTGAGGCGTCATCCTCTCTGGAACTTTGACAACAGACTGCGGAGTCCGTACGAGAGGGTTGGTTCCGCATAAATGACATCAAACCAAGCGTTTTTGCAAGCCGAATTTTGGGTTTGCTGCGCGATTTAGGAGAATCGAAATGAGCTTGATCGAACACGCGATTACCGCAAACCGCAAGAGTGCAAAGAACCATGATCCTTCGCTAGCAAACAAGCCGGCTCCGAAGATTGCAATCCTCACGTGTATGGATCCCCGCCTGAACGAACTGCTCGAGTGGTTGGACATCAAACCCGCCGATGCAGATGTGATTCGGAACGTGGGAACGGCCGCAACGGAAGATGTTGTGCGGTCTCTGATGTTTTCGATTCACGTTCTGGGCGTGCGAGAGCTCATGGTCATCGGGCACACTGGCTGCGGAATGACAATGTTTTCGGAAGAAGAGTTTGAGAACCACCTTCACACACAATGCGGCGTGTGGGCAGTAGCTCCCGATAAATTCCACTGCTATTCCGATGTGAATGGGCAAACACAAAAGCAGGTACTGAAGCTCAGGTCACACCCGTGGATTCCTTCGGATGTGGTGATTCGTGGGTTTGTTTTTGATTTGTCAACGGGCGAACTGAGCGAAGTAACGCCGAAGGACGAGAAATAGTCGATTGGATGGATGGAAATTCACCATGCGCCGTGGGACGCAACCACAGAGATGTTCGCATCTCTGCGGTTGCATGATCCGGCTACAGACATCGCGTTTTAGCGACCTGATTGGGACGCCACATTCGCAGTTCGACGGGCGATGGCAGCCTCAACGAAACTGCGAGCGATATTTTGTTCTGAGCGAAAGTGCAGGTGGGCGTAACTCGCGAGCATATTGCCCAGTCGATAACCTTCACTCTCCTTACGGCCCGAGAGTGAGTATTGGATGTGGTAATTCGTGGCGACTTGAAATTCGTTCGAGATACGAGAGTAATGGAAGCTGTGTCCGCGGAGCACTGTGCCTGCCTTACCGAGCAGGCAATCATTGGTCAATTCCACATTGACGTATCCGAAGTCGACGAGTCTGCCGGTCATCTCGATTTCGAAGGGCAGTACCCCGGCCATCGGATATGTGGTTCCGTCGCGCATCGTGAGCTGCTGCGATAGGAAGATCATGCCTCCACATTCGGCATACACTGGGCGACCGGATGCAACAAACTCGCGAATGGCCGAGAGCATAGTGGAGTTTTGGCTAATTGGGGCCGCATAAAGCTCAGGGTAACCGCCGGCGAGGTAAAGAGCATCGAGGTCCGATGGCAGGCTTCGGTCATGCATCGGGCTGAACGGCACGAGGGTGGCACCGTGCTGCTGGAGCAGGTCCAGGTTGTCTTCGTAGTAAAAGGAAAATGCCTGATCACGAGCTATTCCCATGCGAATCTGTTCTCGTGTCTGGCGAAACGCTGGAAGAGCTGCAGGCTTCAAGTCCAATCCACATTCCAAATTCATTAATTTGGATATGTCCAGGTGTTTATCCGCCAGGGTTGCAAGAGTATCGATCAGGGTTTCAAGAGCCGTGCCTGTCTCTCCTTCTTCCGCTGTCTGGAGCCCAAGGTGCCGCTCAGGGATGGCGACAGCAGGCTCTCGCGGCAGCCATCCCAGAACTGGCGTCTTGCAGGCTGATTCGATCGCAGTTTCCAACATGCGGAAATGGCGATCGCCTGCAACACGATTCAGGATGACTCCGGCTAACGGGAGCTCAGGATCAAAGAGTTCAAATCCGAGCACCATGGCGGCGATACTTCGAGCGGTCTTTCCTGCATCGAGTACAAGGACGACAGGCAGCTTTAGAAGCTTTGCGATCTCCGCGCTGCTGCCCGACTCGGTCGCGCCATCCTTGCCGTCGAATAACCCCATCATGCCCTCTGCGAGCAGAACATCAGCACCATGCGACGCGTGACGAACGACGTCGTGGTTTGCTTCGGCAGAGAGCATCCACGTATCGAGGTTGCGTGCCGTGCGGCCTGAGATGCGGGTGTGGTGGCCGGTGTCGAGGAAGTCGGGACCGCCCTTGAAGGGCTGCACCGTATAGCCGCGCCGGCGCAGGGCCGCTGTGATTGCGAGAGTGACGGTGGTCTTGCCAACTCCGCTGGCCGTGCCGGCAACGAGAAACCCTTTCATCAATGACCTCCTTCGAGCGAACTTTGAGGATAAATGAAAGTCCGGGAACCTAGTGTCCACAGGGATGTTCCCCGCAGGCAGCGGCGCGTAAAGCACGATCTGCCGGTGCAGATCGATTGGTCTTCAGCGGGGCGAATATCACAAAGCTGACAGCAGCCAGAATCCAAACTCCGATCCCCCCGTAAAGCATCACTAATCCGAAGCTGTGTACCAGCGCTGCATGAACAATCGTTCCGGATGAATCCAAAGAAGACAATTCAGGAAATGCTTGCTTAAGAGAAACAAAACTTCCAGCCGCAATCTTTTCTGCGAGAGATCGCAGTCGGAGTTCATCCAGAGATACGGGTAGGGCTGACTTCAGGTAGGACAGGGTGCCGTCCACGAGAAAGAAACCCATCAATGCAATGTTGATAGCCAACGTGATCAACCGTACGCTCATGTCAATGCCGGAAGCCATGCCTGCACGCGTGCTAGGAACAGAGCCTGTAGTCGTATTCGTTACCGTGGTATTTGTCAGGCCAAGTCCGACCCCAGCCAGCAAACAACCAGGCAGCATTGAGAGTCCACTTGGGTGGTCAACCGTGCTGCCAAACTTCATCAGAATGAAACCCATCCCAATCGTGAACATACCTGCGGGAATAACCACACCGGGTTGATATTTATGCGCAAGCCGTTCTCCCAGGGGAGGAACGACCAGGGTAGGCAATGTATAGCCCAGTAGTGAAAGTCCAGCGGTGACGCTGCTATAACCCAGAGCACTTTGGAAAAAAATCGGCAAATAGATCATGAATGGCCAGAAGCTGAAATTCATGCCCATCGAGCCAAGAAGTGCACCGGAAAAATTACGAATTTTGAACACTGAGAAATCAAACATTGGATGAGAAGTCCTCTTTTCTACCAAAAGAAAAAGGAGGAAGCTCACCGCCGAAATAACAAGGATGCCGATAGAGGCAGCACTGCGAAAGCCAAGATCCGGACCTTGTGTGATGAAGTATGCCAGTCCAAAAACTGCCAACGAAAGCGTGACGATGCCGGCCGTATCGAGCTTTCCTGCATGTGGGTCACGCGATTCCTGAACGCCACTGAAAATCAGAATCAGAGTAACGACAGAGAGCAGGGCATGGATCAGGAAAACCCACTGCCAGTCTGATACGGCAACAATGATGCCGCCGATGATCGGGCCAAAACCGAGGCCGATTCCAAAAATAATTCCCCATGCTCCGAAGGCTTTAACACGTTCTTTGCCTTCCTGGAACTGGTGCGAGAGCACCGCGACCTGACAGATCAACATAGCCCCGCCGCCCATTCCTTGAAGGAATCTGCTGATGACGAGCACGGGTACACTTTGAGCCAGGCCGCAGAGCAGGGAAGTGAGACCGAAGGCAGAGACTCCAATGACGAAGATACGTCGTCTGCCGAATCGGTCCGCCAGCGTTCCCGTTGCCATCAGTACCGTCGTACAGGCGATCGTGTAGGCATTCATGATCCACTGCATTCCCTTGAAGTCCCCGTGCAGCACCTTTTCAAGGGTTGGCAATATCACTGGCACGCTGGAGATCTCGAGGCCGAACATCAGCGATGCCAGGCAAGCAGCCGCCAAGGCAATGGTGTTTTTCCGGGCAGATAAGAGCTTCATGCGCTCATCTTAGGAAAATCCAGTCCATGACGGAAATGATTTTATTTACTAATACTTATGAATTTTCATCATTTATATTCTGACTATGGATTTTGATCCGGGGCTTTTGCGAGCTTTTGTTGCCGTCAAGGAAACTGGAGGATTTACACGCGCGGGTGAACGGCTGAACGTCACTCAGTCAGCGATCAGTCATCAGATTCGTCGACTCGAAGAGCAGGTGGGCAGACAACTGCTGCAACGCACGACGAGACGTCTCACTTTGACGGAAGATGGCGAAGAGTTTCTCCGCCACGCGGAGCAGATATTGAGCTCGCTCGACGCGTTGACCCAGCGCTTCCAGCCATCGCCAGTTTCCGGCGTTGTACGCTTTGGCGTACCCGAGAGCTTCATGGGCGATCGGTTGCCGCCGCTTTTATGTCAGTTTGGGCGTGCATTTCCGTCAGTGCGTCTCGACGTAAGCGTTACGACCTATCTCGATCTGCGTGCCATGATCGAAGCCGCTGAGCTCGATCTTGCCGTGCTCCTCGCTATGTCTGCAAATAGAGACGAATTGGTTTTGCGGCAAACAAAATTCGTGTGGGCCGCAGCGGAAACATTCGAGCCCTCCCGCAACTCACTACCTCTTGTTCTTGCTCCCGCCCAGTGCGTGAACCGACAGGTGGGCCTGGCGGCACTGGCGGGAACTTCTGTCGAATGGCATGTCGTCTTCACCTCGCCAAGCCAACAGGGACTTCACGCTGCAGTGTTGGCAGGGCTCGGCATTGCCATATTGACTCGTGACGAACTGGAACCGGAGATGAAAGTCGTCGATGGGCAATATGGCTTGCCGCCATTACCGAAAGTTCATTTCACTTTAGCCTGGAGCGAAAATGGCAACACATTGGCCGCTCAGGAATTTGCGCGAATGATCTTGAATATGCCGCAACCGGAACATTCGTCGCGCCGGTCTCGTAATGGTGCGTCAAAGGCATAGAGCCGGACGCCCTTCTTCATGCGTCCGCCGCTGTATTCATAGCGGAGCCAGCGATGCGCTCCCAATGGAGTCGAGTTGCGCGATGATCTCGGGTGCGAGCTGAAGTTTGGCTACGCCTAGGTTCTCGCGCAGGTGAGTGCGTCGGGACGTTCCTGCGATGAGCAGAATGTTGGGTGAGCGATGCAAGAGCCAGGCCTGTGCAATCTGCATAGGTGTAACTCCGAGCGAGGCTGCGATGGTGTCCATAACAGAGGATTGCAGGGGAGTGAAGCCTCCAAGAGGAAAGTACGGGACGTAGGCGATGCCTTGTTTGGCGAGGTCGTGGATGAAGGCGTCGTCGCCGCGGTTGGCGAGGTTGTAAAAGTTCTGGATGCAGACGATTTCCGTAAGGGTTTGGGCCTCGGCCAACTGTTCCCGGGAAACGGTGCTGAGACCAATATGGCGAATGAGGCCCTGCTGCTTGAGTTCGATGAGCACTTTCAGCGGTTCTGCAATGGATCCGGGTTCGGGCGTGGAGAAACCACCCATGCGGAGGTTGACGATATCGAGGGTTTCAAGATCGAGATTGCGCAGGTTGTGATGGACGCTCTCGACCAAATTTTCACGAGAACGGTCGAGAATCCAGGAGCCGTCGTCGCCACGGCGAGCGCCAACCTTAGTGACGAGGGTGAGACCTTTCGGATAAGGATGCAGGGCTTCCTTGATGATTTGGTTGGTAACGTGCGGTCCGTAGAAATCGCTGGTGTCAATGTGGTTGACGCCTGAGTCAATAGCCTCACGCAGGACGGCGATGGCTTCGGCGCGGTCGCGAGGTGGGCCGAAGACATGCGGGCCGGCGAGCTGCATGGCGCCATAGCCGATGCGGTGGACGGTGAGCGTGGTATCGGGAAAGTTGAACGTGCCGCCAAGTTGGGCGTGTTTCGTCATGTGTGTGTCTCCAATTGCGTGTAACTCGTTGTGACGTTCTGGTATGTATTAGATGAAGAAAGCTTCATGTTAGGAGTTCGCATTTGGCGCAACAGACAATAAACCGTTCAGAGCCAAGAAAATCGCCGGTTCAGGTGCGTTCCATCGCGAGCGTAGATGCGATTCTGAAGGCAACTATTCAGGTTTTGCTGAGGGTCGGCAAGGAGAAGCTGACAACGACGCGTGTGGCAGCGAGGGCCGGGGTGTCCGTGGGAACGCTATACCAGTACTTTCCGAACAAGAGCGCTTTGCTGCGGGCTGCTCTGAAGCTCCACGTGGAGGAGATCCTCGCAGAGGTGGATAAGGTTTGCGTGGCGCAGCGGGGACAGCCGGTGGAGCAGATGGCCGAGGAGCTGGCGGTGGCATTCCTCGCGGTGAAAATGCGTGACCCGAAGAAGAGCCGCGCGCTGTACGCGGTGAGTTCCGATGTGGAGGGTGCGAAGATTACCGCGAGTGCGCAAGCGCGAGTGAACGATGTGATTGTTGGGATGCTGCAGAGCGCACCCGAGGTACTGACAACAGATTTGCAATTGATGGCTACGGTGTTGCAGAGCACGATCGCCGGGGTGAAGCGGCAGCTGCTGGAGTCCGATATGCCAGAGGCGCAGTTTGAGGTGATGCAGCGCGAGCTGGTGTTGGTGGTGCGAAGTTATGTCCGGGCTTGCGTGGGTCAGTAACGAACTACGGAAGTCACTTGTCGATAAGCCGACTCATCACGCGCAGAAAGAGCTACACAAGCCCGGCATATTGAAAAGGTCTGTTTCCACTGCTCTTCCAGAAGTAAGCGAGAATAATCACGCTCACAACTGCAGCGTAAGCGCACCACAGCGACGTGAATGCATATCGCTTTACCGCCATCACGATCAGCAGGATCGCCAGATTGGCGATTCCAAAGATCACCATGTCTTTCACTTTCGAGAACAAAAGCGACCCGCATGTCGCGATGATGTAGAGGATCGCGACGAACGTATTATTTGTGGCCTGATTGATATATACGATGCTGTGGCCTTTGACGAAAATCTGCGTCGGATAGGCGATCAAAGCCCACAGTGTAAAGAGAGTCGTCAAGCTTCCAATAACCAGGAACGGCTGCATGCGTCGGCGGCTCTTTGCATCCGGTTCAAACAATAGCACGCTGAGCGGTAGGAGAAATGGAAGGAGTCCCTGTGCGTACAGCATGAATGCGGCGCCCATGTCGTGAGTGACCTTGGGTGACAGGATTCCATCGAGCCCGAGCCATACAAACCCTTCAATGAACTGATGAACGGCAAAGAGAGCAGGAAGCGATGCGAAAAGAAGTTCACGCCGATGCTTCACGCGGGTCAAGGTCACAACGCCCAAGGTGCCCAGAATTCCGCTGCCTGTAAAATTCATTGCCGCTGAAAAGCACACGCCTGACCCCCCCGATCGCGATCCGCTTACCCTGCAATCTAGCTTGTTTTGAACAAAACCTTATCGTTGACTGCAAGATATCATGTCTTTCTGCCGCGCAACGAGGGAACTCCCCTCTCCCGGTGGGCACATTTCTAGCTCTCAAGAACGTAACCAAATGGCCGTAAAATGGGCCGCGCGTAGAAGTGTTTTTCAACATTGTCAGGGAGTTAAAAGAAAAAGGCACAGACGTCTTTCAGCGATGTCTGTGCCTTTCTGCTCTTACCAGCCGAAGTTCAAGTTCACATCCGGCAGTACGGATGTGCCTTCGAGGCGCACACCGTCCAAGCTTCGTGGGTTGAGGCCGAGAGCGCGCAGGATGGTGGGCGCAACCTGGCTGGTTCCAACGTCGGCGTAAACAGTGTGCGGCGTGAAGGCCGGGTTGGCGAGCAGCAGGATGACATTGGTGTCGTCATGCGAGAAGCCGCCATGCTCGGAGAGTTTGGTTTTGCTGCCGGTGTAGGTGACGCCGACATCGGGGGTGACAATGATGTCGGGCGTGCGGGGATCGCCGTTGGGCGGCAGGCCGGGCGTGTTGTAGTTCAGAGCCAGCGTCGAGCCATAGTAGATCTGGCCGATGCCGGCTTCTTTCACGTTGGTTTCGAGCGTGCTGACAGCCGACTGTGTATTGGCGGAGTTGGCCAGCCAGAGCAGCGAGACATCATCCTCCGTCGATCCGATGCCGGTGGGGTTGAGAGGCGACTCAGAAAAAGGCAGCAGGTTGGCGAGGATGGTTGCAGGGGATTCGCCATTCGTGCCGGAGTGTCCGGGAATGGGGAAATAGCGATTTGGATCGATGGGCGACTGGCCGTGCTTGGCGGTGATGATGATCAGGGTCTGCTCGTAGAGGCCACGGTCCTTGATCTTGTTGACCATCTCTCCGATCGCATCGTCGACAAACTGAATTTCACTCAGCAGTGATGGGGTCGGGGTTCCGGCCGCGTCCTGATAGCCTCCGGTGGCAACATTGGCTTCAATCAATTTTTGACCGACGCTGACAGCCTGGAAGTTCATGCCGAAAATAGTTGGAGTTTTGGCCCTTTCGCCGTCGTGATTCTTGCCATCGATCTCGTTGAGGATGGCGTTTACCTTGAGCGTGTCGTAGCACTGGATGTTCTGGAAGCTGTTCGTCCAGGCGGTGAGATCGGAAGACGGGTCGGGAACGGTGGAGCAGCTGATGCCGGACGGTGTGGTTACGTTAGGCAGGGGGATAACATTCGAGTTGATCTCCGGCGCATAGTAATCGTCCAGCGAGTTGCCGCCCGGTCCCGCAACAGATGAGTAGGACGGGTGCTTATCGGACCAGGCGGTATAACCGCCTGCGGCATGGATGACGCCAAAGATGGTGTTGGTGCGAACAAAATTCCAAGGATAGACGGGCGCGCAGCCGGCCTTGGGATCGCGGTCGAGATGCGAGGGGTCGATGGAGGCAATGCCGCCATCGGTGAGACCGGCTCCGGGAGCTCCGCCGTTGAGCTTGGTCTTATCGATGTCGATGCCTTCGTCGAATTCAGTGGTGGAACCGGCTGGCGCGGCGTTAGCCGTGCAGTTACCGGCGGCCAGACCATTGCCGGTCGTCGTGGTGGGCGGATCGAGAGAGCGGTCATACGAGACATCGTAGTAAACGCCCATGGTGCGCGGAGTGGCACCGGTCATAAGCGTCATTAGACCCGGAAAGGAGTCCGACGGCTTCGACGTGCTGGCGGCTGTGTAGTTCACTCCAGTAGAGCCAAGAGCGGTGAGGTTGGGGCAGTAAGGATCGCCGTTGTTGATGCCGGCAAGTCCCCGCGAGCAGTTGAGGTAATCGACGGCGTGCAAGCCATCGACGCTGATCAACAGGACGTGGCGAATCTGGCTGCGCTGCCAGTCCCGTTCATTGTCCTGAGCTACGGCGTTGACTGCGACGAACGCAGCCAAGGATGTAAGTAACAGGGGGATTTTTTTCATACCTATCTCCTTGGCCTGCGATAGTAGCCCCGGGTATCTCGGAGTTGGTTTCGCACCAGTGAAGAGTGTATGAATTTCAACATAGAAACCTGGCGCTGAGACTCATCTGCGCAATAGGCCGGCCTTGCTGAGGATAACCATCATCTAGCGAGAGCTGATTTTCGCAGGATAAGAAGAGCCAAGCGGCTCTTCTTATCCTGCGAACGGTTATTTAATAAGTTGCGTCTCGACCTCGGGCAGCACGGCTGTGCCTTCTGCCCTTACAGCGTCCAGCGAGCGCGGATCAAGGCCCAATGCCTCCACGATGGTCGGAGCTACCTGTGCGGTTGTCGCTTCGTCTGATACGGTTTGCGCCCTGAAGCGCGGGTTGGCCACCAGCAGCATGACATTCGTGTCGTCATGCGCGAATCCGCCATGATCTCCGATCATCGTCGTGCTGCCCGAATACGTCACGCCTACGTTCGGACTCACGATAATGTCCGGTGACCGCGGATCCTGACCTGGCTCAAGACCGCCTATGTTGTAATTCAGCGCCAGCGTCGGTCCGTAGTAGATTTGTCCCAGTCCGATCGGCGTCCCATTGTTCTCTAGCAGTTGCACCGCCGCATCCACGCTGGCGCCCTTCTTCAGCCAGAGCACCGACACGTCATCTTCCGTCGCGCCAATACCGGTTGAGTTCAGCGGAGATTCTGAGAAGGGGATGGCGGCACCCAGCAGCGTTGCCGGTGTATTGGCGCCGTCGGCGACGTAGTGAGCAGTGTCGATCGGCGATTCCCCATGCTTGGCTGTGATGATGACGAGCGTATCGTCGAAGATGCCTCTATCCTTGAGTGCGTTGACGATGTCGCCGATCGAGGCATCCACGAACTTGATTTCCTTGAGCAACTCATCGCTGGGCAATGCCGCCGCATTCTTGTAGCCGCCCGCAGCTATGTTCGGCTCGTTCAGGCTTTCTCCGAAATACACTGCCTGAAAGTTCATGCCGAACACAGTGGGCGTCAACGCCTCTGCCCCTGAGTGTGTCTTGCCGGCAATCTCGTTGAGCAGAGCATTCACTTTCAGCGCGTCATAGCACTGAATGTTGTCGAAGCTGCTCGTCCACGACGACAATTGACTCGTGTCGCGGATCGTGGAGCATGAAACGCCTTCCGAAGTCTTTACGCCGGGTAGCGGCACCACGGTTGAGTTTACTTCCGGTGAATAGTAGTCATCCAGTCCTGTCCCGCCCGGTCCAGCGACAAATGAATAGGACGGGTGCTTGTCGATCCATGCCGTGTAACCACCCGCTCGATGGATCACGCTGAAGATTGTGTTCGTACGGACGAAGTTCCACGGATACACAGGCGCGCAACCGGCCTGCGGATCGCGCACAAGCTTCCTCGGGTCAATCGAAGCGACTCCACCTTCAGTCAGAGCGGCGCCCGGCGCTCCTCCATTCAGCTTGGTGTCATCATAGTCGATACCCTGGTCATTATCGGTCGTTGTTCCAGTTGCCACACCATAGGCCGTACACGTTCCCCCAGCCAAGCCAGTGCCAGTCGTTATCGTTGGGGCATCGAGCGACCGGTCATACGCCACGTCATAGTAAAGGCCGGTGGTTTTGGGTGTGCCGCCGGTAACCAGCGCTGCGAGCCCGGGAAAGGAATCGGAAGGTCTGGAAGACGAAGCAGCTACGTAGTTAACTCCCGTCCGACCCAGAGATGCCAGATTCGGACAGTATGGTTCACCACTATTCACACCCGCGATGCCGTGTGTGCAGTTATAAAAATCCACAGCATGCATGCCGTCAATGCTTAACAGCAATACATGCCTGATCTTCTCCGAGCCCGGCCTCTTCGACTCAGCCGCTGCTCCATGGATTGACGACGCCAGCGTTAACACCAGCGCAACTCCAGGTAGTACCAACCTGTTTGGGTTCACAGAAACCTCCGGAAAGAGTCTGAGGAGCCAAGAGGATGGCAGGTGTTACTTCTCCGTGAAATCTCAGTGAATCCTTTATAAGTTGACTTGAGGCAAATCAGTTCACTGTGGGTTTTGCCTACGCCTGCCATGCAAGAACCTCGTTTCGCTTATGGACAGATTCTGAGAAACAGGAGACCTAACATCAGGACTGACTCAGAAAATAGGAGTCAACCCTGACCACTCTCAGCGCTACTCGATTGAAGCTCGTTGACATGGCATCTTGCGAGTTTCAGGGAAAAGGTGCTTCCAGAACCTGGCCTGCTCTTTACTTCGATGGAGACGCCATGTTTTTCTGCAATCCATTTGGCTAACGCCAAGCCGAGGCCGGAACCGTTTTGTACCGGTTCGTGCGGCTGAACGATGCGGTAAAAACGATCGAAGATCTTCGGCAGATGTTCTGCCGCGATGCCAATTCCCGTATCTCGAACGGAGAGGACGACGGAATCATCCTCCGGTTCGGCTCGCAGTGTGACTGCCCCACCCGGTAAGGTGTAGCGGCAGGCGTTTTCGAGAAGAATCGAGAGAAGGCGCCGCATGCCGAGAGGCTCGGCGAGAATAAACATGCCTTCGGATGCTTCCACATGGAATTCCAGGAAAGCGTGTTGCATGCTTACTCTCCACATCTCTTCCATTTGGCGCATCAACTGAGCGACATCGATTGCTTCTGCCTTTATGGTCTCTGACCCAGCATCGGCACGTGCAAGAGACATTAGATTCTCAATCAGGGTGGTCATGCGCAGCGTTTCGCCTTGCAGGCGCTCCAGCGTTTCGCGATATTCAAGCGCTGGCCGAGGTCGGTACAAAGCGACTTCGATTTCTGTTCGCAGCAGCGAGGTGGAGGTCCTCAGCTCGTGAGAAGCGTTGCTGGTAAAAGCGCGAACACTGCCAAACGCTTTGTCAATGCGCTCAAGCATCTGATTCAACGTCTCTGATAAATGAGAAAGTTCGTCATCCGCCTGAGAAATCGGCAGGCGTGTATCGAGATTTCTATCGTTGATGCGCCGCGCTTCGATAGCCAGTGCGGCAACCGGCTTAAGTGCTGTGCGGCTCATCAGATGTCCTCCAGCTGCTGCAAGGAACAGGACTGCCGGAGTGAGCAGGAGCAGATCAATACCAAATTTGTTCAGCAGCAGCGTGGAGCGCTTCAATGACATGCCGGCCAACACTGAATAACTGCGGCCCTCCGCCTGAATGGGATAGGCAAGGGTTCGCACGCGATGGTTATCCTGCTCGAATTCAGCGATCACGCCATCCTTTGGCAGATTCCCGGGAAGCGGCAGTGGCGGATTCACTGCGATCATGCGGCTTGACCGATAGAGCCAATGCCCATCCTGATCGAGGATCTGGAGCCATTTGCCATCGTCCTTGAGTTCGTACATCTGCTTTAAGCTTTTCTCGAACAATGCGAGATCTTGATTCTGATCGCGGTGTTCGAGCAGAAGCTGAACATCCTCGGCACGCTCCTGCAGCTCGTGGTACTCAGTTGCATCTACGCTGCGGTGCAGCATCCACCAGCTGGTAAGGCTTAAAAGAAGCCCCGCCGAAGTGAACACAACTCCATAGAGCAGTGTGAGGCGAAGACGAATTGGTAGCGACTTCAGCAATTTCGCAGGTCCCTTTGTTTCGAGCCGGATGCGCCGAGCATATACCCTACGCCCCGCACAGTCTGAATCAGTTTGTGCTTGTGCGGGCCATCGATCTTGCCTCTGAGCGAGCTCACAAGCACGTCGAGTGCTCCGGGGCCTATCGCGTGGTCGGCTCCCCACACAGTTTCTATCAGCGTTTGCCGCAAAACGCTTTCTCCTGCCTGCCGCGCCAGGCACATCAATAAAAGAAACTCGGTGCGCGTCAGATCAAGGGCAACGCCGACGCGGGAAGCGCAATGCCGAATCGGATCGATGAGCAACTCTCCCACGGTTATCTGCGTTTCCGGCACCTCGCGGCCGGGCCGCGTGATCGATTGCAGCCGCGCCACCAATTCCGGGAAAGAAAAGGGTTTCGTCATATAGTCATCGCCGCCGAGATCAAGGCCGCGAATAATGTCCTCTTCGGAATCGCGCGCCGTCAGCATCAGCACAGGAACGGACAGGCTTCGCGCGCGCAACCGTCGCGTCACCTCGTATCCATCCAGGTGAGGAAGACCGATATCTAACAGGATTGCGTCGAACTCGCACTCGGTCGCAATCTCCAGACCCGACTGGCCATCAGCCGCCGTCATCACGGCGCACCCATGCTCACGCAGCCCTTGTCGCAACAAGTGCAGCATGCGTGGTTCATCTTCAATTACAAGAACGCGCATAGGTTTTCAAGTCCCGCCAAGACAATCAGGCGCTTTGTATAAGGCTCGTTCATCATTTCAGCACAGCCACACAGTACTTCACCATCGATTTAGAGAACCTTAGAAAACATTCATCGTCCCCTTAACAGAGCTTTAAAGTAGCCGCCTAGTGTTCCTCCTGGATACGCCGCCCTCAGTCTTGCTGAATAACCCCTGTTACGGTGTAAGGAGATTTCTGTCTATGAAACGAACATGGCTGCTTCTTTTATTGTTGATTTGCTTCTCTCTTCCTTCCTTCAGTCAAAACACCGGAGGCACTCTGAGCGGGCGCGTTACCGACAGCGCCGGCGCTGTGCTGCAGGGCGCGCAAATTGTGCTTCAGCCAGGCGGAACAAGTGCCGCATCCAATGCCCAAGGTGAATTCACGCTTTCAAACCTAAAACCTGACACCTACACCGCAACGGTTTCCTATATTGGATTCACGAGTGCAGTTTCTACAGTCGTAATCAGCCCAGGCCAGAATGCACAGCTGAATGCAGCGTTGACTGTCAGCTCAAACAAGCAACAAGTGGTCGTAAATGCGGATATGGTTGGCGACGCGGCTGCCATCAATGAGCAGCGCACGTCGGCCAACATCCTGAATGTTGAAACAGATACGCAGATTCAAAGCCTGCCGAATGCAAACGTTGCGGATGCACTTGGCCGCCTACCGGGCGTGACGCTGCAACGCAACGAGGGTGAAGGGCAATACGTGCAAATCCGCGGGACCGAGCCGCGGCTCAGCAACACGACCATCGACGGCGTGGTCGTCCCAGGGCCCGATCCAGAAGTGCGACAGGTCGATCTCGATACGATTCCGGCAGACCTTGTCGGTTCGGTCGCGATCAATAAGACGCTCTCCGCTAACCAGGATGGCGACGCAATTGGCGGCTCAGTGGACCTCCGGATCAAGCAGGCGACATCAGACCAACCCGTCATTTCTTTTGAGGGCATTGGCGGAAACACGCCTATCGCTGGAGGGCGGCAGGTATTCAGCATCAACTCGTCGGCAGGCATGCGTTTCGGCCCGAATACTTCTTTCAATCAAGGCAAGCGCTTTGGTGTGATGCTGGGATACAGTTATGACTCCAACGCTCGCGGCATCGACGATGTAGAGCCTGTGCCCGACCTCGATGACAATGGGGACACGACTTTCGACAAGCTTTATATCCAGCAGTATTTATACGACCGCACGCGGTATGGTTTTGCCGGAAGCCTGGATTACAAGCTTGGAGAAAATTCCGATCTTTATGCGCATAGCTTGTTTTCAAATTTCCGGGACTACGGCCAAAAATACGCTTACCAGCTAAAAGCCGGCGGCAACGCCTCGTATCACACGAGCATTCGGCGTCCTAATCTGCAGATTGCCGATCTGGCGATCGGCGGCAACCAGGTATTCAATCATTCCTTTCTGCATTACCAGATAGCGGCGGCGCACTCGCGCTTTGGTGGGGCGGCGGGTAATCCCGGCGCGGCCTTCTCAAGCTCCGCGGGAAAAGATTGCGCGTATGACCAGGCATCGACGGTCAGTCAATACCGGCCGCAGTATTCCTGCGGTGTGGCGAGCAATCCGATTTACGATCCGAGCCAGTATTCACTCGACACGATCGATCTCACATCCGGACAGGCAACACAGCTCAATCTTCAAGCCAGCGCCGCGATGGGGATTAACTACCATCTCGGAACGCATGCATCGACGCTGGAGTTTGGCGGGCAGTTCCGCAACGAACACAAGGGACAAGACGCATATTCGCCGGAATACGACTCGAACAACGGAACGGCGATGACCCAGTATCTCGACACGTTTACCAATCCTCACTTCTATGGCGGCAGCTATCACCTGGGACCCGTGACCAGCTTTGATTCGATCACCAACGATCTCGCCACGAACCCCAGCTTGTACACACTGGACGAGGGCACTTCGCATCTTCAATCAGACGCCGCGAATTACAACCTGCAGGAAAGAGTTTCGGCCGGTTACATCATGAATACAATCGAGTTCGGCCGCTTTCATCTGCAGACCGGGCTGCGCATCGAAGGCACCAGCACGTCGAACACCGGATATCACGTCACGAACGATGCGAATGGGAACTACGTGTCTACGGCGCCGGTGAAAGGCAGCGGCTCATATATCAATCCGTTGCCGAGCGTTCAGCTTCGTTACTCCATCGATAGTGATTCCGACATCCGCGCGGTCTATGGACGCGGTATTTCACGGCCGGATCCGTATCAGCTTGTTCCTTATATTGTTGAGGACCAATCGACGACTCCTTACACGATCGCTATCGGCAATACCGGCCTGGTAGCGGAGCATGCGAACGACTATGACGTTCTGTACGAGCGATATCTGAAATCAGTAGGCATGATCGAGGGCGGATACTTCTACAAGCAGATCACCTCACCAATCTATGCGCAGCAGTCGATCATTCCGGCGACCGGCTCGCCCTTGTCCCAAGCTTACGCCGGCGATCTTGTGCAACAGGAAGTGAATGGAGATCACGCTCATGTGCAGGGCGTTGAAGTGGCCTATCAACAGCATTTGAGCTATCTGCCTGGATTCATGGCAGGAGCGCGGATCAACGCGAACTTTACCTACACACAATCGAAAAATTTCAACATCACCGGCCGCACAGATAATCCAGCACTGGTGGGGCAGGCTCCGTATTCGTGGAATATCGCTCCTGCCTATTCCACGAATCGGGCACTGATAATGGTTGGCATCTCGCACAACAGCGCGAATATTTACGCTTATCAGTATCAGAGCACGGGTCCAGGCACCGTCCCATTCGGCGTGACCGGCCCGAATGGCGATAATTACTTCTATTCCCACACCCAGGTGGACGCGCAGGCGACTTACTACATCGGCAAAGGATTTACCGTGTTGGCCTCCGGACTGAACATGAATAACGAAGTCTTCGGCTTCTATAACGGCAGCACGCAATACATGACGCAGCGCGAGTATTACAAGCCCACTTACTCCGGTGGAATTCGCTGGACTCCGCGCAGCGAGCGGTAGCTCTCATACAGCTAATTCGCTGACGGCAGTTGCCCTTCGCCACGTTGAAAGGCTGGCGAAGGGCTGAGCTTGTGAAGAATTCAATCGGAAGAGGAACCAGCTTGAGGCTTGTCTACACGCCCCCCTATACCATCACTCACGAAGCAAATGCCACGGCCCTTCACAGGGTTCGCAACATTATGCTCGCTGTCATCTTCGGTCTCATCTCCGCTGCAGTCCTTGCGCAAACAGCGCCCGCGCCGCTACGGTTTTCCCGATCCGTTATTCTGCCGAACATCAGCGGGAAATTCGATCATTTTGCTTTCGATCCTGCTGCTAAACGCCTGTTTGTCGCAGCAACAGGCAGCCATTCCGTGGAAGTCGTGGATCTCAGCACCGGCAGTGCGATCCAGAGCATTCCGGGACTGAGCAAACCGCATGGTCTGGCGTGGGTGCCGGAGACAAGCAGCCTGTATGTCGCAGATGGCGCACTCGCTGAACTTCGCGTCTACAAAGGTTCGCCGCTCGCGCTGGCAGGAACTATCAAGCTCTCCAATGACGCCGACGACATGGTTTACAACTCGACCCTGCACAGGCTTTACGTTGGTCACGGAGGCAGTGACCCGGCAAATCCGGCCCGCATAGCGGTGGTGGATACAACGCACTTCGCGCTGATCGCAAATGTAAGCGTAGCAAGCCATCCGGAGGCGCTCGATCTGGATGAAGGGGGACAGCGTGTCTTCGCCAACATTGCTGGCTCGAATGAGGTCGCAGTTATCGACGCTTCAACCGATGCGATCGCCGCTCACTGGAAGCTGACGAAGGCCGCAGACAATGTTCCCATGGCTTACGACAGCGAGCATAATCTTCTGTTTGTCGCTTGCCGTAAACCGGGAATGTTGATTGCCATCGATGCATCGACAGGAAACGAGCTCGCGAGCGCGCAAGCGGATGCCGGCGCAGACGACTTGTTCTACGATGCAGTGCTGAAACGCGTCTATGTTATAGCTGGCTCCGGCGTCGTGGACGTATATCAGGTCGACGCACAAAAGCAGCTCCATCCTTTGGAAGCAACACACACTGCCAGCGGAGCGAAGACAGGACTTTTCGTCCCATCGCAGCACGCGTTGTATGTCGGTATTCCCGCCGACAGCGCCCATCCGGCAGAGGTTCGCATTTATGTAACTTCGACTGCCCAGGGGAACCAGTGACTCGATCTCTTTACAGATTGCATCGTCTGCTTGTGCTGATAGCTTTCCTCAGCACGCTCTATACTGTCATCGCGCAGACAGCTCAGAAACAGAATGAGGAGCTGAAATTCGTTGTCATTGTGAGCCGTCATGGAGTGCGCTCGCCTACCGGCATAAACGATCAGTTGAATCAATATTCAGTCCAGCCATGGCCCGTGTGGAGCGTTCCGCCCGGCTACCTGACCGCGCATGGCGCGAAGCTCATGACGCTTTTTGGGGCCTATGATCGCGCTTTATATACTCAGTACGGCCTCCTTGCTTCCAATGGATGCGGTGACGCGGAGCATGTGTCCGTCCTTGCCGACTCGGACCAGCGCACGCGCGAGACCGGACGAGCACTCACAACAGGAATGTTTCCTGGTTGCCAGATCGCAGTCCGGGCACTGCCTGAGGGAATACACGATCCGATCTTTCACGCGCTCTCCGCTGGCGTGGGCAATCCGGACTCTGCACTCGCCACGGCGGCGGTTGCCGGTCGCATTGGGGGGAGCCCGAGCGGTATTACGGAGGCTTACAGGCCCGCTCTGGAGGCAATGCAGCAGGTGCTGCTTGGGTGCAAACCTGGAACCCCTTGCCCGCAGAGTCTGTCATCTCCGCACACTGTTCTGCTCGACATTCCTTCTTCACTGGCGCAGGGGAAAGGTGACCATCTGGTTGAATTACGCGGCCCGCTCATCACGTCGTCAACCTTGGCCGAAAACTTCCTGCTGGAATACACCGAGGGTATGGAGCCGAGCCAGGTGGGCTGGGGACATGTCGACGTCGTTACGCTCCGACACCTTATGCAACTTCATACCGCGGCAAGTGATGTGACGCAACGCACGCGCTACATTGCCCGTATCCAGTCGTCGAATATGCTGGCGCACATCCTCAACACAATGGAGCAGGCGGTTCAGCAGCGGCCGATAGCCGGCGCATTTGGAAAGCCTGGCGACCGTGTCGTGTTTCTGGTGGGACACGATACCAACATCGCAAGCATTGCCGGCGCCCTCGATCTCTCGTGGCTGGTGGATGGGCGGCGCGACGACACGCCTCCCGGAGGGGCACTCGTCTTTGAGTTGTGGAAGGAAAGCAGCGGCTCTGGTTACTCCGTGCGCATGTACTTTATGTGCCAGACCCTCGACCAGATGCGCGACGCAACGCAACTGAGCCCAAGCAGTCCACCTGAGCGTGTAGCCCTCTTCCTGCCCGGGTGCAGCACAGCCGATACTTCATGCCGATGGACTGCCTTCGAGCAGGCCATGAAGGCCGCAGTCGATCTCGATTTTGTGAAATAGAAGAAGCGCGTACACCTGTCTAATTATTCCTAAACTTACTTCGTTACGGGAACTGGTCAATGTTCCGAGGATACGGATGCTCACCAGACGGCAAAGAAATATGTCGATAATTTGACTGGTAGACTTGATTCCGGACGGCGTGGGCGCCGTTTCCAGACTGGAGAAAACCATGAAGG
>Ga0206844_10143_pt1 | contig 23863 bp, 26 predicted proteins | sample Alteio_BWOrgCont_22_FD_152907 | JGI IMG/M metagenome (GOLD analysis project Ga0206844, IMG submission 152907) | Enriched cells from forest soil in Barre Woods Harvard Forest LTER site, Petersham, Massachusetts, United States -... | ecosystem: Environmental > Terrestrial > Soil > Temperate forest >...
GGAATCAAGGTTTTATCTGAAAACAGGCATACCCCGAAACCGTCAGGAGCGTCCTTAATAATAAGTTGCGCTTGTGGGGGGGCGTTTACCTCGGTGGAATAAGTAATGCTCCAATCATTCGCTCCGGTTTTCTTCACTTTTGTTTCATGCATATTATTGAGAACATCATCGCCAAGCACCAGATTGAGCACGCCGGCGTGTCCTTTCATATCTATCGTTTTTTGCCCCATGTTGGCTTGCGGCAGATATATATGAGCATTTCCGCTCTCCACTTCGACAGTCTGAGTCTGGTGGTTTCCCAGCACAATGCCATTGACCTTGTGATTGACGGAAATAGTACTTTGAAAATTCTCCGGCGGGTCCACTTTGATTGTCGGAAAGCCACTTGCATCTGGCTCACCTTCCGACACCTGATCCATACTTGCCACCATGGCCCAGTCACCTTGTGCCATAGGTGTATTTAAACTTGGCTGCTCCATGCTTCTCTTAGTAGCACGTGCGCGCCAGTACATGTCACCTCCTCCAACGGCTATTATTGCCCCTGCAATGCCCGCACCCGTAGTTCCTATAATAAACTTTCTGCGGTTCACGCCTCCCAGTGCTTTGCGATGAGGGATAGGAACCAAGGCGTTTGCAATGAGTGGAGAAATCTCACTTCTTCCCTTGGGAGGGAGAATAACAGGGTTTTTTTGCCCTCGCGGATGAAAGAGCCAGAAAAATTGCGCTCCTTCGCACTTATCTACGCCTGTAAAATTAGCTTTTGAAATATTAAGAATATATCTAAATTTTGTTCGATTCATGCTTGCATCCTGAAATTGTGTTCCCTCCATTGTGCACCCAATAAACCGGGCATCATCCAATGTAGAACTTTCTAGATCTGCATAGCTAAAATCGACCCATGCATGGATTCCCTTAAAAATTGCGCGACTCAACATTGCCCCAGGAACTATGGTAACTTTATCTCTGCCCAATCTGCCATTGAATTTTGCTTCGGTAATATCCGCCTCTGTGAAATCAGCCCCCCTAAGGTCAGTTGGGATCTTTTTTCTACTGCCTTTCTCCACTGATTCCGCGGTGCTGAAATACAGGCCCAATGAATTCGTTATCTTTCTCAACACTAAGCTTCAAGCCTCGGAAATTTTCCTCGGACAAATCAAGTGGTGGATAGGGATCATCCGGGTCTGCACGCCATTTATTAAATTCTTCTATTTTGTTCTCTCTCAGGAGACCAGCGCCGTATGCTCTTGGCTCGATAGGGTGTACCATAATTTAAGCCCTTGCAATTTTAAGACTATGCGGAAGAATATAATGCAGAATCCATTAAAATCTGATTAATTCTTAGGGAGATTTACTTCAATAAAAAAATCAAATACATAGTTCACCATGCGCATCGTAATTCTGTTAAGTTTTGCATTACTGGCTACGGGCTGCACATTTCCCGGGCAGCCGAGTTATCACCTCGCCAAAACCATCCCCGTCAGCGGAGACGGCAGCTGGGATTATGTCAAAGTCGATCAGGTGGGCAGGCGCGCCTATGTCACCCATGAAACGCAGGTCGAGGTGCTGGATGCGGATTCCCTCAAGCACATCGGCGTTATCGGGAATCTTCACGGCGTGCACGGTATCGGCTTCGCGCAAGGTCCGGGGCGGGGCTTTATCAGCAACGGCAAATCTGACTCCGTTACCATATTCGACTTAAAAACGCTCGCCGTACTTGGCGAGGTTAAAGTCGGCAAAAAGCCCGATGCGCTTTCGTATGATAATTTCACCGAGCGTCTGTTCGCATTCAATGGCGAGAGCAACAGCGCCACTGTCATCGACGGCAAAAGCGGCAAGGTGGTCAGTACCATTGCGCTGGGCGGTGGCCCTGAATTTGCTGCCTCCGATCACAAAGGCCATGTATTTGTGAATCTGGAAGACACCAGCGAGACCCTCATGCTTGATGCAGCAAAGTTCACCGTGATGCATCGCTGGAAGGTGGCGCCGGGCGCATCTCCCTCGAGCCTTGCGATTGACAGGGTCAAGCATCGCCTTTTCATCGGCTGCCGTAATCGCCTGCTCATCGTCATGAATGCCGACAACGGCAAAGTGATTGCGTCGCTACCCATCGGCGATCATGTCGACGCTACGGCATTCGATCCGGAAACGCATCAGGTCATCAGCAGCACCGGCGACGGCGCGCTTACCATCATTGCGCAGGATGACCCGGATCATTATCAAATCGTGCAGACGCTGGCGACGCCCAAGGGCTCCAAAACATTTGGTCTTGATGCAAAGACGCATAAATTATTTGTGCCCGCAGCCGACTTCGGCCCCGCGCAGCGCCCTTCAAAAGACAATCCCAAAGGCCGCCCCAAAGTGCTGCCGGGGACATTCCGCGTGCTGGTGTTTGAGCCTTAAACCTAATTCGTGCCGGATATGGTGCTGGAGGGATACCCGAGTCCTCCCAGGCCGCCTTCCATGATATCTTCTTTATGGATTTTTGTGTCATCCAGGTCGTTGGTCAGCGCGCTGTCCAGTGCCTTGTCGAATCCACTACCGAGAGAATAGCGCGACATGCCAGACTTGCCCGATGCCGCACCCGGATTTGCATTGCCTGAATCATCTATTGCAGGTGCTTGCTGTGCACTTGCCGGAAAATCTGCCAGCATTGCAATGCATGCCAGTACTGTTGCGATGAGTCTTACCCTGTAAACAGCGTGTTTCATAGCTGCCTCCATTGTATATAAGGGTGCCGTCCGGAATCCCGATGGCACCGCTATGTTGTACTGAGAATGACCGGATATCCGGTCGTTTTATGGCCGCCGCGCGGCCATCCACACATTCCGCTCAGGCGGCTTGTTTAAAAGCACACCGCCTTATGGATGCGGACATTTTAGGTTAAGCACGAACCTTATTACGAAGACGGCAAAAATCTCGATAAGGAATAGAAGCGAGATTATAAAAAGATCATAATTCCTAAAAATGCAGAATCATATCCATCGCGGCCAGCACCGTATAATCCCTGTCAGGCAGAATATCGCGGGTGGGGTTGGCATTGAAGGCAGGTCTGTCGAGCGAGCGGTCATAATCGATCTCCGGGCGAAACTCGATCTGCGGGCTGAGCCAGTGCTGCCAGCCGATGCCGAAATTGGCATAGCGTGTTTTGACACCGGTACGTTGTCCTTCCATGTCATCATAAAACTCTGGCCGGAATGAAATATTATCGAGGGGTGAGAACTGGTAGTTAAGATATGCCACTGTGCCCAGCGCCTGTGCGGTGCAGGTGAGATCAGAGGTGTTATTACATTGTGCCGCATTCGGTGCGTTGAAGGGCATATATTGGGGTGAGAAGGGAGTGCCGCCGGCGGCAATGGCCGCCGCCGCGATCGGATTGTTTGCGTTTGGCACGTTATTTTCATGCAGATCATAGGCCTCGAAGGACAGGTGCCACTGATCATTGAATTTATGGTAATAAGTAAACCCATACCACTGAAGATTATTATAGCCCCACTGGCCGTTATTGATGCCGTCCATGCACGGATAAAAATCATCACCGCCGTTATTCCAGGTAAAGCGCGCGCAGGCGACAAGAGAAGGCTGGGCACCCGGGTCTTTTTTAAACGTATTACCCGGATAAAGTGGATTAGGGTCGGGATTCATCCGGGTCTGCCCGACGTTCCAGATGGCCGTTTCGGTTCCATCCACGATACCCAGCTGCAGTTGGGTATTTTTCGTAACCGCCAGCGTTCCCACCAAGCCTTCGTTGGTATAATTATCAAAACTGTAGGTCATTGAATGCGTATACATATAGTTGTTCGGCGCAAGCTGTGCTTCAATGTCTGGTATTGAAATGTAACGGCCTAACCGCAACAGCAGCCCCTCGCCAACATTCGGAATATATAATTCGCCGTATTCCATGGGAAAATCATACCCATTGATGTCGTTTCTCTTCAGCAGCTGATCGCTGGTGATGCCGTAAGCGGTCGTATAGCGGTAGTTTTCGCCGTAGAGCCCTGACAGCCGGAAACCCCAATCGATATAATACGTCTGTACGGTATTCGGAAGGCGTTCTATATAGAGTACAGTCTGATCGAGCTGCGCCGTGTTCGGCGTATAAGCGTAAGCCATTGGCGCATTACCGCCGCGGCTTTCTGAATTGGAACTGAAGTTGAAGCCGCCATTAACCCACCCATAGATCTGGATATGGTTGTCCTCCAGCCATTTGCCGGGAGAGGTATTGGCAATCGACATCATCAGTGGGCTATCCGCTGAATTAGGTCGGGTAACACCGATAGCGGTGGCAGCCCCGAAAGGCCATTCGGTAAAAGGCATCGGCGGTGTCGATTGCGGCGTCGCAGGCCAGCCCGCGCGGGCAGATGGCGGGGCGTTCGGGTCAATGGGTGCCGCTGCATGGCCCATTTCGAGCCTATAATAATTGAGCAGCCGCGTGCCGATATCTTCGCCGAGGTAATTATCAAGGCACGAGTAATTGGTGTAAGGGTCACAGGGTGCCGGAGGTGCGGAGCTGTCCGGATCCGCAAAAGCTGCGCGGAGTGGTATAACAGATAGTATTATGCCCACAGCAAATGCCAGAAACACGCGATGGTTCAAAACAGTCGCCATACAGCCCCCCAGTTGTTTTTTTATAGCCTGTTAAGTGCGCAAGTGGCGCACCTTATCAACACCGCCGGGGAAGATTCATAAAAAAACTCCTGCGCGCCGTATAAATTCCGTAAAAGCATTATTGAAGTCTTGGCCGGATACTCTAGAATAATGCACGCATTCAATTATATGAGGAGACACTCCATGAATATGATTTTCCGCATTCTCGCTTTGCTGTCCGCCACCGTCGCGTTGTCCTTTGCTGCCAATGCCGCCGACAAAAGTGATCCGCGCGTGGCGTGCAGGGAAGACGCCCATTCCTTTTGCGCAGATGTGCAGCCTGGCGGTGGACGAATCATCAATTGCCTGCAGGACCACTATAAGGAGCTTTCGGACGAATGCTATACGGCCTTACAAAATATCCCTGCAGGCGGACAAGGACGCGGCGGCAATGAAGCGCCGCCTCCGCCGAATGAAGGCGGCAATGTAGGGGGGCCTAACAATGATGAACAGCGGCCTGTTTCAGGGCCGTCGGACTGATATTTATCCCGTATCCGGAAATTGTCCGGGTGTGCTTCCGGCCTGCTTGCGGAACACTTCATCATTTAAAGCACCTTCAACAAAGAATTCCTGCAATACCAAGCAATAACTATGCGCGTGCTGTTGATTGAAGACGATGAGGAAGCGGCCCAGTTCATCATCCGGGGACTGGAGGAAGCTGGTCATGAAATCCGGCATGTGGCTGATGGCAGCAGCGGGCTGTTCAATGCCGTCGAACATGAATACGATGTCGTTATTGTTGACCGGATGCTGCCAAAGCTTGACGGGCTTACCATCGTGCAGACGCTGCGCGCTTCGGGCAACACGACGCCGATCATTATTTTAAGCGCGCTGCACCAGGTGGACGAGCGCGTGAAGGGCTTGAAAGCAGGCGGTGACGATTACCTGGTCAAGCCGTTCGCTTTCAGTGAGCTGATTGCACGCATCGAGGTGCTGGCGCGCCGCCAGCGCTCGGTTGCCGAACAGACAATGTTGCAGGTTGCCGATCTGGTAATGAATTTCCGCACGCGGAAAGTGACGCGCGGCTCCAAGGAGATTCCGCTGCAGAACCGCGAATTCCTGTTGCTTGAATACCTGATGCGCCATGCAGGCCAGGTAGTCACGCGCACGATGCTGCTCGAGAATGTCTGGGACTTTCATTTCGATCCGCAGACCAATGTTATCGATGTGCAGGTCAGCAGGCTTCGCCAGAAAATCGACAAGGGCTTCGACAAAACGCTGATTAAGACCATCCGCGGCGCCGGCTACCAGCTGGGCGAGAGTAACCACTGATGTTCCGTCTTTTCCGATCTTCGGCTTTCCGTCTGACATTGCTTTACATGGTGACGTTCGGCGCATCGGTGACGGCGCTGCTCATCTTTGTCTATAACACAGTCATCAGCGACATGGAGGATGACTTAAAGCACTCGATTACCGTGCAGGAGGCTGATCTGCGCCGCAGTTTCGGCCTGCTTGGGCCCAGTGAAATAGCCACCTCCCTACAGCACATGCTGGAAAAGGATGAGGAAAAAACGCTGGTGCTGATGCTCATCGATCGCAACTGGCATGTGATCGCGGGCAATCTTGAGCAATGGCCGGGAGGCAAAACCAGCGTGGATACCTGGATAAAATTTCCCATCGGCAAAGCCTCCGGATCCTCGCTGCCTCCACGCGCGATTGCCATCAATACGACGCTGCCGGGGGGTTATATCCTTCTCGTGGGGCGCAAAATGGCCGAGATTGAGCATGTGCGCGAAATCATCGTCGAAGCGCTGTATATCTGTTTTGGCATCATGTTCGTTCTCGCGGCGGCGGGGGGTATGCTGATATCCTACACGATATACCGGCGCATCGAGGCCATCAATCAGACGTTCTTAAGCGTTTCGGCGGGAGCGTTGCAGACACGCGTTAAGGTGACCGGAACGGCAGATGAGTTTGATCACCTGGCAGTGCATCTGAATCAGACGTTGAATCGCATCTGCGAGCTTATTGACGGGGTACGTGATATTTCCTACAGCGTCGCCCATGATCTGCGCACGCCGCTTAATCGCCTGCGCCACCGCCTGGAAAGCATTCTCGCCCAGCAGATGAGCGGGGAAAAAATGACGGAAGAGGTTCGCAAGTCTTTAAGCGAAATCGACACGCTGGTGGCAACATTCAATTCTATTTTACGTATTGCGCAGGCGGAGATGGGCGCAGGCGTCGAACAATTCGCAGATTTCAATCTTTCCGAAGCCGTCCGTGATGTCGTTGATCTTTATCGTCCGGTGGCGGAGGAAAAATCGCAACAGCTGACAACAGAAATTGCTGAAGATGTCATTATAAACGGCGACCGCCATCTCATTACGCAAACCGTGGCCAATATTCTCGACAATGCGATTAAATATACCCCTCAAGCAGGCCATATAATGGTAACGCTGGCGATAGCCGATTCCCAGATTGAGCTTAAAGTCGCTGATGACGGGCCCGGCATACCCCAGGAGTTTCATCACAAGGTGACGGAGAAGTTTTTCCGCCTGGAACGCAGCCGCTCTTCGCCGGGAAATGGTCTGGGATTAAGTCTCGTAAGCGCAGCGGTGAAGCTGCATAGAGGCGATCTCAGCTTTGCCGATAACGCGCCGGGGCTGATGGTGACGGTCAGGCTCCCGCTGAAGTGACGTGGATTTATATATAAATTACAGTATATTGCAGAATATCTGATGCGGAGCTGTCATCAAATCTTCATATTATCGTCCTTTCTACCGGGCCGCCGCTGCGGTACAATATCTCAGAATATACCCAGAACGTTTATGCAAGACACACCGCAAAACTCCTCTGATAAACCCGTAAATGACGAGAAACCGCTTGTCAGCAAGGGTATCTATGCCGCCGGGCATTCGTTTAAAGACGGAGTGATCTGGGGCCTCGTTGCGACCATTGCGGCCTATGCGGTTCTTGCGCTGGGACGAAAGCCCGGTCTGGGCGGAAAGCCTGGCAATCTCATTGACGTAGTTGCCGGATTCATTGAGCAGCAGCACTCCAGGATTAAGGGCTGGCTGGCAGATGGTGTTAAGACGGTTGCAAAAACAGTATTCAACAAAGATATAGACCCAAAACATGCCAGCGGTTCTGCGATAACCGCAACGGCTTTTCTGGTAGGCGGGCTGGTTGCGCATATTGCACAGGTTCCGGCGGCCGTCAGAGGCTGGAGAGAGGCCGGGGTGGCAAATGCACAATATGATAAGCTGAAGGCAGAAAGAAATGAGCTTTCCCGGACCAATGCAGAGCTGGTTGAAGCCAATGCAGGTCTGATAGTTGAAAACAATCAGTACAAGTCGACCCCGGAGAAAAAAGGCACTTCAGCTGAAGCGGGCAAAGACGCGATGCCTACGCCCGTCATTGCCGCGGAATCAGACGTAGCGCAGTCCGGTAAGTTTTCCCGGTCCGTGCCCCCTCCCGCCACAAGTCATTCGGAAAGAGTTGCCAGCCGGGATGAAGCAACCCAGCCATCGATTGCGATGTAAGAAGTGCGAGTGCCTGCCGGCACTCACGAAGAATCCCGGCTATAAGCCTTTAAGCAAATACCAGATCAACCTGGGTTTCAAAAATATCTGCCAGATCCTGCAGGGTATTGGGGTTGAGAATGAGTTCCCCGGTAACGGGCAGAAAGCCACAAAGTGAAGTGCGCGTCCGGGCAGCTTTCCTGCCGTGGCGGCAACGCAGCATGGCTATTTCGCCTTGCTCTTCGGCAATTTCCATAGCAAGGGTTGCAGGGCTTAACAGCGCCACATGTCCCCAGGTTTCCGAGCGCATCTGCATAGAGTCATACCTGAAACTAATTACACAGGTATAATAGCCCATTTTGCGTGTTAACGATAGTGAAGCTTTTTTGACAATATGCCTAATAAACCGAGTTTTTGAACATAGCTTCTGCTTGACGGGCGGAAATCGTTGTTTTATCGTCAGGTTTGTTTAACGCTATAGGGAGAATACCTTTGAGCAAGCTATCGACTACCGAGCAAATCATTGCGGAAAAGACCGTTTGCATTCTGCTTGTTCGGGGCGAAAATCCCGAAGGCAAGCCGATTTTTGCCTATGTAGCGGTGCGCGCGGATAAGCTGGAACCCTTTATGGAAGCCCAGAAAAGCGGCATGTTCTATCCAGAGGATTTCGGCGTCATTGTGGAATCGGGCGAGGGTGAGCCGGGCGCTGAAGTGCGCAAGAAAATGGAAACGGAATACGGCTTCAATCACCAGATGATGGTGGATATTCCGGATGCTCAGAAAGCGCACGAAATCACTGCAAATCTCAAGCCGCCCGCTGAAGAATAAAGGGCTTTTTCAGCCATTTTGTGCCAATTGTCACAGAATCTTCACACGATTTTTCCTGCAAATACGCTATGATTTATACAAAGCCATAAAAAGGCAAAGTCTTCTTTTGGGCTTTAAGCACAGGTCTGGATCAGGAGAAGCGCGTTGGGTGAAGGATTTAACAGAGGTTTAGCCATTTTTCTTCCGGAGATAACTTTTGCTCCGGTGGCGGCGCTTGGTGCTGTCTATTGCACGGCGCAGTATGCACCAAAAACATTAAAAAATATCGAGGGAGTTGTTTCTAAATATATTGTTGAGCCGCACCTTGAATTGTTTGAAAGAGGTGCAGGAGCCCTCCAGAAAGCCCGCGAGGAGTATGATAAGCAAAAGCGCGAGGAAATGGCCAAGCGGGGTGAAAAGGTGCCTGAAAAAACCGGCGTGGTTCAGTCACGCCAAGAACGAGCGGATGTTATTGCCGATGTGGTGACAAAAGGTACGCTTGCGTTTGTTGCTGATTTTGGAGCCACGCTTTTGGGACAGCGTGCTGCGGGGCATATGATGGGTGTGCAAGAACGCATGAAGAAGAGGACCGTGTTCTTTGAAGCCGGAACACATCTGACAGGTGTTGCGTTGATGGCCTGGCCGTTTGCTAAAAGGGCTGAGAATTGGCACTATGGCATATCGCACGGATTACAGCATATGGGTATGAGCAAGGAAAAAGCGAACGACGCCGGTATAGCGATCCCTTACATTGTCACGCCGGGACTGGCTGCGGCCCTTGCATCGGTACTCTTCGATCAGGCGATGCATATACGTGGACGTTGATCCGTTATTGCTTCGCCACGTCAAGCGCGGAGCCTTTATAAGCATTGATAAGTTTGTCATTATCGAAGACCAGAACGGTTGGGCGCTTGTCGTCATGCACATAGTAAACGTAGTAGGTAAGCATCTCATTATTATTTTCTACCCACGGCTTTTCCACCTCTTTCTTAGGCTCACCCAGTGCAAGAACAACCATCTCCTGTGATGCGCCCATGAACACTGTATGATTGATAAGCACCTGCTTCTCATCATAGGTAATGGGAAGATTCTGGATGTCATAAAGTCTTTTTTGTTCTTTCTGTCCTACATCCGTGAGGCCGTACACATCCACCTTGATCAGAAACCTTGTTAACGCATCGGGCTGATACGTTGTGAGGTAATGAAGCAATATAAAAACCGTGACGCTCAGGATAATGTAGGCTAGCGTGCGCAATATTCCTCCCGGACTGAAGTCTGTGTAAAGGGCACAAACTATTATTCTTGGCTTTATCCTAGCCTATAGTTCACTAATTTTTGGTAAATTCCTCAGTGTTTTAGTGTACTGTTTCTGCCTTAGGACCGGGTACCTGCTTTAAAGCAGCGCCTTGCGGCTTTGCGTTAACGATTTGTTGCATATTTACATCGTACATTGATTTTGTCTGAGCAATGTGGGCATCGTCGCAAGGCAGACCGCTATACATCTCCTTGTAGGATCCTGTGGCGGCCAGCATGATATTGGCTTCCACGTCCGGCGCCGCATGGGCGTTTTCAAGCTCTTTCTTCAGCTGTCCTTCGATCAGATTATAGTCGTCCGCTCCTGTTTTTTTGCATTGCTGAAGGTAGTAATAGGTCACCATCCAGGACTCGTAACGTTCTTTAAGCCCGTCAATATAGGCTTCGTTTTTGCTGTTTATTTCATTGAATTCCGTAATGTTGGGGAAAGGAAGCTCAGTAGCGCTTTTGTGCGGCACTTCAGCGGGTTTGCTACTAGGTATTTGCTTGTTCTCAGTCACCACTGCAGGAGGAGAAAAAAAGCCTTGCGGCAGCAGGTTTGCATCATAGCGGATATCGTCTGTGGCAACGACAACGAGCAGAAGCGATACCAGCAGCCATATCTGCATATTGCGGCGGTGAAGGGCACTGATCAATGCAAGAAAACTATGCCTGTCAATTGTGCCCCCAAGCAGGAGTTTCCCCTTACGGTCGTCACGCCAGGATTGCCACGAGAAAAACACGAAAACAGCAAGTATCATCAGCCACTTAAGCGATGTCCAGAAGATTGCTGTCGAAAAAAGCGAAGAAGGGATATTCATGTTGTATAGCAAGACAGGGTTTAAAATTGATATTTATCAATATGATAAATGAATTCTGTTTGGCAGATGCCAATGTATGGCTTTTTGAGGGAAGTGGTCAATAAAATCAGGAAATAACACTCATAAATACTCCAAATTGTCACGCAATGTTCACAATACTGTAATAATTTGATGATAGAATGAGAATGAGTAATTCTAACACCTGCATATTGTAAGACCATATGCCCTACGACAGATTCGGCCAATATATCCCAGACGAGGACATGGATGATGACGATGACGATCGTCATTCCCATAGCAGTGGCCATTCGCATAGTAGTGGCAAGCCAATGGATGCAGGCAGTGCGCTGAAAGATAAAGTACGTGTTTCACGCAATGGCAAGATAGCCGTTTTTGGCCATGAACTTGATGTAGGCCCTGATCTTGCCCCCGTTCTGGGTTCGCTTGTAACCTTGGGCATGAACGAGGTTTCGCTCAATGGCGCTAAATATGCCAAAAGATACGGTACTGCACTAGCCGAAACTGTAATGAAGAGACCTTCAGCTCTGAAGGCTGGCAAGGGGTTTTACTACACTTGGCTTTTCGGTTTTTCCGCCGCAGACTTTGCGCTTGGCATCAAAAAAACCGTTCAGAACGGTTACCAGGAAATGTTTGCGCTGCGTGATCAGGCACAGCCGCTGCTGGCTGCCAATAATGATCTGAACACCAGTATCGGTACGGTACTTACGAGTAAGTTCAGCGTGCTGGCCCATGCTCGCGCCAAAATCTTAGAACATGGGCGACGTAATCTGTTTGGCACTCTCGCAGGCGGCATCCGTGCGTTACCTAATATCGCTATGGGCATACGCCAGCATCAGATGAACAAGCTTAAGCCGACGGATCCCAGAGAACTGCTGCAAGAAGAATATTACCGCGGGCTCCATCCGAAAGAAAACAATGAGGAATGGAAAGCTTTAAAGGCCAAAGTAATTGCGCAGAGAAGAAAAAATCCTAGGAATGCTTGGAACAACAGCGAACTGTACAATATTCCAAACCCCGCGGAGACTGCGGCTTCGGAAAAAATCCAACAGGATGTACCTAAGAACCTGAAGTTCAGTCCCAATAAAAGGGGAAAGGGCGATCAAAAGCATTTATCCCATGATTCGAACATTAAACTACTGAGTCTGTTTACTGATCCCAGGGCAATGGGGCGCCTCTTTAAAGGGAGGCTTTCTTCCCGCGAAGAATATGCGCAGGCCATAAATGATCTGCGCCTGATGCCTGCTTTGTCCGGCGCCGCGGGCAATCTGATCGATCGCAAAATCAGCGGCAAGAAGGAAGACGATCAGGTGGCATGGGACAAAATCATCGATCTGCAGCAGATGGTTGAGAAGCACAGCCACCATCTGGACCGTGATCGGGTAATAGTGAAAGTGAAAGATGTCTTCAGGCAGCATGCATGTGATTTAGGGAAAGCCTATCCGCTGGAGGGAAAATCCTATGACGCGGCAATAGATGCCATTGCCGATGCGATCGTGCGCGACAAGCTCCATCCGCAAGCGCTGGCAGAAATTCTGGACAACAAGAAGATAGTAACTTTCGGCAAGGACGACGCGGACTTTGGCGATGTGGAGGATGTGAAAGAACAGCTCGGCGTGCTCGTGGATAAATACAACAGCAAAATAAGCCAGAAGGAACTCTTTAAAAACGCACCTTTTACCGAAAAAACGCTGCCGGAAATATTCAAAAATATTCCGGAAGAAGAAAAGCCATTTTTCGTGGCGTTGTTCCCAAAACAAGCCCGGAAGAAATTAGGTATTTCCAAGGAAGAAATCAAAAAATACGACGATCAGATCAATAAATATTTTGTTGACCAGCTGACCGATTTTACGCGTGTGCTGATTGGCATGGGGCATGAAGAGCTCAAAAAACAGGGTATCAGGAGCAAGGATATCAATGCGATGGAGGCCCTGGAAGAAGGCTTCCGCCGGGCCGATCGCGACGGCGAAGCGCAGGAGTATATCCGCGAGAATCTCCGCGATACGACGAAAATGGTGCGCAATATCGCAGCATCGGCCAAAAAGCCGGGCGAACTCTGGAAGGAATTCATTGCCCGCAACGAGTCCGGCCGCGGCGACCTTGCGCCCAAATCACCTGCTGAGCATGCCAGCCGGGAGCCCGGCGATGAAGTCCAGATTTAGCCGTATGTTGAACAGCCATTCCCCCTCACACGTGTTGCGTGCGAAACATAGGTATATTGATAATACATTATAATATAACAGTATTACTGATATTTTTAGCGACTATTGTCATAAAAACTTCACAAAGTTCTGCTGTCCAAACTGCCCTGAAAAAGGCACAATAAAGGTGGAATAATCTTTCTAAGATCGGTGTGTTATGCCGGAAACGATGGAAGCAAAACTTAAGGATACTGAAGCGGGACAGCCTAATGGTGGCGCTCCGGCGCAAGTTCCTGCATCCGTAGCGGATACCCCGCAGATACGCGGCCTGTTCAACCAGCAGTCCAATACCGGGTACTGGCCATGGGCGATGGCCGCACTGGGCGCGCATTATATTTTCGAGGCTGTCTTCAATTTATTCAAGCTGCCAGCCGGTCAGCACAGTGAAGGGCTGATCGCAAAACGCATGACAACGCTCAAGGCCTTGTACGCTGCGACGTTCGGCTTATTCATGGTGGGGGTGACTGACTTTTACCGCAGGCGTACGGGCCAGGATATGCGCAATCTGTTTGCCGAGCCTGTGGGTTGGGAATTGGGCAAACGGCCTGAGGATGTCACCGTTGACGATATAAAGAAAAGCACAAACTCGTTTGTGAAAGATGCCCGGGACAACAGCATCCGGTATAACACCCGACGGTTTGCCATAAACAGCACCTTCTTTTCTTTTCTGTTGCCATTCGGAAAAACCTTCAAAGAACATTGGACCCCCGAGATTGCTTTGGGCGTGGGCATGGGAGGTAATGCACTTTACCTCATGCATGATGTGCTCAACCGCAAGGTGACTCCCTTTGAACGGTTACAGGGCTTTTCCAACAGCAAGCTTAACCATAACGACAGGATAGGCGAGCATGTCACAGCGCTCGACCTGATGAACATTTACGATCTTCATTCGCGCAATAACGATACATCCTATGTCACGCCGGCGATGAATTCGGCGCAGTGGCAAAGCAACGAGGCGCTTTTCGAGCGGATGGCCGATCTGATGAATCAGACCTATCATAATGTGCCGGTCAGAGAGCAGGCGAACTTCACCGTATCTAAATTTATCTATATGCTTGGCAAAGGACTGGTCAAACCTGGTGAAAGTCCGGAAAAAAACCTTGCCTTTGTAGAGGTGGCGAACCGTTGCGATGTGAAGACGGTTGAACAGGTGGCGCAGGCCATGAGTAACGGCGCATCTTTGGAGACCGCGCTTGCGCCTTATCCTATTCCTTCCCTTGCGGAGCTTTCTGAGAACGGGAAAACGAATGATAATGCACAGGGCATTGGCGGCTTCGGCGCCAAAGTGATGGCAGAGAATCGCAGCACTGGACGCGCGGTCTCGCCTCCGCCTGCTGCGCAGGTGGATAAAATTGCGCAGGGCAATGAAGCGGCAGCGGGTGCGGCACTGGGTTAATAAGACTTTTTAGTTTGTAACGGATAAGAAAATGGCGAGATTTACAAGTAGGAATACAAAAGGGGTGATTAATGCAGGCGAGCAGGCGGCTGCCCGGGCCGGGATGTCGTATCATGAAATGAGGCTTGCGCAGAAAGCACGGCTGAAAAGTCCTACCGAAATGCCGGAGGTTGAAAAAGCCGACATGATAGCCAATACCGGGTACATGGCCGAAATGGGTGCCGGCTTTATTGCAATGATTGCAACTCCTTTCTATTGGATTGGAGGCAAGCTGGGTTCAACCTTCGGGAAACCTTTTAATGCGATTGGCAACGGATTTAAATCAGTTCAGACATTTGTAACCACACCTTTAGGAGAAACCGCAGCAAAAATAAGCGGCAAAGTTACAGGTAGGTCCGTAGCTGTCGCATCCGGTAGTTTGGAAAGAACGCTTGAAGGCTGGGGAGCAAAAGCGGAGAATTTTGTTAAGCGCTCACCGCGCCTGAGCCAGTGGCGCGAGAAACATGTTATATCTCTTACAAAGAAAGCTGAAAGCAATCGCGCCGCCGCTGAAGATGTGTATAAGGCAGCAGTCGGCCGCCTTGAAGCGGCTGAGAGTGCATTGCCGGGCACGTTCGCAGATGTGAAGGCCGTGCTGCGCAAAGCCAGAGGCGTTGCCGGAGCTTTTAATGCCAGGGTTTTTGATCCCAAGGCTTTTGAAGCGCATCAGAAACTTCTCGATGGCCATCTGGATAATTTTAAAGAGGTTGTCAGGGGATTGCCCAAAGGTATCTCTGTGGAAGAACGCGCAGCATTGAAGCTTGCAAGAAATACTCTTCAGAGACCCTTTTACGCCAGGCTTTTTGGCGAGCAGGGGTTAATATATGCCCATAAGGCAGCGCATAGCCGGCTTGAAATAGCGGCGGAGCATGAAGCGGCGGCAGCCTTCAGGGGTAATCTGCGCGAAGGGTTTGCTTCGCTTCCGAAGCGCATTTCAGAGATGACCGGAGGAAAGGCCCTCTGGAGAGGCGCTTATGGCTTCACGCAGGCGACCAGTGTCTATCGCATTGCCCATACCTATACGAGCGATATGGCAATCATGAAGGATATGTACCAGAGCCTCACCGGCGAGAAGGCCTCCAGCTGGAAAATCCTCTTTGGCGATGTGCCGGTGATGATGAAAGAAGCCCGTAAGCAGTTTGTGTTGTCCGCACTTCCGCAAACGATAGTGCAACTTGTGGGCATGAAAATGAATGCTGTCCAGAATCGCTCCGGGGCGCTGGGCAAGGTTTTGGTTATCAGCGCGCTTACTCAGATGGGGGCAAGCGCAGTGGGCGGCATGGCTTCCGACAGGTACGGGCTGCTGACGGCTTACCAGATGATAGCCAAGGCGCAGGCGACCGGGGAGAAGGGTATACCCAAAGGAGCCTATATGGGCCTTCTGGTGCATGCATCGAAAGAGGTGGCCAGAATGGATCAGAATGATGCGAGTCTGCTTGCCGTTGCCCAGCAATATGCAGATGAAGGGAAGTCACCTGGAAAAGTGCTGCTGGAAGTGCAATCGGGTGCGTTTGCTAAGCGCCTCGCGGAGGCCAAGTCTGCGCCCATAGAGCTTCCCAAAGAAGAGCAGGCGGCCCTGCGTGCTGACATTGATGCAAAAGCTCCTGGCCTTACGGTAGCGCAAGGTGAAGATGCGCATCTTAAGGATCGCGTTGAAAATGCCCGCGCCAAACCGGAATCCGCTGATATGTCTGTAGTGGGTCCGCACACGGGCAAGGAAAAGATCCGCCGCGCAGGCAAGGCTGTGGTTGATGCTGCTGAGATAGCCAATGTGGGCGCTTCAGTTCTGGGCGTATAGCCTGGCAAAAATATTCCCAAATAAAGCTTTTGCGTTTTGCGGGCAAAAATGAAATTATGCGCTGTCTTTAAAAAACAAGACGGAACAGGGCTGCATGAGTTTTTCGGATGAATTTCTACGCGGCGTTATCTGCTCGTTTAAGATGACCAGCCCGCCACTCTATCGTTATCCCTATCGTAACTCGCTTGAGGCGTTTCGCGGCGACTGGAAACGCATCGGCAGCGATATCGGCGCAGCGTTTGAAAGCTTTGAAGGCGCAGGGGCGGGAGAAGAAAATGAATAATCAGGGCAGCGATCATCAGGGAAAAAAAGAGCGTGGCAACCTGCGGCGTGTGTCCGAGTTCCTGCCCAGTCCCGAACTGCTGGAGGGCTATAATTATGTGGTGGAAGGCTCTGCTGCGCGTATTCTGGGTATGTTTGAGGCAGAACAGAAGCATCGGCATGCCTGGGAGCACAGCGCCCTTAAAACCCATACATTCAGTACCATCTTAGGGCAGATTCTGGGCTTCGTTATCGCGGTATCGATATTCGTCTCCGCGGCAGAGATTGGCATGAGCGGCAACAGCGCAACGGCCGCCCTCATATGGGTGTTCGGGCTTGCGCTCGTCGTGATGTCGGGGATGGTCTGGGTCTATGCCAAGAATGTCGGTCAGAGGCCGCTTTTTGGCCGCCCTGCTATGCGTTCCCACTTCAGACCTGAGAAGGACATGGATACGGAAGGCAAGGGTGTGTACGTGGATCGCCGCGACAGAGAATAAGGTATAAAAAAGCCGGGAAGCCGTGCCAGTTTCCTGGGGTTCGGGCTTCCCGGCCTTCAAGAGAAGTCTGTTATGCCGCTGTGGCAATATGGTGTTTATACAGCCCGAAGACGCTGATAAGCAGCCACACTACAAGCGTCGGGAAAATGGGCACTGCTCCGCCTGAATGCAGGGTAATCACGACCAGCAGGGCGCCTAGCACATTGAGCATCGTATGATGCGTGTCGGTCACCTTCACCTGGCCGATAATCAGCAGGAAGTAACCCAATAGAAGAAACGTAACGCCGATATAGCCAGTCAAACCAACTAATGAATCCATATATAGTCCTTTCTGAAAAGTTGATGAAATATACGCACGTATCTTAAAACCTCCATGTGAATCGCAGGCCGGCTATGGCCCCGTCGTCATGGGTGTATCCCAGATGCATGTAAGTGGACGTCTGTTCGCCTTGCTGCACGTTGAACGAAACCAGGTCGCTTTTGTTCCGGTGAATATCGAACGTGGCGGGAGAGCCGTTATCGCTGAAATAGACGTGTACTGTAGCAAGGTAGCCACTGCCGCCAGTATGGATGTCCGGTTGTCCATAGGGGTCGATTTTGGAGAAAAATCCTGCGTTAGACGCATCATCGGTTTTAGGCCTTTTTTCCACATTCACGTCGGGAAGACTGCAGGAGCTTAAGGTGAGGAGGAGACCCAGCGTCGTTGCGCTGCCCGCACCTTTTACCCACCTGTTCTCGCGCCCCGAAAGACGCACAGCCCCTTTACCTTCTTCCCACGAAACCGGCGCTATATTCCGCCTGTTTCATTATGTGTACTATAGCATAAGTCGAGGCTTCCGTCAGCAAAAAATGCTGCACTGCAGCACATAAATGCTGCGATGCACAAATTTTAGGAAATACAGGCTCATCGCGGGTTTCGGAGGGTTACGCCGGCTGGCTTTTGGCCCGCATCTTCTCCCAGCGGGCCGCGTTTTCATGCGTAAGGCGCACCTTCAAATGCAGCACATCGCCTTCCTCTTCCTGAGAGACCACGCTGCCGTGCCGATAGAGCCATGCGAGCTTCTCGCCGTCGCTTGCGGGCAGAGCAATCGCAAGCGTTGCCATAAACTGCGAGGATAGTTTCGCATCCAGGATGGAAAGCAACGCCTCAAGGCCAAAGCCGGTTAAGGCCGATACCCCGACGCCTCCTTCGGCCGTTCCCTCCGGCAGCAGATCGACCTTATTGAGTACCTCTAACATATCGCTGTGGAGCGTCTCGGGTGGAAGCAGACTGTCGAGCACCCCCAGCACATCGGCCTTCTGTGCGCCCGTATCGGGATGCGAAACGTCGCGCACATGCAGCAGTAAATCGGCCTCCGTCACCTCTTCCAGCGTGGCGCGGAATGCGGCCACCAGCTCATGTGGCAGTTCTGAGATAAATCCCACCGTGTCGGAAAGGATAATTTTAAGGCCCGAGGGCAACCTCACCGTACGCAACGTAGGATCGAGTGTGGCAAACAGCTTGTCCATCGCCCTGACGTCCGCACCGGTGAGCCGGTTGAACAGAGTAGATTTACCCGCATTGGTATAGCCCACCAGCGCTACAACGGGGTAAGGTACATCCCGACGGGTCTTGCGGTGGAGTTCGCGCGTGCGGGTGACTCCCGTCAGCTCACGTTTGATTTTGGCGATGCGGTCGCGGATGAGGCGCCGGTCTATTTCAATCTGTGATTCGCCGGGGCCTCCAAGGAAGCCGAAACCGCCGCGCTGGCGTTCCAAATGCGTCCAGGAGCGCACCAGCCTGCTTTTCTGATATTCAAGAGCTGCCAGCTCCACCTGAAGCTTGCCCTCGTGCGTGCGGGCGCGTGCGCCAAAAATTTCTAAGATCAGCGCCGTGCGGTCAATAGCCTTGCAGCCCAAGGCTTTCTCAAGGTTGCGCTGCTGCACCGGGCTTAGACTTCCATCCACTACTGCGAGCCCTATCTCATGCTGTTCAATGAGAGCTTTCAATTCTTCGGCTTTTCCCTGTCCGATAAGCGTTGCGGGGCGATAAGTAGCAAGCGGCACCAGCACAGAGGCCTTAATCTCAAGTGAGATCGCCTGTGTTAGTCGCACCGCTTCATCCAGCCGCGCCTGAGGCGAGCGCCGGTTATCTGTGTCTTTCTTAAGGTAAGGGTGGATGACGAGGGTTTTCATTAAGCGGTCAGGCTTTCCATCTGCGCCTTTATGGCCAGCAAGTCCTGCCACGTAACGCGTTTCTGCGCGGGCTGGCGCAGCAGATAGGATGGATGGTAGATGACGGCGACGGGATATTCCTTGTCGGAATAGGGCGTGCGGTAGGTATAGTGCTTGCCGCGCAGACGTGTGATGCCGGTTTCAGTGCTCAGCATTGCTTTGGTTGCCGTGCCGCCGACCATGACTACAAGTGCTGGATCAATGAGGGCAACGTGACGCTCAACGAAAGGCCTGCAGATGGCAAGTTCCTCGAGGTTCGGCTGGCGGTTACCCGGCGGCCGCCAGAAAACCGTATTGGTGATGTAAAAACTCATGCGATCATAGCCGATCGCGGAAAACATTTTATCGAGCAGCCAGCCGCTGGGGCCGCAGAAGGGGATGCCCTGTGCGTCTTCCTGTGCACCCGGCGCCTCGCCGATGAGCATGAGCCGCGCCTTGGGGTTGCCGTCGCAGAAAACCGTTTTCGTTGCCGTGCGTTTGATCGCGCAACCTTCAAATCCACGTACTGCTTTTTCAAGATCCTCCAGAGTCTTTGCCTCATCGGCAAGCTTGCGTGCTTCGGCAATGGCCGCAGCAAGCGTATGGTGCAGGGGCAGGGTAGTGGCCGCAGATTGGGGAGCAGGGATTGGAGGCGAGGGGCGAGGGGCGAGGGGCGATATTTCTGATTTTTGATTCACTGGACTCTGGATTCTGGACTCCGGACTCTGAACGGCAAAATAATTGCGCGGGCTTTCATCGATTGCCTCGTCCGCGCCTGCGTCGATATACCATTGTAATGTTGCCAGAGCCTCTTGCATAAGCGCACACAATAGAGGACTATCCAGAAAAAGCAAAGAGGCAGGGAAGGAAGGCTTGATATGCCAAAATCACTATCGCGTCCCAGATATGTCTATGCCTACCAAGCTGGTATTCTTTCAGCTGGTACTACTATCATCCAGTATATTGGAAATAGTAAATACTGGGGGATCTGTTTGTTATGCACAATTGGCGCTTTTCTAATAGCAATATTCGATTATTCAAAAGAAAAGGCAAAAAATAAAATACGCGCTGACAATTCAGAAAAAAAATCAAATTAGGAACTACCGTGATGGCTGGTCGCGAAGAAATGGATTTTGACGTCGTTATCGTGGGCGCGGGGCCGGCTGGGCTGTCGGCTGCGATAAGGCTGCGCCAGCTTGCTTTAGCGATGCAGCGCGAGCTGTCCGTCTGCGTGGTTGAAAAAGGCTCGGAGGTAGGCGCGCATATTTTATCCGGAGCGGTGCTTGAGCCGCGTGCTCTCAACGAACTTCTGCCTGACTGGAAAACGCTGGGCGCGCCGCTTGACGTGCCTGCCGCCCACGATGAATTCCGCATGCTGTTTAAAGGTGGCTCACTGCGTTTTCCCACGCCGCCGCAGATGCATAACCGGGGAAATTATATTGTTTCGTTGAGCAATGTCTGCCGCTGGCTTGGCAAACATGCCGAAAGTTTAGGCGTGCAGATTTTCGCAGGCTTTCCCGCTGCCGATATGATCATTGAGAATGGCAGGCTTGCCGGCATCATCACCGGCGACTTTGGTGTGGATAAGAAGGGTGAGAAAAAATCTTCCTATCAGCCCGGCATTGCGATTCGGGCCAAAGTCACGCTGCTGGCGGAGGGTTGCAGAGGTTCGTTGTCGGAACGCGTCATGCGTTTCTTCGGTTTGCGTGAGGGGTGTGATCCGCAGACTTACGGCATTGGCATCAAGGAACTCTGGGAGATTGATCCCAAAAAGCATAAGCAGGGCAGCGTGATGCATACAGTCGGCTGGCCGCTCGATGGCAGCACTTACGGCGGCTCGTTTCTTTATCATCTGGGTAATAACCAGCTTTCCATCGGTTTCGTCGTGGGGCTCGATTACGAAAACCCGTGGCTTGATCCCTTCATGGAATTCCAGCGTTTCAAGACGCATCCCCATATTCGCCGCCTGCTCGAAGGCGGCAAGCGCATCTGCTACGGTGCGCGCGCGCTCAATGAAGGCGGCTTCCAGTCGATCCCGAAACTCTCTTTCTCCGGCGGCGCGCTGATTGGCGCCAGCGCTGGGTTTATGAACGTGCCCAAGGTCAAGGGCACGCATACGGCGATGAAGTCGGCGATGCTTGCTGCTGAAGCAACATTTGCTCACCTCACGGAGAACCGGCCTCTCGATTCATATGAGTCGCGCTTAAAAGAGTCATGGGTGTATGAGGAACTCTCCCGCGTGCGCAATATCCGCCCCGGTTTTAAGGGTGGCATGTGGCAGGGGTTGGTTCATGCTGCGATAGACACCTATATCCTGCGTGGCCGCGCACCATGGACGCTGCATCATACGCCGGATTATAAGAGCCTCAAAGAGGCCAGCGAGTGCGCGCCCATCGTTTATCCTCGGCCCGATGGAAAGATTACATTTGATCGCATGTCTTCAGTGTATCTCTCCGCCACCAATCACGAAGAAAACCAGCCTGCGCACCTGCGCCTGAAAGACCCGTCGCTAGCGGTCGCCTATAATCTGCCGCATTACGGCGAGCCTGCGCAGCGCTATTGCCCGGCAGGTGTTTATGAAATCGTACAGGAAAACGGCAGGCCGAGGTTCCAGATTAACGCGCAAAACTGCGTGCATTGTAAAACCTGCGATATCAAGGATCCGTTGCAGAATATCGTCTGGACGACGCCCGAAGGCGGCGGGGGTCCGAATTACTCAGGGATGTAATGCTGGAGCAACGGCACAACCAGCTGTTATTTCATGTATAAAATTACCTATATTGATACCCTCAATAACCGTTGCATTTTAACCGGCAATTCACTATAAACCCCTCCCTTGCAACCCTTTTGAGATTGAGAGCGTTTATGACCAAGCTTCCTGCCGGTTACAAGCCCACGGAAAAAGAAGAATACATGAATGCCAAGCAGCTGGAGTATTTTCGCCAGAAGCTGACGGGCTGGCGCAAGGATCTGCTCGAAGAGTCGCGCGAGACCATCGATCACCTTAAGGAAGAAAACTGGCACGAGCCGGATATCGCCGACCGCGCTTCGCTGGAGACGGAAGCCGGAGTGGAGCTTCGCACCCGTAACCGCTATCTGAAACTCATCTCCAAAATCGATGCGGCCTTAAAGCGCATTGAAGAGGGTACCTACGGTTACTGCGAAGAAACCGGGGATAAGATCGGCATTAAACGCCTGGAAGCGCGTCCCGTCGCGACCATGACGATCGAGGCACAGGAACGCCACGAAAAGATTGAAAAGCAGTACGTGGACGAAGAATAAGCTTTTGAGCTTGTAAATTCTTGCCGACTCTCTAGATCTATTCGCGGGCTGCACAGGGCAGTCTCAAATCCGTTTGTATGCGGGTTACCCTTCACAAAAACCATCAGGGAGTTGTTTTATGAATAAGACCCATCTTCTTCTTACTGCCGCTGTTGCCGGCCTGTTTGCAGGCAGCATTGCCACAACCGCAAACGCCGATGATGCCAAGTGCTACGGCATTGCCAAGGCCGGACAGAATGCCTGCGCGAATGCCACAGGCTCGCATGCATGCAAAGGTCAGGCGAAGGTTGATAACGATGCAGGAGATTTCGTGCTCGCCTCCTCTGACGACTGCACCAAGCAGGGTGGCAGCCTCACTGCGCCTGCGGCGAAGTAATTTTTAAAAGCATAAATGAAGACAGCCCCGCGAGAAAATCTCCGGGGCTGTTTTTTTCTTGTAAAATTTTTCGGCCGAAATACATATATTATGATGGTTGGGGCGCAGCCGGTTTTCTGTTCAACATTTTCACGTGGAGTTTACATGAATAAGACTCATCCGCTTCTTACCGCTGCCATCGCCGGGCTTCTGACTGCGAGCCTCTCTGCTCCCGCGAGCGCAGACGGACGCGCAAAATGCTATGGCATATCGAAGGCTGGAGAAAATGACTGCGCCAGTGCCAGTGGGGTGCATGCGTGTAAAGGAAAGTCGAAAGTGGATAATGATAAGAGTGATTTTGTTTATGAATCCAACGAGATGTGTGCGCTTGCCTTCGGTTCGACTACGCCTCCGCCCAAGGCTCCCAAGCCTGCCGCGCAATGGCAATAGGGTTGGACAACACTGACACGGAGAAAAACTATCTTCCTCTGTAGGGCTCCTGCCCTCTGCCGGGCAGGCCTGAGCCTATGTATTCACTCTGCTGATCACGTTGCGATGAGGAATTACTGGCAAACAGCCCTTCGGCTGCGCCGGTAGCCCCGCCAATCAGGCTTGCTGCCGTTCCGCCTATGCCCCCCAGCGTAAGCCCGCCAAGGACAGCGCCTCCAATCATTAAAGCTGGCGCTGCAAACGGAAATGCCAGGGATAAAAGAAAGCCGATGCCAAGGCCGATTGCCGCACCTACTAATCCCAGCCCAATCCCCCAGCCAAGGCCGTTTTTGACGGCTCCGCTTACT
>Ga0206844_10146_pt1 | contig 23445 bp, 18 predicted proteins | sample Alteio_BWOrgCont_22_FD_152907 | JGI IMG/M metagenome (GOLD analysis project Ga0206844, IMG submission 152907) | Enriched cells from forest soil in Barre Woods Harvard Forest LTER site, Petersham, Massachusetts, United States -... | ecosystem: Environmental > Terrestrial > Soil > Temperate forest >...
CTAATGCTGCTATTGCGATGTGTGCCCCAATGCCGCGGGACGAACCAGTGACGAACCATACCTTTTTCATGCGTTTTCCTCAATATATGCTGACGTTTTCAAAGAGCGAGAAAGCGCCCCCGATTTCTCGCCCCGACAGGTGCAGCTTCATGATCACTCGATGCGCGCCGAATGTTTGCGCCGCCGAACAGCATTCTTGTTGATAGACAGTAAGAGGCCGTTGGAAGATCATTGAAGCTTTGCATACTCCGCTTTGGCTTGCTTGAGGGCTGGAATATCTGAATCCGCAGCCTTCCAAAGCGTCAGGAAGGTTTCGTAGGAATTTCGCGCGGGATCTGTTTGCGAGTGAGAGGGCAGAGCTGGTGCTCGAAATTCAAGAAGCAGTGCTCGCGATGACGGAACGCCTTGATTCACTACTGCAATTCGGTAGTAGTGGACGGAAAAACCCCTTTGTCCATGAGTGCGTTTCCCTGGTCGTTGAGAGAGCTGTTGCAGCAGTGAAGTTCCATCCAGAAGGACGGAACGTGCCCATCACAGTCGGCAAGCTACCGCCGGCGGAGGCAGACATCGATGCGCGGAATCTTGAAAGTGCCATATATAACTTGCTGCTCAATGCCTGCCAGGCTGCGACACGCTCAACTTACGTGCCAGAGGGCAGGTCCATCTTACGGAAGTCGATGAACGGCTCTACATCACAATTCTGGATAATGGTCCCGGTATACCTGCCTCTGTCCGGAGGACGTTGTTCGATCCGTTCGTGACCGCAGGAAAACCCAACGGAACAGGCCTGGGGCTCACCTTGGCTCGTCGAATTGCTGAAGAACATGGTGGTAGCGTCTGCCTAGAGGATTCCATTCATGAATCGACGGTATTCACTTTGAGTCTGACGAAGAGGAGACTATTAGCCTTAGAAGAGTTGAAGAGTGGGGTCGCTTCAGAAAACGGATCACAGACTACGGTAAGAGAACGTATGTGTTGAAAAGGTGCAGTGGCGACGTCTTCAAGGACCGCCGCCCAAATTGCTAACGAGAGAGGTGTGTTTACCTCTGCGGCAAACCAAGCTTTGTCCGCATCTCTGCCCGGGCAGCTGCAAGATCATGTTGGAACCGAGGTGTGGCGAGCATGTATCCGAAGACCACGTAAGAGACTCTGCGACTCGCCTCTAAGTCGCTGGGATAATGTACGCCACAGAGCATACGGCTGTAAGCATAGTCGTCAGCTCGAGCGAGGATCTCTTCGCGCTTTTCTGGAACGATCTCAGCGAGAGTTAACGCTTCCAGATACCCAGTCAGTGCATGACCGCTGGGATAGGAGTTATGAACAGTCGTAAGCTCACAGACCGGATGCAGAGTAGCATCTATCTGAAATGGGCGCGGTCTTTGGAAAACCTGCTTGAGGCTTGCTCCAACAACGCTCTGTTCATTCTTGACGTGCTCACCCAGCGCCGCAGTAATGGGTAGAGATTCGGGCGTAAATACCGGCCCGAAGACGCTCTTGTAAGCGAACATATCCTCCTCAGTTTCGTCAGCCTTTGCCTTGGCAATCTGTTCGGGTGTTCGATTTGTCTCGATCCCGTGTAGTTCGGCTAGCTCGGCTTTGGTGGCATCTGAATCGGCAGCCGGTGGATTCGCTAGCAGCAGGGATACGTCAAGAACGCTGGGATCAATGTAGTAAGCCCTACGAGGAGGCTTGGCGTGGGCTGGCATTTGATCCGCAGTGGATGCCTGTTGTGCGTGCGACGTCAGGGATGCGGCGAGCACGATCGAAACAGGGAGGATATGGCGAAACTTCATAGACTGTTCGGTCCTTTTCAAGAGGATGGTCTGGTCACTGGGGGTGACGGCAGTTTGGTCGGAATAAGCGTCAGCAGATATGCGAATGTGTTTCTAGGTTCTCGCGCGTACAAAAAGCCGTGCCGACAGGCAGCCCTTAGGCACGGCTTGAATCGAGTCAGTTACTTTTCGCGGTTGAGGGCCAGTTTGAACGAGACTACGAAGCTGCGTCCCGAGGTGAGGTTGATCTGATCCAGGGGCGACTGGGCTGTGGTCGCGATGTACGCCGATCCGTTGACAGGCGTTGGACTGTTAAAGGGGAAAACATCGACGATATCTTCGCTGTTGAATAGATTGTTGATGCTGAATTTGATCTTCGACCCGTCGAACAGAGAGCTTTTGTGGACGGTGTAGTTCAGGAAGAGGTTTACGTTGTTATAGGGCGCAACATAGGCCTGATTGTGATACGCGCCGTTGTCGTTGTAATAATCGCCGACACGCTTCTCGATGACGCCCAGATCCATTCCGTGCGCCTGATAGGTCAAGCCCAGGCCCTGAGTGTAAGCGGGAGTGTCAGCCACGTTAAGACCGGAGGGCACACCACTTCCCGTATAGTTGGCTTTCCCGACAGTTCCATTCGCATAGAGATTCAAGCCATAACCTAGCGAGGCATTGACCTCGGCCTCAAATCCCTGCGTAACAGAGTCCGGTCCCAGATAGTACTCGTTGAGGTCAAAGCCTGGATTGTTGGGGTTGGCCACCTGGAATGGAATGTAGTTGTTCTGGAACTTCACACGATAGTAATCCGCGTCCATGGTGAAGCGGTTCAGCTTTACAACCGTGCCGCCCTGATACGCAGAAGTCAGCTGCGGGGTAGGTATTTTGGGGACTTCCCCGCCGCCGCCCGTGACGTCGAAGACGCTGGTCGGAGGAATTTCATCTCCCTTACCAAATTGGCCGTAGACCGACCAGTAATCTGTCAGCCGGTAATTTGCCTGGGCTGAAGGCAAATTGGCACCCGAGGAACCGGCAGAGGTGACAAATGGCGCGCCGTTGAGATTACCCACTACCTTGCCGTTGTCGGCAAACTGCTTGAACGACAGGTTGTAGTAGGCGTACTTATCGCCAACGGTGACGGTCAGTTTCCTCGTCGCATGCCATTCGTACTCGACAAACGGGTTCACCGAGTTCGTCCAGTAATTCTCGTGGAAGTTGGGCACGGCCTGGTCCTGGTGGGTGATGGGATCCGAGGGGATCTGAAAGCGATTACTTGTTGCCCACTCGTACCACAAGCCTGTGCGGAAGACGCCATACTTTGAACTCTGACTAATCGTCGACGTCTCGCCATACTTGCGGTAGCTGTTCAGCTTGTCGATCGCGCAAGGCGCAATCTTACCGTTCTGGTCAGCGTTCTGTATCGAGCAGTTAGCCTCTGTAATCCATCCGCTTGAGCCATTGGGGCCAGTGGCAAGACCCGTCATGTCGTTCGGGTTGTCATTGGCGTAATACTGGGCGTTGTTGTAGCTGTAGGTGTAGGGCTTCACATCCAAAAGCCAGCCGTGGTTGAGCAAGCTGCGAACGCCGACATATTCAAAGTCCGTCGGAACAGTGTTGGTGTTGTACTTTTGGTAGAACGCACTGGTGGGGTCGTTGTTTTGCAACATATAGTTCCAGCCGTACGCATTGATCTGAGCGCGGTAGGCTGAGACGTTGGGAGCATTGCCGAAGAGGCTGACGACGCCGCTGTATCCGGTAATAGTGGTGCGATCCGTCGGCTTGTACAGTACCTTGATTTCTCCGGCAGTACGTTGCAGATCGTTGAAGGTTTGGAAGCCGTCGGTGGTCATGCGATGAACATCGAGCGAGAGACCGATGTTCTGGTGCGGCCCAAGCATGCCCGTGTTGTACTGGCCATCGATCAGCAGCGTATTAAAAGATCCGTACGATATCTCGGGCTGGACGGATTGCTGTGACGGTACATCTCGAGAGAGCAGATTGATGGATCCGCCATAAGTCGCTTGTCCGATGGTCGATGCCGAACCGGGGCTGCGATCGAAGTCTACACCGCTGATCCATGGTCCAGGGAAGAAGGCCCAGGAGTGATGGGTGGGATTGTTGCTGTCGTTGAAGGGAATGCCGTCCCAGGTGATGTTGTAGTCGCCATCCACAAACCCACGAAAATACATCGTCCCCTGCCCGAGTCCGACGCCATTGGGGTTATAGCTGATGGTACCGGGGGCGATGTTGATGAGTTCGGAAAAATCAGTCGTGGACGGCGTGAAGTTCCGGATGAATTCGCCGCTAATGAATGATTGGGGCGATTCCGTATCTAGCGAGTCCTGCGAGAGAGCATGCTGGGCGGCAATGGAGTCGCCGGCGATGGCCTGCACTTCAACGCTCGTAGCCCCCGAACTGATTTTCAACCGAATTGGAATATTCTCTGTCTGGCCGGCTGCGATCTGAATATTACTGTTTAACCAGGTGGCAAATCCGGGGGCGGTGATGGTAAGGTCGTAAGTCCCGGCGGGCAGATTCGTCAGGGTAAAGCCACCCTGATCGCCCGAGGTTGCATCTTGCTCCTGGTGTGTGGCTTGATTCCTGACAACAACAGTAACCTTCTGTAGCGCGCGCCCACTGGGATCCGTCACCGTTCCAGTGATCGATCCGCCAGCAGAATTCTGTGCGGCAAGCGAGCCCGGCATCGCGGCGCAAAACAGCAGTACGGCACTAACGATGAGCGTGGCGTAGCCCCACCTTAAAAAGAATTGCATCATTCCTCCAAACGGTTGCCTGCTCGGCAACCTTCGCAAAAAGTAATCAGCGTGCGTCAACATCCGGTTACAACATCGGGTGCGCAGAGCTGCCTGGAACCTGTCGCCGGAAACTTCGTTTCTGCGACGCGCGAGCACAGACGTTGCCGGGCTCTGATAACTTGAACAATCCGATGGGCTTACAAACCAACAAGAACCGTCATCTGAACGCAGCATGCATGCAGATAGTTCTCATCAACGCAACGAGCAGAGGCTTACGTTGAGCGCGGAGTTTCCTGAATTTTCTTAAGATCGCTTTCAGGTTTTTTCAGCTTGTTGCATGCGGCGGACCGAGATCTTTGACTTCAGTAAGAGTGGATCTGCTTACCCAGCTCGTCTTCCCTGCTTGTCCTAGACTTCGGCGGGTGCGCCTGTGGCGCGAAGGCTGAAGCACAGTCAGGAAACGTACTCCAACGAACGTACGCGCTGCTGCTCTTCCGTCATTAAGGCAAATCGGATCTTGAACACCGAGCCCCGGAGCGGAACGCTTGTCACAGTCAGCTCGGCACGATGCGCATCCGCAATCCATCGTGCAATCGAAAGCCCCAGCCCGGAACCCGCCTGGGTCTTGCTCTCTCGTAAATCCGCCTGATAGAAACGGTCAAAGATTCGCTCTCGCACTTCGTTCGACATGCCGATGCCCGTGTCACATACAGCGACGACAGCCTCCCCGCCGCTGATCTCGACCTGTGCATGAATCTGGCCGTGCTCGGGGGTGTACTTGATCGCATTTTCCAGCAGTATACCCAGCAGGCGCTGCACGAGCTGCTTGTCTCCCTCGATGAAGACCGGCTCCGCGAGCAGATCCCAGTCCAGCATAATCTCCTTGGACTCGGCCAGGTCTTCGACGCGCCGGCATGAGGCTACCACCAGGTCGCACAGGTCGATCGACTGCAGGGTGACCTCGTGTGTGAAGTTCTCACTGCGCGCCAGCAACAAAAGAGTATCCAGCAACGTCGAGGCTGTGCGGCACTCTGTCACAATGCGCTCCAGATCGGAGCGATATTCCTGCTCGGTATGCGGACGGCTCAAGGAGAGTTGCGCCGTGGCCAGCATCACTGTGATGGTAGTGCGCAGATCGTGTGAGGCATCGGCGGAAAACTGGCTCAAGCGCAAGACGGCGGCCTCAAGCCTGCCCAGCAATTGATTCCATGCCTCGGCCAGTTGCTGGACTTCGTCCTTCGTCGCGGGCACGGGCAATCTTGCGGATAGATTGCCGATTCCTATGCTGACTGCAGTTCTCGTCATCTGATCGACCGGTGCCATGGCGCGCCGGCTCAAAAAGTAGCCGCAGAGCGAAGCGAGGATCAGGAGACCTGGAAGCAAAAAGAACAATGCGTTCCGATATATGAGCAGGATGTGAAACTCCTGATCGAGAGAGCCGCCGAGGAAGATCCGATCTTCCATGCCATCGATGTCGGTTGCGGAGCACATGACCAACACAGGGCCGCCGTCGAACGTAAACAGGCGAAAGACCTGCTGCCGGCAATTTCCCGGATCGGAAAAAGCCCACGCCTCATCAGAAGACTCAGCCGGAAAGATCTGCGCACCGTCACGACCGCGCAATTGAAAGAGATTTCCTTCGTGGGTCACCAGCGCGTAGTTGCGCAACTGCTCATTGAGCGATGCAGTGGTGTGCTGCGCTTTGTTATCCCTGAGCAGTTCCTTGAGCCGCTCCTCGCGCCCTCGCAGGTGCGTCTTCTTTTCTTTGATAAGCGAATAGTACAGAACGCCATAGGAAGTGATGCCGAACAGCATTGCTCCCGCGAACGTCAGCAGCAGATACCACAGCGTAAGTTTGGCCCTGATCGGGAGCGTCCCCATGTCATTCGCCGACCAGTGTGTATCCGGTGCCATGGATGGTACGAATCAAAGGCTGGCTTTCCGACGGGTCCTCAAGTTTCTTTCTGAGGCTATGGATGTAAACGTCGAGCGGATTCTCTTTGTTCGCTGTCGCGCTGCCCCATCCCGCTTCGATGAGGTCTTCACGCGATGTCACCAGTCCGATTCGCCGCATCAGCACCTCCAGCAGCTGCACCTGCTTTCGGGTCAGGGCAATCTGTTTGCCGTTCCGTACGGCCACGCGCCTGCTGCAGTCGAGCGCAATTCCACCTGCCTTCAAAACCGAGGGTGCAGCGTTCACTGTGCGTCGTGCAATGGCGCCCACGCGGGCCAGCAAGACTTCCAGCAGAAACGGCTTAACGAGGTAATCGTCCGCACCCAGCTCGAAGGCTTCGAGCAGTTTTGGTACGGCATCAACCGCCGTCAACATGAGGATCGGGGTTTTGCAGCGGCGCAAGCGCACATTTTCGAGCACAGCCAACCCGTCCATACCGGGCAGCAGAATATCAAGCAACGCCGCGTCATAAGCTCCCTCCAGCATCAACCGGGCCCCTTCAGCCCCGTCGTGCGAGATCGAAACGCGATGTCCGTTTTCCTTGAGGCCGCGTTCCACCAATCCAGCAATGCGCTTGTCATCTTCGATAACCAATACATTCATAGAAAATGTTGCCCTATAGAAATGCTGCACAGGCCTTTTGTTTATATACGTCTGAAAGATTAAGCCGACATGAACGAACCTGCGCCCAACAACAAGGATTGACGTCCTCTGGAGACATTAGTTCATCGCCGCTATGACCGTTTGAGACTGATTCGCGACTCTGAATACCTGTTGACATTCGACCTATGCCAGAGCAGTCTATAGGTGGAAAGACAACAGGTGAAGCGTATGACCGCAAGCAAATCCGACGTTCTGCAAGGGACACTCGACCTGATGGTCCTCAAGACGCTGGAGGTGCTCGGTCCGCTCCACGGCTACGGAATCGCGAGGCGAATTGAGCAGGTGAGCGAAAACCGCCTGAGTCTGAACCAGGGAACCATCTATCCAGCGCTGCTGCGACTTGAACAGCGTGGATGGATCCAGTCCGAGTGGGGAACCACCTCTACCAAGCGCCGCGCCAAGTTCTATTCCCTGACGCGCACTGGAAAGCAACAGATGAAAAAGGAAGCCGAAAACTGGGAATGCATCGCCGGAACCATGGCGCGCTTTCTCGCCTCGTCCAACTAGGAGGTCGAGATGGGTTTATTTAAAACCATGTTGAGCAGATGTATGGGATTCTTCCGCGGCAACCGCCTCGATCAGGATCTAGATGAGGAACTGCATTCACACATCGACTTATCTATCGAAGAAAACCTAGCGCGGGGCATGACGCAGGATGAGGCGCGCCGAATCGCGTTGCGCGACTTCGGCGGTATGGCCCAAACCAAGGAAAATTTCCGCAATCAGCGAGGATTGCCCTTCCTTGAAGTCCTGCTGCAAGACACCCGTTATGCGGCGCGCCAATTGCGCAATTCGCCTGGCTTTACCCTCACCGTGATTCTCACCTTGGCCTTGGGTATTGGCGCGAATACCACTATCTTCACTCTCGTGCAAGGCATCTTGCTACGCTCCCTTCCCGTCAGTGACCCGTCCCGCCTCTACCGCGTCGGCGACAAAAGTGATTGCTGTTACTTCGACGGCTTCGAGAACGACAATGGCGACTTCGACCTCTTCTCTTATGACCTCTACCTGCATCTAAAGCAGGCTGCCCCGGAGTTTGAACAACTGGCTGCCGTGGAGGCAGGAGGCAATGGCTACGCAGTTCGCAGCGGAAACGCTCCTGCTGTCCCAATGCGCATCGAGTATGTCTCGGGCAACTACTTCGCCGCCCTCGGTGTGGGCGCCTATCTGGGCCGTCCCATAGACGAGAAGGACGACGCGCCCGGGGCCGCGCCTGCCCTCTTTCTCAGCTATCAGACGTGGACAACCTACTTTGCCGCCAATCCCGCGATTGTGGGCTCTACCGTGTTTGTCCAGACGCATCCTTTCATCATCGCCGGCGTTGCGCCGCGCGGCTTCTTCGGAGATCGTGTCATTCCCAATCCGCCAGATTTCTGGATGCCGCTGGCGACCGAGCCCGTTATCGAAGGGGCCAATTCGTCACTCCGCCAGGTGAACTCCGCCTGGCTTTATGCGATTGGCCGTTTACGGCCCGGGTTGAATGCTGTCTCTCTCGCGCCCAAACTCTCCGGCGTGGTGAGGCAATGGATGGCCGCGGTCCCCGCGTTTACCGATCATGGTGGTGCCGCCCAGATTCCACGTCAACACGTTGTGATGACACCAGCTGCTGGTGGCATTCAAAGATTGCAGCAACAGACAAGCAAAGGTCTTCGCCTGCTCATGGCTCTATCTTCGGCCGTGCTTCTCATTGCCTGCGCCAACATCGCTAACCTGATGCTGGCGCGTCATACCGCGCGACGCTCTGATATGGCTTTGCGAATGGCTCTCGGTGCGGGCAGGCGCAGGCTGATTCGGCAGAGCCTTACCGAAAGCGTGCTGCTGAGCCTGACCGGCGGCGTTGCCGGGCTAGTGGTGGCCTACGTTGGATCTCATATGATGCTCACCCTCGCCTTCCCTAACGCAATCAACATGCCCATCCAGGCCAGCCCATCTTCGCTGGTACTCACGTTCGCCTTTTTAGTATCCTTGCTGGCTGGCGTTGTCTTCGGCACGGGTCCCGCCTGGTTGTCCTCCCATGCGCAGCCGGCCGACGCGCTGCGGAGCGTCAATCGATCTCTGGGAAACCGCTCCTTTTTGCCCCAGCGTGCTTTTGTCGTCCTGCAGGTGGCCTTGTCCATGGTGCTGCTAGCAGGCGCATTTCTGATGACGCGATCGCTTCGCAATCTCGAACGCCAGGACTTCGGCATCGCCACTGCCAATCGATACGTTCTTGAATTCGACGCCAAAGGCATCGGCTATAGTTTGGACCGCCTTCCGGCTCTCTATCGGGAGATCGAAGACCGCTTCTCCGCTCTCCCCGGTATGGCCCACATAGGCATCGTGCGATACACCCCGCTCGGCGGAAATATGTGGGGCTCGTGCGTCATTCCTCAGGGGCAACTTGCGCGAGGACCCGACGAAAATTGCTCCGCTGCCTGGGACCGCGCGAGCACTGGCTTCCTCAACTCTATCGGTGTACCAATCGTGCAAGGCCGCGGCTTCAGCCAGCAGGACACGGCAACATCCCCGCAAGTGGCCGTCGTGAACCAGGCTTTCGCCAAGCGCTTCTTTCCCAACCAGAACCCCATCGGCAAGCACTTCGGTCTCGGCTCCGTTCCCTACTCTGGCGCATTCGAAATCGCCGGCGTCTTCGCCGACTTTAAGATGACCGATCCCCGCGTAGAACCCGGCCCGTTGTTCTTCCGTCCTTTGGCGCAGCAGTTCAACGGCTATAAGGAGGCGGAATCGGATGCGGCGGAGAAAGCGTCGATGTACGCAGGCTTCCTCATCCTCGACTTCACGCAGGCGCCGCCCGACGCGGAGACCCTGGCCCGGAAAACACTTGCCGCCATCGACCCCGCGCTTCCAGTGATTTACTTTCATAGCTACGATTCTGATGTAGCAGCCAACTTCAACCAGGACCGGCTCATCGCCCGCCTCACCAGCCTCTTCGGCATCCTCGCGCTCTTGCTCGCCTCCGTGGGACTCTATGGAGTCATGGCCTACTTCGTAGCTCTGCGTACCAGCGAAATCGGCATTCGCATGGCACTCGGCGCTTCGCGCTCCGGCGTGGTGACGATGATTTTGCGGAACGTCCTTGGGCAGGTCGTTGTCGGCCTCGCTATCGGCATTCCCGCCGCGCTCCTGGCCGGCCATCTCATGGCCAGTCTTCTCTACCGGGTTGGCTCATACGATCCCCTCGCCTTCCTGGCCGCCACCGCTGTCTTGGCCACTTGCGCCACCATTGCCGGGACCCTTCCCGCGAGAAGAGCTGCCTCTATCGATCCCGGGAAAGCTCTCAGGATGGATTAAGAGAACCGAGGATTGGCCTTAATGAGTAAAACCTGACCGAGTGCATGCTTTATACCTTCAGCTTGCCGACAAGGTGCTGGCCGAAGGTCGAGATGTCCGTGACGATGAGAATTTTCACCTAAGCGCCGATCGCCTTCCGCTAAGAGGAAAGATACTGGGAGCATGCTCGAAAATTGTCTACACCATCTGAGGGTTCAGAACTTATTGCACCACTTTCGTCCGCATATTTAACACCGACAATGCAGAAAGATTGATGCTGCCAGCACTAGAGCGAGATGAAGGACGGCTTAGGATGAAAGTACGGAAGGTTGGTTATTACCAGATTGTGTTCTCAACACGTTTCTGAAGAATTTTTCTTGCTCTTAAAACTCTGCTTTTCACTGCAGCAAGACTGATGTTCAGGCACATTGCAGTCTCTGCTCCATTTGACTCCTGGATAAAGCGCATTACAAAAGCCGAGCGAAGCTTCTTAGGAAGGCGACTGATTTCTAACTTCAGACAGTCCTGCAACCGGGTTCGAGCCCACAGTTCTTCCGGATTCGTTCCGGGATCTACGATGTCCAATATGTATACGCCCTCCTGGTCGTCCGAAAATTGACGATACATGGATACGACATTGGGCTTCCTTTTTCGTCGGCACTGCAGAGCCTGGTTCATGGCGATCCGTGTCAGCCAAGTCTTGAACCGTGAGTTTCCCCTGAAATTTGCGAGGCTTCGATGAACGCGAATGAATGTTTCCTGAGTCTGGTCCTCCGCATCTTCGTGAACCTGCGTGATCTTCAGGATGGTGTGGTACACCCAATGCTCATATTTGCGAACTAACTGTTCGAACGCCAGGGCGTCACCGGCAGCTGCTTGCTCGACAAGAGGGCGATCCGGGTCATCATCGAAAGTTATCAATTGAGGTATCATCGGTTCCTTACCTATCACTTAATGGACTTATGCTCCTACGCGATATCTGATAAACTTCGCAAAACGCTTTCTATGGTGTGAATGAACGGGCAATGGATACTTATGCTGATCGCGTTCACTTTGGCCTGGGCTTGAGGACAACAATACAGACGCCGTCCCATCGCGAGCGATCCAGGTTTGGGAGCGGGCTATTTCTCAATGCAACAGCTCCGATATTTCCCGGATTTAAATGAAAGTGATTTTGCAGGTAGGCACGCACAAGAATCGCGCGATTCTCCGAACGTGCCAATTGCTCGGCGGCATCTGAGTTGTCAGAGTATCCCTCGATCACGAGTGGAGTGCTGAGAATGGCATCCCCAAGCCGCGTGGCCGCATCATCCAGCATCTTCTTTCCCTGGACGGTTAAGCGTTCTGTGCCGTCTGTCCCGGCTTCAAAGACCTGATCGCCCGCGAGCCACTCTCGTTGATTCGCCGGATTGGTGAAAAGGCGATCCTTGCGATATTTATCCGGGGATAGCTGGGTGAGATTGTAGTAGCCGCGATGAGTAAAGAAGCCGCGAAAGAAGAAGTTGTGCTTCAGAGCTTCCGTTTCGTCCGCCATGTTGCCGGTCGCAGTGTTCAAATTAGACAAGGACTCACGTATGTTTGTACCCGCGGTAGCACCTTGTTCATCCTGTCCTGTTGCCTCTTCGAGAGTTTGCCGTAGCTGAAGAGAGGTTGTGTCCAGATTGGAAGCCGCGCTCTTCACACTTCCAAGCACGTCATCTACTTTTTGAGGCAGCTGGCGAGATTGGATGTTAGAAATGAGCGCGTCAGCCTGACCGGAAGCATGGTTAAGATTCGCCGTCGCCAATTCGGCGTTCGACACAGTCTGTCTTATCCGGGTCGCGAGTTGCTGATCATGCAAAAGCATTCCGGCAGGGCCTCGTCCTTCTTTTAGCCCCACGATCACGTCGTTTGCATTCCCCACAGTGGCCCGAATGTTGGTCAAAGCGGCGTTAAGATTGCCGCCAACGGATGTCAGAAGTCCATTTGCGTTCCTGACGGTAATGTCGACATCAGTGAGCGTACCCTTGCCTTGATCGAGAAGATCGGCGAGCTCTGTCGGCTCTTTACTGACGAGGGTCGCATCGGGAGCCGCGGCAGGAGCTTTTGAGGAACCGGAGTGAATCAGGAGAAACGTATCTCCTACAACGCCCTCTGTTCCAATTGTGGCTACCGAGTCGGTACGCACAAGACCATGCAAGGTTTCCTTGATGCGAATGTGTACACGAAACCGGGAAGCCGGCGTAGGCGGCACGACGATACCGATAACCTCGCCCGCATCCATGCCTGCGACCTGCACCTTCGAGCCCTTTGTCAGTCCGGAGAGATCAGTGAACTCCGCATAATACTCGATATGCCGAGAGAAGGCCTCGTGCCGGTTGCCAATCAAAAACATGCCGAGGGTAAAGAGCGCTAACCCCGCGAGCACGAACACTCCGACGATAAAACTTCGATTCTTCATGGGCAGTGCTCCGAAATTAACTTTCTGGCTGTTTCGCTTTCGCTCCGCTCAATCTCCGCCGCCGTACCGAAGGCGACCAGGTCTCCTTTATCGAAGACCGCGAAGAGGTCTCCGACTGTCCGGGCGCCGTGCACGTCATGCGTAACGACAAGCACCGTGGTTTGCCGCTGGGTCTTCTGCAGGATCAGCAGCTCATCTATCTCCGCGGCAGTGATGCGGTCGAGACCGCTGCTCGGCTCATCTGCGAGCAGTATCTTTGGTTCGAGAACGAGTGCTCGTGCGAGTCCTGCCCGCTTGCGCATTCCCCCGGAAAGCGATGCCGGCATCTTCTGCTTGTCACTTGCCAAACCAACCTGGCCAAGGACTCTGTCGACCGTCGCGTCTATCTCGTCCTGCGACTTGGTCGTGAGTCGATGGAGCGGCAATGCCAAATTTTCATAAAGCGTCAAGGAATCGAAGAGCGCCGCATCCTGAAAAAGAAATCCCATCTTCCGACGCACTCTCGAAAGCCCGCTTTCATTCAGTCGCGTAATCTCATCCTCTTCTACCCATATTTTTCCCTGATCAGGCTTGATGAGAGACATGAGCAATTTCAGGGTCACGCTCTTGCCGGTGCCGCTTCGGCCGAGAATGCAGAGCGCACGGCCTGCAGGCACTGCAAACGAGATGTCGCGCAATACCTGCTTCGGGCCAAATGCCTTAGACACATGTTCGAAGACGACCGCAGGCCGTGTCTCACCGGTCACAGGGCACTCTCCGGAAAGACGAAGAAGATGAGTTTGATCAGGATGACGTCAGCAAGGATGATCAGCAGGGAAGAGACAACGACACTGTTGGTTGCGGCTTTGCCGACGCCTTGCGCCCCTTCATTTGTCGTATATCCAAAAAACGAGGAGACAACCCCGATGATGAAACCGAAAACTGCCGTCTTCAGTGTGGGCGCGATGAAGTTGGACCATTTCAGTTCAGAGAATGCGCGCGCGATGTACAGGTCGAAGGAGATGTGCGAGGAGAAAAACTCCGACAAGTATCCACCCAGAAGCCCTGAGAAATCCATAAAGAGAGTGAGAAGCGGAAGAGCAAGCACGCATGCTACAACTCTGGGAACGACAAGAAACTTAAAGGAATCGATGGAGAGAGATTCGATGCCGTCGATCTGTTCGGATGCCCTCATGTTGGCGAGAACCGCACCGATGCCCGAGCCCACGCGGCCTGCCAGCAGTAGACCTGCCACCAAAGGTCCAATTTCCAGAAAAAAGGCCAGAGCCTGCACGGTTGGGATCATGGAGCTGGCGCCGAAGGTGACAAGTGTGCTGCGGGTATGCAACGTCATCACGGTGCCAAGCGCCAGGCCAGAAGCAATGATCAGCGGCAAAGAGCGATATCCAACCTCCGCAATCTGCCGCATGATTTGCGCTCCTTCAAATGGTCGCCGCCACGAATCGACGACCAGGCGAAAACCAAAGCGGCTTACGTCTCCGACGAATTCGATTGTCTTGATCAATTCCTCTACCTCGAAATTCTCGGAATTCTCGGAATTCCAGCGTCTTTCTTGGGATCATGACCGTGGATAAAGCAGATTGGCAGTTATCCGTCGCTGCCTATGCGGTGCTTTTCCGGCAGGGCTTCAGTTCGGCAAGCGATTCGATAGCCACAATGTAATAGCTTCAACAGAAGCGTAACGGAAACCGCCTGGCCGCTAAAAGTGAGGAGATGTTAGGTAACTGTGAGGAGAAGAATCAACCTCGTATCACCGTGGCATCTGTCCGATGAGACGCTTGAGATCAGCCTCTGCCAATGACAAGCCGAGCTTCGCTTCGAGAAGTGATGCCCGAGCCGATGCAGCCTTTGCATGAGCTTCGGATCGTGCCGAAGCCAAGGCGGCATTCTGTTCGAACTGGCGGTCGGAGAGGCGGGCTGCTTCTGTGCGGACAGCCTGAACCTCTTCAGCGACGTGGACCATGTTCTGGAGCTGCTCCACCTTGTCGTATGCCGACTCCACTTCCACCGTTACCTCATCTTCCACCTTGTCAAGGTTGGTCTGCGCCTCAGACAGGATCACTCTTGCATCTTTGAGTTCCGCTCGCCGGCTCCCGCCATCGAAAAGATCGTAGCTGAAGTTGAAGCCGAAGGTTCCGAAGTTGTGAACCAGAAGGGGAACGCCGCTCTGATAGCTGTATCGCGCCAGTCCCGTGATGTCGGGGATGTAGGCATCTTTTGCGGCTCCGAGTCCTGCTTTGGCCTTGATCACAGCTTCTTCCGCAGAGCGGATCGCCGTGCTTTGTTCGCGAGCGATACGCAAGCACTCGTCGCGGACCGGAACAGATACGTCAGTCCCTGAGATGTCCGAGTCGAGCACGAGTTGCGATGTGAGCGGAAGTCCGAGAAGGTCGTTTAGAGATAAAGTCAGATCGTGCATCTGAAGGTGCTCTGTCAGCTCAGTTTGTTCTGCCTCCAAAACCGCGGCATGGCTCTCAAGCGCAGAGACATCCAATGCACTTCCCCGGGCTACCGCATCCGCGCTTTCAGCATTCTTGATTCCGGAAGCACTCACCTCGTCCTTTGCCGCTTCGAGCTTCAATTGGGAGATAAGAAGATCGAAGTAAAGTTGCCGAACCTTAAGGGCTATCTCATTTTCGGCCTGTGTCAGTTGGATCTTTGCCGTATCGACATCCGCAGTTGCCGCCCGGGTAGCCTCATGAATCTTGAACATCTGCGTGAATGGCTGCGTCAGCTGCGTCCCGCTTGTATACGAAGTGAGCGAGCCCTGGTCGATGAAGATGCTTTTCGGCGGGATAGGCCCAGTGACCGATGTAACGCCAAAGGCGCCCGTGGGAATGTCAACGCCCGCGAATTCGGTGACGTGCAGGAGGTTGGAATCATTCTTGATGTGCGCAAAATATGCGGAACGAGCGATCTCTTTCTTGTGCTCGCTATCTGTGACAGAGAGCTGTGCAAGTTTGAGGCTCCGATTTTGACGCAGCGCCAAGTCAATCGCCTGTGGAAGCGACAGCGAGACCGGGGACGTGCTCTGCGCTTGCCCTGGCATGGGCGCCATCATCGTTCCTGCGCACATACAGGTCAGGAGCCATGCTTTACATATTATTTGTCTTGTCTTGAGACGTCGCATTTTTATGGCTCAAATCCTTTCAATCTGTTCATGCCGAAACGGCTGGAGCAGACAAAATCTGCTGATACTGGGTGGGTACGCGCGCCATACACGCAATGAAGACGAGACAGCAAATAGTAGAGCAGGCAACCAATATGAAAGCGTCTGTGATCGCGAGCGTGAATGCCTGTTGCCTGATCTGCAGCGTGAGGACTTCAACCGCCCTTCCCGCCGCATTCGGCAAACCTGCGCTACGACTGGCCACGCCTGCGGTAAGACCAATCACGCGATCATCGGTGGGCGCAAGCCCCAGCTGAATTCCGAGTCCAAGAATGTTGGAATGAAACTGCTCACGAATGGGGATGAAGTGCTGCATGAAGGCGGCTCCTATCTCGCCGCCAAAGAGACGAACCGTCTGAAAGAAACCGGCGAAGGTCAGAATGTCGATAGGGCGGCGCAACGCACCAGTGTTGAACACTTCAAGGATGATGGCCCCGACCATCGCGTTGAAGGACAACGCATAGCCGATGGCCATGACAAGCTGCGAAGCAGTAAAGTTGTTGCCGGACCAGGCTGAGGAGAGGTTCGCATTCATCAAGGCCGCGATCGCGACAAGTAAAAATCCCAGTGTCAGGATCAGACGAGCGTCTATGTATTTCAGCAGATAGACCGCCAATATCCCGCAAAGACATTGGGGTACGGCGACCCATAGCAGCACCGGGCCTGTCTGCAGCGGGAGATAACCCTGGACAGATCCCAGGTAGCTGGGAATGATCACGACGGTCGCCAGCATCACAAAACGGAAGCAGATCAACACGCACCCCAGAAGCAGCGTGTTTCTTCTCGCCAGGAAGCTGAAGTTTACAAGAGGATTGGGCATCAACAGCCTTCGCACGATCGTAGCGAGCAGCAAAGCCGCGCCGGAAGCTATCAGCCCAACGATAACGCCAGAATTCAGCCAGTCCAGGCGCTGCCCTTGATCGAGGGCCATGTAGAAAAGAGAAAATCCCAGACTGGCGTAAAGAAAACCTCTCCAGTTCGGCCTTGGCTGACCTTCTTTTGGCTGTGGAAGCGGCTGCCACGGAATGCCGAAATAGATCAGGACCATCATGATTGGCGTAAACGCGGCGCCGTTCCAGAAGATCCATCGCCACGAGAGATGATCCATGAACCACGCTTCCAGAGAATTTGCGAAGTTGGTCGTAAAAACAATGTCCATGGCATACGCGGCAATACCGATCAGGACATAACGAGGTGGAAGATTACGCAGGACAAAGGAGAGCGTCAGCGGATAGAACGTTCCTGCGCTTAGTCCAGCCAATACAAGAAGAGCGAAAAGCAGAGGTAGGCTTCCGGCAAAAGGAAGCACCAGACTGATCACGGTAAACAGAGTTGCGCAGGCCAGCAGCACTCGTCTTGGGCCAAGCAATCCACCCAGATAAACCGAGAAAGGCCCAATGAACATCAATGCAGCATTGAAGACAGTGCTGATCCACGAGGCCTCGTCGACACCTAGGTGCATGGCGCCTCGCAGATCTGTAAGACCTACGCTTATCAGCCGGCCGGTGAAGGTAGCGGTCATCGCCCCGAACAGGACGCCCAGGACTCCGAGCAATGGATGGGTCGAAATGACGGGAGCGCTTCCCGCCGGCGCTGGAGTGGATGCGTCGCTCAAGGCTGCGCTCCCTCCGGCTTGGAGTTTTTGCCCGAAGCGTGAACCATTACAACGACAGAGAAGCCAGGACGCAACTGTCCCTGTAGAGCATGCCCCTGATCTAATGCAATCTTCACGGGAATTCGCTGCACGATCTTGGTGAAGTTTCCGGTCGCATTATCGGGCGGGAGCAACGCGAACTGCGATCCGCTCGCCGGCGCAATTTCGATCACCTTACCGTGGAGGACAACTCCGGGAAAGGTATCCACCTTGATGTCTGCAGCGTCGCCGACCCGGATGTTGGTGAGTTGGGTCTCCTTGAAATTCGCCTGGATCCATACATCTCCCTTCACCAGATCTATGACCTGCATACCGGGGGAAACCAACTGCCCTTCCTGCACATGTCGCTCCCCCACCGTGCCGGTGGTAGGCGCTGGGATCTTCGTGTACGCGAGATTCACCTGGGCTACAACGATTGCTGCCTGCTTCGCTGCAATCTCTGCTCGATAGAGACCATCCTGGGTATCGAGCGCCTCTCGTTGCCGCTTCTCCGCCTCAAGCAGGGCACGGCTGCTCTCCAAAGCCGCTTCTGCGCGCTTCAGACCTGCTTCGCTGTTCGCAAGCTCGCCGGTGAATCGAGCTGCGTCCGCAACAGCTGTCTCAAGCTGTTGATGCGTCGTGGCCTTCGATGTGAGGAGGGCCTCCTGGCGTTTTCGCTCCAACTCTGTGCGCGTCACATCGGGTTGAACCGCCGCCACTCCTGCCTTTGCAGCCTCTACTGCATCCATCGATTGAGAAACGACTGTCTCGGCGTTCCTGACCTTTGCGTCCTGGATTCTCTTAGCTGCCTGGTTATCCGCGAGTTCGGCCTGTGCACCAGCCAAAGCGGCTTCGTCCTCGCCCAGAATAGCCGCGTAGTCAGAATCGTCGAGCTCGACCAGTGTCTGACCTTGTTGTACCGACTGGTAGTCTTGTACATTGAGCTTCTTCACCGTCCCCGAAATTCGAGTGCTGAGGGGAGTCATGTCGGCTCGAACATACGCGTCATCCGTGCGTTGCTCGACACTCCCGCCTTCCCATGTAGTCCAACACCCGCTGATGGTGAACAGTAAACCGGCAGCGACTCCAAGAACGATGACTGGAATAATGATTGACCGCTTCGACATTTCTTCGGACCTTCCTTAAGGGGCGAACACAATTGGCTTGATGCTCCCTAACCCGTTGAGCACTTCAGCGCAAGTTGCGGAACAGACGATGAGAGGGCATACTGTTCGTCGCTGGTGCTAATGCACGCCGAGCACGCTGCAGGGTGCCTCCTGTGCGAGTTCGTAGACCGTGCTCCACAACCGCGCAATATAGAGGTCGCGCTGATGCAACCCAACTATCAGGAGATCGGCCTTACATTCGCGCACGAACCGCACGATTGTGTCGACAGGCGGTCCTTGGGCCGTATGTGTGTGAATCTCGATGCCGGCGTCTACACCGGTCTTACGCGCCTTCTCTGCCAGCGTCTCGTAGAATCTCGTTCGATCTTCTCTGAGAACTCCGGGCAGCGATGGGTCGGCCGCTCCGGCAAACGCGGTATAGGACGGAAGCTCCGCCATGACTGTAACGGTTTGCACCTCGGCTCCGAGCGCCTTGGCGAGAGAAATCGCGGATACAAACGCACGCTGAGCCTCGGGCGACTCGTTATAGGAGACGACAATCTTCTTGTACACTTGCACCTCGGTCTCGCACAGTGCCGATTCCGAAGGATGCATTGACCCGACGTCTTCGGCCATTGTGTGGCCGTTTGGCGCAGGCTTGCTCTTCCGGACGCAGGTCCGCGATCGATTCTGATTTCAGAGCAAGATTGACAGATTGCCGTCCAAATTACAGCGTCAGCAACTGTTATCTAACTGTGATGGAAGGAAAGCTAACAACGGAAACGAGTGGCTTGCCAAGAAATAGCTGCATGATCGACCCGCGGCTTCCGGCGTAGAGAGGCTTCGACGCTAGCTCGAAGCGGCTATTCTTCCTCTACCTCATCAGAACGACTCCGGTAGCTTTCCGCTGCCCTGAAGATCGCATCCCGGAGCTTCTGATCGGTTAAGGGTTCGACGATGACGTCGTATCCCCCGGCCTCAAGGACTCCCGACCAAAGCTGAAAACTGGCCGTGTGAGCATATACGAGAAGTGCCGGCCTTTTTTGCAGTGTTGATAGCTCTCCCCAGATGGACCACCAGTCGTCCTCAATGGGAAACGTAGCTGGAAGGAGAACGACATGATATCGTTCACCGCTCCGGACATGCTGCGCCAGTTCCATCGCGTTGCCGACCAGGCTGGGAATGACGCCAAAGGATATGAGTTGATGCCGAATCTCATCCTGCATTCTTGGAACTACGACGGCGAGTACCTTAATGCGTTCCGGCGTCTCCATCACTATGGACCTCTCGTACCCTTACTCAGAATAAGGATGACAGATATCGAAGGCGTTGAAGATGTATGCAACTGTCAACTAACAGTGATGAAAATTCATTTTGGTGGAGAACGGGTAAGATAAAAGTGCGATTGAGTTGAAATCGTTTTGTTGCATCGATTAGGACGTATCCTCGCGCGCCTCGCATTGAGAAATTTATGATCGCGCTTCCGGGACGTTCTCCTTCAGACTGGAGCAGGTGGAGATTGAGCACACAGTTCGAGAGTCGAGTGTCTGATGGCGTAATCCGCCAGGAACTGAACCGTATCCTGCAGAGTTCGATGTTCGTTCAATCGGACCGTCTGACCCGTTTCCTGCGGTATGCGGTGGAACATGCGATCAGCGATCGCAATGAACCCCTGAAGGAATACATCATCGGCACGGAGGTCTACGATCGCAAGCCTCCTTATCACCCTAGCCAGGATTCTATCGTTCGCACGGAGGCAAGGAGGCTGCGCGCAAAACTCAAGGAGTATTACGAGACCGAGGGTAAGGAAGACCCCATCTTCATCTACTTCCGGCCTGGCAACTACGTGCCCGTGTTCCGCATGAAGGATGCTGACGTAAGCTATCAGGTCGTAAAGAACTCAGATGATGATCTGTTTATCGAGGGAGCAGGAGTTCCAGTCGCAGTGATCCCGTTCCTCGACGTCTCAGGACAACCATTATCGAGCAAATATGCTCGAGGGGTAACGGATGAACTGATTCACGAACTTATGCAGAGCGAAGGATGCCGAGTCGTATCAGCCAACTCGATCGCACATCTCGGAGCTCAATCATCAGACTTACCCAGCCTGGCGTTGAAGCTGGGTGTTCAGGTTGTCTTGGAAGGAACGGTCCGCGAAGAAGGAAGCCAGATCCGAGTGACGGCCCGGATCGTGAATGCCGATGGCTTTCAGCTCTGGTCGCAGCGTTTCGACGCCGAAGCCGACCCCGCCAATCAATTTGTGATCCAGGAACAGTTCGCCTCCGCGCTGGTAAGCCGTATCCGACCCCAACAATCAATCCTCCGTACAGCTGATGCGACAGTGGGCCCAATGATCCTTACTGTGTATCCGCTCATTCTGAAGAGTGAAGCGCTTCTTGAGGAGGGGACGGCCACTGCTGTTCAAGCAGCTCTCGTAAAGTTTCGTGAAGTCACCGAGATGGCCCCTGCTTACGCGCGCCCGTTTTGTGGCATGGCGCATTGCTACATGTGGACGGCCCTCCATGGTGCTTTGAAGTCTACCGAACTCATTTCAAACGCCAGAGTTGCTGCGGAGCGTGCCATAGAGATTGATCCTGTTATGATCGAGGCCCTTACCACGATGGGAAGCGTTCTAGGCCTTGAGTGGAAGTGGAAGGACGCCGAAGAGAGCTTCGAGAAAGCAGTCGGCCTACAATCCAACGCAACCGGCGAGCGCCAATATGCAATGCTGTTGACGATGCTCGGCCGTTTCGATGAGGCGTGGGTCTATCTTGAGAACGCGCAACAGATCGATCCTTTTTCCTATCTGCAAAAGACAGCGTGCGCTAAATTTTTCTATCTAAGCAGACGCTATGACGAGGCAGTCAATTACTTTATTGAGCCTGCCCGCTACGGTCTGGTTCCGGTTGAATCCAGGCTCTATCTCGCTCTGATGCATGCTATGCATGGCAATCGCGACCAGGCTCGCAGCATTGTGCAGGTAGTACAGCGAAGCGCCGGAGCGCAATTAGACTTACGCGCCTGGATTGCTGAAATCTACGCCTATTGCGAGGAACGCCCCTTAGCAGAAAAAATTGTGAAGGAGTTCGGTCTTCACTCCGCCGAATCTCGCCTGAGCAACTATAGAAAGGCCCTCCTTGCCATGGCCCTGGATAAGAAGGAGGAGGCTTTGCCGTTATTAGCCTCGAGCTTCGCACAGCGGGATGCGGAGCTTCCGTTTCTAGCTGTGGATCCACGCTTCGATCCGATCCGTGAGCTGTCACAAGTCGTCGATATCCTTGAAAAGGTCCGCTGCAGAGACGTGTAGTGCTGCGCTTACGCCTCCACCCGAACTATGCCGACTCATTAGTCATCGGCATGCTGACGCCGGATCGCGATACGACAACACCCCGAGGTTTACTTCGGTGCTTGCTGCGGCGGATTTTCGCTGGTCGGCGGCACAATTCCCTTGATTCGCAAGTAGGTCACCATGTTCCCGTAGTGCTCGTCCGTATGCGCCGTATTGAGCGAGAATAAGGCGATCTTCGCCACGTCGAAGTTCATGAATTTCGTCATCTGGGCACCCTTGGCATCGGTCATGCCTTCGAACGCTGTATTGCAGTACGCGACGGCGTCCTTGAGCGCGGCTACGAGATCGGCCTTTGAGGTCTTCGTTTTTTCTATGTCCTTCCCAGGGTTGGCTGCACCCGTGGCCAGCGAGCAGAAGAAGTAATTTTCTTCGGCCACATGACCGACGAGTTGGCCAAAACTCCGAACTTCCGGTACTGGTTTGAATGAGTAGTTCTCTTCCGGCATTTTCTGAGCAGCACCGATGACCGCATTACTCACATACCCATATAGGCCTTTTTCGCTGGCGGTAATCGGATTCGCCGGTGCAGCGGCCGGCGACTGCCCAAATAAAGCAACGGGAACAGCCAACACTGCGGCAAACAAATAAGAATAGCTTCTACTCAAATGACACCTCCGGACGAAATCATGCCACATTCCGGACAGGCTCTTAACAGTAATGAGTCGAAGCGAATGACTCGTAAGACGGGCCGTTATCTAAATCACTCTATCTTGAGCCGACTTGGATATCGAACCGGAATCGGCAACACATGGACAGCGCTGACCGTCCGTTCCCTAAATGCGCACTAGCTGGCGACTGCTATTTTATCTTGCGATTGATCATCGACAAAGACGGCATCTTAACTTCGCATCAATAGCGCCGCCAGAAAGACCCGGCTGACATCCGAATTAGACGTAACCCAACTCAATCGCTTTTAGAACAGCGCGTATTCGGTCACGAACCCGAGCTTGCCCAAAATATTCGATACATGATTCTTTACTGTCCCTTCACAATGCTTAGCGCTGAGGTAATCTCACGGTTACTAAAGCCACCTGTCATAAGGCGAAGAATCTCGATCTCGCGTTCGGTAAGTCCTTCTGACATCTGATCGCCAGTAATGGAAGGCAATACCTGAAAGCCGCGTAACAGACGCTCCGTTATCACAGGGCTTATCAACGTCCCCCTATTGCTACTGTTCGGATAGCGTCCGTCAGTTTGGAGAACGACACGTCCTTAAGCAATAGCCTTTGCACCTAACCGCAATCCCTCCCCTCAGCAAGCTCCTCGCACCAGGAACGAATTAACTTGTAAGCTATTAAGTCGCTATCTCGTGAGAAACGTCCCCACCCGGTCGCCG
>Ga0206844_10129_pt1 | contig 23398 bp, 20 predicted proteins | sample Alteio_BWOrgCont_22_FD_152907 | JGI IMG/M metagenome (GOLD analysis project Ga0206844, IMG submission 152907) | Enriched cells from forest soil in Barre Woods Harvard Forest LTER site, Petersham, Massachusetts, United States -... | ecosystem: Environmental > Terrestrial > Soil > Temperate forest >...
GGGTTAAAGAAATTATTGAATTGATGCACCTGGATGGTGAAAACATTGAAACACAAGTTCTTTTCTCCTTTGATTATGAGGGAGAAGATGAAAATGGCCGACTCATAGGAAAATTTTTACCCAAATGCAAAACACCGAAATTCATGGATAGAGCTCGTTATTATGGTTTAGAAGCCAAACTCAAAGAATTAGTGGGTTAAGTGATGGAACTCACGTTATCATTAATAGTTTGGTTCGGTCTTTCCGTCATATTTTATTGGGCAATAATAGCGTTTTTGATGACGCGTTTTCATCTTAATCAATCTATAAAAAACACGCTGGAACCAATTTGGAGCAGGCACGCTCAAACAGCTTCAAAAACGCCCCGGAATACAGACGCAGAATCTCAAGAAATCTGCTCATGCATTATATGAAACTATGAAAAGCATAGAGAATTTCCTTTATCGTGGCGGTCTTGCAGCAAATTCTATTGTTAATACGACCATCATGCCATTGTTGTTTATCTCTTTGTGTGTAGTGATATTTTTTGCTCATACAACAACTACAAACAAAATTATTTTACCACCTTTGTGTACTGGCCTTATTTACCTTGCTGTTGTATGGACGCGAGAACAGTTATGGCGAAAAAAGTTTATTCTAACATTCCCCACTGCGCTTGATATTATTGGTCGTGGCCTTAAATCCGGTCTAACACTCGTGCATGGTATTGAACTAGCAGCAAAAGAAATGGATGGTCCCGTTCAAACGGCATTTAAATCACTCATAACACAATTACATTTGGGGATCTCTTTGGATAAAGCCCTTTATGAGTTAGCAGTAAAAATTGATCTTGAAGATTTTCGAATCTTCGCCCTGGGTTTAACACTGCAAAAAGAAACAGGCGGTAGTTTGTTGGAAATTTTGGAAAAACTATCCCAATTAATTCGTGAGCGGGATCAATTTGACAAAAAACTTAAAGCTCTTGCAGCAGAAGGCAAAGCGACAGCAAAAATCCTAGGATCAATGCCCATACTTGTTTGGATTATTGCTTCGATCTCTAACAAAGACTATGTCAGCTTTTTTATCTATACTCAGGATGGACAGTTGATGCTCGCCCTCAGTATGGCCCTTTCAGTATTAGGGATCGTAACCATTAACCGTATGAGTAATCTAGATATTTAAGGAAGAGTCACATGACTGATATTTCCGATTATAGCGTTATAATTTTACTCTTCGTTTTATGGATAATTGTGTCCTGTGCGGCCTTTTTTGGCATTAAACTATATATGACACGAAACCGTATAGACAACAGGCTCAAATCAATCGTAGATACAAGGCATCAAGGGCCCGATAAACCTCATCGCTTTGCTTTTAAACCTACAATAGCAAAGTATGGCAGCATTTCTCTTGTAGGTCAGTTAATCAGCATCATCCGCAGAAGCCCGCTCCTTAAAGAGGATGAGCTGGTCCTTAAATTTAATCAGGCTGGATGGCCATCCCATAGAGCACTATGGGTCTATAGTGCCAGCAAGTTGCTTTGTACAGCTCTGGCTTTTGATTTTGCTATTCTTATCATGGATAGACCTACCCCCTCCCACACCCTTAGAGTCATAATGGCTGTTTTTGTCATTATTATGGGGTGGTTTGCTGTTAATATTATCTTGGATAAAAGTATTAAAAAGCGCTTACGTATCATTGATACAGGCTTTATTCAGGCTCTGGACCTTATCATAGTTTGTGTTGGTTCTGGTATTAATTTCACGAAAGCTCTCGATCGTGTTGCTAAAGAAATGGTCAGATTCAATAGAGGGGTTGCCCAAGAATTAGAAACCACAAGCAAAGAATTATCGATCTTGCTTGACCGTAAACAAGCGTTGATCAACCTTAATAATCGTGTCCCAACAAGGACTATTAAGAGTTTCACTACAGTTATCTCTCAATCATTTCAACAAGGAACCCCCATTTTACAAGCCTTAACTCTTTTATCGAAAGAAGAGCGCCAACACCGCCTGCAAACAGCAGAAATTCGTGCAGCTAGACTTCCATCAACTGTGGCAATACCGCTGGTTTTATTTATGTTGCCAAGCTTACTGTTGGTTATTCTAGGGCCTCCTTTGTCCCATCTTTTAGCCGTTCTCCATCACCGCTAAAACATCCTGTTATCTCTGCCCACCTGCTAGGTCGCAACTGTAGATATAACATACAAATTGTGAATATAAAGGGTGTTTCCCAATTAAAAACATGCCAAACAAAGTGTAAAATGCACATGCACTAGCAACAGAAGTGATAGATTTCAACTCTTCATGGCCTCTCATTATTTACAAGGACTTGAAATTAATTTCCTTGAAAAAATAAAAATATTGTTGCACCTTATACCTTGCTTCTTTTGATTTTAAAATAGATAAAAAGTATTAAGGATAACAGAATGAACCTTTATTGCTTGTTCAAATTAACAATAGTTTTTGTATTCTTTTCTGCCTCGATTCAAGAGATCTATTCTTCTCAAGCGAGCGATTCTTCTCCCCCAGGAGTTGTATCCAAGCAATCCTCTCCTGTATTGGCTCTTGTGGCCCAACATCAAACGCCTCTTGCTTCTCTAGGAGGGAATCTTGATCTAGTTTCTAAAGAAAAAAAAGTTTCTAAGGAAAAAACTGACTATTTAAAGGTTACCCTTAAAGCATATGGTTATAAACAGTCAGTTTGTGACCATATAGCATCTTTTTGTGACCTCCATAGCGGCATGATTTGGGGAGCAACAGCCCATACTTGCCGATTAGCCGTTGACAAGATGCCTAGACTTCATTCCTCAGTTACGGGCGCTATTAGACTTCCAAGTATCGGGGGGTGTCCCCTTTTAGTGCGGCCCTTTTCATCTTTATTAGCTCCTCCTTTTGTACGCACAGAAAATAAAGGAGGATTACTGCCAATTGTTAGGAGATTTTTAAGTATTGCGACTAGCAACATTACAATTGTATCAGACCAGTTTACTGATTTGGGTCTTATTACAATGTTGAGCGAACTTATGCAAAAAGTTGAAGCAGATACTAAGAAACCATTAAATGTTCAAATTATTTGCGGTGATAATCCTTGTAAAGTCAACCATAGAAATCGAGCAGAAGCAGCTCGTTTAAGTAAAGTGAGAAAGAATGGAATAATAGAAGCATTAAAGGCAGCCCACATAGGCTATCGTGAAATAACCTATCCAGAAATTCCTGCAAGCGGTAGTCGCCCCAGAAAACCTAGGATGCATAATAAGTTTATCCTTATTGATAATTTTGGGGTTCTCGTAGGATCTCCTAATGCAAGCTGGAGAGCTTACACTACAAACACGGAAACTTTTATGGCAGTTTATAGTCGCCCTTTCTGTGATGTCTATAGTGCTTATACTCGCTATATCATAGAAACTGATGGAAAAAGCTTGGCGGAAAGAACAGGAGGAGGTGATCATTCTTCTTCTCTCTATCTGGCCATGGAAGCTGTGCAAAAATATATGAATGCATTTAATGCTATTACGGCTTGTCCTCTTAAAGTTTGCTTGGCTCCAATAGGCGATATTAAACCCTTTGTTATCAATAACCTTTTAAACGCACTATCAATTGACATTAATATGTTTCTCGTAAGTCGTGCTTCAGACACAAGCAATGATGTAGTAGCCATCCTAAAGCGGGAAGGAGAGTTAAAGCGTGGAACAGGTGAAAAAACTAAAATTAATTTAAGAGTAGATGGCAATGCTTATGATAAGATACCTGATGGGCTTTGTATGGTTGGTGCTCTAAAAGCATTGGATCCAAACGCCTTTAATCGGAAACTTAAAAAGCCGAATATAACCATCGAGAAAATCTATGTCGAAAATGGAGTGATGCATGACAAGTTGATTCTTGTTCTAAGGAGTGTCGCAGGAGAAGTGGGACATACTGTAGTCATAGGTTCTGCGGGCTTTTCAGATAATGTACAAGATAACTATAATGCTGAGAACATGGTCTCAATAAACGATCCAATTATCTACGATTTCTTTATGCGACATTTTAAATTAACAAAATAAATGAAAAACACTTAGAGAGGATGTATACTCATGGAAAATTTAATAGAGGAGAGCAAAATGATGATAAGCAGAAGATATGTAGGAAGTTTAATCCTAGTGCTAAGTTTTATTATGTTTGTGGTTCTATTTACACCTGCTTTAGGAGCCGAGGGAAAAAAAGAAGAAGACATTTCTATGCTGGTTGACAAATTAGTTCCATCTTTCAAAGGTTTACAGATTACTGGACCCACTGAATCTGAGAAAAAGACTTTTCATAACCTTTCTCTTGAAGACCAACCTTTATCGTCTCCTTACTTTTTTTGCGATGTTGCTTATAGTATAATCAGGGCAGGAGTTGAGGAAACTGTCGGAATAGTGATAAGGACACATCATCGACAACTTGCTACTTCTAAAGACTCTCTTGACTCATTACCAGCAGTAGTTTTAACAATCCTTGGGAGGAAATTAGCCCCATCCAGACCCATTTCCCATTTATCTTTCGAAGACCATGTTAGGAAAGAGTTGGCTGTTTTAGGCATTAAGTGCTCATGGATACCTCGTTCCTATAAATTTGAAGGTGGTGGATTGGAAGAATTGAATGCATATTTTGGGAAAAGGGTTGGACATTATCTATCAAATGTTGATTTTTCAAATGCTCCTATTGATAGTGTTGTTTTAGCAAACCAATTCTTCGCTAAGTTTGCAGATTTATTCTTAAAAGAGGAAGGGAGAGATGAAGGAAAAGAGAGTCAAAAAGATAAAGTTGTAAGTGGACACGGTGATCCTGAATCTTACCTCGACAAAGCAGCTATGCGCTATCATCCAGGCGCATTACGAGAGTTAGCTCTTCTTAGGAAAGATGCAAACCCAGACCAAGCTTCCAATTTTATGCATCTAGCCGCTGTTCAAGGACATCCAGCAGCTTTATATGATTTAGCAACGGCATATCACTCTGATCCCTCCTCTTTTAATTTATCAACAGAAAGAGATCTTCGCCTTGCTGGGCTTTTCTACAGAGCAGCTGCTAAAGAAAAACATCCTGAAGCAGAGTGTGTTATTGCGGGAGCTTATTTTAAAGGTGAATTTGGCTTTCCACAAGATCCAGAGGAAGGTACAAGACAGCTTGAGCGACTTGCGAAAGAAGGTAACAAGTGGGCCGCTGCTGCTTTGAAAGCAGAAAAAGCCTTAGAAGACATGTCAGAGACTTTGGATGATCTCGAGGGCGAATAAATGGAAGGCATTTCTAAATATACAATTTAGATCGAGACAATTTGACGCGATTTTATAAAGATTAATGGTTAGAGATAGCGAATCGAAAATAGCCTCAAGAGACCCAAATCTGCGATTAATTTTTCTTTTGGGAATTTTATTCTGTCTCAACGATTCCTCATTAGCAGCAAGTAGCTTAGGTCCTGGGTTAAGTCTAGATTCAGAGATGGATGAAAAGCACGTTCACTCTGCAAAATCGACTCCTATTGCTGCTGTAGAAACTCTTCGAGCAAAGCGTATACGGCATACCCCTGCTGCTTCTTCATCTCAGGTTGCTACTTCCCCGACGCGGGTGTCTCCATTAATAACCCAACCGTTAGTGAGCGTACTGGGATGGATAGGAAGGCGGTTATGGCCTGCCCCATCTTTACCTATTGTTGCTGCTTCCTCAGCTCCCGTACTTTCTCTCAATAATCTAAGTGATCCGGCTTTAGAGAGAATGGTTGAATGCCTAACCCTTCCTGATATATTAAAATTTCGTCTTACGTCGAAATCTTTATTCATTTCGTTACACAAAGGAACCATATGGAAGGCTTTTGGCACCCTCAATGGCATTTACATCTCTTCTGATACTCCCTTTGCCTTAAGCAGAGTGTGGTCAGTAATCACCATGCGGGATTTTCTGATGCGGTCAATACCTCATTCTCCCCTCCCTCCTCTTTCACCTGCAGTGTATGCAGCAGCTCGCAAGGGAATAATGGCGACTGAGGGTCTTTTGGCAAGTGCGGTTAGAGGAAGACTCCGCCAAACCAGTTATATAAAGTACGTTGGCAGGGATGTACTCGATGAATTTGTTGCCACAGGCGCAACAGCAAGACCAGATTTTTCTAGAGTTTTGAGAGCAGCCTATGATGGTGTGCGAGAAGCGCAGGAGCTTTTGTTATTCGTCTTTTTTAATGGTATTAGGACAGATCTTGCCATACCTCAAATCTATGAGTGGCTAGTTACGCTTTCTCCTCCCTCTCCTTATTTCTTGGAAAGAGGATTGCCGCATCCTAATTTTACCTTTGAGCAAAAAAAGAATATGGCGGAGCTCTTACTTAGCAGAGACACAATTACGGCAAAACATAAACGCCTAGCAGCTGGTTTCTATCAAACCTTAGCTGAGACACTTGCTGCTGGGGATGAAAAAACCGCAAACCTAAGAAAAACTGCAACCTTAGTTGACGAATGGCTTGACTCCCGTTATGAAGCACCAACAGCCAACGATCTTGGCTGGGCAGTAGGCCTCCATCGAGCTCTAGCAGAAGCGCTTGCAGAAGGAGATGAAAAAATTGCTGCCCTTAATAGAGCCACAACCCTGGTTGAGCTGTGGCTTACCTCCCTTGACGCAGCTGCAACACCTCCCCATCTTGCCAGGGCAGCCGACACTTATGGGATCTTGGCAGAGGTACTTCCACCGGGAGCTAAGAAAATTACTGCTCTTAAAAGAGCTGCAACCTTAACAGATCAATGGCTTACGTCTCTTGGCGCAGCGGCAACATCCTCCAACTTGGTCGGGGCGGCTTGCCGCCATCAAGCCTTAGCAGTGGCACTTCAAAAAGGGGATGAAAGAACCGCCGCCATCAAGAGAACTGCAACCCTGACTTATCAGTGGATTACCTCCCTTGGGGGGGCAGCAACAACCACAGACCTTCTCGAAGCTGTTAACTGCCATCTCGTCTTAACAGAAGCGCTTACTAAAGGAGCCGAAAGAACAGATGCGCTCGAGACAGCTGCGACTCTGGCTGATCAATGGCTAACCTCTTTTGGTGGAACAGCAACGGCCAAGAATTTTCTCGCCGTAATTAGCCGCCATCGAGCTTTAGCTAATGAGCTCCCAGCAGGAGCTAAAAAAACCGCAGCACTTAAAAGAGTTGCAACATTGACAGATCAATGGGTTGTCTCTCTTGGAAAAGAAGCAACACCCAGCGATCTTGGTTGGGCAATTGAGCGTCAGCAAGCTTTAGAAAAAGAACTTCTAGCAGGAACTGAAAAAACCACTACTCTTAAAAGAATTGCAAAACTAGCTGATCAATGGCTTCGTTCTCTTGGGGAAAAAGCAACAGCCGATAATCTTGCCTACACAGCCAGCCAACATCAGTTCTTAGCAAAAGTACTGCCAAAAGGAAAAGAGAAAATCGCGGCCCTTAAAAGAACTGCAAAACTAGCTGATCAACGACTTGACTTGCTTAAAGATGCAGCAACATCCGTTAACCTTGGTTGGGCAGCTGAACGCCATCAGCGCCTAGCAGAGGGACTTCGCAAAGGAAGAGAAAAAACAGCGGCTCTTACAAAATCTGCAACCCTGTCTGATCGTTGGTTTAATTCTCTTAAAGAAACACCAACAGCAGATAATCTTCGTCTTGTAGTTGACCGCTATAAAGCCTTAGCAAAGGCGCTTCCGAAAGGAGCCAAAAAAACCGCGGCTCTTGAAAAAGCTGCAGCGCTAACTAAAAGCTCCACTGCAGCACAAGCAAAACCTGCTTACTGAGCCGCTGCTTGCGCCAATGTCTTTATTTGGCTCGCTATGTTAGTCAGTGCACTTGAAATCTGGCCTGCCGAACCATTTGTTTGATAGAAATAGTTTGAATTGGATGCACAAGCAGCAAAGTCACTATTGCCACCCACTGTAATAACAAAGACGTTTATATTTTTCGCTTGCATATTGGCACACACACGTAATGCTTTAGCCTTAACCGCCGTAAGAACTGAGCTGCCATAATTTGTTGATGTTGTATTGGCTAGGAAATCACCACTCGATAACCCAAGACCTAAAAAGGTATCAATAAGGCCATAATTGTAATTATCACACGTGCCATCATTGGCAACGCTTGCATAGTTTGTCGTCAGTGGGAAAACACCATAGGCAGTCATCTTCCAATTTTGTCGTGGACTTTCAGAACCACATCCTTTAGTAAAATATTGACCAATGGTTGAAGGAGTATTCCAATAGTTATTACCATAAACCATTAAGATTAAGTTCTTAGTTGCTGACCCATAAGCAGCTGGATAAGTACCTATTAACCGTGTTGTGTCTGTAGCACCGCTATTTACCTGGAAAAAATTTGCCCATTCCGGTGCAATTGTACGCCAGGCCCAAACCATAAGACTCCCCCACATCCCATCACTGCCGCCGGCAAAATTGGCCAGATTTTGTAAATAGGTGGTCAATAGATTACTGTTTGCAGTCAAGGGCAGAATACTTATCATAGAGGATTGTACATACGTATAGAGTGAAGAGCACGACTGTTTACCAGTACTTGGACAAGTGCCAGGATAAAGAATATTACAAGCCGCGAAACCATTTGGGCAAGTTCCTGAAAGTGGGAAATAACTGGTGCTAATGGGAAATGCATTTCCATACAAATAATTATATACCGTGTTATAGGATTGTATGTTCCACGTATAATTACTGCTAATGGCAAAAAAAGCTGGTGTAGAGTTTTCATCATTAGACTGCGGACTTAAATTAATCGGCAACGCTGACGGCACTGTCGTTGTAGGATCTAAGAGAATCTCTGTTGCAAAGGGCACTACACTTACCATATTCACGGCCGGCAGATTATTTAAAAAGGGAATTAATTCTGTGCTGGCATTCCTCAAAAATCCATTGGTCACACTAGCCAGTGATGCATCTATAGCAACAGCAATTTCTGTTGGAGATGGGAAAGGAATAGTTGTTGTTGCTGTGTATGTAACAGAATGGACACCTCCCAATTGCATAAAAGTCGTTGGCACAGCAATCGTGGCACTAACGGTTAAAATATTATTAGAAACGTTAACCGTAGGAGATGTAACGCCTTGTAAGTTCCCTAAATTCGCATTAAAAATTGCCTGAACCGCAGCATTAACTTGACTTGTTTGCTGTGAATTAGTTAATGCCCCTGCCTGCGCTGCTGCATCCACAGCATTTTGAAGCTTGCGCTGGCTCATCATACCTAAACCGCCATCAATAACCACGCCCAGCAAAATAAGTAAGGGCAGAAGCATAAATGCCGTCATAATAAGTATTGCGCCCTTTTGGCAAGCAAACCATCGAGATGTTAGAGGAGTTTTCATAGCCTGTACCTTTAGGAAAATGAATTAAACTGTGCCGTGTTTTGCGGCATAGTTTGCGCGACTTTATATAAAGTTATTGCTGGGAAAATGGATGATAATGAACTAAAAAATGGCGTATACGAATATTTCACTTCCACAACAATAAGCTGAGCTTCAGGTGCTAAAGCAAAAGGGGCGCTGGTAATAGCGTTATGGCTTCCCACAACAATGGAGCTTGCAGCGCCTGAGCTCGCTACTTGCCAAGCACGCACAGGATTTTGACCTGTGCTGCTAGCACTGATCCCGGTAACGACTATTTGTCCATTGGATGCAAAATTATCTACTTGATCTAAGAGCCAAGCCCCGATGAAACAATCTTGTATATTGGCGCTTGTAACGTCAGCGCTGGTCCAACTTGCCACCTTTGAAGCAATAGTGTTGAGCCTGACATTGAGCGCGACATATTGAAAGGCTTGATACCCAGCCGTTAAAACGAGCAATAATAGAGGTGCTGCTAACGCGAATTCAATAAGGGCTGTCCCACGAGTACCTTTTTTGCATGCAAAGATTTTTTTTCCAAAAATAATCATCAAACAGGAACCACATTCTTTGAAACAGTTACAACCGTTATAACAACTTGCGACCCCAAAAAGCTTTTAACAACTGGAGTTACTGCATTATAGGTATATTGAGCTTGATAACGTACGACATTGCCTTCGCTCCCCGTTCCTGTGACACCTGCGTTAGCAGTCCCAAGGTTTGCAGGATTATTACCACTAATGTAAGCAAAGCTCGGGTATGATTGAATAACAAGAGTGACTTGTGCTGGATTAACAAAACCTTGCAACTGCTGAAGGATTGTGGTTTGAACTGTTGCTAAATTTACAGCTCCCAAGCGAGCTCCAGCATCTAGCCCCTGCTGCAAATTGAGCTCAATAAGCATAATCAAACCAAATTCAAAGGCAAAAAACATGATTGCCAAGAAAATAGGTGCAACCATTGCAAATTCAACGAGAGCAGCACCACTCTGTCTAACTTTTATGCTACTTTTTTCTATTAAAAACCGGAAACACGCAAAGCGTAGCATTTTTTTCAACCGACACCAGAATAATTATATAAAATTGTATTAAATTTTTATGCAATATACAAATGCAATTACGGCTGGCAAATTAGGAAACGCCTAAACTCCTATTAAAAGGTTTTTTTGTGTTTGCAAGAAGACGTGGCTTTAATTAAAATTGCTTCTTACCATGAGCTTTTCACATTTAATATTTCTGGAGATTTTATGAACCTTCGTTTCAAAGCCGTTATTGGTATTGCGCTCTCAGTCTGTGGTTGTGTGCCACTCCAAGGCCCCTATTACACAGATACTCATAGTAATACTGGTATCAGTGCAACCAGCAGTGTTTATAGTTCAAGCACAAATACGCAAATTATTAATATCTATCAAAATTCCGCCAATGAGCTTCGTACTAAAATCGCTTTGGCAGAGCAGCAAATGAAAGAGATGGCATATCGCAAAGATTTCAAAGCCTCCCAGCGCCAATTCGACCTGATTAATCAATATCGTGAAGAGCTTCGCCTTGTTGAACTTAAACTTCGATATGAACAGGAACGTTCGCAACGTACGATAAATCAGCAAAAAGACATAAATAAAGACTATGAATGCTGGGAAAAGGAGAATAAGAAGGAACGTAGTCTCTTAGAAGAACAGCGCCTCAAAACTGAAGAAGCCCAGCGTCAGCTTGCCATCACCAAGCAAAAATTAGATGAAGATTATCGCCGTCGAGAAACCGATGACAAAAAACGCCTCGAGGAACAACGTCAACTAGATGAAAAATTGCGGCGTCAGCAAGAAGAATACCGCCGTATTGAAGCAGACAATAAAAAACGTTTTGAGGAGCAACGTCAACTCGATGAAAAATTGAGCCGTAAAGAAGAAAATTACCGACGTCGCAAAGCAGAAGATAAAAAACGCCTTGAAGAAAAACGTCAACTGAATGAAAAGTTGCGTCAGCAGCAAGAAGAGGCACGACGTCTTGAAGCAGATAATAAAAAACGTCTTGAGGAACAGCGTCAACAGGATGAAAAACTGCGGCTTCAACAAGAAGATGATAAAAAACGCAAAGACCAACAGCTTCAACTGGATGAAAAGCTGCGTCGTCAACAAGAAGAAGTACGACGTCTTGAAGCAGAGAATCAAAAACGTCTTGAGAAGCAACGCGAACTGGATGAAAAATTGCGGCGTCAGCGAGAAGATAACGATTTGGAAGTAGCACGAAGAAATTCTTTAAAGACTCATGCAGACGAAGAGGCTAAGCGCAAAAAGGAAGAAGCCCAAGAAAATAAAGCCCCTATAGATCTCCCCAAAGCTCCTGGAGGGCCTACAGCGTTTACTGGCAGCGCTACGGGGAGATAAGTCTTAAAGGCAGCCCTTGTTTTTCGACAATGACCAGTGTATGTATGAACTCATGGGTAAATGGTCGCATAGCTCAGCGGGAGAGCACTACGTTGACATCGTAGGGGTCACAGGTTCAATCCCTGTTGCGACCACCACCCTACGCTCTTCGAGCTTCGGGCGGCACGCCAGCAAGCGAGTTAGAGCTAGGAGTGCATACCGAAGCTTTAGCGTAGGTATGCCACAGAACGTTAGAGAAGCGGATGTCATGGCGAAGCCAGACTAATAACCCTTACCTATCTTCTTTTTTCTGCCCTTTGTCTGTCGCCTAGCGGCTATCAGCTATTTTCTGTTACTGCCGGGTCAATCCAACCGATATGTCCATCATTACGTCGATAAACAACATTCAGTTGGCCATTTATATTATTTCGAAACATCATGACAGGACTCGCCGACAAATCCATACGCATGACGGCTTCTCCCACACTAAGGTTTAAAATTTCACTTCCCATCTCGGCAATAATCAAAGGATTATCATCAACTTCTTCTGTATTTTTCCCTTCAAGCACATAGTATTGTGCCGGGATGGTGCCATTCTGACCATCTGCTCGTCGACGATCACGCAAACGTGTACGATAACGCTTCATCTGCGCTTCAAGTTTAGCGATTACTAAATCAGCACTGCGATACGGATCCGTATCTTCGTCATGGGCCCGTACAATAAAATTGTGACTGACACGAAGAGAAATTTCTGTACAAAACAGATGATGTTCCTTTGCAATTGTTACACTAGCTTCAACTGCATCAGCAACATAACGTTGGGCAACCTGCAGCAGTTTTTCTTCGATATGACCACGCAAGCTGTCTCCAACTTCAACATGCTTACCGCTAATCATAACTTTCATAGGCTTCTCCTTTACTTTGTGGTTTTCTTAAAATAGTATCCAAACTTAGAGTGTAAACCTTTCTCCAAGATAAACACGGCGAACATCCTGATGGGCAATAATTTCTTGTGGCGTACCCTCCATAAGAACAAGGCCATTGGTAATAATATAAGCGCGATCAACAACGTCAAGGGTTTCCCGTACATTGTGATCGGTAATTAAAATACCAATGCCCCGACTCTTTAAATGCAAGATTAAATGACGAATATCTCCCATTGCAATAGGGTCAATACCTGCCAAAGGCTCATCTAATAACAAGAAATGCGGGGAGATTGCTAAAGCGCGTGCAATTTCGACGCGGCGTCGTTCCCCACCGGAAAGAGCAATTGCAGGTGTTTGTCGCAAGTGACTTAAGCCAAATTCATCCAGTAATTGATCTAGTTGCTCTTGCTGTTTACGCTCGGAAGCCTCAATCAGTTCAAGAACCGCCAAAATATTTTTTTCAACCGTAAGACCACGAAAAATGGACGTCTCCTGAGGTAGATAACCAACACCAAAACGGGCACGCTGGTACATAGGTTGATGGGTAATGTCGTAACTATCCAGAAAAACCCGCCCTTCATCAGGGAAAACCATCCCCATGATCAAACCAAAGCAGGTTGTCTTACCTGCACCATTAGGACCTAACAATCCAACAATTTCACCACGGCGAAGATGTAAATTAACACCTCGTAAAACAGGCCGTTTCCCATAAGCTTTACAGAGATTTTCTGCAAAAATTCCTTCATTGGTATTAATTAAGTGAATAGATGTCATCTGCGGTGCCGATTTTCAGAGAATGCATCAGGATAAATAAGACCAGTCACCGGAATTTGGCTTCCACGCTTCAAAACAAAATCACCTTGTTTCAATTCAGCTATTGCATGCCCCCCTTTAAAGACATGAGAACCAAAACGCACCTGTACGTTGCCATCAAATTTAGCCTTTTGGCTATCCGGTTCATAGCTTGCGCTGTCAGAACGGATTGATTGGATTTTGCCGCCTTGCGCTTCTAAAAATACATCACCTTCAGCTCCAATCATCTGTGAGGTTGTTATACCCTGTTCTTTCGCCTTTGCCGTCATTGCCTGAGCTGTTAGTGTTTTTGCTTGATCTCCTTTGCCTGTGATAATCCGTGCATTATTTTTAGCAATACATTTACCCGTTTCTTGATTGCAGTCAATTTCATCAGCTGTCATTTCATAGGCAGAAGATTCCTGAAGGGGGGACGTATGGCAACATGTACTACTTGCCATGACAAGGGTAAGAACGATATTGATACTGCGGATCATTCTTTTACCCTTGTTTATAATGAACCTTAGATTTGCCAAAAACAATGCGGTTCCCTTTTTCAATAACTTGGAAACCTAAACTTTCAATTTTACCAGTAGGCGCTTGGCCTCTCACAATATCATTCCCACCAATAGTACTCTTTTCAACGTCAATAACCGCTTGTGTAGTTATAAAATCATAGCCGAGCGAATGCTGCAAACGTACATCCTTTTGCAAATAGATTTTCTTCTCTTTGTAATGATAAGTACCAGTTTGTGAAGCAATATTAACAATTTTACCTGAGTTCAGATGGTAGATTAAAATAGGATTTTCCAGCGCATAGGTATGAGGCGCGATTTCTTCGCCACGAACTGCTTTCATTGTATACTGCTGCCCACTGTTGTCCACCCCATGATAAACCGGTTGAATTGCAGCGTTTGTAGCTGTATTACCTTGCAATTTAAGACGAACTGTTGATGATGTTACAGCATAAAAACTATGCAGCAGCTGCGGCCACAAAACAACAGTCGATGCCACGGTTACAGCTAGCGATGGCAATAAAAACTTTAAAAAAGAAGCTGCAGGACGCACTCGTACCACCGCATGGACAGGAGGCAAAGAAGCAATTTTTGGTATTCGCATTAAACAACTCCTGTGCGTAGAAAATCATGTATATGAATGATACCCAGAACAGTTTCCGAGGCATCTACAACAAAAAGACTTGTAACTCTTTTTTCATTCATAAAAGCTAAAGCTTCACCCATTAATATCGATGGATCAACCGTTTTTGGATTCGCGGTCATGACCTGGCTGGCTTGCAAATTTAATAAGTCTGGTACCATATGTCGCCGCAAATCACCATCGGTAATAATACCAATCAATCGATTGGTTTCATCAATAATTCCCACACACCCAAAACCTTTAACCGTCATGGTTAATATAATATCACTCATTAGATCCTGTGCTTTCCCTACAGGAAGACGCTCACCGGTATGCATAATTTGTGTTACACGCTTTAACTGGTTCCCCAGGTTACCCCCCGGGTGGAATCGATGGAAGTCTTGGTTAGAAAACCCGCGATTCACTAAAAGTGCAATCGCAATGGCATCTCCCAAAGCTAACATCATGGTTGTTGACGTTGTAGGCGCTAGCCCCATTGGACATGCCTCTGATGCCTGTGGTAATAGCAAACAAACATCCGCCATCTGTGCCAATGTGCTTTGTTGCTGCGCTGTAATCGCAACCAAGGGTATAGAAAAGCGACGAGTGTAATGGAGTAACGTCGTCATTTCAGGCGTTTCTCCTGATTTACTCAATAAAAGAACAGCATCATCAGCAGTGACCATCCCAAGATCGCCATGTCCAGCTTCCGCTGGATGCACGAAAAGGGCGGGTTGTCCCGTAGATGAAAGTGTTGCGGCAATTTTACGCGCAATGTGCCCACTTTTACCCATACCGCTCACGACAATGCGCCCCTTGGTTTTCCCAAGCAATAAAATAGCTTGCTCAAAGGACTCACCCAATGATTTTTGAAGCTGAGATAAAGCAGCTGCTTCTTGCTCCAAAACATCACGCCCTACAGCAAGATGGGTGTTCAGAGTATTGACTGTCGCAACTTTTAAAGTCATCTCAGGTAAACCTCATTCATTTTATTTTGTACTGATAGACAATAATAAATGATTAATGGTGGAAAATATCGTTTTCTTCTCCGCCCCATAAATCAAGTTGGGCTCTATAGGGAACAAAACGGAAACAGGCCTCAGCCAACTCTAGCCGATTTTCCCGAGCCAATAAAACATCTAATTTTTGCTTGAGTGCATGCAGATGTAAAACATCAGTTGCAGCATAACGCAGCTGCTCCTTGCTAAGCTGCGGACTACCCCAATCCGATGTTTGTTCTTGCTTAGATATTTCAACACCAAGCAATTCTTTACAAAGATCTTTTAAACTATGGCGATCTGTAAACGTGCGCACTAAACGTGAAGCAATTTTTGTGCAATAAAGAGGTGTCGTTACCACACCTAAGCTATGCATTAGTAATGCAACATCAAAACGCGCAAAGTGAAAAATCTTTCCAATGGAAGGATCTATAAGTATTTTTTTCAAATTAGGCACCGGCTGATCAGCAAAGAACTGCACAATGTGCACCACCCCATCCCCTGCAGAAAGCTGCACAAGACACAAACGATCACGCCAGGGCTTTAATCCCATTGCTTCTGTATCGACGGCAACCAGGGAGCCTTGCAAAACTCCTTCGGGGAGATCTCCTTGATGTAAATGAATATTCACTATTACATTCCTATTTCCTTAAAGATCATGGTGCCCAAAAGAGGACTCGAACCTCCACGAGCTTTCGCTCACTAGCACCTGAAGCTAGCGCGTCTACCAATTCCGCCATTTGGGCCCACTCCTATTTGCTAACCTAAGTAACACACCGTGTCAATGTACGTTCTATTTCACAAACTTTCCTCAAAAGTACCACTATGTGCTTGAAATTAACATATTATTATCATCTCTCTCTTTATAATCAAAAAGGATGTTTATTGGAGAGAAAAAACATGATGCATAAAGTAACTATCTTACTCATGGGTGTGATTTTTTACTTATGCGGTTTTATATCAACAGCATCGGCTATGCAACAGTGGTATTCACCTCCTGTAGCAAAACCAGTCCAAACACGAGAAAATTACGCAACCTTTTACTTTTTAGGTTACAAAGTTGAATGCTTGAAAAGCAATACTTTTAGTGAACCCCAAAAGGTATTGATCGCAGAAGAGATCCAAAGAGCCCTTCATAAATTCAGCACACGGCTCACATCTAATGAACAAAAAACCTATATCGAAGCTGCTCAGTCTATAATTTTGTATGCTCCCGAATCACAAAAACACAGCACTGAGAAATGGCTCATCAAACGCATGGACACACGAACAACACCTGCGCTTTCTGTCGACAAACGTCTCGCAATCGCTTCTTTTCTTGTAGAATTTGGCACAGAACAAAGTAAACCTTATATTCGCTATACTTTAAAAAATCTGGATATCCTGATCCTCAAGAACTATAGGAATCAAGCGCTAAACGAACTCTCCACTCAAGATTTGCTCAATTGGAGCCGGATGATTGCCGCAAAGGTGCAATAGCAAACTTAAGGCGGTTGACGACAACCCTTCACCATCAAAAAGTTTATTGACGACTATGACGAAATCTGTTTTTGTGAGATCGGCCTTTAAAATAATAAATTTTGAAAAAGGGGCAAAAGTTCAGTGTTGTTAAGTATTTATTAACTCAATTTCTGCATTGTGGAGAGATGAACACATCATACTCTCCATTGTTGGAAAAAGATTTATCCCTATGGGGCGGGGTAGCGCCTTATTGGCGACGTTTTTTTGGTCACTATGACGGGCTAACATCTGCTGTCATTGTTCTTGGACTTCTCTGGTTATTTACTGATCTTTGGTTTTTTGATAAAGAAAGCACCATGACAACTCAAGTTATTGCGCATCTTTTGTTAACGCTAGGTCTGACGGTTTTAATGAGTCTAGTCAGCATTTATATACAAAAACGCTGGCTCTGCCAGATGCGCCTCATACGCATTCCTACCCTCCCATCACGGCACGGGAAGTAATAAGTTACCCATTAAATAGGTGCGCATAAAGGGAAGCTCTTGCCCAGCTCGTAACTGTTTTTTTATAAAAAATTCACTAACTTTAAGAGCCTGATCCCAATCAGAGCCTTTTGGAGGCGTTTGCCAAACGTCTGGCAAAGGCAAAAGCTTTTCGTGATAGGATACCCCTGCTTCACGGCTTACAGCACGCCCTGTCTTTGGCGAAATATAAGCAAGGTCTACCGAGGTTCCCGTTACCGCACATGAATCAAGACTCAAACCAAACCCCATTTCTTCCAGCAATAAGCGCTCAAAATAGCTATAAGCCGCGACGTATTCAAATGGCTGCTGGAAATTATCATCTAAGCTGCGCAGTAGCTGCTCAGTCGCCTGATAAAGGTGCGTATAGGGATGATTAGCAGGTAAAGTCAGCTGCAAAAGCTCTGTCACACAAGATAATATGGCTAACTTTGTGCCATTACTCAATGCAAAAACTTGTGGTGAGAAAACAGTTTGGACATCAAATGTACGTTGATCAATAGTTCCAGCAATCATATCGCCTGGTTGAAAATGCCGCTTGGCTATTTGTGAAGGGAATACAAAGTGAACGGTTAAACCTTGATGTTCGCTAAAACAGATTAATTGATAAAGATTGGGACGCCACCGACGACACTGCAAGATAATCCAGGAAGAACTCATTTCATTTTCATAGCATATTTTGGCTAATCTTTAGGCAAAAAAAAGGGCCCCGAGGGGCCCTTTTGAGTTTGGGCAGAAAAGTTTATATCGTAAGCGGTTGTGGACATTGAGCTCCAACAGTAGGATTGGCTCCTCCTGCAGCAGCTGCGTAAGCAGCAGTAGCTGAAGGTCCAATCAAACTAACAGCAGCTAAGTTTGCACCTATATCGCCATTTCCTGCGATTGAGTCTGTCGTACCACTTATTACGTTACTACCGCTTGAGAAATCAAACTGGATTTGGTTAGGAGTTGCACCAAGTGCAGCACCACCAGCAATGAAATCAATACCAGCCTGAGCACCTGTTGTGGTTACCTTTGTCAAGTTCAATCGTATAGAACCAGCTTGGGTAATACCAGCTTCTGAAGTAATCTGAATACTGCCAGTACCAGCCGCAGCGCTTGTAATTCCAACATTGTTCAAGCTTATATTAGCTGTCGATGTGTTACCAGCAGCTTGTGGCATATCTACCCTAAGAGCAGTTCCTGCAGCTGTAGCTGTATGTTTTGTACCACTTATAGTTAAAGTAACGTTACCAACGCCAGCGCCTCCACCAGAGGTGACATAGATGTCACGTGTTCCAGCAGCAGCTGAGGTAAATGTACCATTGCTAATTGTACCTGTAATAGTTGTAAAGGACATAGGACCAGCGGCAGCTCTGTCAACTACGATACCTCCACCTGTCATCCCTGAAATGTTCGGGGTTGATACAGTAAAGTTCACAGTACCTGCTGTTGCTGCAGCAGCAGACAGATCGGCGATAGCTATTCCCGTATTACCATTGGCATACTTACTACCAGTATCAGTAAATGTTAGTTTGCCTCCAGTATTTTGCAAGACTGTACCCAAAGCGGCACCGCCAGCTGCTCCAGCAAGGTTAATGCCAGACGTGTTTACGGTAACCGTTGCACTTGTTGATTGAACTTCAACACCTGATCCAGCGGCGAGTGCATTAAAGGTTGCATTCGATACTGTTACACTACCAGTCGTGTTAGCATTCGCAAAGCTTACGAGAACCTGAGCTGTGTTTAACGCAGCATTACCCGTTTGGACTATATCGGATATGTTAACTTGTGCATTTGCGGTATAAGCACCTGAGAACAAACCAGCACCAGCTACTGCAGTTGGCACATGTGTGAAACCAGCAATCTTTCTAACTGTTGGGTTTCCAGCGGCTACAGTAAAGAGAACCGGAACAGCTGCGTTACCATTGATGGTAATTACATTTGTTGATGCGCTCTGTACTTGGATTTGCGTACCATCTGTAGCATCGGCCAATACAACATTGGTTGATGGACCATACCATGCTTGGTTGTTGGTTGGCGTTACAGCTGCTGCTGGAGCAGTAATTGTACCACTACCTACGAAGAATGTTAGAGTACCAGCTTGAGCACTACCTGCTGCTACTGCTGTTGCATCCCACATTGCGTATGGTGATCCAAATTGACCATTACCACTTTGGGCTGTAGCTACTGCACCAGTTCCTGGGCCTGCAATAAAGATAGCAAAATAAGGCTTGCCAGTTGCAGGATCCATCATAACTGACGTTGTTGATTGTGCTTGCGTGTTAACGTTGACGTCACGGTAGACGTAGTCAGCTAGACGACGTTGCAATGAACCTTGTGGTGGAACTTTCGCACCAGATGTGAATTGCAATGGGATTCTCAAGCCGATAACACCATTAACGCTGGTCTTACGGATCTTATCGTTGCTGACATCAACACCTAATGTTAAACGTGAACCTGGGTTGACGAGATCATTGATACGTACTTCAAGGCGACCACGTGGACCAGACATTGTCTTTGTTCCACTGCGGGAGAAACGATATCCTCCAGCAAAGATACGTGTTTCAATGTTGTTCATGCCTGGCATTGGAATACGAACGCCGACTTCTCCGTCGAAACCGCTTTGTGCAACTTCAAAATTATTTATACGTAAAATTTGGTTGCCACTAAATGCTGACCCAACTGGTCCAGAAATAGTTTTTCTCTTGTTTTGTGCAATGTAACCGTTGAAACGTGCATCAACCATATTGCTGAGAATGTCAGCACCCAAGGTCAACTGACCGAAGTTGTTATGGTTGCGAGTACGACGATAGTCACCATAGACATATCCACCGAGAACAAAACTATTGTTTACGATTTGACGATAAACAAGACCACCGTTTCCTTCTGTGTTCCTGTTTACATCGCGCATACCACGGATATCAACTGCGAGCAGTCTGTCAGCACAAGAAGGCTGGTAGACTGGGACCATGATATCTAATTCAAAGTTTGTATTCTTATGATTACCAGGACGTGCAATCAATTCAGCAGAAGGAGGATTTGTAGCCCCACCCATTGAAGTCATTGCTGGTGCTGCTGCTGCAGCTGTTGTTGCCGGAGCTGCTGCTGCAGCTGGCTGACTCTTTACTGTACCATTCGCATTTGCAACTGTTGTCGCACCCAATAGGGCTAATGCAACCGTTGCTGCGAGAGAAACTTTCTTCATGAAAATCTCCTACCTTTTTACTAATTAAACCAATTTAATAAATAACCGAGGCAAGAAGATAAAGTGGAAAAAACGTCACATATGAAAGAACGTTTTACAAAAGCTGTGTTATTGACGCAACACCTAAAGAGGAACATCAAGACTCAAAAAGGCGCTATATACTTCTTCTTTTAGGTCAAAAGGGCCCCTTGACAGAGACCCTTTTGAGTTTGGGTAGAAAAGTTTATGGAGCGACTGCTTGCGGAAGTTGAGCACCAAGTGCGCCAGCACCACCGCCCATACCAGTGTTAAGAGCAATGAACGTGTTTGCCGCCGCTGCAACACCAACAAAACCAGAAGAAGTTCCTGGGTTAGCCGTTACGGCACCAACCAAACCATTTCCGAAGATTGAGTTTGTCGTACCACCAATCACGTTACTACCGCCTGAGAAATCCAATTGAATTTGGTTAACTGTTACTGTTGATGCAGTACCAGCAACAAACGCAATACCATTTGCGGCACCTGATGTTGTCACTTTTGTAAGGTTCAATCTTACAGAACCAACTTGTGTAATACCAGTTATTGGAGTGATTAGAATACTAGAACCACCAACACCAGTTATTGCGACGTTAGTCATACTTATATTAGCTGTCGATGCATTAGCAGGCGTTTCCGGTTGAGTTACACTAATAGCAGAGGCTAGAGCATTGGTGTTCGTATGTTTGTTGTCCTTCAACGTCAACACAACATTACTAACTGCGCCACCAGTTCCACTAGCTAGAGCGATGTCTTGGCCCGCAGCCGAGGTAAAGACACCGCCGCTAATTGTACCTGTCATAGAAGTGTTCGACATTATACCACCACCATCAGCACGCAATATGCTAATACCATTAGTCGCCATACCTGATGATTGCAGGCCATTAATAGTGAAGTTAACAGTACCTTGAGTTGCTGCCGCGCCTGAATCATCTTGGACTACGACGGCTGTATCTCCGTTGCTGTAATTACTATTAGTATCAGTAAATGTTAAGGTTGATTGACTGCTGTCATGATTTTGACCCTGAGCATTACCACCCGTAGGGCCCACTAATTTAATAGTATTTGTATTTAGGGTAACTTTTGCACCACCTGTCGTCGTAGTATCGACACCTATTGCTGTGTTTGTAAGTCCATTAAAGGTCACATTAGATACCGAGAGTCCTGCTACTGTTTGATTACCAGTAAAGGTTACCAAAATCTGTGAATTACTTACCGCAGCATTACCCGTTTGGACTATATCGGATATGTTAACTTGTGCATTTGCGGTATAAGCACCTGAGAACAAACCAGCACCAGCTACTGCAGTTGGCACATGTGTGAAACCAGCAATCTTTCTAACTGTTGGGTTTCCAGCGGCTACAGTAAAGAGAACCGGAACAGCTGCGTTACCATTGATGGTAATTACATTTGTTGATGCGCTCTGTACTTGGATTTGCGTACCATCTGTAGCATCGGCCAATACAACATTGGTTGATGGACCATACCATGCTTGGTTGTTGGTTGGCGTTACAGCTGCTGCTGGAGCAGTAATTGTACCACTACCTACGAAGAATGTTAGAGTACCAGCTTGAGCACTACCTGCTGCTACTGCTGTTGCATCCCACATTGCGTATGGTGATCCAAATTGACCATTACCACTTTGGGCTGTAGCTACTGCACCAGTTCCTGGGCCTGCAATAAAGATAGCAAAATAAGGCTTGCCAGTTGCAGGATCCATCATAACTGACGTTGTTGATTGTGCTTGCGTGTTAACGTTGACGTCACGGTAGACGTAGTCAGCTAGACGACGTTGCAATGAACCTTGTGGTGGAACTTTCGCACCAGATGTGAATTGCAATGGGATTCTCAAGCCGATAACACCATTAACGCTGGTCTTACGGATCTTATCGTTGCTGACATCAACACCTAATGTTAAACGTGAACCTGGGTTGACGAGATCATTGATACGTACTTCAAGGCGACCACGTGGACCAGACATTGTCTTTGTTCCACTGCGGGAGAAACGATATCCTCCAGCAAAGATACGTGTTTCAATGTTGTTCATGCCTGGCATTGGAATACGAACGCCGACTTCTCCGTCGAAACCGCTTTGTGCAACTTCAAAATTATTTATACGTAAAATTTGGTTGCCACTAAATGCTGACCCAACTGGTCCAGAAATAGTTTTTCTCTTGTTTTGTGCAATGTAACCGTTGAAACGTGCATCAACCATATTGCTGAGAATGTCAGCACCCAAGGTCAACTGACCGAAGTTGTTATGGTTGCGAGTACGACGATAGTCACCATAGACATATCCACCGAGAACAAAACTATTGTTTACGATTTGACGATAAACAAGACCACCGTTTCCTTCTGTGTTCCTGTTTACATCGCGCATACCACGGATATCAACTGCGAGCAGTCTGTCAGCACAAGAAGGCTGGTAGACTGGGACCATGATATCTAATTCAAAGTTTGTATTCTTATGATTACCAGGACGTGCAATCAATTCAGCAGAAGGAGGATTTGTAGCCCCACCCATTGAAGTCATTGCTGGTGCTGCTGCTGCAGCTGTTGTTGCCGGAGCTGCTGCTGCAGCTGGCTGACTCTTTACTGTACCATTCGCATTTGCAACTGTTGTCGCACCCAATAGGGCTAATGCAACCGTTGCTGCGAGAGAAACTTTCTTCAT
>Ga0206844_10147_pt1 | contig 23377 bp, 12 predicted proteins | sample Alteio_BWOrgCont_22_FD_152907 | JGI IMG/M metagenome (GOLD analysis project Ga0206844, IMG submission 152907) | Enriched cells from forest soil in Barre Woods Harvard Forest LTER site, Petersham, Massachusetts, United States -... | ecosystem: Environmental > Terrestrial > Soil > Temperate forest >...
CCGACTCTTTTGCGAACTGATTCAGATACGGTGTCTCAACCCACTCGCTGCCGTAGGCCTCCAGGTTATCTGCGCGAAAAGTATCTGAGACGAGCACAATCAGATTGAGATCATTTCCCTTTTGCTTTGGCGGCGCTTCCCAATGTCCCTGGGCCTTCTGCGCGCCTTGAGGTGCGGGCGCAGGAGAATGCTTCTCGTCAGACTTGCACCCTGTCAGCCCCGCTAAACCTGTCAGAACTGCGCCCTTCAATACATCGCGTCGTGTTGTTTCACTCATTCTTTTTCTTGTCCTCTTTACGGTGATGCAATGCTTTAGAAATGAACTTTGGCGGCAATCTGAAGCTGCCGTTGCGGGTTGGTCACCGATGAGATGACAGCGGTCGTGGTTTGACCGAGCGTCGCATTGGGAAGTCCGAACTGTGGCGTATTGAAAAGGTTGAATGCCTCAGCCCGCAGTTCAAGGCTGGTGCTCTCCAGCAGAGATATCGAGCGTGAAAGACCGAAGTCGATATTGTGGAAGCCCGGTCCGAGCAAGATATTCCGTCCGGAGTTGCCGAAGGTATATTGAGCCGGAGTGACAAAAGCGGAAGTATCGAACCAATGGCCAACGCTTCTCTGGCTCGGCGGCAGATTTCCGTTGCCAATGCGGTTAGGATGCTGCGTTGTGCCGGTGTTGCTCCCGTCTACGCTCTCCACCGGCGTGAAAGGCAGCCCGCTCTGCGCGGAAAAGATACCCGTCAGCAGCCACCCTCCCGCAATGGCGTTGCCAAGGCGTGAGCTGGATAGAAAGGGCTTTCCTTTGCCAAAAGGCAGTTCATAAAGAGTGCTGACCACAAGGCGGTTGCGGACGTCGAAGGCTGAGCTGCCGCGTTCAGCAGCAAAGTCATAGGCATTCTGCGGAGCGACGACCGTATCGACCTGGCTTGGCCCGTCGTCGATGGCATGTCCCCACGTATAGGCCGTCAGTAGACTGAAGCCATTTTTAAATCTTCGCTCCATCTGCGCCTGAAGCGAGTTGTAATTGGCATCGACCAAAGGCGCGTAGGCGTGGAGCGCGCTGTATTGCGGAAATGGTCTGCGCGCCTGCACCGCGCCAGGCCCCGGCGTGGGCTGATCGATCTGGTTCGGATAGTAAAGACGGTGTGTGACCGACCCGACATAGCTGAGCTGTCCGACAAAACCGAGACCGAAATCATGCTGGAAGTTCAGCGTCCACTGCTGCACATAAGGTGTGGGTGAGTGCTTCAGGTATGAGTTCACGGAAGGAGTCTTCACAGAAGCTGGATCGATTGCATTCGCGGGAAATCCGGTGGCGAGAACAATGCTGGGATCGATCTGATCCGACGTATAAGAACTTAGAACGTAGTAGGGAGGATTGTTTGTCGGACGATCCGCCACCGGCACATTCTCGTCGCGGGCATAGAAGATTCCACCGGCTGCGCGAACTACTGTTTTCGGATCAGCCTGCCACGCGAGTCCAAGACGCGGGGCAAGATTGTGAAAGTTCGGATCGACGAACGATCTGCGATAGCCATACTGCCCGGCATTGCTGGCATCCAACAGCGTTCCATACAGCGGTCCCTGTTCCAGAATCACATCCGAATAGTGATTCGAAGTTTCATAGAATGGCAGCGGAAGCTCATAGCGCAGTCCAGCATTGACGGTCAGCTGTGAACTCACCTTCCAGTCATCCTGCACATAACCCTGCCAGATATGCTGTCTGCTTTCACTGTCTGAGCGCGTGGAAACGGAAGAAGAACTCGTGTAACCGAGCAGGAAGTCCGCCAGTGCATTGCCGGTGTTCGAACGGCTCTGTGGGTTCTGCGTATACACGCCGGAGAAACTGTAACTTGGCCGGGCAGACAAGGTAGAGTTTGCGTAAAGAGTGACCTGCTGGAAGTCGAAACCGAACTTCAGCGTATGGCGTCCCCGCTCCCAGGTGAGGTTGTCGTTCACCTGAATGGTGCGCCCCTGCTTATCGATCGGAAGATTGCCAGAGCCTGTTGCCGCAGTCTGCAATGTTCCCGGCCCGGTTGTGCCGATTGTCGTAAAACCGCTGACAGCAAAGGTCGGCAACCCTGTCACGTTGGGAAGATTCGGCGCGCCGATAATGCCATATTGATCGAATAAGCGCGGTCCGCGAATCGTCTGCTGCTCGCGCGTCTCCTGGTAGCCGACGCGAGCTTCATTCAGCAGCGTCGGCGTAAAGATGTGCGATTCGCTGGCGGCAAAAGAATGCGCTTCCGGCGATACGATGCTGGGACTGCTGGCCGGCGGCGGCAAAGGCGCAGGCAGAATGTTAGTGCTGAAATTAGCGATGTAGTGCGCGAACACCGAGTCTTTGTCAGAAAAGCGGTGATCGACACGGCCAATATACTGATCGTTATTCACCGTCTCTTTCTGGTTGGAGAAAAAGTTATTCGCACCAGTGAGGTTGGGAGCCGGATACAGAGAGAGCAGCTTTGCTGCTACCGGATCAAAGCTGGAAACTGGAATTTGATTTCCTGCGAACGGTGTTCGCACATATCCGGAGCCATTCGGATTCGGCTCAGTCGTGGCCGGGTTATAAATCGTGCTTGTGAAATTTCCCTGCAATTGGGAAGGCGTTGGCACGACGCCTAACTGCGGCGATGCGTCATCGATGCGCGAGCTTTGCCATGCGAAGAACAGGAAGGTGCGATTCTTGATGATAGGTGCACCAATGGTGGCCCCATACTGGTTCTGAATAAACTGCGGCTTGGCAGTCAGCGCAGGCTGGAAAAAAGGACTGGCATCGAGCCAGGAGTTGCGCAGATATTCGAAGAGGCTTCCGTGAATATGATCGGTGCCTGAGCGAATGGACGCATTTACCACTCCGCCCGCCGATTGCCCAAACTCGGCGGAGAAGGTCGCAGTCTGCACCTTGAATTCCTGAATTGCATCGACGATGGGCTCGATCGATTCGGCATCCGAGCTGTCAAACCCGACGATTTTATTCTTGTTATCGATGCCGTCCAGAATGTAGCTGTTCTGAATCTCACGCTGTCCATTTGCAACGAACGAGTTGCGCTCGTTGCTTCGTTGGGATGGAGACGTGCCGGCACCGAGGATCGCAAGCTGGATGTAGTTGCGGCCATTCAGCGGCAGACTTTCAATCGCCTTAGCTTCTACCACCTGCCCCAGCGAAGAAGTTTCGGTTTCAAGCACCGGAGCGCTTCCTTGAACTTGAATGGAGGTCGAGGTTTGCCCCAGCTGTAGGTCGAAGTTGATAGCGAGACGATCCTGCAGGCGCACATCGATACCCGTCTGCGTAATTGCCTGAAATCCTTCCGCAGCTGCGGAGACGTTGTAGGTTCCAGGTCTGAGATCGACAACCGTGTAGAGGCCGTCCTGGTTGCTTTTTGTCGTTACGGATGATCCGCTGCCTGGATTTGTAACCGTCACTGTGGCGTTAGAGATGACTTCTCCACGCGGGTCTTTTACTGTTCCGGAGATACTGCCTGTATCTACCTGTGCATAAGCAAAAGTCGCGAATCCGGCGATAAGAAATGCAAAGTATCTGAGAAAAATGCGTATAGCCATCACAATTCCTGGGAGCCTCGTTCGAACAGACGAAGCCTTCCGGGCTGAGAATCGCCGAAGGCGTAGAACCACCTCCTGGCGTAGCGCAGATATGCGCAAGTCAGAACTCGCGATACACGAGGGCAGACGAGCACCTGCTCAATTCGCAGCGTTATCGATATGTTTTATTAGGAAAACTTACGAGGGAATCAACAACACGAGCGACGATAGGACGTCGGCTGAGTGGTAAGCGCAGGAAGCGATGAAAGATATAGCTGGCGGCTCACAATGTTGCGATTCAACCATGACCCCGATGTCATGTCAAGCATCATCTTATTTTTCGCCAGGTGTGTGACAGCTTGCATCCGCGAATCGCCGACAATCCCGCAAACGACGAGTAAACGCACTGCTGTACTCAAAGCGGTGGAGAAGCCGGCGCCTTAAGCTCATTGTTGTTGATGTATTTGATGAGCAGCACATCATTCCCTTTTTCTCCGTAAAACAGCTCATCGACCAGATTCTTGGCCAGCAAAATCCCGTATCCACCCGGACGCATCCCCAGCGCCTCGCGGTGTTTCAGATGGCGCATAGGATCACCCGGCGGATTGTTCGCAGCTGTATCGAGATTTTCTTGTAAAGAAAAACCTTCGCCCGGATCTTTAATGCGGATGAGTACTACGTGACGCGCGCGTAGATAGGCAAGCTCGATGCGCCGTTGCGGATCGAACTTCCCGCCATGCTCCATCGCGTTGAGCAGCATTTCTCTGGACGCTGTCGCCACCTGGCTTTCGTCAGCTTCGGGCAAATTCAGAAATTCGCGAACGAATTGCTGCAAGCGATTGGCCGTTAATACATCACAGCGTACCGAAAGACGTATCCATGCATCCGTCCCGGACAACATTTCAATCGCATCATCACAGGCCGGACTCTCCATCGCCAGTTGCAGCACTTCTTCCAGAGCCTGTGACGAAAGCGGCTTTGTAAAATAACTGAACGCGTGCGCGCGGATCGAGGCAGTCACGTCCGCAGGCGTACTCCTGTCCGCAACAATGATCACACGAGTATGTGGACTTACCAGTCGTGCCTTTTGAAGCAGTTCAACATCTTCCCGGCCTGAACTGCCCTGGTCGGTGATAAGAAGGTCGAAAGTGGACTTCTCCACCAGCGCGAGCGCTTCCTCGTTATCCTCCGCGCACTCCAATTTCCACGAGGACAGAACTGCCTTCACTGTACTTGTCACTGGCGAGTCTGTACATCCAACCACAAGCACCGTTTTCTGCAATTGCGGATTATCGCGGGTCATGAGAATTCACAGACCATGATAGCCCGATTCCTGCCTGAGATTGACAATTCCCGCCAATCCCTTTTAATGTGAGGCGGAGACGGTTTCGATGACTATGCCTGCTTTTATTGTGAAGCAATCCTCGTGCGAGACTAAGCTCTCAGCGCAGTCTCCTTGTTGTTGTCTCTCTCGCTAATCTTTTTCTTCGTCATGCAATTCCCTTGAAAAATTATCTGGATGCACGTGTCTGCCTGTTGACATTGCGCGCCATGAATCTGCCTTTACGGCATCGGCAGTAGATGAACAGGCTCTGCCAGGAGAACAGATGAGAGGACTTTGGAAACTTACGGTAGCGACTGCAATTGGATCGGCATTTTTTCTGGCCGGGTGCTCCGCCAGAAAGAGCTCGCACACTGCCGAACAGCAGGTCCTGCCAAAACCCGAGCCTCAATTTCAGGGCGTAATCAGTACAGACCCGTCAAAGAACCGGGCTGCCTTTCCGGAAGAGGTCACCGCCAAACCGGGCGCTCCGAACATCGTACTTATTCTGGTAGACGACGTTGGGTTCAGCGCGACTTCGACGTTCGGAGGCGTGATTCAGACGCCGAGCTTTGACCGGCTTGCGGCATCAGGTCTTCGCTACAACAACTTTCACGTGAACTCCCTCTGCTCGCCTACGCGCGCATCTTTGCTGTCGGGAAGAAACAATCATCAGGTTGGTTTTGGCACGGTAGCAGAAGCAGCAAGCGGTTTTCCCGGCTACAACAGTCTGTGGCCAAAGAACGCGGCCTCCGTTGCCGAAGTGCTCAAGGACAACGGCTACAGTACCGCTGCCTTTGGCAAGTGGCATAACACGCCGGTCTGGCAGGTAAGCCCGGTGGGTCCATTCGACCACTGGCCAACGGGACTCGGCTTTCAGCATTTCTATGGTTTTCTTGCCGGATACGACAATCAATACTATCCGCGTCTCTTTCACGACACCGTCCCGGTCGAGCCGCCTCATACGCCGGAAGAGGGCTACTCGCTCACGACCGATATGACGGATGAGGCCATCCGCTGGCTGCATCAGGTGGATGCGGTTGCGCCGCAAAAACCTTTCTTTCTCTACTACGCTCCAGGCGCGACGCACACGCCGCATCAAGTCCAAAAATCATGGATCGCAAAATATAAGGGCAAGTTCGACGCGGGATGGGACGAGATTCGTAAAGAGACATTTGAACGCCAGAAGAAGCTCGGCGTCATTCCCGCTAATGCTGAGCTGACACGGCGGCCTGCGGGGCTTCCCGCATGGGACTCACTGCCTGCGGACGAAAAGAAGCTGCTCGCCCATCAGGCCGAGGTCTATGCGGCCTTTACCGAGCAGACGGATTACGAAATCGGCAGGCTTCTTCAGGAGATTCACGATTCCGGAAGAGCCGACAATACGCTTGTCATTGAAATCTTCGGAGACAACGGCGCCAGCGCCGAAGGCGGCCCGGATGGCTATGACGCCAGAGACGATCAGGGGAAACTGCTCTCCATTCAAAAGCGTTTGGCGCTGAGCGATGCGGATGGCAGCGAGCTATACATGAATCACTTCGCTGCGGCGTGGGCATGGGCACTTAGCACTCCATTCCAGGGGACGAAGATGGATGCGTCTCACCTCGGCGGCACCACCGATCCGATGATCATCTCCTGGCCCACAAAAATTCACGACAAAGGCGGACTCCGCACGCAATTTCAGCACGTCACCGATATCGCTCCTACGCTTTACGATGCCGCTGGAATCACAGCACCGGATGCCGTCAACGGTGCGGAACAGCTTCCACTTGAGGGCTCAAGCCTGCTATACACCTTCGATCGTCCAAACGAGCCCAGCAATCATCCGGTGCAGTACTTTGCTACGGTCGGAAATCTGGCTATTTATAAAGACGGCTGGTGGGCTGGGCGCCGCGCATGGTCCTCGTGGGAACCGGCTCCTGCAGGCGGAGCAGACAAGCAGCCGTGGGAGCTCTATCACGTAAGCGACGACTACAGCCAGGCTCACAATCTGGCGGCACAATATCCGGATAAGCTGAAAGAACTGCAGCAGCTCTTTGATCAGGAAGCGAAACGCAACAACGTCTATCCAATCTTTCAGCCGGCGGGTAAACAACCGCTGCCCGGAGGAGACAGAAAGCTGCTCGTATTTCGCGATGGAGTAGAGCGTTTACCGAATGCGGTTCTGCCGCACATTCCGGGACACAGCTATACCCTTACCGCAGACGTAGAAATACCCGCATCAGGAGTAACCGGCGTCATCCTCGCACAGGGCAGCCGCTATGGAGGATTCACGCTTTATGTAGAAAACGGTCGCGTCGTCTATGAAGTGAATGCCTTCGGCAATCGTGCGGGAAGGCTCGTCTCGCAAAGCCCGCTCCGGCCAGGCAAAGCGCATATTGTTCTGGAGGTTGAGCCGCAGCCCGTTGCAGGCTCGCCTGTCGGCTCAGCAGCGAAGCCAGGCAGCGCCCAGCTTACGGTCAACGGCACGGATCAGGGGAAGGCCAGCTTCACCAACATCAACGGCAGTTCTTACACAGAGACGCTCGACGTAGGCAGCGATCTTGGCTCTGCGGTAAGTTCCGCGTACCGAAGCCCCAATCGGTTCACGGGAACAATCGATCAGGTTACGATCCAGTTGAAGTAACGGCATACTATCGCGCCGTCTTTCTACTGATCGCGAATGGGTAATGACATACGCTCTTCTGTTGCCGGAGCAATTGCTACTCGAGGGCACAAACCAGGCATCTCGATAGAACAAGGGAGTGCTGGATATACTGGCTGCATCTTGATTCCTAAGGCCTGACCATCATGTCCCTTCGCAACTTGTGCTCTGGCATCCTCTCTTCTCTGCTGTTGGTGCCTGCCGCGCAGGCGCAGTTCAACTCCGCGCCTGCCCAGGGTGCTCCAACCCCCAACGCTAATGGCGGATATATTCGTGACTCCCGTCAGCATCCTGCCGAGCCTTCTCGCGACAATGCTTTTTCCATGACCATTAACCGCTACGGCATTGCGGCTACTCTTCAGACCCTCGCCTCGCAGGCCAGCGCTACGATCCTCTCCAAAGGAGGCAATGCCGTCGATGCAGCGATCGCGGCAAATGCTGCCGTCGGCGTCATCGAGCCGATGATGAACGGCATCGGAGGCGATCTTTTCGCCATTGTGTGGGACCCGAAAGAGAAGAAGATGTACGCTCTCAATGCGAGCGGCTGGTCCGCCAAGGCCGAGACCATCGATGCCATGAAGGCCAAAGGCCTTACGACGATGGACGACAGCAGTATCTATGCTGTCACCGTTCCCGGAGCCGTTGCCGGCTGGGAGGCCCTGCACGCAAAGTTCGGCAAACTGCCACTCGCTGTCGACCTTGCCCCTGCCATCGCTCTGGCTGAAAACGGTTTTCCTGTCACTGAGACTGATTCAGACAACTGGGCCGAATACGGCGTGCAATTCAAGGACCGAGCGGCCTTCGCATCCGTCTTTCTTCCTGATGGGACCTATCCGCGCGTCGGGCAGATCTTCCGCAACCCCGATATTGCCAACAGCATTCGCCTGATCGCGAAGGACGGTGCCGCCGCTTTCTACCGCGGCCCTATCGCCGATGCCATTGTCCGACTCTCTGACCAGAACAACGGCTTTCTCACCAAGGCCGACTTGGCCGATTTCAAACCCGAATGGGTAGAGCCCGTTTCCACTACATATCACGGCTGGCGCATCTACGAGACTCCTCCGAATACCCAGGGCATCGCCGCTCTCTCCATGCTCAACATCATGGAACTCTATCCGCTGCGCGAGTGGGGACATGACTCGCCGAAAACACTGCACCTCGAAATGGAAGCCAAGGCACTGGCCTATTCCGACATGCTTCACTATGTCGGCGATCCGCACACCGACGACATTCCCACTCAAAAGCTCATCTCTAAGGAACTCGCGAGAGAGCGCGCCAAAGGTATTACCGAGAAGGCCAACTGTAAGGTGCTCCCGTCAGATCGCAAGGAGCAGCTCGACAAGCTGCAATCCGACACCACGTATCTTGCCACCGTCGACCGCGACGGTATGGTCGTCTCGTTCATTCAATCGAATGCGGGTAACTTCGGCTCTGGCCTTGTCGCTGAGCACACCGGCTTCGTCCTGCAAAACCGCGGCAGCGGCTTCTACATGGAGCCGGGACAGCCCAACTCGCTTGCAGGTCACAAGCGTCCCCTGCACACGATTATCCCCGCCATGATGCAGAAAGATGGCAAGACAATCGGCTTCGGGATTATGTCCGGCTTCAACCAGGCTCAGGCGCACGCGCAGTTCGTAGCCAACGTTGTTGACTTCGACATGAATATCCAGGCCGCGATGGACGCTGCCCGCTTCAACAAAGGGAACTCCGGCTGCGCTGTCAATCTTGAGGACGGTTACCCGCACGAGGTCCTTGAGCAACTCGCCTCGCAAGGCCACCAGATTAACCTCGTGCCACGCTACTCGCAGGTGATGGGACGCGGCAACGCCGTCATGCATGACGACACACTAAACGTAAATTTCGGCGCCTCCGATCCCCGCGCCGATGGACAGGCCGTGCCCGAACAGCCGCCTTATTAAGGAGAAGCCAGCTTTTTCGTCCGAGCCAAGCCGTTATTCAGTTGCCGCTCTTTGTTCGGTTGCTGCTATAGATAAATCCCGGTCGCGTACCCCAATCAGATAGAGCAGGCTGTCGAGTCCGAGAAATGAAACGGCATGGCTGGCAGTTTGCCGCACCAGCGGCTTGGCCCGGAAAGCGATGCCCATGCCTGCAATTCCAAGCATCGGAAGATCGTTGGCGCCATCTCCAACAGCGACTACCTGATCGAGCGAGATGTTTTCTTTCTGGGCAATTTCCCGCAGCAGCTCTGCCTTACGCCCGCCATCGACGATTGGCGTCCGCACCTCTCCCGTCACCATGCCGTCTGCGATGTCGAGATCATTTGCAAATACATAGTCAATTCCCAAACGTGCCTGCAGATGCCTGGCGAAGAAGTTGAAGCCTCCCGATAGAATGGCTGTTTTGTAGCCGAGCATTCTGAGTGTCCCAATCAACTGCTCGGCTCCTTCCACCAAAGGAATCGTGCTCAGCAGCTCTCGAACTTTTGCCTCTTTAAGTCCACGAAGCAACGCCACCCGGCGGCGAAAGCTCTCCTGGAACTCAATTTCTCCGCGCATCGCGGATTCGGTGACCTTCACTACCTCATCACCAACACCGGCAAGCTTCGCCAGTTCATCAATCACCTCGCCCTCAATCAGCGTAGAGTCCATGTCAAAGACGAAGAGTCGCCGATTGCGGCGAAAGATGCTCTCACGCTGGAAAGCGATATCGATTTTCAGCTCATGAGCAGCGGCGAGAAACGCTGCACGCATGGGACCCTCCGCAGAGGAGTTTCCCGTCACGATCAGCTCCACACAGGCATTGGCGTCGGGACTGTGAACCGCTAACGACAACCGACCGGAAAGCCGTTCTATGCGCTCGATCGTTAGACCATAATCTGCGATGATGGCGCTGACCCGAGCGAGATGGTTTGCCCTGATTGTCCGCCCAAGTATGGTGACGATGAATTGATTCCTGCCCTGCGATGCAATCCAGTCGTCCAGATCAGTCTTCGGAATGGTTGTAAATCTGGCATGCAGTCGTAATGCCGTCGCCTTATCGAACAATGCGTCTTGAATGTCGCGGGAGCTCTTGTCGGACGGAATCTCGATCAGCACGCCGAGGGAAAGTGTTTCGTGGACAACCGCCTGACCGATGTCCAGCACGCAGGCGTTATAACTGGCCAGAACAGCGGTCAACTCCGCAACAAGCCCCGGGCGGTCCTGTCCGGAGAAGTGAATCAGGATATTCTCATTCATTGATACAAAGGGGTTCCCATCTAGCCTAACAGGCAAGGGGTTGTGACCCCAAACAACGGCTGGGCGGGGACTGCTGCATTCAAATCTGGAGCGTCTTATCTAATTTCATGATTAGACTTCAAACTCTGGATCAACAGGAATTTGAAGTGCTGTAGCCAACGCATTTGTCTCCATTGCCATGCCGACGACCGCAAGAAATTCAGCGTGTTGCTCTGGGGTGAGTCCTTTGACACGAGCGGCCGCGGTATGTGAGTGCACGCAATAGCTGCATGAATTGGCTGCAGAGACCGCGATATAGATGAGTTCCTTCGTGAGCGGATCGAGGACTCCTGGTTCGATCATGACCTGCTTGATACTTGCCCAGGTTCGTTCCAGCAACGTGGGCTGGTTGGCAAGTGCGCGCCAGAAATTATTCACAAAATCAGATTTTCGGGAGGCGCGGATATCGTCAAAAACCGCCTTTACGCGGCCATCTGCCGCAACCTCTTCATCTGTCCAAAGCTTTACTGTTGCCAATGTGCGCTCCTGTGTATGTTGCCAGCTTCCTTACAAGGTAACAGGACACGCACACTTAGCCTGATCAATTTGGTGGAGTTATCCCATCACTCAGCGGTGAGTTTTAGCAAAGCAACTCCATGACTTGGCACTTGCGACGAGAAGGAATCCCGATGCGACCCTAGATTCCGCTGGCGCCAGACATCGCGCACTTTCTGCCGCGAACCCTTCACATTTAAGTCTGCCCAGCGTATCGAAATCGTACGAGGAGTCGAACTAAGGTTGAACAAACCGATTGCCATTGAGCCGTCTTCCAATGGCTTGGCGAGGATAAACTCATCATCCGTTTTTCGAATAATGTTTCCCTGTTTTCCCAGCGTGTCTTGATCGATGTCGATGACTTCAGCGTTACAGAGCACGTTCAGAGTGAATGGGTCCAGATCAGCCATCTCTCCGGAGAAAAAGAGCGGTGCCGCCATCAAAGACCACATCGACATATAACTGTATTGCTCGTTCGGTGTCAGCGGGGTTGCTTGCGCGGGCGCCTCAATGTGATGGGCATTGCCTACCTTCCCGATCAGGATATAGTCGGGATCATTCCATCCGCCGGGGCCCGCATTCTGCGCATGCGCTGCATTGGTGAAACCGATCGAATAGAAACCTGGAAGTTGGCCGTCCTTCGCCAGACCGAGGTCTCCCGTGGTACGCCATGAACTTCCACCTACTTCCTTTCCCCAGTTCCATACATCGCCTTGTCCGTACTGGCACATGTTAAATACCATGTCGCGATCGACGCCACGCACGAGATCGCCCATCTTGCGATAGGGCGACTGATAATCCTCGAGCGTGGTTCCTTTTACGATCTTGCGGTAAGAGCACCAGTCGTATTTCAAAAGGTCAAAGCCCCACTTTGCAAACTGGTGTGCATCTTCCTGCTCGTGCTGATACGAACCTTCAAAGCGCGCACATGTGAGCGGCCCCGGCGAGCTGTAGATGCCGGCTTTCAACCCTTTCGCGTGGATATACTGCGTCAGGGCATTCATATCCGGAAAGCGCTTGTTCGATAGAATCGCTCCCTGGGCATCGCGCACAGGGCCGTTCAGTGCTGGATCCGAAGAATCCGGCTTGTTTGCCCAGCAGTCATCGATACTCACAAATTGATAGCCATAATCGGCCATCCCGGAAGTGATCATGGTATCCGCGGCGTTACGAATATCTTTATCTGTCACGCGCCCATAATAGCTATACCAATCATTCCATCCCATTTGTGGAGTGAGGCCGAGCTCATTGCCGACCACGATTTTGAAGGGTCTGCTTATCTTGCCCTTGCCGTTCTTTGCCGTGAGCTCAACCACGTAGTCTCCGGCTTTATCAGGCGCCTGGCCGGAGATAATGCCAGTGTTCTCATCCAGAGAAAGAGAAGCAGGCAGATTTTTTGCCGAGAAGCGCATCGGCCTGATTCCTGTACACGGAATGCGGTACAGAAATGGGTGCCCAGGCCGCGCGCCGTATACCTTTGGCCCATTGATACGAGGAGTCTCAGGCGCCTTGGGAGTAAGTATCTCGGCCTCATAGTTACTGAAAGCCATGAGTCTTACCGATCCAAGAATCGGCAGGACAACTATCAGGAAGGCAAGACGCCTGAGAGTAAGTATCATAGTTCCTTGTCTTCTGTAGATATGTTGTTCTTATGTGGGCAACTAGAATACGAGCCGGGCTCCGAATTCGATGACACGCGGAGTAAGCGCGCTCTGAATAGCGCCGAAATTGGACGATGTCAGCGTATTCACTGGCGGTCCCAGATTGGTATGGTTGAAAGCGTTGTAGAGAGATGAGCGAAATTCAAACCGGTATCGCTCCGTGAACTGGAAATTCTTCTGAATATTCAGGTCCAGATTGATCATTCCAGGATCGCGCAACGCGCCTTGTGAAAGCTGGCCGAAGGTTCCTATGGCATTTGCTTTAAATGCCGTGGGATTGAACCACTGCTGTATCTCATCTGCTTTCGATCTGTTCCCGGGTATACGCCAACTTCCCCACGTTCCGACAACATCTGGGGTATCGCCGCCAATTCCAGTAAACGAATTATCAAACCCAGACAAAAGACTTAGAGGCATGCCTGACTGAATCGTCCAGATGCCGCCCAGCTGCCAGTTGCCGAGAGCGTTTCTTAATGCAGCCGAGCTGAGCGTTTTCCCCTCATAAGGCTGCCACAGAAAAGACGTAACCCAGTTTTGATTCACATCGAATGAGAGCGGCCCGTAATCAAGGTTATAGTCATACGGGTCTCTGGGCCCGCTGCAACCTTCTGTCTCGCAACCTGCCACACCAAGCGTTTTAGACCAGGTATAGGCGCTCTTGAGGGTCACGCCGTGAGTAAGCTGCTGGGTGAATGAAACCTGAAGCGCGTTGTAATTGGAACTTAGGACACCGGCAATCGTATTGATGGAGCCGATCTCCGGATCTCCTCTGCGTGCCTGCGTATTGCTCACCGTGGAAGCACCGGCAATGTAGTGCGCCGGATTACTTTCAATCGATGTGACGAGATGCGCGGAAGATGAGCCGACATAATCAGCCTCGAGCACCGCATTCTTCCATACCTGCTGCTGCAGTGAGAGGCTCCACTCATAATCAGCCTCTGTCTTGAAGTTCTTTTCGATGGAACTCTCGCCTGCGGTGGGCTGAAACGGAAGCAGCTTCAGACCCGCGTAGCTTGAAGCTGTAGGCCGAGGAAACGGATTGACGCCGTTATAAGGCGCCTGAGCAAAGATGTTTTCAGCATCTCCACCGTTCAGGTTCACTTCGATGGTAAACGGCTGAATTTCCGTCAGGCGATTCAGGGTAATGCCTCGGGTCAAGGGTACGAAGAAAGTGCCGAAGCCCGCCCTGAGAGAGGTTCGTCCATCACCGCGAACGTTCCACGCAATGCCGATCCGGGGAGCAATATTATTCCACCGGGTTCCTATAACGTCGTCTGGAACTCCTGGATCACCGGCATAAAGCAGCCCCGGCGTAGCGAGAGGAAACACTGTAGACTGCTGACCCGGCTCGTAGCTAAGCAGCTGACCATTTTCAGAGTGATATCCGGAGACGATGTCCCACCTGACTCCAGCATTCAGAGTCAGCCGCGGAGTTAATTTTATGTCGTCCTGAACATACGCCGACGGAAGCGTCTGGCGAAGGCGGGACGCGAGACCGCCAAGCTGCTGGTAGCTGGAAAATTCGCCCAGAAGAAAATCTGCAGCTGGTACGCCGGAAGCCTGGCCGCTGAATTGAAGAGAGCCACCCGTATAAAAGTTCTGCGTTTCATTGATTCGGTTTCTATAGAGTTCAAAACCAAAATTCAAGCTGTGAATCCCTTTTGTCCAGGACACATTGTCCGCAATATGCGTAGTAGGCATAATGTCGCGCGTAGGAGCGCCGGGATATGCGCCAAAGCTGCCCGTCACGCTCAGCGATGAATCCGGAGTCAGGCCGTATTGCGTAAAGGCATTCTCCGTGTTGATGCCATATCCAAGACCAGCCAGTGAGAAATTGATCAGCGGAAGAACACCGAAAGAGCTGCGGTTGTAGGTGAAGTGAAAATCATTGAGCAGGTTAGGCGAGAACGTGTGGACATACCCAACGGTAGTGTTCTGAAACCGGGTGGGGAGGCTGGAGAGCCAGTCTGCGGCGAGCGCTGATCCCGACCCAGACGCAAATGCGGTCTGAGGAATGTCATCGATGAAATAGCGCACAAAAACCAGATCGTTATGCGTCACCTGGTAGTCGACTTTAGCTACTCCCTGGTGCTCGGAGAGCGTTCCGATGTCGGGAAAGCTGTATGTGGAATTTCCCAGATTCGGCGCCGGTAGATATTGATTGAAGAAGGCCGTTGCCTGAGGAGTAATCTGCCCTTGAGGAATGATGTTGCCAGGAAATGGATTCCCAGTGGCAGGATTGATTACCGGAGTAGATACGCCTGAGAAATCGCCCGTGCGCTCCGCCGTAGGAATGGTCGTATATGTCTGGTTTCCCGGTCCGCCACTCTGCTCCGTCCCCTGATAGCCCAAGAAGAAAAAGAGTTTGTCCCGCTTGATCGGCCCTCCGACAGTTCCACCAAACTGATTTCGATGGAAGTTAGGCAGGGTGGGAGAAAAATATGGCCTGGAGTCCAGGTTCGTATTGCGAAGGAATTCAAAGGCGCTGCCATGCAGAGAGTTCGTTCCGGAGCGGGTTACTGCGGAAACATCCGTTGATCCCCGACCAAACTGCGCGCTGTAGTTGCGGCTGCTGACAGCAAATTCCTGAAGCGCGTCGGGACTCGGATAGTAGTTCGGAATGGCATAGAAGGTATCTTCGTTGTAGCCGCCGTCCAGCGTATAGTTGGCGTCAATATCGCGTCCACCAGACGAGGCATACGTGACCTGCGTCGCTCCAAATTGCCCTGAGGGCTGGAAATTCCCAGTGGAAACGACGCCAGGTGCCAGCGCCACTAGTTGCAGCGCGTTGCGGCCATTCAACGGGAGCTGCTCGATCCTCTTTGTATCCACAACGTCCGAAATATTGCTGCTGGAGGTGGTGATCTGCGGGGCGGCTCCAGTAACTTCCACCTGCGTCGATTGCGAGCCCACCTGGAGGCGAGGCGATAGCGTCATGCTCTGTCCGACGGCGAGCGCGATGCCGGTCTGCGTCCAGGTTTTAAATCCAGACGATGTCACCTGCAGCTTGTAGTTGCCTGGTGCCAGGTCATGAAAGACAAAGTAGCCATCGCTCGTGCTCGTTGTAATTCTCTGGACACCGTTGTCTGTATTCGTGAGCGTCAGGCTGCTTCCAGCTATAGCCGCCTGTGTTGTGTCTTCAATGGTGCCATCGATGGAGGAGATTCCCTGTCCGAGCATCCGACCGCCGCTGAACAACAGAACCAGCGAAATAAAAAGTTGTAGTGTGCTGCGATTTAACTTCATCCTAGCCCCCATCAATAGCCAATTCGAATCGCGCGTTGATGTACACATTATGAATTTCAGGAATTCTTACAATCGTTAATCCATATTTTTACGTGTACGTTAACTAACGGAGGAAAGGTTTCACATGAAAGTAATCCCTGTCAAGATTTTTCTTGAAAAGCAATCCATCGTGCGGCCTCGAATTGACGCTGTGCGGATCATGCAAAGATCCTTTGCTTTCCTGATCTCTGGAGGGCAGCGATGCGGTAATCAGACTTAAACGGCTCATTGCGCTAAAAAATTAGGCAAAAAATCCTGATAGATGCTGCTGAAAGTTCTGACATTTTTGACTGGTATTACGCCTCACAAAGAACGGCCGCAAACACAGTTGACAGAGAGTTTTGCTCAATCCATGTGGATCCACTTCGAGCTAGAAGATAAAGCTTTTATCGGTAACGTACACAAGCATTTTCTGAATGCTCTTCACTGTAGCGACATGCCATATCAAGCTTGTCCTTCTTCAATCTGCTCCAGGGAGCGCCCCTTCGTCTCCGGAACGGCGAAGTACACCATGACTGCTCCGGCCATACAGATGCCACCATAAATCAGAAAAGTCCCGGAAGTCCCGAGTGCGCGAGCCAGTTCCGGGAAGGTATATGTGAGCACAAACGAAGCCACCCAGAGTGCGGCCACGGAAACTGAAACGGCCGACGACCGCACCCGGTTCGGAAAAATCTCAGCAATCAGAACCCATGTGACCGGCGCGAGCGACATGGCATAACAGGCAATCGCACAAAGCGTGAGCACCAGAACCCAGAACCCCTGCAAATGCGCCCGATATGCGAAGCTCGCCGCGATATGCGATGCGGCAATTGCCAGACATCCGATCAGCATGAGCCGGCGGCGGCCAAAGCGATCGACAAGCAGAATAGCCACCAGCGTGAAAAGGAGATTGATGGCTCCTGTAATGACAATATCGAATAGGATGTCATTGACGTTATACCCGGCACTTCGATAGACCTCCTCGGCGTAATTGAACAGGATATTGATTCCACTTCCCTGTTGCAGCACTGCCAGTCCAATGCCGATCAGCAGCAGTTTGCGAATCGGAGAATCCAGCAATTCGCGCCAGTTACCCGTTCGCCTTGGATCGGCAAGCGATTTCCGAATGGAATTGAGTTCGAACTGACTGTACTTTTCGCCGCCGATGCGGCGCAGAATTTCTGCCGCCTGCGCCTCTCTGCGCCGCGCAGCCAGCCATCGCGGGCTCTCCGGGATGAACGGAGCCGACACCAGAAGCAGCACCGCAGGCACGGCAACGGCGGTAAACATCCAGCGCCAGCCGTACTGCGCATTCCAGGACGCGACCATTGCAGCTGCCGAAATTCCTTCCGGCACTCTTTCGGCAATACGCCAGTTGGCAATCTGCGCCAGAAGAATGCCGATCACGATCGCAAGCTGATTGAGGCTGACAAGCCGTCCTCGCCACGTCGCCGGACTTATCTCCGCTATATATGTTGGTGAGACGTTCGAAGCGAGACCTATCGCAACGCCGCCTGCGATGCGCCAGACGATAAAGCCCGTAAAACTATATGACCAGCCGGTCAACACAGAGGATATGGCAAAAAGCAGTGCTGAAAATATCAGAACTTTTTTTCGACCCAGCTTTTCACTGCAAGTCCCTGCGAGCAACGAACCCACAAAACAGCCGATCAACGCACAACTGTTCGCCCATCCGACGAGCCATCCGGTATCGAGGCGAAAATAGGCTTCATAAAACGGCTTGGCGCCCCCAATCACTACCCAGTCGTAGCCAAAGAGCAGCCCTCCCAGCGCAGCAACAAAGGCGATCATCCAGATATAGCCAAGACGCAGTTCGCCCTCGATGGCGGAAGACGGCGGCGAGTAGGAAGAGATACTTTGCACTGTTAATGTGTCCGGATATCCGCGCTCTGAGTCATGCGAATCTGTTGCAACAGGTCAGCTGCCCCCATATGATTGCCGTCTGTCGCTAATACACTCTGCAGCATCTGCTCCGACTCTGCAGAGTTTCCCAGTCCAGCCATAGCCTGTGCTTGCAGATACTGAGCCTCCATCCTGTTTCGGCGGCCCAGGTCCTCGTCGAAGAGCAGCATCGTTGGCAATGAGGTTGCGAAGTAGTCGATTTTTGGCACGCTCAACTCAAGCTCCGCAGAATAGTCGCGGATCTGGTAAAGGAGTGCAACTGCTTCGTCGGTTTCTCCAAGGCGCTGGTGAGCAAGAGCGCTCCAGTACGTCATATCAGATACAGTGCGCACCGTCATCCGCTGGAAATCGCCTTTGTTGCGCGCGGCGCGCTTCCATGATCGTACGGCTTCGTTTACTTCGCCTCGATTTTCATAGGCAACTCCCAGCCAGTAGTAGATGTCGCTCTGGTTGGTCAGCGGGTGCCTGGCTTCGCTCAAATTCTGCGGTATTTGGAGAGCCGCTTGAAACTGAACGATCGCCGCTTCGGCATCGCCCTTAGCGAGAGCCTGTTGTCCCAGCAGCAGCCGCGCACGCACATATTGCGCCAGCACCAGTCCTTCGCCACCTTCCCACGGCTGGAATTTGCGATGCAGCAACAACTCAAGAGCATCGCTTGGCCTGCCGACCTGGTTATAAAGTGTGGCCAGCTCCACAGAAAGATCGTCGCGAAGCTGTATCAACCCAGGATGCTTGAGCAGTTCCTGAAGACGCAGCTCCGGCAACTCTCCGACGCGTTTCCAGAGTTGATCGCGCTCATAGAGAATGCGTCCGTCCTGTGGATTGGCTCTGAGCGCACGATCGAAGGCATCCAGGGCTTTTGTCTTGTCATGACGAATGTTGAAGTAAGCAATACCTAAATTCCGCCAGGCCGTCGCACCCGAAGGCTGCCGCGCAGCAGCCTTTTCCCATGCATGAATTGCGTCCTCATGCCGCCGCCGATCGTAAAGCAGATTGCCGAGCAGATAATATGCACCACTGTCTTCCGGATGCTGAGCAATCGTCGATTCAAGAATTACGAGTTCTTCCAGACGGCTCGGAAAGCAGTAATCCAGGGAAGCATTTTTTACCCGGATATACATCTCTTCGGCTTCCGGCAAACCTAGCGTGACCTGTATGTGCGCAAGTGTCATGAGTAGCATCGGCACAAAGCCATCCTGCGCGTCGAGGTCAGCGCTTTGCAGGACTCGAACAGCTTCTTCGTCATCGCCCGACCGGAGGAGATCGAAAGCAAGGTCCAACCGCTCCTGTCCGGTGGCTGGCGCGATTCCCTGGCGCCACCGGGCGCCGATATCCATAGGATCGGTCGCAAGCGTCTCTTCATAGATCGCCTGCGCTGCCTGGGAGTCGCCTAACCGGTCGAGAATAGAACCGAGAAGGTTGCGCGCATTCAGGTTATCGGCTTCAGCCTTCAGGCTGCGTCGCAGATGGTCCAGCGCTGTTTCCCAGCACTGCGTTTTAGCATCCATCTCGGCCAGCGCAAAATAGGCAGGACCGCGCCATGCGGCGCTCCATGTTGATTTATAGAAGGCGTCGTAGGCTTCTTTGTCTCTCTGCTGATATCTCCTGGTAACGCCAAGATTGTAATAAGGCTGACCATCATAAGGATTCGGATTCAGCTGGGTGAGCCGGGCAATTGCACTTTCAAAATGCTCTGCAGCCAAATCAAACTCGCCACGCCGCAGCCGCCACAGACCCAAAGCATTATGCGCTCGGCTCTCACCCGGATCCCTGCGAAGCGCCTCCTGCCAGTAAATCTCCGGCTGACGAGTGGCATGACGGTACTGCTCAAGGTGCACACCCGTTAAATACAGTTCTTCGATGGTGGCTATTTGTTCCGGGGAATCCGGCTCCTGTGCCACCGCCGGTGGCTTTGCAGGCTCAATGCTTGCCGGATCATATTCAATCAGGGTTCGCGACCCCACCGTGACAGAGACGCGCAACATTTCTGCGCCGATACCTTCTGGAATGCCGGCGATCAGAATAGCTGGATCGGCAACTTCGATCGTGCGCGTCCACTGTGCGATTTCAGTCGCGTTCTGGTACAGAGTAACGACGGCATTCTCCACGCGCTTCGTCACACATATCCCGATCGAGACCGTCTGTGATTTCACCCGCATGCTGAGCGCAGCGTCGAGATTTGCTGCCTGTGGCACACCGATTTTCCGGATCGGAAACCAGTTCTGGGTAAAGGTCTTGGTTTCCCATGGCGCCAGATAAGAAAAGTCAGGCTGATTGTCCGTATAGACACCCGCCATAAGCTCTATATAGGGTCCATCATGATCCGTAAGATTTCGATCCCAGGCGTAGCCAAATTCCTGATTGCCCCACGTCCACTGTTTTTTCCCGGGAGCAATATGATGATTCGCTACATGAACGACCCCTGCTTCGGCGTGATGATCGTATCCACCGAAAAAATCTTCTTCTGTTTCTGTAACCATGTAGCTGGTCGGCACGGGTATGTTCGCATACCAGCTTAAGTCGTTTGCAGGATAAGAGCCGTCGGGCACGAACATGCGAGGCTGTTCATCTGCAGAAACTCCTGTCTTTGCCCGCTCCCCGTAATCTACCCCGTAATAAGAGCCATTGCTCAGCGGAAAGCTGGTAACTGCTCTCTTTGCGTGGTCGGCAACAAAGCGCACATCCGTGGGGAAAAAAGACTGGTACTTTTCATGCACGCGCGTGGCTACATTCGCCCACCACAGGAAAGTCTGCGTGAACTGAGTGCGGTTGAACAGCCTGACCTTTAATTCCAGAGATGCCCTGTCCGGGTATAGACAGATGCCGTGCATACCTTTCATGCGAAGCATCGGATCGTGATCGCTGCACCAGACTGTTACAGAGCCGTCGGGATGGCTTTCAATTTCTGTCTCGACCGGCATGAATGTTGCCGGGCGATGATGCTGCGGCCAATTGAACTCAACGCCACCAGAAATCCACGGACCGGCCAGTCCCACAAGAGCAGGCTTGATGACATTCTGGCGATAAAAGAAGTCATATCCGTTCGTCTTGTCATATCCGATGTGAATACGGCCGCCAATCTCGGGAAGGACCATCAGACGGACAAACTCATTTTCAATGTGGATCGCGTCCCACAGCTTCTTCTGCGGTTCTGTTGAGATGCGGTCGATAAACGGCAGCGGATAAATGCGCCCGCTGCTGCCCTGATAGACACGCTTCTCAAGAAACATAGGATTGCGATCGGGACTTTCGGGGAGATAGGTGAGTATCTCCACGCTTTCTCTCCATGCCTTTACCGGCCCCTGCAGATTCGCTGGCGCATCTGGAAGACGAAGGCAGGGTATCTGGTTTTTGTCTCCTTTGTCCGGTGTTCTATTCACGAAGGCTCCCGATCTACGGTAACGTACACGGGTACTCTATGCGTACGCTTTATGGATGTCAAGAATTTCTCCACTGTGCGCCGTCCGGGAAGAACTGACCTGTACCCGCTGATTGACTTACTGTTTGCACGGGAACGCGATCAAACTACAATCCAGCAAGGATGAGCGCGGACGATTCGAAGGCAGTCGGCATTAAAGACATCGCACTTGCACTTGGTGTCTCTATCGGCACGGTAGACAGGGCTCTGCACGGACGGACAGGGGTGAATGAAAAAACGCGAGCCCGGATTCTCAAGATGGCCGCGGAACTGGACTATCGTCCAAATGTTGCAGCCCGAAATCTCAAGCTGAATCGGCACATCCGCGTCGCCGCCTATCTGCCGCGGAAGATCGAGTATTTTTTCGACCCTCTGCGCGACGGCATACGTGCCGCAGCCGCCGCCGTACATGGCGTAAACGTAGACCTTACGTTCCGCGATTACGCCCGCATGGGCGAGGGCGATGTGAAAATCATCGAAGAGGATCTTGCCGCTTCTGGAAAACGGTATGACGCCGTTATCTTGTCACCTGGCAACCCGGCCCGCATGGAGCCGCTGCTGCAGAGATTCAACGCAGTTGGAACGGCGGTGGTCTGTGTTGCGACGGACGCTCCAAATGCAGAGAGGCTTACTTCGATTGCCGTGGATGCTGCGGTTAGCGGTGGCCTGGCAGCGGAACTGTTAGGCAGAGCGATCCAGAAAAAGGCATCCGTTGCTGTCGTCACAGGCGATCTGGGCACGGAGGACCACGCGGAAAAATTGCGCGGTTTTGCTGCCACCGTGGCGCTGTTGGCGCCACATCTTTCGCTTTTGCCCGCGCTCGAAACACACGAGCGCGCCGAGGAAGCCTACCAGGCTGCAGTGCAGCTTTTGCGGCGTAAACCGCGGCCGGAGGGCTTATACATCAGCACGGCAAACAGCCTTCCGGTGCTGCGCGCGCTGGAAGAGCGAAAGCTGCTCGGCGAAGTCCAGGTGATCACCACGGATTTATTTCCCGAACTCCTTCCGCTCATCGAACGCGGCAAAATACTGGCGTCCCTGCACCAGCGGCCTTTTACCCAGGGGAAAGCAGCTTTCGAGGCTCTGGTACAGTTTCTGATTCGAAAGGAACGCTCACGGCAAATGACAAGGCTGGCCCCGCACATCATCATGCGCAGCAATCTGTCCATCTTCACCAGATTGCGCGACCGGGAAGAAGATACTTAATCCAGATTGCTGGCGAAGCAGACATGGCTGTGATTGCGAACAGCGATCGGTGGGTTGCAGGAGCGCTTCTCGATATTTCCGTTCCGTCTCTTCTTTAAGGATGGTTGATCCCCTCAATTGCAATGCAGTCAGTCACGAGGGTTTGGTCGTCAATGTGCAGAGTCGAAGGTAGACGGAATGGATTTCCAAGACCATTGATCCATTCCGCTTGGAGTACCCAGCTTGATCTATCCCCACAAAGCACAGAAAGGAATGTGATGAAACAATTTGCTCGTGTCCAGCAAGGTAATTCTGTTATTCCAGTATTCGTCAGAGACAACGAACTACTGGATCTACGTTCCCTCATCCCCGATATCACTCCAGAGACAATCGAGAGTGGCATACTCCAGGAATTCGATGCCGCTGCCCTTAAACCTCTTCCGGGAGAAGTGCAATACTTAGCCCCGATTCACGGCGTATGCCAGGTCCCGGCGACAGGCTTCAATTATAAGAAACACATCCAGGAGCTCAAGGTTCCTACTCCAACCGAGCCTGAGGTTTTTCTCAAATCGATGCTGTCGGTAACCGGTCCCTTCGACCCTATCCTTCGTGGCCCGAATCCAGACGTCAAGCTGGACTGGGAAGTGGAGCTTGCCATCGTCATCGGCCGCGAGACGCAGGATATTA
>Ga0206844_10149_pt1 | contig 22997 bp, 16 predicted proteins | sample Alteio_BWOrgCont_22_FD_152907 | JGI IMG/M metagenome (GOLD analysis project Ga0206844, IMG submission 152907) | Enriched cells from forest soil in Barre Woods Harvard Forest LTER site, Petersham, Massachusetts, United States -... | ecosystem: Environmental > Terrestrial > Soil > Temperate forest >...
CCAGAAGCTTTCCTACAATACTCAAACTTAGCCCGCTGGAAACCAAGTGAGAAGCATAGGTATGGCGTATATCATGAATTCTAAAATCTTCAAGATCTGCTAGTTTACTGATGGTTGCCAAGATTTTTTTATGTCTTGCAGTGGCTTTCCTTTAATATTTCCTGGAAATAAGAATAAAGAATCCCTTTTTTCTTTTTCTATTTTTTTCAATATAGCTGTGGCAGGCGGGGATAGTGGCGAATGTTCCATTTTCTTCTGTTTAGTTGTGTGGGCTCTTTTTGTCCAGATCCCCTTATCAAGATCGAACTGGTCCCATGTTGCACCTAAAACTTCATGTTTCCTAGCGCCTGTTAGAATAAGAAGTCGAACAATATCGGCAATTGTTTGATTAGGGTAGATATCTAAAGCGTTTAAAAACCTCACCATTTCATCTTCCTGGAGCCAACGCGTTCGTTTAGTTTCTTGATATTTCTTTATGCCTGAAACTGGGTTGTCCTTACACCATTTCCATTGAATGGCTAAGTTAAACATTTTATGAAGCAAAGCTAAAATCCGATTAGCTAGAATCCGCTTTTTATTCAAACTCACATGAAGAGTTTGAATATCTTCAAAGGTAATAGTATCCACCTTCCGAATGCCAAATTCTTTGAGAATATAATTTCTCAGCATATATTTGTCTTCTTTAACACTCTTCGGACGCTTTTCATTTTCGGCATGAAGTTTAAGGTATTTTTCCGCTAAGTCTCCCATTATAGTAAATTCAAGTTTATGGGGAGTTTTAATGGAAGGATCTTCTCCTCCACTAACTTTAAGAGCTAACTGTGTTGCTTTTTCACGGGCTTGTTCTGCCGTAATATTGCCATGGACACCGATTTTAACAAACTTCGTTTTCTTATAAGCGTTTCGATATTGAAAAAAGTATGTTTTCCGTCCTGTTGGATAGATACGCACACAAAAACCTACCACATCTGTATCCCAAATCAGTTTCCGTTTTGAAGTATCAGACACACTAGCTTCAACAATACGTTTTGTAAGTTTCGATCGATTAACTTTGTGTTCTACCATGAAAAATATTTACATAAATAGTATGCTAACATGCGTTAACATTAACATTGCTCAATTATTATGGTCAACAGAAAAGGGCAAGCATATGGCAAGCAACAGAATGAGATTCAGAAGGTTTTTGATAGATATTTGTAGATTTCGATTTGCCTCAAACGCCATAATTTACTTATGTTAAGAGATCTTCATAGAGTTATATAGATTTATAGTAATACTGATTCGTAATCAGTAGGTCGGAGGTTCGATTCCTCTCTTCAGCACCACCCTACGCTCGAAGAGCGTAGGGTGACTGTCTATTCCGGAGACATGGGTTACACTTTTCATCTTTAATAGAATATTCTTGAAATGGAAGCTTGCGATATTTATATTGATGTCAATTTAAATAAAAATGCCATTCAAGGAATGTCACATGAATAAAATTAACTTTTCTTCTTTACTACTTTTGATAGCTTCTCTTTGTTTTGGCTCGCAAGTTTTTGCTACAGATAAACCTGGTGAGTTTCCAGCAACTAATCAACCAAACAAGCAATCTTTAAGTCCTATGCCACAACCAGAAAATAAGCAAGGAAATACCCCAACTGTTTTATCCATGCCCCCTACTATCCCATTACATGCTACTCCAAGCTTTGTTGTTAACGTCCCTTTTACCTTAACGCAAAGATTGACTCATAATGTTGGGGCCAATTATTTTTTTGTTTTTGAAAGACATTATTTTTATAAAGTTGATCCTCAAAATCCTCTAAAGGAAGAAGAACATCCAAAAAGAATTGATCTACAATGTAAGCCCGAGCTTGTTGAATTAGTCGGCACCAATCTTTGGGTTTGTGCACCCAGTAAGTTTCCAGGAGCTACCTCTGATTTTTTGCTAATTAATGCACTCACTAATAAAGTAGACCCAAAGGTAGTCTCCCTTGATCATAGTGTCGGATATACCAAAGTCGTGGGCGAATATATTTACGCATTCAAAACCACCCACGACGTATACGCTCCAGGACATAATCTTTCTGTTATTGATACACGAAATAGACAAGTATACAACATACCAACCTTCATATATGGTACCTCTTCTGCAATATTAGTAGACACAATACTTTATGTAATAACAGGCTCTAAGATGGCCAAAATTGACACAGCACAAATTGAGAAAGATATAAAAGATGGTGAAATTAAGCCTTACATTAAACCTGAATGATGTTCGGATGTTATATTGAAGAACTAAAAACATTTGAAATACATTTCCAAGCTATTAATGAAGACATATATTTTTTTTCGCAACAAAATAACCAGACTAACTAACATACTTAATCAATAAGTAAAAAATACGAGTATAAAAATATAAAAAATTAATTTAACTCTAAAAAGCCGGATAAATTACAATAAGGAGAATAATAATGACTAATTTATCTAAAAAAATTATAAGCTACGCATCACTTGTTGCCGCTATTGCGAATAACAACGTTTTTTCTGCAACAGAGTTTGATACGAAAGCCTTAGAAGCCAATGGCTTCAAAAAATCCCCTCCTAGCGCTCTTCAAGTCCTTGCTAGTACCTCTGGGGAAGAACTTCCAGGACCGAAAGAATGCAAAAGTGCCGCTGATCAGCAAACTAGAGTTATCGATCCTTTAGCTTCCGTCATGCAGAAGCGCTTAGACGATTATATAGAAACAGAAAAATCCCAGATCGCAAAGCCAGTACCGGGAACCATTGCGCATACCACCCCTGCGAAGGAACCAGTTCATCATGGTGACATGGCAACACTTTCTCTGGAATCGGCTGGTATTGATTTTGCTGAAGCATCCTTGTTCAGGGAAGAACCAGATTTAAGGACTCTCGAAGAATTAACTACCCCTGTCTCTTTAAATGCAATAGTGCGAACACCACCTGCTCCTTTACAATTGGGACTAAGCTTAGGTGGAGGAGGAACACGAGGATACATAAGCAGCATCTGGCTTGACCATTTAGAGAGTGCACTCAAAAGGCCTATTTATAAGGTATTTGATTGTATCGGAGGGACCTCAATTGGTGGCATCCAAGCCCTCGGCTTAGCTGCTCCTGATGCAAGCAAAAAACAACCTCGATTAAATACCTCTGACTTTGTTGAACTCTTTAAAAGCAAGAGCACGAGAATTTTTCCAAAAGGAAATCTGCTAGAAAGAGTAATTCCCGATGCTTTGAAGAAATTGGCAAACTATAAGTTTACTGTTTACAATCCGAAACCGTTAGAAGACTTACTTCAGGAACAGTTTGCATTACTTCCTCTCAGTAGTGCTTTAACGGATGTTGTTGTAATTGCCACTGACAATCAAACACTAGCACCCCGCGTATTTTCGAGTAGACAGGCAGGAGCTAGCCTTCGTGATGATTTCTTAATGTGGCAAGTTGGCCGGGCGACTTCAGCGGGACAAACTTATTTTCCTGCCTATTCACTGACCTCAGTGAACGGTGACAAAGTAGGCCCTCTGTCAGATGGTGGATTAGCTGCAAATAATCCAGCTCTGAGCGTCTATGATGAGTTAAGGTTACTCAATAACGATACAGGAAGTGTGCGGAATGGAAATTATGGCATGCTTTATTTAGGAACTGGTTTTTGGGATGCAACGAGCTTACCAACGGATGGGGGGCAAATTGACTATGCATCTCATGTCATTGATGCCTTATTTATGAGCCAACTTGGTTGCATCGAACAAGGTATGTATGATTTATTGGGAAAGGATGGGTATTTTCCTGTTAATACCAAACTGTCACATCAAATCCTTCTTGATTCGACTGAAAGTAATGATCTCGCTACTTATGCAGAAGCAGCTGCTGCAGGTATTCCAGCTTTAGATAAGTTTTTAAATTCTGACTTGCTCAGAAAAAAACTTGAACTAGCCTAAAGAACAAAACGGGGTACTTCTCACTTCTTAGTTGGTGGAAGTACCTCTTTATTTTTACTTTGAAGACAGCGCAAAGAATAGAAAAGCACCTTCCCATGCACCAAAAAGATCCTTAAAATTGGTTTTATTATGATTACCATTCGCAAAAGCTCAGAACGAGGCCATAGCCAGATTGGGTGGCTGAATAGCTTTCACACCTTTTGTTTTGCCGATTATTATGACCCCCACTTTATGGGTTTTGGCAGTTTACGTGTGATTAACGAAGATATTGTGCAACCGGGGCGTGGGTTTGCTAAACATCCTCATCAAGATATGGAAATCATCACTTATATCGTTGAGGGCGCGCTGGAACATAAAGATAGCCTGGGAACAGGATCCATCATTAAACCTGGTGAGATTCAGAGAATGTCAGCCGGTACTGGTGTTGCGCACAGCGAAGTTAATCCTTCCCAAACAGAAAGTGTCCATTTGTTACAAATCTGGCTTCTCCCAGAGACCAAAGGATTACAGCCGAGTTATGAGCAAAAAACCATTTCCACAAAAACCAATGAGCTCATTTTAATAGGTTCACCAGAAGGAAGTGATCAGGCAGTGGTCATTCATCAAGACGTGGAACTATTTGTGAGCTATCTTAAGCAGAATCATTCCCTTGCCCATGCATTTAAAAAAGGACGCAAAGGGTGGCTACAATTGATCAAAGGTAAAATTGATCTCAATGAGTATACCTTATCAGCAGGTGACGGTGTCGCAATTACAGAAGAGGAAATGATTGAGATTAACTGCTTAGAGGATGCAGAACTATTATTGTTTGATTTGGCCTGAAATACACAGATTTCCTGAAATCCTAATATAAAATTAACTAAAAACCAGTATTAATAAATATATTGACGACTAAATTAAAAAAGCTTAATGAATTAAAGAGTAGGCTTTAAAAAAGGGAGAGTGACATGAGTTATAAAACATTTTTATTAACAATAACAGCTTTTTTATATGCTTATTCTTCTGTTGCATTCAGCCATGATGCATTAGATACTGTAGCGGAGAAGAAACATTCGGCTCAAGGAAATAAAGCCCCCCATGCTGTCACAAAAAGCTCGATGACTCCTAGTACTCCAGATAAGGCAACAATGGAAGAAGTTGAAGAAATTGTTGGTGGTGACGATCCAAAACCTTCTAAGCTGGAAAAGTATGCCCTTTCTCTCAATGAGAATGAGCTTACCAAAACCCTGACAACAAGAACTATAAGCGATGATGATAAATATCTTTCTTATGCTCTCACACTCTTGGCTGGTAGAAGAGAAAAAACAACTGAGCGCACACAACTTTATAAAAGTGCCTTGCTTTTAGACCCAACAAATGAAGACGCATTTCTATTCTTAGCAAGCAGCACCCCAAAAGACCTAGATAGCTTTTTGGAAACGATAAAAAGTATCCAGAATTCAAAAGATTAGGAAAGCTTGGGCACCATCTTTTAATAGAATAATTAAATCTTGTCGCTCTTCTTCTTTTATTATTCCCTCCCAATGCGCCAGAAACCAGTACATCATCAGTTCGACTCATCCATGGCACCAGAAGAAGATGCTCCAGCTGTTTTTTTACCTTTCCCTTTTGCATTGGGTTTTTTACCTTTACTGGAATCCGATACATCAGGCATTTCGTCATCGGAAGTATCTTCAGCGTCACTATCAGATGTTCCAGCGGATTTATTACCATTCCCTTTTGCAGATTTAGATTTTTTGCCTTTCTTTTCATCGGCTTCCGATTCAACACCCATATCTTCATCGTCATTATCAGATGCTCCAGCAGATTTATTACCATTCCCTTTTTTAGAATTTTTCTTTTTAGAAGAAACTGCTGAAGTGCCTCCAGCAGTGGTGAAGTCTATACCCATAAATTGGGGACTTTTAGAATTAAAAGTGAGTGGACCTTTAGGAGTATCTACAAACTTAGGTCCTTGATTATAAGGTTTTAAATAAGTATAGATTATATGTAAGTTAGAATTTGATCTACCACATATTTTCTCTTTTATTGGCCCCATGGTAAGGAGCCTTTCTAGAGCCGGACCACAGTGAGCGCATGGAGAATTAGTTGAAATAATATGAAGAATTGTCGTTTTTGGCGTGTGGTTTCCGTCGAGTTTGTCCTCCTTGCCACGTAAGATTGATGATAAAAACGCGAATTCACTGTGAAAAAACGTCATAGCAGCATGACCCAAATTATCTGCCCCTTCAGTTGCTACATGCTTAGTTTTATCTACGTCATCATGGAGCAACTTCAAGTCCCCAACAAAAGCTTTAAAGGTCGCATCTTTTCCTAGTTTTGCGAGCTGATCAGGTATTGTTTTCCCCCCAGAAAGTTTTTTGTAAAATTCATTGGTAACCCCATAAGAAGTACCAGTAAACCAATCTTTATTTGTCCCCCTTTTATCGTACCAGGCGCTCAGGAACGTATTATCGTAGGAAAAAGGGTGCCAGTTTTCATCGTCATCTTCAAGATAGGCTACAACTCTTACACAATTTCCAATGAAAGCATTGTTTTTATAACATAGTTTATTTTTTTTGATAATTTCCGTCTGAGACTTATTATTTTCATCAACTAGTTCCTGAAGCCCTTTAACAAGCGAAGATGTGTTTTTTAAAGCCCAATACTGTGCCTTAGACGCTGCCCCACTTGTTTTTTTCTCTGCAGACCAAGCCTGAGTCAGAGACAGCAGAGTTATAAAAATAAAGAGAAAAAATCTAGTTTTAAAAAGCATGTCTTCCGTCAAAATTTTGAGTACAACCTAACTCTCTTTTTACGGCAGGATTGCTTAATAAAATTTTAATATGAGTAGGCTTCCTGGTTTTTAATTTCCAGGAAGCCTACTTTGCTCAGTTATAATCTAAGCTGTCTGATGGCGTCTTCGATTGCGCGCAGAGCATCTCTAGCACCGGTGCGTAGAGTGTAGGCTGCGTCGCAAGCGCCCAACCTTAGGGTGTAAGACAGGTTTGCAACACCTGTTTTAACCCTATGAGTGAGAACGCCATCCACGCCCAAAGCTAAACGTGCGTTTAAATCCCCAAGTCGCAGTGTATGAGTGGCTTGGATAGTAGCTCTATGTCCTCGATAAGCTAACTCATCCATTGTATCTGCTATCATACGTCCAGCAGCTTGAACATTTAAAGTTAAAGCTGTCATCAAGAGAGCTGCTGCTATTAAGCGGGCGGCTCTCATTCTTCTTATATGACCTAGTCTATTGTTGGTCATGGTAGCCTCCTTATGTTAATTGTCATTTTACAAACCCAAGAAAGATTGCAGCCTTTGCTGGGGGTTTTGACCTAAGATTTTGTATTTATACAAACTCTTAGATCAGCAGAGTTAAAATTACAGATTATGAGACTGTTTGTTTCTTTAGTTTCTAAGTGTTTTTAACTCTGGTATCAGGTATATATACAAAATAATTGTTTGTCAAATAATTTTGTATATATACAGTATTTTTTACGGGGATTGAGAGAAGGAAAGGTTATCCTCTACAGTGGAACTACTTGTTGACTATCTTAAGCAAAATCATTCCTTTGACTATGCGTTTAAAAAAAGGCGCAAAAGTTGATTGTATCTGATAAAAAGAATTAGTAGCACTGAAACAAAAAAATAATACCTGAGAGCTTATAAGATTCTTTGAAACAGGCTTTAAATTGTCGTTCTAAATAATTAAAGGTTTTTTGCTATATAGTCGCTAAAATTTGAGCAGGTAAGTAAGCTATGTTTTCTTGGCTAATTTATCATGAAATAGTAATCCCCGCCATAAACAGCGGGGATCCTATACGTTTCAATCTAACTCCTTTTTTATTAATCGTCACTATCTCCGTTCGTACTGCCAAAGCATTTGGTTAAACTTTGTAAAAACTCTGAACACTTTTGTTTGAATCGGCCCCAGATTGTTGCAGGTGGTATGTACCTGCGTACCTCTACAACCTTCTCAGGGAAAAGTGGCTCGAGTAGTTCAATACCTTGTTGCACCATAGAGCTTTTACTTATCCATTTACCTGCAGATTTAGCCAAATCATCTACAAGATCACTATTAGCTGCTTGAACATTTGATGTTAAAGCTGTTATCAAAAGAGCTGCTGCTATCAAGCGGGCGGCCCTTATTTTTCTTATATGACCTAGTCTATTGTTGGTCATGGTAGCCTCCTTATGTTAATTGTCATTTTACAAACCCATTAAAGGTTGCAGCCTTTGCTGGGGGTTTTGATGTAAGATTTTGTATTTATACAAACTCTTACATCGGCAGAGATAAAATCACAGATTCTAAATCCATTCTTTTCTTTTGGTTTCTATGTGTTTTTAACTCTGTTTTTAGGTATAAATACAAAATAATTATTCGTCAAATAATTTTGTATATATACAGTATTTTTTACGGGGATTGGGAGAAGGAAAAGTCATTCCCAACAGAAGAATTTGGCATGGACTTATTTGGGGATATTAGCCAGAGTGTGATAAAGATCTTCATCTTCAGTCATCCCGGACACCAAGAAAATTATAGGCTTACGCCATTATTTTCTAAAGTTCCGGGATGACCGACAATCCAGAACCAAGGGCAATATTATGCTTTACGGGGATGAGAAAAATGAAGCGAAGTCTCAGCCTGTGGCTCTATGATTCCAAGTATTTTGAAAATTCCTGAGGCTTTCTTCGCATACTCTTGCGCTATCTCTTCAGAAGAATTTTTCTCAAGATAATGTAATTTTAAATAGAGCATGGCTTGTTTTTTTATATCCCTTAGATCCTCAAAAAGTGCTAATGCCTCTTTATAATATTCACGAGCTTTGGCAAAATTCTCTTCTCTTTCTTCATTTTCCCCGAGCCCTACTATCGTTTTGGCTAACCTTCTCTTGTTGTTTTCTTTCTTGAAAATAGCCAAAGACTGATTGAAAAAATCACGGGCTTTTTGATGACGACCAAAATAACTCTCGAGATAACCAAACTCACGCAAGATATCTCCCTCATCCAATTTGTTTTTTCGAAAATGGAATAAATTTAAGGATTTTTCAAAAGCCGAGGTTGCTTGTTCGTAATTTCCTTGCAGTGTCTCAACTCTGCCAATTTTTCCCCAAGCCGTTGCTTCATTTATTGAGGCACCCAATTGTATAAACAAGTCTAAAGCTTCCTTAAAATAATTTTTTGCTTGGGTATAATCATGAGTTTTTATCTTAAGCTTACCTAATTCCAAAAGAGTCTTTGCTGCCTGACGGCGATTATTTAATTCTCGCGATAAGGCAAGAGCCTGGGAATAAAGTTGCTCGGCTAGAGCATATTGCCCCATCTTGCGCTTTAAATTCCCCAAAAAGCGAATGGCTTGAATTTTACAGCGCTTGTTGTTCATATCTTTAAAAATATGGAGCGCTTGCTGATAATAATTTTGTGCTTCGTTATAGTGGTTAAGCAAACATTCTAAATGTCCTAATCTCAGAAAAACATAAGCTTGACCTATGCGATCCTGAATTTCTTGATTAATTTTTAATGATTCATGTAACAAAGCCCGCGACTTATCAAAGGCATCCGCATAATACTCAACTGTCGCAAGGCATAGTAACGATTTTGCCTGCTCGGGAAGATTCTTCACTTTTCTAGCAATTGTAAGGGATTGTTCATAAGATTTCCGAGAATCAATATCATGGTTGCTTGAACTTTCAATGTCTCCCAATGTTCTTATTACTTGGGCTTCTCCAAGCTTATAACGCGCATATTTAAAGAGAGAGAGTGACTGCTCACAAGAAGTTCTCGCCTGCCCAAAATTACCTGCATACATTTCTACTTTACACATGCCTAAAAGGGCCTTTCCTTCCACATAAGGATCACCAAGTTGTTGGGCAATTAACCGCGAAGCCTCAAAAGCTTTGAAAGCATCTTCAATTTTATAGTGAATATCAATGAATCCGATTCCACATAATGCTCTGGTTTCTGCATGGCGATACCCGGTCTTGCGCGCAAGGTCTAGAGCATTATTATAATTTTCACTCGCATTTTGATAGTAACTTATATCGTGATTTAAGTGCCCTAACCCAATAAGTGCCTTAACCACCCCCACTGAATAGTTGATCTCTCTACACAATCTGAGTGATTTTTGAAAATTTTTTTGTGCCTGCTCAAACTGGCTTGTAGCAACTTCAACACTAGCTATATATTGCAAACTAATAGCCTCTCCCATTTTTTCGTGAAGAGCTCTAAATAATTCAAGAGATCGATTAAACTTTAATAAGGCTTGTTCATTCTCTCCTTCTCTCAAGTTTAACAAACCAAGCCCATTTAAGGCATGACCTTCATTACAAAGCGATCCGGTTAATCGCGCAAGAGTAAGCGCACGATTATAATAATTTTGGGAGGTTTCAACATTACCACGTATGTATTCAATATATCCTTTTTGAATAAAAATTCTACTCTGATAGTCGCGATTACCTAGTTTTTCAAAGGTTCTTAAGGATTGATCTAATTGATCCCGACTCTCATCATAAGACCCCATATTGCTTTCTAGCTTACCTAAACCATATAATGCCTTGGCTTTCCCCAAATTATCATTTATCTCTGTAAATTTTTCTAAGGCGTTATTATAGTCATCTCTTGCTTCAGTCGACCGTCCCATCTTTCTTTTAATATTTCCCATATTAAGAAGAGCAAGTCCCAATAATCGTTTATTCTCGCTTTTTTTCGCCATATTAAAGGCTTCTTGAAAATTAGTCTCAGCCTCTGGATAACAACCAATATAGTATTCTAATGTTCCAAGCCCTATCAATGCATCAGCAACTCTTGTGGGATGATTAATAAGTTTGGCTGTGGAAATTGCCTTTTGATAAACCATACGTGCTTGAGCTTTATCAAGGCCGCCAATCCCAATTAATATTTTGATTTCACCTAAAGGATTCTTAATAGCATAAGAAATCGCTAAGGCTTCCTCAAAAGCTTTAAGAGCTACAGCACGATTTCCTAAGGACGCCTCAATACATCCTTCATAAAAAGTAGCTAACATGATTTCTTTTCGATCTTCACATTGATGAAGAAGATTGAGAGAATTTTTAAAGTGATTTTTTGCAATCGTTATATTTCCTAAGAGAGATTCCAACCAACCAATGCGCCACAGAACCTTTGCCTGCCCTCTTGCATTGCCAAGTTTAGTAAACAATTGGAGAGATTGTTCGAACATAAGCCGTGCATGATCGTAATGGCCAAGTTTAATCTCCAACCAGCCCATAGCACATAAAATTTTGGCTTCCTCCATCTGGTTGCCATTTTGTTTAAAGAGAGTTAAGGCTTTATCGTAATCTCTGCGGGCTTCTGCATTATATTCTAGAGACGATTCCACATGACCAAGCCCCCGAAAAACATAGGCTTCGCCTTGGTTATAATTAATTTTCCTAAAGATGACCAAAGCGTTTTCATAAAGCTTTCTGGCTTTATCGAGGTTACCCATAAGCTGTAGGCTATCGGCCATTTCTTGAAGAACACAAGCCTCTCCTTTAACGTCTTTTATTTTTTTATAAAGCTCGAAAGCATGTTCAAATGTAGAAAGAGATTTTTCATTGTCTCCCCAATAACTCTCAATTTTCCCCACCACCCTTAAGGCATTAGCTTCCCCTTCAAAGTTATCCAATTTTTTAAAGATTTTTACGGATGCGTTTAAGTGAGCATAAGCTGCTTTGGGGTTGCCTCTTAAGTTTTCGACCATTCCCAGATACAGAAGTGTGTAGGCTTCCCCATTAAACTCTTTTGCTTTTTTAAAAAGAACGAGTGCTTTTTCATAATTAAGGGCAGCTTGCTCAAGATCAAAAACGGCTCTTTGTTTTTCTGCTAAGGAAAATAGATTATTACCCTCCTGAGATTCCTCGCTATCATGTTCTAGGGGCAGAGAAATCTCTTGTCTCCTCAGCTTGGTTGTTGGCTGAGATGGATTTTTAATGATGGATGTTACTCTTTGATTATGGTTGGTTTGTTCGAAATAATTTTCAAAAAGCCCAGGGAAATAAGAGTATATGCTTATATTCACTGTAGCTATAGCAAAGAAAGTGATAATTATGTTTTTTTTGCTAATTACCTTTTTTAAAGAAAAATAATAGACGATAACAGACAGCAACAAAGCGATAAAGATGGATAGAAAAGATATAAATATATAGGTCGAATTTGAATGCCAGAAGCTTGCAACCTTATCCATTGCGTCTACCTATTCATTATTTGCACCCTAACGTAACGTTTATTGAAGTGAATAGCAAAAACAATCTTACCTTCTCGAGTGGTGTTGGAAGTTAAAAATATATCTAATCACTTTAATCAAATCAATCTATTGCCACCACAAATTTCATGGCAGCTTCTTTCTAGGCCTTTTTATTGATCTGTTATGTTTTAAAGATAATTTGGAGATTCATAAAATAGCTTTATTAAGTTGGATTTTGTATGGCTATTCGTTTTCAGTTTAAGGGTATTTATGTAATACTCCACTGTTCTGGGGGAAAGATTTATAAGTCTTGCTATTTCCTTCATTGTCCTGCCTGAAGCAAGGTAGTGTAGGCAATCTTTTTCGCGTTGCGATAAATAAATATCATCTTTCAAATGGTAGGCTTTAATCTTTATTTCTTGGAGAAGTCTTACGACCTTATCATCTTGTTCATCGTTGTAGTCAATGCTTTTTAGCTTAGAAACAATCAATTGACTTGGATTATGATGATCAATAATCTCTGAAAAATAATTGCGAAAATACAATGTAAATTCCTTAAAAACATTAATGTGATTCAGATAATAATTAAGTATCTCTGTGTTATCACGTGTCGTGCCAAAAAACCAAAATTCACTGTGATTGGCAAACTTTTTAGAAATAATTAAAAAATTCCAGATATTAAAATCACTACATAATGCCCTATAGTGATCACTTGTGGGATTACCGGTAAGAAATGAAATACGCATCCCATTTTCAGGCACATCTTTCATGCCATAGAGATCTACATCATTATAAAATGATTGTTCAAAATATTTTTTTGTCCATTCTGGCTTGTTAGCCATACGCAACATTGTGCCGTCATTAAAAATTTTAATGTATCCAGCATGTGTAATTCCTAGATAATTGCTTAGTGGCTGGCAGACATTTTCTACTGGCCCTGCAATGTTTTCATTGAACTTAAAAGCAGAAATATTGGTAGGATCTAATCTCGACATTTTTTATCCCTCCCTTTCAGTTTATGTATTGATACATTGTGCCTTAGCATAAAAACTAAATTCTAGAGTGTCAATTAATTTTTTTGTATTTATACGTATTTTTACGTATAAAGCACACACCCTGTGAAACCTAGTAAATTCACCTCCTATAAAACTTTTTTTGAATAGTGTGAAATTTTGTATTTAAACATAGGTAAAAATTTTGTATAGTCTCATCAAGAATGATTGATTTGAAAGGAGAAAAAAATTGGTGAACTCATTGGGAACAAGGATTAAGAGAAAAATTAGTGAACAAGATTCTTCTGTTCATGCAATCGAAAAACGTGCTGGTTTAAAACCTAGCGCTATTCAAAATATTATTTATGGACGATCTAAAAACCCCAGCATTAGTCTTATAAAGGCCATTGCACAGGCTCTTGATTGCAACATCGAGGATTTGGTTGATTCAGGAGAGCTTGATCACTCTCGAGAGACTCGAAATACATTTTCCAAGTTATCCAAGGTAGATAGTTCTCCACAAAAGGACACAAAAGCCTGGAATCAAGATTTATATCTCAAATGTTTTAACCTTGTTAATTCCATAACTAGTCAACACCAAATTAATATGGGCAAAAACAAAATCTTAGACATTGTAGACGAAATATATAATTACTCTTTGGGAAATAATTTGGCAGAACCAGATGTTTATTTTTCGAACTGGTTAATAGAAAGAAAGACAAAATAAATTGTTTTATTTATGGACGGTGAATGATGACAAAAATTAAACTATCGCCGCTTCAATTTCTTCTAAAACCGGCATATATATTATGCATCGCATTATCGTTTTGCTTATGTTTTTTGTCCTACCTCGTATATATATCCCATTCTACGAATCTTAAAAATGATTTGAAAAATGAAGCGCGGTACATTGCCAATGCTTTGCAAGAGGTATTTGATTGGTCCGATCAATTAACAACTCATATCAGTAAACAAATAGCTGTCGTAGATACCCAAGACATTAACGCAATCACTAAAATTATAGGAAAAGAAAGCAGTATGGGTGATAACAACAGCTTATTATGGATGAATATTGGATGGATCAACTCTAAAAATTTGCTAGTTTTTAATCGCAAATATGGCATTATGACCCCTCCTCACGATTTATCACAACGACCCTATGTTCAACAGGCTCATAAGAAGCAATGGAAATTCACGACCTCGCAAGTTGTTATAGGTACCCCCTCCGGACTTAGGCAAATCTCCGGAGGCATAGGGATAACTGATTGTAAAGGTAAATATTTAGGAGTGCTTGCCGTATGTTTTGATCTTGTAGATTTGCATTCTAAAGTTAGACAAAAACTAAGTATGGCTAATTTTAGTGAAAACAACCTTAGCTATGTAGTACTCGATCAAGACTTGCACATCATTCTTCAATCTCCTGACAATGAAATTGATGTTGAAAGCTCCTATTACAAAGATACATTCGGCGATAGCAATTTCTTTTTAAATGATGAAGGAACCATTACAGGAAACATCAAATTCAAAGGAATTAACTACACACATTATAAAAAGGTCAAAAATTACCCCTATTATGTTTTAACAGGGTTTAATCCTAGTATCATGAACTGGCACTTTTTATGGAAGCTATCACCTTTCATTATTGGTCTTTTGATAATGAGCATTGGTTGTGCCATTTTGATGTACTTCAATCGTAAACAAATCCTAAAGCATATGGAAATATCTGAAAAAGCCAAACTCAATTTCCTAAAGGGCATAAAAAATGAAATGAAAGCTCCGCTCAATGCCATCCTCGCATACAGCGAGATAATGAGCAAATCTTTAGGAGAAGAAATAGATATTGGTATTACGACTGAGAAGCAAAAAGAAATGATTGATGGCATTCATAATTTTGCTCTTAATTTAAATGACTTAACAGCAGATACACTTGATCTTTCCTCTATCGAAATCAATTCAATCATTCAAGAATGTGTTTTGATACATTCCCAAACAGCTTTAATCAAAGGAATAAAAATCAAAACTTCTTTTCATCCTCATTTACCTCCTTTGGTTGTCGATGAACTCCGCTTTAAACAAGCTATTATCGGGCTTATCTCTTTGAGTCTCGAATTTTGTCCTCAAGGAAGCGTTATTAAGATTTATACAGCGTTAAAAAGTCTTAATGAGCAAAACTTTTTTGAAATTATCATCCAAGATAACGGATTCGCTTTGACCGAAGAAGCGATTCGCCGTATCCACGAAAGATTAGAAGGAGAGACCAATGGTAGTGGCACACATTTTGAATTCTCTACCATTGAGAAACTCATCAAAATGCACAGTGGCACATTACTGTTAGAATCCGAATGGAACCAAGGGAAAAAAATTACAGTCACGCTCCCCTATAAAAAGCAAAATCAGAGCAATAATAAAGCCGAAAAGCCCAAAATAGATAATGTGCACAATCTGTTTAATAAGGAATTAGTTAGTTAGGAGGTTTTGTTAATCTCAAGTGATCGTAAAGGGAGTTACCATAAATATAAAAAAATTTACAATCTCGCTCATCCTTATACTAGCGCTCATAGCTTTTGGGGGTAGTTATTTTTTTTTAATTGAAATACCTCCTGAGCACATTCAATTAAATTTTAAACCAGAAAAAGAAGAAATCATCCTAACTCTCGATCATGAGAATGAAGACTCTCGAGAGGGAAATAGGTTATTTTCCTTAGCTGAGAAGCAAAGGATAGCCGATGACGACCTCGATCAAGTTTATGCCAATTACCAACAAGCTCTTTTACTTTTTAGAAAAGCGAAAGAAATTAGAGCAGAAGCTTACACACTTATGCGCCTTGGTTCTGTGCAGTGCTTCAGAGGCCATCTTGATGATGCGTATCAGTGTCTAGCATTATCCTTAAAAATTTTTAAAGAGGCGAATGACTCCTATAACATGGCGAATGTTCTGAGAATCATTGGAAAAACTAAGAATCATCAAGGATACAATTCAAAAGCTCTAGAGGTTTATGAGCAGGCGTTAGAGATTTTTAGAGGATTAAAAAATGAAAAAGAAGAAGCAAGTGTTCTTCGAGAAATGGCGGATAGTGAACAGCTCGTTGGAAATTTTGACAAAGCACGTTCTCTTTATGAACAAGCCTTAATCATCTTTAAACGAATTCATTATCGTCAAGGGGAAGCCCATGTTTTTCGTGGGTTAGGATATGTTGAATTATCTTTAGATCACAAGACAGAGGCTCGTAAAGCATATGATCGTTCCTTAACTCTCTTCAAGCAGATCGGTAACCGCAGAGATGAAGCGAAAGTCTTATATGCCATAGGTATGTTAGAGGTTGAGCAAGGTCATTATAGCCAAGCACGCCTTTTGTTCGAACAGAGCTTGTTACTATTCAATAAATTTAATGATTTAAGAGGAAAAGCAAAAGTTCTCTGGAGATTTGCAGTGTTAGAAGTCCTATCTGGCAACATAAAGCAGGCAAGAAACTATTTTACCGAAGCCTTAGAGATTATAAAAAAAACCGAGGATCGGATGGAAGAATCAATGGCCCTGTATTATATGGGTAATTTCGAAGAGTCCCTTGGAAATCATGAACAGGCTCTTATATTTCTTAAAAAATCTCTCAATATATGTCAGTCAATCAAAACCCTTTTAGGTGAAAGTAAGGTACTCATTGCCAAAGGAAATGTTGAAAGAGAGCTCGTCAATTTTGATCAAGCGCGTGCAGACTATGAACAAGCCATCATACTCGCCAAATTAATCAATCACCCCCACAGGCAGGCAGAGGCTCTCATTGGACTCGCAATATTAGATTACTACATTAATGTATACCCCGAAGCGGAAAAAAACTTTCAAATGGCCCTTAAACTCATAGAAAAAGATAAAGATAATTCTCTTATTGGTTATGTCAATATAGGTTTGGGAGATATCAAAAGGCTTACAGGGCATCCAAAGGAAGCCAGAGATTATTTCATGGATGCTTTAAGAAATTTCTCCAACATTCGAGATAATTTTGGTAAAGGACGGACATGGTTTGGTTTGGGAAAGCTAGAAAGTGATATAGGAAACTATGATGAAAGCCGTAATTTCTTTGATCAATCTTTAAGTATTTTTGAAAAATTGGGGAATCTAAAATATCAAGCTAGAATATTAGCTAGGAAAGGAGATATTGAGTACATACGTGGTAGTGCCGACAATGCACGGGAATATTATGACCAATCTCTAGTTCTTAGTATCAAGGCAGGGGATCATTGGAATAAAGGCCGAGGCCTTATTGGTTTGGGCCTTTTAAACTTTCGAAAAGGTTTGCTTAAAGAAGCCATGCTCAATTTTGAGGAGGCATTACATATATTTAAAAGCATTAATGAAAAAACAGAATTGGCTAATTGCCTCCACTATATTGCTTCCATAGAAAGCATTCAAGGTCACGGAGAAAAAGCGCAGAAAAACTTTGAAATGGCTCTCATGATTTGTCGAGAACTTCATTACCCAATTGGAGAAGTGGATGCACTCATAGGAATAGGGAAATTAAGCTATATATTAAATCATTACAACAATGCCCAACAATATTTTAAAGAAGCGTTAGCTCTTGCTCATAAAATAGGAGACAAGCGCGGGGAAACGATAGCTTTGATATGGGTTGGTTTCATTGAAACCCATTTTAGCCATAATGAACAAGCCTATGAAGCCTTTGAAAATTCTCGCTTGATGGCACAGCAGTTGGGAGATCCTCAATTAGAAGGTGCGTCACTTTTTGGAACTTGCCGTATAGAAAAAGGCTTAGGCAACTTTGGACAAGCAAGAACATCTTGTGAACAAGCCCTTTCGCTTTTTAGGTACATCCAATACCAACTTGGCGAAGCTCTTGCTACGAGAACTCTTGGTGATATTGAACAAAAAAGTAATCATAACTACGAATCGCAAAAAGCTTATGAACGATCCCTCGCAATTGCCCGCAAAATGGGAAACCGTCGTGAAGAATCCAGATCACTATTATCTCTGGGTGAAGTAGCCTACCATCTCGATGAATTCGATAAAGCCTTTGGATTATTTAGGCAAGCTCTAAAAATAAGTGAAAATCTTAAAGATAAAGGTGGTCAAGCCGCTGCTTATACAGAATTAGGGCGTTTAGAATGCCTTCTTAATAATTTCAGTGAAGCTGAATCAAACTACCAAAAATCCCTTAGCATTTTTCAAGAAATTACTGATCCACTCTCAAAAGTTAAGGTTATTCACTCTTTAGGAAATTTGCATCGCAAAATGGGAAATAACCATTTAGCTTTGCAATTCTATAACCAAGCCCTTGTTTTATCTGAAAAAATTGATTGTCAGTATGAAGTAGCCAAATTACGTCTTGAATTAGGAAAGCTTCACATAAAAACAAAAGATTACAAGAATGCATTGGTTTCTCTCAAAAAATCTTTGGAATTATTCAAGAATCAAGGTGATTCATTGGATCAAGGAATAGTGTGGATTAGGATTGGCGTTGTTGAAGGAAGTTTAGGTCATTATGATCAAGCCTCACAAGCGTATGAACAAGCGCTAAATCTATTGCGCTTTCGTGGAAATAAATTATATGAGGCCAGTGTTTTTCTGGAACGTGGGCGTTTAGAAAGTCATTTTGGTTATTATCAAAAAGCCAATACTTTCTTTAATCAAGCTATGGATATTTTTAAGGATAGTAACAATAAAAGAGGACTTGGTAAGCTAATGATTACATTAGGAGATCATGAATACCGGCAAGGGAAAGATGAAAAAGCCAAAGAGTCTTACAAAAAAGCACTGGCGCTTTTTGCAGAACTTAAAGACCTCAAAAAACAAGGATTAGTTTTTTTAAAGCTCTATGAACTTGAAAAAAATCATTCCAAAGAAACTTCAGAACAATATAGAAAAAAAGCTTTTGATATTTTTAAAACTATTAACATCAATATAATTCGAATTTAGAAACTTATCATCTATGTTACTGATAAAATTTGATTGAATAAGTCAATTGCACCCTTTAATATAGCGCTGAGTAATAAATGATTTTACCTTATTATAAGGAGAACCTTCCATGCTTATGCTTCGTGCCTTTATCATTATATCTTTAGCTTTTTCATTGGTGGAAGAATCCTCTGCCTCGAAAGGAGGAGCACTTGGTGTAGTAGAAAGTTGTTGGGACCAACTTTTCTCCGATTCTCTAACATTAGGCCAAAAACAAGATCTTGCGACAGTTGCCTTCACAACAATAGCTACAGGCACAGTACCGCTTTATGAAAAAAAAGACCCTGTCGTCTTGCCAAAAAGACTTGGTGGAAAGACTTTCGAAGTACAGACACCTGATGAAACTCTTTCTCAAGTTCGATTTGTAGGTCTTTCAAGAACTAAGGTTGCCAACAATGACCAGGTAACCCTTTACATGGAAATTACTGCAGCGGCAGCGACGCTGGGGGTTGACATTATCAGCATAGTTGAAAACGCACAGAGTTTGAGCAGAATAAGACCTTGGCAGAGACATCTCGACTTGCTTCATAATCTTTCTCAATTTGTTCAAGACACTTTGAGGAAAGATTCCAGTGAAACTCAATTAGATAAATTTTTTAGTGGTCTAACCTTTAATACTTCTTATACCGATAGACCAGAAGAAGATGAAGTCATGGATGCCCCTAACTTTTTAGGGTGTGTAATGGAAGAAGTTTTAAGAGCAGTTAATAAAAGGGTTCTCGCTGGCAAACCTTATCCTATTACCGACGATCCTCACAGAATATCAGGAATAGCGGCCGCCCTCACTCAAACAAATACTCAGCTAGAAATGGAGCAACCTACGAGAAATGGAGTATTACCAGCAGTCGCATGGCTTAGTGCAAGCACGCCAACTTTGGCGGCAGCGGAATGGAAGGATCTTGGAGGAGAACCACAAGCCTCTCGTGCAGCTTCCCAACCTATAATAACTGAAGGCAAAAGAGCACACAAAGAAGATGAAACTGATCGTTTGCTTGCTGCCCTTGGAGATGGGCCTGCAAGAACAGCAGCAGATATGATGTTAGATCATATTGTTGTAAGCCCTAAAGGCGATTTTAATGAGGTCGACACTTATGGCAGTCTTCTGATAAGGGTAGCAGGTATGGAGGAAGTACTAAGTGCAGCTCGTGCGAATGAAGGAAAACTTATAGCCATAGCCAGACAAGAACATCTCTATCGCCTTGCAGAAACAGCAACCCATGGAAAATTCCATGTATCTTCCCCATCAGAGACAGTGATTGATGACACCGGTGCCTCTGCAGCAGCTCCGGCTCCTGCACCACGAAAGTTCCGAACCTTCACGGCAACACGCAAAACAGATTCTAGTGCCGCGGAAAAGGGAGGTGGAGAGGCTGAAAAAAAGAAAGCAGCAGGTGATGATGTTGAGCTTCAACGTCAACAACTCGAGTTAGAGAAGCAAAGGCTTGCATTAGAAAAGGAAAAATTTGAATTTGAAAAGCAAAAAGCAGCTGCTGCCGCGTCCACTACAACACCTGCAGGGACAGAACCTGGTGTTCATCCTATAGCAGGAAAGACTGTGAAAAATTTGGCGGGAATTGGCCAATTGGTTGGGACCTCATCAGGCGGAGTATCCTTTAAGCTTAATAAAATTTTCAAACTTTAAACAAACTCTCCCCTCACTCTCCAGCTCGACTCGGGTCATGTTCTTTGGGACATGTCTCGGGTTGCTGCCCTTTCTTTTCATAAATGGCAACATCTTCCTTAATCACATCATCAAGACGTTCTTTTAAACGCTGAATAGTTTGGCAGGCACTACTAATAGCCACACCGATACCAGGCACAGCCATGGCAAGAAGGATTTTTGGATTGATACACTTAAAAGCAAATTCCTTGATCACTCCACGACAACGATTACCCTTTAAGGCTTCCAGCGTTTGCTGTTCATGAGGGTTGCGCGAGACTTTCTCTAGCAAATCAATAATGGGGCCCACGCATTCAAATGCTTCAGTCATTTCAACCATTGAGGAACCAATTTGCTGTAAGGCTTTGTCAGCAATATTCACAACTACCTTTTTAGGAAGATCCTTGGTTTTGGTCAGAGCTTCTTTTGTTTTTTGTGTTCCTGCAATAATTACTTCTTTGGTTTTTTGAACCCCCTCTCCTATGGCTTCTTTAGCTTTGCCAAGCGCCTCACCCGCAGCGGTGCTTACCGTCTCTTTATCTACTGGATGAGAATAAGCTTGAACCGAATAGATGACGGCATCATCATCAGCAAAAGTAGAGGCACAGAATAGGAATATAGACAACGAAAAATATATTATCATTATTACCTCCTTACCGGCATATTTAATATAAGCAGTGAGAGTAATATTTTTTATGTTTTATAATATTTTATATATAATTTATTTATATTGTAATTGTCAATGATTTTGAGGAAAAAGTAAATTGCTTTCGTCACCCCGGAAGTTAGAAAATAGCGATGAGCGATAGCAAATCGTCATTTTGTTAGTGTCCGGGGTCCAGGGGCGTGCGTTTGCCCTTGGATCCCGGATAGCAACGTTTTCTATGGCTCACAAGGTTCGCTAAGAAAATCTAGCTTCCGGGATGACAAAAGCTAGAGTGTCACGCCGCAGCGACATCACCATTTTGAGGGGTCCATTTGCCTTCCGCATCAATGCGTAAAAAGATATGCTGGCTAGCAACCATATCCTTGGGCTGTTGCAACAAAAAGCTTGCCAGCCCCGGCAAAAGCTCTTGGTTAATCCAATAATCAATCGCCCGCGCACCTTGGATAAAATCATTTTGGGCGCGTTCCACCAAAAATGCCACCGCATCTTCATTAAAAGAAAACTCCCGCCCATAGTGCGCGAAGATACGCTCACGAATAGCTTCTAGTTTCACACGGGCAATTTGCACGATTTCTTCCTTACGCAATGGCATATAGGGTACCACCGTCATTCGTGACAAGAGCGCAGACCGGAAATGGCGTGAAAGTTCCGGTAAAATCTTTTGCGCTAAGGCTAAGGATTGCGCTTCAGGTGAAGCTTTTGCATCCGTTAAGTCATGGTCATAAAGAACCTCAGCACCCAAATTGGCCGTCATGAGGATTAAGGTATTGGTAAAGTCAACCTCAACACCTTCTGCGTCCTCAAGCATTCCTTTATCGAAAACTTGATAGAAGAGATCCATCACTTCCCGGTGCGCTTTATCCACCTCATCCAACAAAATCACACTATAAGGATTTCGGCGTACGGCCTCTGTCAATGTTCCACCTTTGCCATGCCCTACATAACCCGGGGGAGATCCTTTAAGAGTCGCAACGCTATGAGCCTCTTGAAACTCGGTCATATTAAAGCGTAACAAGCTAGAGGCTTGCCCTGTAAGAAGTTCGGCTAAAACCTGAGCCGTTTCGGTTTTACCAACCCCACTGGGGCCGACCAAAAGAAAAACGCCCATGGGTTTACGGGGATCAATGAGCCCAGCACGATAATTGATGACTTGTTTGGCAATCGTTGCCAAGGCCTGAGACTGGCCAATGATCTTTTTCTGGAAAGCCTCCATAAGTGTTGTATAGGTATACTCACCCTGCTCCTTTAAAACGATCGAAAGAGGCACGCCTGTCCAATCAGCTACAACGTGAGCCACGCTCTTTTTATCAACGGCTGTAGGGATTTGCGAGGAGGATGGCAAAAGTTTTGTCAGGGACAAATATTGTTCCTTAATCTTTTCACGCTCAGATTCAGCTGCACCGAGCCATTTTTTTTGTGAATCGCAAATTTTTTGCATAACAGCTTGTTGCTCTTGCCACAACGCCCGTTGTTCACTAATAGTTTTTTGGGTTGCTTCTATCTCTTTGTTAATTTGCCTCAAACGCTCTTGCGATGGGGATTGCGCACCCTTGATCTCATTCTGCAAAAGAGTTTTTTCTAAATGGA
>Ga0206844_10151_pt1 | contig 22887 bp, 18 predicted proteins | sample Alteio_BWOrgCont_22_FD_152907 | JGI IMG/M metagenome (GOLD analysis project Ga0206844, IMG submission 152907) | Enriched cells from forest soil in Barre Woods Harvard Forest LTER site, Petersham, Massachusetts, United States -... | ecosystem: Environmental > Terrestrial > Soil > Temperate forest >...
TTCAGGCTCGTAGCCTTCTCTGCGGCTGCGTTGCCGGTAGTGACTACTTAGTTTTTTTGGGGAGGTGGTCAGCGCAAACATGAGAGGTGAACTCCTTGTCCCGCTGCATCTCGAAGCTGCGCAGCATTTCATCGAAAGAGTTGCCGGTAGGCGCTCCAGAAGGTCTGAACCGCCAGTCACATTCAGAGCAACCAAAGCCCCGAAAACGCTCTTTCTCAATCCATACCAGCCTGCGGCTCATATGTGCTTCTTTCGCCGCGTGCCGATGAGCACCCGCTTCCTTCTAAGAAACGAAAATTTCCGGTGCGCCATTTCGCCTCTCCTTTCGCAGTTGGCGTACGGCCTGATTGCAGAGAAAATCTTCGGCCAGCTCGCGCGCGGTCGAAGACGATAAGAAGAAGTTGATAAGAAAATGATAAAAGGATGGGCCAGTCTATCTGCGCCAATTTTGATTTGTCTGTCGGTCATCCTACATAGATAGAGTGTTCTTGTTTGTACGCGCTCCCGGCTCCGGGGCTCGTTGAAGTGTCGATTGCCAAGTTTTCTTTGCTGGCTTGGATGGGTCGAACGGCCTGCTCTGCCTGCCTGAGCGCGGTCGGTGCCACCGCTCTTTGCTGGAATGAGCCTTATTGCTCAGACTCAGGTTTGATTCCAAGATAACTTTGCTAAGTCGTGAAAAAGGAATTCGGTTATGGCCCACACTTTGGGAAATGAAGGCTGGCAATCCATTGCAGAACATGCCAGCAAAGAAATGGACTCGGCGAAGCTGATGATCCTGATTGAAAAGCTTTGCTACGCGCTGGATGGCGAGCGCAAACGGAAGTATCAGTTGGCAGCTACATCGAAGGGGAATGAGTCAAGATCTTTTCTCGGAGATTAGCACAACAGGCTATCAGGTAAAGGATGGTTTATGGAAGGTAAGGGTCTCCCACTCGTGCGATCTGGCGAGCGGACGAATACTGAAGGAAAACCAGTCAGCAGTCTGATACTCCTGTCGATCCCGGATAACGACTATCGCTCACTGCGTCCTCATCTCGAATACGTGAGCTTGCCCAACCATCTGGTTCTTCACGAGCCGGGTGGAAAAGTAAAATTCGCATATTTCCCGAATCGCGGTTTGATTTCTCTTGTAGTCGTAATGAAAGATGGAAGAACCGCCGAAGCCGGCATAGTTGGGAATGAGGGCTTTACGGGAACACTGGCAGCTGTTGGCCTGAGCAGGAGCCCGCTTCAAGCGATCGTGCAAATCACCGGGGACGGATTTCGGGTCGAGGTCGGAGCGCTGCAGAACACGTTGGAGTCCTCTCCGCACCTTCAATCCATGCTGAGCCGCTATGCAGTAGTCAGGAGTATGCAGATTGCGCAAACAGCAGCGTGTAATCGGCTGCACGATATCGGGCAGCGCCTTGCAAGGTGGCTGCTAATGACTCAGGACAGAGTAGATTCAGGGTCGCTGCCCATCACTCATGACTTTCTGGCAACTATGCTGGGTACGGATCGACCGACCGTAAGTGTCGCAGCTGGTGCTCTGCAGAAGAAAAAGCTTATCGAGTACGTCCGTGGCGCGGTGGAGATTGTAAACCGCAAGAAACTTGAAAACTCCGCCTGCGAATGCTACGGGGTTATCCGGCAGTATGACGGCGAACTTGGCTTGAAAATCGGGAAGTGAATCGGCGCCATCGCTCCCCGGAATGAGAAGGCGACATGACTGTGGAGTGACAACGGGATCAGAATTCGCTGCTTGACCCTCCGATCGAGAGAACGGATAATCACCCGGTTGAAGAGGTTCTATGAAAGACCGGGCCCGCGGGACAGTTGACCTTTCCGATGCAGTTCACCGACAAGTCAATGGGTGCGCGCTGGCGGCGATCCCAGACAAATCTATTATTGCGGGTCAAACGTGCCGGCGCTAGGATTTGCCGAGGAGTTCCTGACGCCGAAGAACTCCGCAGCCTATCGCGAGAGTATTGCGAAAGCGGTGGAAGCTCTGCTGGATGCTTTTCCAACTCAACCGTATAGTGGAAAGAGCCCGGCGGAACTGGCCGCGCTCCTCGAGTGGGACGTTCTACCGCGACGTGGAACGCCGGTTGATGAGGTTCTCAAAAGAGTTCGAACGATCATTGCGCATTCGGTCGCTGTTACGCATCCCAATACCATCGCCCATCTACTCTGCCCGCCTCTAATTCCTTCGTTAGCGGCTGAGGTTGTCATTTCCGCATTGAACCAGTCGATGGATTCCTTTGATCAGGCTCCGGCGGCCACGGTGCTGGAACTGGCGGTCACCCGTTGGTTGACTGAGGAAGCGGGGTTGCCATCCGGATCGGATGGGATCTTCACCGCGGGCGGCACACAGTCAAACTTCATGGCACTGCTGCTGGCGCGTGATGCGTGCATCCATTCGCATTGGAATTGGCAGGTGCAGCGAGACGGCCTGCCTGCGGATGCATCCCGGCTTCGCTTTCTTTGTTCGGAAGTTGCGCATTTTACCGTCGAGAAATCGGCATACCAACTCGGCTTGGGCACGGGTGCGGTTATCCGCGTGCCAGTTGACCGATCTTTTCGCATGCTCCCAAAGGCTCTGAGTGAATCTCTAGCGGAGCTGCGGGAAAAAGGATTGATTCCGGCAGCCGTGGTGGCAACCGCAGGTACAACGGATTTCGGTTCGATCGATCCGTTGCCAGAGATTTCCTCTCTGGCGCAACAAGCGGGAGCCTGGCTGCACGTGGATGCCGCTTATGGGTCGGCTCTGCTGCTTTCTGATCGGTATCGCGAGAAACTGCGCGGACTGGAAAGCGCGGACTCGATCAGCATGGATTTTCACAAGGAGTTTTGGCAGTGCATCAGTTGTGCTGCGCTCCTGGTCCGCGATGCCGGCCAGTTGCGGCATCTCAGAATTCACGCTGACTATCTAAATCCGGAGTCTGATGAAGAAGCAGGCGTTCCAAATCTGGTGGGAAAATCGCTTTCGACGACACGGCGGTTCGATGCGTTGAAGCTTTGGTTTTCCTTTCAGGTTTTGGGGCGGGAAAAGTTCGGGAAGATGGTGGACCGGACGATTGAGCTTGCAGCGCATGCTGCCAGGTTTATCCGCTCCAACCCGCCGCTGGAGTTGCTAAACGAGCCGGAGTACGGGTGTGTGGTCTTTCGCTATCGCCCCTCCGGCCCGCAGATCGATGGAGACCGCTTGAATAGCGTTTTGCGACAACGTCTGCTGGAACGCGGACTCGCTGTTATCGGGCACACGCGGGTGGACGGGCGGCAATACCTCAAGCTGACGTGCATGAATCCTGCCACTTCTGTGCAAGAAATAGAGGCTCTGCTGCTGTCGATTGCTGAGGAAGGGAAGCGGCTGGACGCTGCGTAGTCTGTCCATCGGTTGGGGTTCTGGCTTAGAATGTTCGCGTCTACCTGCTAACCAATGCCGTTTGGCACGCGTCTCAGATGTGATAGATCTTTGCGCCCCCCAAGTTAGGCTCGGGTGCTAATTAGTTGACGCTTAGCTAACTGACGAAATATAGTGGATACGCTTCTTGCAGCCTGAGAATGGAGGCCATGCTCGAGTCAGGAAGACGGCTATCTTGCTATACGCGCCAAATTGCCAGGAATGAGGACAAAATGAAGACAACTCTTGTGATCGCTGCATCGCTTTTACTCGCCGCATCGGCGGCTGCACAAACAGCCTCCGCACCGACGAAGAATCCCGTCAGCACCGCCCTGAGAGACGTTTTGCCGGGGCGGCAGAAAAATACCATAGCCGCCCTCGAAGCCATGCCCGCCGACAAATTCAACTACAAACCCACCGCCGACCAGATGACGTTCGGCCACCTCGCCGCCCACGTGGCCGAAGCGAATTACCTGCTCTGCGGCAAGACCACCGGGGTCGCGCCTCCCAAGGTCGATGAGGCCAAAGAGACGGACTCGAAAGACAAGCTCGTGGCCGCGGCCAAGGCCTCCTTCGATTTTTGTTCCGACGCGCTAGCGAAAATGGACGATTCGAAACTGGGGGAGAGCACGGAAGGATTCGGTGGAAAACAAGCTACGCGCGCCTGGTTCAGCCTGATCCTGTGCGGCGCCTGGGCCGACCACTACGCCGCAGCCGCAATGTATTTGCGTCTGAATGGTGTGTTGCCGCCGACTGCAAAGAAGTAAGAATGGCAGATGCGTTGGACGGGCGTCTTCGCCCGTCCACGTTATAATAATTAGGGAGTTTCCTAATCGTATAATGATATCGACCATCGCAATCCGCGCCCTCGCGAACGAGCGCAGACTACAGATTCTCGAATGGCTTAAGAACCCGACGAAACATTTCCCTCCGCAAGTCGACGGCGATCTGGTGAAGGATGGCGTTTGCGGCTGCCTGATCGCGCGCAAGCTTCGCGTAAGTCAACCGACGACGAGCGAACACATGAAGATTCTGTGCCAGGCCGGGCTGACCCGCTCCAAGCGAATCAAGAAGTGGACCTTCTACAAGCGAGATGAGGCCAAAATTAAACAAATCAAGAAGGTTATTCTAGCGAAAGTGTAGGAAGTCGCCAGCTGTTGTGAACCTGTGCGACAGCCCGGTGGTTGCGGACATCAGAAGGACTGGGCTGTTGCTGAACAAGCGTTCAGTCCTCTCCGCGGTTTGACAGGGCGCGAGCAGAAGCCTAGCATCGAAACTGAGGCAAGTACTCTTGGTCTTTCAGGTTCTCTGAACTAAGTCAGCCCATCCTGAAGTTTGTTCTCTCATCGCATTTCATTTGTTTGCCACCCCAGAGAATGGAGATTCATGAAAACCATCAAATTTGTTGTCAAAGTAAACCGTGGTGGTACGCGCGTCCCCGAATACGTTCAGCGAACGGATCGGGCCCCCATTCAGACGACAACCCAGCGTAAACTGGCGCTGATTATGGGAAGATTCACCGCCGAAGACGCTGTCAAATCCATCCAAAATTCGCGGTGCAATCCCGAATTAGTGCCCGTGCAGGTGACTGCTTAGTGTTTCGTTGCTGAGAACCGCTATCCTTAGCCATCGGCTGACGACTTCGCAAACGCTAGATCGCACCCGATGCTGACTGGTGAGAGTCCAGCAGCACTTTCGCAAACACGGCGCGATCGACATTGCCGCCGCTGGCGACCAGCCCGACACGTTTGCCGCGCAACGATTGTTTCTCCTTTAATGCTGCCGCGAGTCCAGCTGCCCCGGCGCCTTCGACGACGTTGTGCGTATCCGTGAAATAGATCATCATCGCGTGGCCTATTTCCCGCTCGCCGACGCGCACCACGTGATCGACATTCTTCAGAACGACTTCCAAGGAAGCTTCGTCAGGCACGCGGCAAGCCATTCCGTCGCCCAACATTGTGGTTACGGGCGCTGAAATATTTCGTCCCGCTTCAAACGACAGTGCGTAGGCCGGGGCTCCGTCCGGAACCACCCCGATAATCTTCGTCCTCAAATTAAGTCCGTTGCGAACAGCGCAGCAAGACGAGATTCCCGAACCCTGCCCAATCGGCACGTAGACCACGTCGAGATCCGGCACGGCCGAGAAAAACTCCAGCCAATAGGTCGCAACTCCCTTCACGATGTTGCGATGATACGGAGGCACGAAGTGCCAGCCATGCTCGCCCGCGAGCTTTTGCGCGTGTTCCTTGGACTCCTGAAAATCGTTGCCGAATTCGATGAGGTTCGCTCCCTGGGCCCGCATCGCCGCATTCTTCTCGGGGCTATTTCCGTGGGGCACAACGATGTGCGCGGGCACTCCGAAACGGCGTGCGGCCAGCGCGACCGATTGGCCGTGATTGCCACGAGTCGCGGTGACCAGACCCGTGACGCCTTTCGATTCTCGAAACAGTTCCTCAGCATAAACCACAGCGGTCCGCGCTTTGAAGGCGCCGATCGGAGTGTGGTTCTCATGCTTCACCCAGGCTTCAGTTCCCAGCCGCTCGCACAATAGAGGCCACACAATTTGCGGCGTCGGAAGCATTACCGAATAGACAAACTGCTGAGCCTGGCGGATTTCCTCAATCGTTGGCAACGATACAGACATGGTCATGAGCGCTTCTTCAAACATAGGATGTGGTTCCTCCGCGTGAACTGGTAACGGTTTTTGATCCTAACCGGTTCACGATAGATTCAACAAAAGTGAGAGGAGGCGACGGAGTGTCGCACAGGGATTCTCTATCTAGCGATGGCCGCAGAAACGCCGGAGGCAGCGTTCAATAGCCACGGATGGCGCGCGCCGGTTTCACTGCAGTTGTGCGCTGGACCTGTGCGGACGTTCTTTCAGGCGAAAGACGAAGCTCAGGGTCAACCGTAAATTGTTCTGTGGCTGCACTGCACCGGCAGCATCGTAAAACGATGTGCGCAGGTAGTCTCCGTTGATGCGAACAGCCAATTGTCCTGAAACGAACTGCTCGACTCCTCCTCCAACCGCGTAAGAGGGTCGTACCAACCAGCCGTGAAAGTCCTGGGATTCGGTGATCGGGACTGCGCCGTCGATTAGACCCATGCCAGCCAGCGCGCGAACGAACACGCGGGTGTTTCTGTGTTCAATCGGATAGAACACTGGGCCAGTATAAAGGCCCAAGACATAGCCTTGGTGGCGAGTATCGAGGATGGCGGGGGTATAAAGGTAATTCGAGTCTAGGGTTGCTCCCCAACGCGGGCTTAGATCGATGCTTCCAGCAAAATCCAAACCATTGAAATTCGCATGTCCAGCGGAGGGGATTGGCATCGAGAGCCGGGTATAGCCGACGCTCACATCGAAAGCTGGCCCAGAGACTGCAGGTGACGGCGCGTTTACCATCTGATTTTGCGCCAGTGCGGGCGCTACCATCACGAACCCGAAAAAACAGAGCTTCCCAATGGTCCTCATCGTGTTTCTCATTACGTCCTTTCCGATCAGCGGTACGAGTTAGGGAGAGGATTTAATTCTGACGGTCGACGCGCAGCCAAAGTCGGCCGACAACTGGTTTACGGACGTACTGAACCCTGGGCCACAACTTTTCTGTCAGCCTGGCTATAGCTCAGAGAGGGGAAAAACGGAGTGACCTCAAATGGCATCTTTTCCCGCGGGGACAAGAGCGCAACTGGATTCGCATTCATCATAGTCAGTTGGTTGCTCCACGGATCCAGCTTGACCCGGCTACCGATAGGAAGCGCGGCAATCTGATCAAGGCGCTGCTTCTCCAAAGCCGGCGCGGAGTTGAAAAGTGCGGCCATGCGGGTGGCGTTTCCACTTGTCATCCTGCTGCCCAGCCGTGGGCTGATCAAGTTGGGCAGTGCCGGTGATCGATCCCGTAATGCTTTGAGGAACAGTCCTGCATTCCCTAGTTTGTCCTTGTACGGGGAGTTCGCGAGCAACTCTATAGCTTTGCTGTCGGCAGCCGTTTCGTCGGCAGCATCCCGCTCAAAATGCAAACGCTGAAATGCATCGGCATCGGCGAAGAAGAAGCGGTCATCGAAGGCTAGCTTGGTATCGACATGATGACCCAATACGATGTGACCGAGTTCGTGAGCCAGAATCGTCGCCAAAGATGCTTCATCCGGCAGCACATCCAGGAGACCGCGACTCACTACGATGGTGTGGCCGATCGTGAAAGACTCCAGGGGCAGCGTCAGCAGTACACGGCAGCGTACATCGGGCTCGATTTGAAGCTTGTTGGTGATGATGAGATTGTCGACCACGGTCTGCAGGATCTTATCCACATCGCCCGAAGGCGCGAGCAGGCCGATCTTCTGCAAATGGTCCACGGCATTGTCCTCGGCCATCCTCTCCCACATACGCTGGGCCTCGACGGGGCCATTGTCTTTGGCAACGGGACGATCATCCACCGAGTTGTCAACTTTGATTTGGGTAAACTCTTCGTTGTGATTCAGCTGTTCTGGATCGTAGCCCCACAGACGCGTCTGCGCCTTGAGATACAAATCGTGGAACAGTGGGCTATTGCGTTTTGTGCCGGACTCCTCAACGTAGATATAGGAAGGCAGCCACATATCGCCTTGCAGATTAAAACGCCAACTGTCAAAGTGCAGGTAATGGGTGAAGTTTGAATGACCGACATAGGTGCCGTTGAAGCGGACAATATTGAAGTCGCGATCTTCGACCCAGATTCTTCCGGTAAACGATCCTTCTCGCGCTTTTTTCCCAGGCTGCACATCTATTACAATGCAGCGCGCTTCGCCTAAGAACTCGCGTCGCACAAAAGTGAAATGGTAATTAGTCTTCTGGAAGTCTGGATCGAGCACCACCATTTGCGCGAATCCCTGCGGTAAGAACTTGTAGGCTAGAGCAGAAGAGATGGGATTCGAAACGTGATGCAGAAATCCTTCGTGCTGCCTTTGGAACATTGAATCGCGGACTCCGCGATTCAGGTCAATCCGCCCCAGGAAATACTGATCGCTGACCGGTTCGGCATTGTGATCGTTGTCTTCGTGAAGATTCTGGATATAAGTTTCGGCCAATGGGTGCATGCGCTTCATGGTCACGACAAACCCGCGCTCGCGTTCCACCACTCGGTCGACTGTTTGGTCGAAGGAGAGTGCCGGCGACACCGTCGGGTTTTCAGCCACAACCCCTGCCGTCGAAGATAAAAGCAGCAAGAAAACGATAGTTCTGAAACAGCGCATAGCACTCCTCACGAAATAAGTTCGAAAATGATGTGGACCTGAGCCCTCGAATCAATCGGCTGGCCTTCACGCAAAGCTGGCTTGAACTTGATTTGCTCAGCAGCTTTTACGGCCTGTTCGTCCAGTCCGTATCCCAACCCTTGCACTACGCGGATCACGTGTATTTGCCCGTCGGAGGCGAATAACACCTCCAGGCTCACTTCTCCGTTGATCTTCTGCTTTCGTCCCTCCTCCGTGTAATTGGGCTTGGGCTTGAAGGTGATCTGGACGGGAGCGTTGGCTCCGCTATTCGGCTGCGACGCTGTTTTCGGATGGCTGCCAACGCTGTTGAAAGCGCCAATCGCCCCGTTGCCAAATCCTGAGCTTGCAACGACGCTCGAATTTGCGCCTCCAATCCCGTTGCCTCGACCCGGCCCACGGGCTAAGTCGAAGGATCCGGTTTCGCGGATGTTCGCGGTCCCGCGATGCTCTGATGCAGGGGCACCGTTCGGGTCGCCGAAGCCGCCGGTCTGCACTGCTGGTGCAGGTTTACTGGCCGTCGCAGTAAGCGGACTGTTGGCGGAAAACGTACCGACCGCGAGGATCTTCGACGTTGGTGCAGCGGGAATCACGGGCATCTTACTTTCGAGTTTGAGTTCTGGTGCAGGGCGATCAACCTCCTGCAGCCTCTGTTCTGGCGTTGCGCGTCTCTGCGGCGTTACTACAAGCGTTGCGACTTCGGGCTTGCTTTCAAGTAACGGTTTGGCTTCGGGCGCTGGCCTCGACCGCGGCAACACGCTTGGGAGAACCGGCTGCTGCTCGTGGAGCACCAGCGGTTCGTAGGCGACGAGATTGTTTACCCGATAATCTGTAAGTGGGATCAGGTTTTGGTGGAATCGGGCGCTCACAACGACAAGACCTGCGAGCGAGAGAACTTGCAGGCTCCAGCCAGTCACAAGTGATTTCCAGCGCGACTGCGGCGATGGTAATAAAGTAAACAGTAGCCCCTCCACTAAGGTTGCTCCACTCGGGCAAGGTATGGGCAATCGCCATGCCACTACCGATCAGGGGGTGTGTCAGCAATGAGGATTCTGTTCGTTTCATCCCTGGAAGGTCAGAATTAGCGCCAGCGAAAGCATTTAGGCCGCGTGCGAGCTGTCGAAGGGGCGGGTTTTAAGAAGTTTCTCTGGCACGATAGTAACCACTGTCGAAGGTTACGAGTTGCTTATGGGTAATCGCAAAATGGGAGCGCCACGGAAAGAGTATTCACAGGGGAAAAGATTTTCCCATCGGATTGTCGCCGGTTAGAGCCCTACGCTACCGATCAAGGTGGGAACTTCACGCCGCTTGCGGCGAGTAGGTCGTCCACTGCAACGTGAAAGAAACGCCTGTGGTTTTCGAATCAGAACTCGAACCGCAGTCCGAACTGGAAATATCGGGGTAAATACCCTGCTGCATCGGAGGTGATCGTTCCGAAACCGGTCCCTTCGAAGGCTGTGTTCGGCGCTGCGAAGCGCGGGTGGTTCAAGAAGTTGAAGATCTCAGCTCGCACTTCCAGCTTCATGCCTTCTTTGGGAACAAACGACTTGTAGATATTGGTATCGAAATTGTGGATGCCGTTGACCCGCAAACCGGAAAAGTAGCGAGGAGCGTTGCCCGGGTTCTGGTCGCCGGGATCCGCAAAGCAGTTGCTATTGAAGAATGAGAGCGGCGTCGCGCTTTCCCAGCTCAAAGCAACTTCCTTCATACTCAGACCACTCTTTAGCTGAGGGCAGACGACATTCGGACGTTGGCTGCCATTCGCCAGCCGCGCAAAGGCATCAGAGATCGCCATAGGCTGGCCCGACTGCTGCGTCATCAAAGTGGAAATCGACCAGCCTCCAATGACGGCGTCCAGCGCCCGGTTCATATTGCCGCCAATCCATTCGTTGCGGCCGACGGGCAGGTCCACGACGACGGCGGCTGTTAGCCGTTGCGGCGTGTCGTTGGCGCTGATGCTGTGCTCCAGATTCAAGCGGTCCAGTTGCTGCGGCAGTCCGGCGCCAAGCGAGCCGACCCAGTTGTTCCTGCCTGCCGAGGAATCGTCGGTCGACTTCGAAACCGTATAGTTTCCTTCGAAGCTGATGTGGTGCGTGGTGCGCTTCTGGAAGCGAATTTGCATTGCGTTGTACCAGGATTCTGCTTCCTCCAGCATCAGTGCTTCGAAGTCTCCAGTGAATTGCGGATAGGGGTTCAGAAGATACCCCAATGGGATCTGCGGAGCGGTGTAGAGCGAATCGGGCTGGTTGAAACATGGAGTGGACGGTGTGGGAGTGCAGGGCGTATTGAACATGGAGTAGAACGGATTATTCACCAGCGTCTGCAGGAAGTTGCTCACGCAACTATCTGCCGAGCAAGTTGGATCGGTCGGGGTCACGGCGGCGGAAATCTTCGCCAACAAAGATGACGGAATGAAATCCCGATTGTTTGTCCCGGACCAGGGCAGATGGGTGGCGCGGTTGGCAACGTAGTCTACACCTATAACGATCTGGCTGGGCAACTCGCGCTGGATTCCCAGATTCCACTGGTAAATGTCAGCGTCGCGCGCCGCAGTCGTGCCCAGGTCGTTATTGTTGGAGTACCCCCATTCAGCCAGTGCTCCATATTTCGTGCCCTGCGGACCGGTAAAGCCGGTGGGAAACGGATTTTCCAGGGTCGCGTATTGGCTGGCAAAATTATTTTGAGTAAAGAACATCGTGGCAGTTTCGCTGAACGCAGTTCCCGGATACTGGAAATTTGTGGCCGGACTCATCCCAAAATAAATTCCCGCCCCGCCGCGCACCACCGTTTTCAAATTGAGCGCGTAGGCAAAGCCCAGCCTCGGCCCAATATCGTTGCGATAGGTTGGAACGGTCCTCATGCTGGAGGTGGGGAACTGCGTTGTGCCATACAACGCTTCCGAGGACGGCAAGTTCAACCCGATCCCCTGCATCGCCGCCTGCGCGCTGCTCGCGCCCCCACTGGCCAGGTTTATGCTGACTCCGGTAGGCTCGGTGAAATTGCTGAATTGGATCCGGTTGTAGCGCTCGGTGTAGGGCGTACTCCACTCGTAGCGCAGGCCGAGGTTCACAGTGAGCTTCGAGGTCACTTTCCAGTCATCCTGAACGTAAAACCCAGTCTCTTTCGATTTGTTGGCCACCGCGGGATAGACGTTGAGCGCGGTCGGCTCTGAAGGATAGGGATTGATGTTATCGGCATAACCGAAAAGAAGGCTGGCGAATGGGTTGCCTGTGAGATTGCCGTTAGCATCGGTCTCACTGTTCGGAGTCGGCGATGTCGTGTAATCAGTAAAGTTGAAGGAGCCAGTGGGATCTGGCGGCTGGAAGAAGTTGTTGTAGAACAGTCTTTGCTCGCCGCCGAACTTGATCAGGTGTGAGCCTTTGGAAACCACCAACTGGGACGAATAACTATAAAGAGTGTGCGCGAAGGTAGTGTTCAGACAGCACTGATCGAACAGATCCGCCGTAGTCGATGCATTCGATGCGAGGGCAGCACCTGACATATAGAACGCCGGCATTCGGTCTGACCCGTTGGCCTGCTGCAACACTGCCGGCAACCCTGGCAGTCCGTTTGCTGCCTGCGTAGCATTGAAGCTGGAAATCGTGGGAATGTTTGGCGTCTCCACTTCGTGTACCCGGTCCACTGCGAAACGGTTGGTCCAGACAATACGCGGATTCAGCGTCCATGCGTATTCGAGCGAGCCGTTTTGCGCCGTGGTTGGAGTGCCTCCGATTCCGTCTCCGCTCCCGTTATTATCAAAGCCGTCTCCCAGAAAATACGGAGTGGAATAATTGGATGCTTCCCGGCTGTAGCGGCCGCTGATGCGCTGCTTCTCGTTGATCTGATGATCCAACTTGATGTCGAATTGATAATCGGGTGCCGTCGAGACGCCACTAAACAGGTAGTTATTAAATTCGCCAGCCAGATTGGGCTTGGGATAAAGATTGATGATGCCTTTTCCGATAGGGCTTATTTCGCTCGGTGGAATCACGTTCGCCTGCCCGTTGTACTGAACGGCCGGCCTCGGAAACGTACAGGGATTTCCGCAAGCTTGCGGGGTCGGGTCGTAAATGGTAGTTGCGGTCGCCGAGAAATCGCCGGTTCGCTCAGCCATGGTTGGCACTGTCGCGATACCGTTGAAGCCATTGTCGAAGCGAACTTTTTCAAAATCGACGAAGAAGAATGTGCGGTTCTTCTGGATCGGACCACCGAGTGAAAAGCCTCCCTGGTCGCGTTTGCCATCTGGTTTGGGGTTGGGCGCAGGGTTAAAGAAATCGCGAGCGTTTATCTGCGAGCGCTGCAGGAAATACCATGCGGTGCCGTGAAACGCATTAGTCCCACTCTTCAGAACCATGTTTACGACCGTACCGCCGTTGTTGCCGAACTCCGCCGAGAAGCTGTTGTTCTCAACCTTGAACTCCTGGACACTCTCGATCAACGGCTCGTAGTAGACATTTGAGTTCCCGCCCTCGCCTTGTTCTGGAGCGCTGATTAGTGCGCCATCGATACGCACCTCAGCGGTCGCGTTGCGTTGTCCGTTGGAAACGAAGTTTGTCCCAGAGGGGTAGTTATCTTGCGTGCCCGAACCCGCTACCTCGGTCACACCTCCGGCTAGGAATGTCAGACCAAAGAAATCGCGGTTGATCAACGGGATTTGCTTCACATATTCGCTGGTGATGTCTGTGCCTAGCGTCGCATTCTGTGTGTCCAGCAGCGGCGCGGTCGTCGTGACCTCGACTTTTTCGCTCACACTAGCCGGGCTCAGAGTGAAATTGAGTGTAGCTTCCTGGTCTACCGCAAGCACTACTCCGGTCCGCTCTTCCGCACGAAAGCCCGGAATCTGAACCTTGACCATATAGGTCGACGGCCGCAAACCGGTGAAGTAGTATTCGCCCTTTTCGTCGGTGTGTGCCGCTCTTGAGATATTCGTGCCGGCATCCGTGATGGTTACGTTCGCATTGTTAATGACCGCTCCCGTGGCATCGGAGACAACGCCTCGTAGTTGGGCGCGGTAGCTGCCCTGTGCGGCTGCTGAAGTCGCAAAGCTTCCACAGAAGCACGCCACCAAAATGTAAGACAGAAGTCGTCCAGTCGGTGTCATAAAACTCCTCCGTTTGCCTTGGGAACTTACGGCTCGTACCAGAACACCGCGCCCTTCTCAATCGCGGGCAGCTTGTAAACGATGCCGCCGTCTCCCGCAGTTCCAGTCAGCGTCTGCACGTCTCCCATGAACGGGAGAAAGAATCCGTGGCCCTTCTGCGCTCCAGACACCGTAATCTGAATCCCAGTCTGCGGCGTCTGAATCGGATTCACTCCGCCTTTCAACCCTGCGAAGTTTGCAAAAAATACGTGCGTCTTTCCATTCACCTGTGCGATTGAGGTCGCAATCATAGGCGACGCCACCACATGAAGCGGCGTGTCCACCTTCAGACTCTGCAGAAATTCATGTTCTTGATCGGGAGTCGACCCGGCCACGCTCTTTTGCAATTCCGCGTAATAGTCTTTTCCTGGGCACTTGCTGAACCGCACCACGCCTGCCGTGGCGCCCAACTGGGTAGCATCTTCTCCCGTGATCGCCAACATGTTGCCACCATCTACATATTTCCGTAGCCAGGCTTTTTCATTGTCGTTCAGCACACGCACGTCAGGGAGAATCAAAGTGTGCCCGCGGAAATCCGCCAGCGTCCGCGGAGTGACCACCTGAAATTCCAGATGTTGTTGCATGAGAAGAATGAGGATTCCGCGGTAGGAGGAAATGAATTCGTCTGCGTAATAGTTCCGTGTGTCGGGAGAAAAATAAACACCGATCGGGGCGATCTCCTTTCGCGGCAAGTAAAAAGTATCTTCATGCGCCTTGATCCAGGAGAAAATTCGTTTCCTGGTCGCAGGATCATTCGATCCCGCCATGGAATGTCCAGGGGCATCCCAAAAATTCGATCCTGTCATGATTTCTGAGGCTGCCAGATTCATCATGGCCTCGCGCTTATCGACTTTTTTGTCGCCATCCCACGAGTAATTCAGTATCCATGTCGCCTTACCCTGCGCGAAGGCCCGAAACGAGTACATTCCCACCTGATAGTTAAACCAATCCAGCGGCGTTCTCGAAGACGCCATGTGGTCGCCTTCGCCGAATTCGTACTCGTGGGCGATGGCGTCTACGACTCCGTACAAGCTGTAAACATCGGCTCCAACCCGAACTGACTCTTTTTCAATCCCCGGGTAAATCTCCGGAATCGCCTTGATCTCCGGATTCACGCTCTTTGCGTTGCGGTCAATGTCCTGCATGAAGTCGGTGAAGGTTTGAATTCTGAAGTCAACCCACTTTCTAAAATTGCCGTCCGAAAAGTCTCCCAGCCTCAGGTCTTTCTTGGCATCCAGACCTGTCTCTTTTTTAAAAGCTGCCACGGTATAGTCGTCGAAGCTCGCCCAAGTGTCTTCCCAGCCATCGAAATGCGTCATCCAATAAGGGATGTCGACGTAAATTCCATCAATCCCCGTCCCCGCAATTTGGCGCACCCGCTCCATGTAGATCTTCCGCCAATCCTGCGCGTAGGGGCTGACCCACACATCCTCATCGCCTTTTGCAATCCAGAAGGCGGAACCGCCTCCAAAGATCGCAGGCTCTCCTGTGATCTTGCGCTGCAGCCAATCTGGATGTTCCTTGAACAGAGTGTGCGGAGTGTGAGCCGCGTTAGCCGTAATGCACTCGGTTCCAGCGATGTACACAAAAGCCCGGTTGCCCGCCGCATGTGCCTTCTCGGCCACGTCGCGGATGGCCTTTAGCTTTTCCTCAGGATTGACAAAGCTCTCATACCGTCCCTCAATGTCGTTGTCGACCTCGATGCCGAATACGCTGTCTTCCTGTGCACTCCGCACGATGCGCTCGGCATTGTCGCTGCGCAGCCCATAAGCTCCGATGCGCACCGTGTTCGTCCAATTCTGTTCTGCGGCATCGGGAGTAGCCTGCAGCGAGGCCTCGAGCAACAAAAGGATAATGACGGCCGACCGCGTCACGGTCCGGAAAACGCCCGGAGTAGCTGCAAGTTGGGGATGGTTACGTATCATTTCGTTCGATAACTTTTACTTTCGTTTGTGTCTAGCTGTCAAGTGCAAAAACACGGCTTCTGCCGCTTTTGGAAAAACACACAAATGCCTGTAATACCAGCGATCGGCCATATGCTCTGTTGTCGAAGTAGTAATTTCACAAATCGGCAACCGTTCGGATCGGCGCAAGAGAAATTAAACGCGCTGCTTTGGTGAGGTGTTGCTGGCGATTACCAACCCATTTGGCGCATCCGCTCCAGGATGAGCGAGCTGTAGTTATTCATTCGCTCGGGCCGTCGTTTCAGGGGAGCAGGCAGAATCGCGGCGAGCCGCGCCGCCTGTTCCCGGCCGACATTCCGGGCCTCGGTTCCGTCGTAGTAACGACACGCCGACTCTGCACCATAAATACCGGGACCCCATTCGACCACGTTGAGGTAGATCTCCAGAATGCGCCGCTTGCCGAGGACGAATTCGGCCACCGGCACCAGTGTGAACTCTGCGCCCTTGCGGAGAAATGAGCGGCTCGTTCCGAAGAATAGGTTCGTTACAAGTTGCTGCGTAATGGTGGAAGCTCCGCGAGTGCGACCGCCTTCCAAATCGCCTTCGGCAGCGATTTGGATCTGGTGCCAATCGAACCCGTGGTGCTGGTAGAAGCGCGCGTCCTCCGCGGCGATTACAGCGTGCTGGAGATCGGGTGAGATTTGGTTCAGCGGAATGAATTTGTAGCGTTCGTGATATGGAGTGTGGTGAATCCAGGCTTGCAAGTGGCGCTGCATGTGCACCACCGTCGTCGGTGGGTCGATCCACCGGGCGGCCAGAAGGACCAGCGCCGCAAGCGACCAAACAAGCACCACGCCGATGGCAAGCCATCGAACAAAGAATCGGAAAGAGCCTTTGCGAAGCGGAGTCTTGGGGCGTGTGTTTAGCTTTGCACTCACGTTTCAGAATAATAGACTGGGCTGCGCGTTTCTCGGTACCATGCGCTCTTCCAGCGGCAAGCTTCCCGTTTCGTGCGATTCGGGTGCAACCATTGAGAGGTACTACAATCGGTCAGAAAACGCGGCACTGCTAATTTCGATAGGCAGCAGGAGGTAATTTCGGATGCAGCGTAGAGATTTTCTAAAAAGTACGGTTGCTGTCGCCGTAGCTGCAGAACTCGGAATGGGTAAAGCGAAGGCGAAGGTCCCCGCCCACAACTGGGGAAACTACGACTTCGGCCCCGGTCCCCGGGTGGCCGATCGCCTCAATCAGGGTCCGTTCCCTCAATACCCGCCCGATGCTGTGATCCCGACCGATGACGTCGTAATGACCACCACGTCTTCGGAAGAAGTCGTGCCAAACTACGGCAAGGGACTGGTCACCTACATTACGGCCGACAGTGGCACGGAGGAAATCAAGTCAGACAATATTCCTCAGGCGATCGAAGACCTGGTTCGATTTCCCCTGGGCCAGCAGCTTTATATCCGTCCGACCTGGAGGGAAGTGCAACCGCGCTCTGGCCGCCTGGACATGCCCGATTACTTGAAGCTGGTTTTTGAATTGGCGAAGAAGAACAACAAGCGGGTCGGATTGCGCGTTCAGATGTGCGCTCCAGACTATACACGCGAAGCGGCTCTGCCAGACTTTGTCCTCGACAAAGTGCCGAAAGTTGATCTGGTCGTGAGCGATCAGGAAAGCAGTACTGACGCGCAAAGATTCTTGCGGAACCCGCATTCGCGTTATCAGCCCCGCTATGACCATCCTTTTTTTCAGCAGGCATTCAAAGAACTGGTGGGCCTGCTGGCAGCGGAGTTTGATGGCAATCCGCTTATCGAGTATATCGATACCTTCATGTATGGCTTTTGGGGGGAAGGGCACACTTGGCCGTTTAGCAACAATCCTTTTCCTGATTACAAGACGGCAGAGCGCACCTGGACCAACATGCTCGAAGTCCAGCTCGAGCACTTTTCGAAAACTCCTCTACTGACCAACACTCAACCGGACTATAGCCGGGTTGGCAATTCAGAGCTGCTAGACCGCACAGTGCGCAGCAACAATTGGATTCGGAGCGACACCATCTTTATTGAGAACGAGCAGATTGAAGCGCTGAGCAATCGGCCACCATGGACTGCGGCATTGCTCGAGCAGGGGCTTGCGGGTACACCTCCCGATGCAAGCGTCTCATATGAAGGAATATCCCCCGCAGAGAACATGATTGCGCATGTGATTGATGTCGGGGCGAATTACTGGTCGCTGTGGAACTTTCACCAGATCAGCCCAAAGAATCTGATGAACTACTACCAGGCTTATCCGGCAGCGTTCGACCACATCAACCGCCGAATTGGCTACCGGGTGAGGCCGTCATTCATCTGGAGTTATAAGGATAGTGGTTACGTGGGGCTGATTATCGGCTTTGCAAATGATGGCATCGCCGGAGTGCCGGGCGTTTTGCGGGTGACGGTCGAGAGCCAGGACGAAAAGGTGCTCAAGAGCGGTTGTCTGGACGCGGGTTATCCATTACCGGGAAAGATTCGGCAGGCGGAGTTCGTGCTTCCAAACGTCGCCGATTGGAAAGGATTGAAACTTAGAGCTGAGATTGAGGTAAAGGGAATGCGCTATCCCGTGCGGTGGGCTTGTCACCAGAAGTTGAATGATGACGGCTCGCTGACGCTGCGTCCCAACCTCCGCCGGCCGGTCTAGGCGAGCATTTTTCAGGAGCAATCATGAACCAAGATAACTTTATTCCGGTTGCAACCAATGCCAGGTCGCGAAACGACCTCCTCGCGCGCGGGTTTAGTCGTCAGCCGCTCCGAGTTGATCTGGACGTAGCGCGGTCGCTGGAAGCGTTCTCCCACGCGGCCTGGTCCATTCCAAGGGATAAGTATTACGACGGGGGCGACAGGTTTCGTTCCTTGAATCGTCTCGGGGCCGAGATTGTTGAAGGTGGTGTAAAGGTTTGGTTGAGCGAAGAAAGCACGCCGTATGTGCAGCTGAAAAAATACAACACCACAATCGGCGGCCTGCCGCGAGAGTACGCTCCGCTGCCGGCGGAGATCGCTGGTTCCATTGGCGTCCGCAAGATGATTGCTTACCACCTTCATCACCTGCCACTGTCGGCAGCGGGCACGAGGTATTTGGTCAACCTCCATCTAATCAGGTTTACGGCTACGCCGGGTCGCCCATGCGACACGAGCCCACCCGGCTTACATAAGGACGGAGAAAAATACATCGCCACGCATCTACTGGGGCGCTGCGGCGCAGACGGCGGCGAAGTCGTCATCACCGACAATGACAAACACGAACTGGATCGTTTTACGATGCGCGAATCGGGTGAGTGTTATGTCTTCGACGATGATCGCATCTGGCATATGTTGACGCCAGTCACGGTACTGGAAGGCAATCAGTACGCCTACCGTGACACGCTGGCATTCGATATGCTCCCAGAGGGCTGGGAACCCGTGAAGTGATCGGGAAGAATTTTGGCTCCGCGGACTAGTAAGGCGGAAAAGCAAAGCAAGCTAGGGCAGTGGATGCACTGTTGTATTGAACAATCGCGGATCCTGAAAGTCCGTTCGGTCGCCCGGCTTCTTGTTCGGAATCGGCTGCAAACGTGCCGAGAGCGGCTTGTTCCACTTCGTCGCGAGCGAAGCAACGTCAGCGTAGATACGTTCCATTTGATCGAGGCTGACGTCGCCGGGGAGTGGGATCGTATCCAGTCCGGTACCGCAAACGGCCGAGTAAGCGAGCAGGGAATCGATGTTGTAGGTGGACTCAGCCCAGCGTTGTGCCAAAAGCTTGTCCTCCATAACCGGCACCATCAATCCTGAGTAGCCGACTTGTTTCACTGGCACTGCCTTGACTGCCGTGGTGATGATGCGAGCCGCGGTGAGGGTTCCGCTGGAGCCGAATTTGGCGCCAGTAAAGGCTTCGATCGCGGCCCCGATGGAGACATCCCCAAGAGGCGCGGGGGTGGGGTCGACCCCCACGTAGGTCCAACCTGTCTCTGCAGCCACCTTGTTGCCGACCGCGTCTGCGACTGATGCATGTTTTGTCAGCGCAGCGGTCAGGTCAGCGACGGCGGCGTCAACGTTTCCTTTGTCCCTTACGAAAACGTCGCGAACAACATTGGCGCCTTCAAAACCAATTGCGAATTGTCTGCCGGCGCCAGTGTGGTAGGAGCCGGGGAAGAAGGGTGACAACGGTTTCAGCATCGCGGTGGCAGTGAACTTGAACGTTCCCTGGCTGCGGGGGCTGTGTTCGCTGACATATTTCACAAGTTCAGCAGTGCGACGAATCGTCTTCCAATGAATGCCGGCATCATCCGCGATAATCACGCTAGCTTGGATGTTCGACAGCGTCGATAGAGCCCTTTCCAGCAGGTGCATCATCGCAGGATCGTCGTTCTCGTGCATCATGCCGGGTCCTACGTTAGGGATGAAATTCTCTTTGGCGGAGAGTTGATCTAACTGCGTGAGAAATGCCAGCGCCTGATCTTCTGGCATGCTGGCGACGAGCTCTGCCAGGGGTTGCGTGGTCACGCGTATGGTTTCCACTTCGTAGCCAGAGGATTCAAAATCGGCCTTGGCCCTCCGCAAAACTGCGAGCGCCTCGGCAATTTGCTGTTGGTATTTTGCTCTGTCCAACCGAACAAATGCAGTAATCGTCCTGACCTTCGGGTTCGAAGAGGGAGTTGCAATGGAACCGGTCTGCGCGGCCAGCGACGTGGAGACAATCAGAATGACGGCGAGGGCAATTTGCTTCACGCAGGTTCTCTGGATGAAAGATGGGGAGCAGTATAGCGGAATTAACCTGCAATCCGGATGGTTCTTTGCAAACACAAAAAGGGGACGCAACATCTGCGTCCCCTTGTGACCCCTTTACCGAGCCTTTACTTTGCGAGTTGCCGTGCGACCTCAGGCAGGACCGCCGTGCCTTCAATTCTCACAGCGTCGAGCAAAGTAGGATTCAGACCCAACGCCTTGAGCATCGTCGGCGCAATTTGAGTGGTTGTGGTTGCATTGGATACTGTCTGCCCCTTAAAGCTCGGATTCGCGACCAGCATCACAACGTTGGTATCATCATGTGCGAACCCACCGTGATCGCCAATCATCGATGTGCTGCCGGAATACGTCACGCCGATATTCGGTGTCACGATAATGTCGGGCGAGCGCGGGTCGTCCAGAGGCCCGTCTCCGCCTTTGTTGTAGTTGAGGGCTAGCGTTGGCCCGTAGAGAATCTCACCCATGCCGATCTCGGTAGCATCGTTCTCGAGAATATCTACTGCGACGTCCACGTTCACGCCTTTCTTCAGCCACAGCACCGAGACATCGTCCTCGGTCGCGCCAATGCCGTGCGTGTTGAGCGGTGACTCCGACCACGGAATGAGTGTCCCCAATAACGTCGCGGGCGTGTCCGTGCCATCCGCGACATAGCGAGTTGGGTCAATGGGCGACTCGCCATGCTTGGCGGTGATGATCAACAGCGTGTCGTCATAGATGCCGGCTTTCTTCAGCGCGTGGACGATCTCGCCGATGGCAATGTCCACATACTCGATTTCATTGAGCAATTCCGCGCTGGGCTCGGCAGCGGCATTCTTGTAACCTCCCACGGCCACGCCTGCCTCGTTGACGGATTGCCCCACGTAAACCGACTGGAAGTTCATGCCAAATACTGCCGGAACGACCGCTTTCTTTCCGTTGTGAGTCTTGCCGGCAATTTCGTTCAACAGCCCATAGACCTTGATCGCGTCATAGCACTGGATGTTTTCGAAACTACTATTCCAGCCTGACGTGTTCGTCTTGTCACGGATGGGATCGCACGGGATTCCATTCAGCGTATTTGTGTGAGGTAGCGGGACCACGTTGGAGTCGACCTCGGGCGAATAGTAGTCATCCAGGCCTTTGCCGCCGGGCCCTCCTACAAACGAGTACGACGCGTGCTTGTCGATCCATGCCGTGTAACCGCCGGCTGCATGAACGACGCCAAAAACTGTGTTGGTGCGGATGAAATCCCAGGGATACACCGGCGCGCAACCTTTCTGTGGGTCGCGCTCCATCCTCTTCGGGTCGAGGGAAGCGATGCCGCCCTCCGTCAGGCCTGCGCCGGGTGCCCCACCGTTGAGCTTGGTGTCGTCGAATTCATTGCCCTGATCGTTGTCCGTGGTGGTTCCAGTTGGTGTTCCATAGGGCGTGCACGGCCCCGCTCCCAAGCCTGTGCCCGTCTTTTCTTCGGGCGCGTCGAGCGACCTATCATATGCGACGTCGTAGTACAGCCCCGTGCTTTTCGGCGTACCGCCGGAGGCCAGTGCCGCCATTCCGGGGAAAGAGTCTGAGGGTTTTGACGAGATGGCGTTTACATAGTTAATCGCGGTCGAGCTGAGTGATGCCATATTCGGGCAATAGGGTTCGCCGGCGTTCACTCCCGCAATTCCGTTCGCGCAGTTATAAAAATCAACCGCGTGCATTCCGTCGATGCTCAACAGCAAAACATGTTGGATTTTTCCCGAACCACCTTTGTTCGTTTCAGTTGCCGTGGCATGTGTAGACGATGCCGGGGGCGATCGCAAGCGCAGCAAGAGCCAGCGCCAGCTTTTTTGTATTCATATGAACCCTCCAGGAGAGTATGAGTATCGTCTACCAGCAGCGACCGAAATGTTACGCAAGGGTTAATTCTCTGTGAAAATGTCGTTCAGATTGTGTGCTGACAGTAAGAGACTGCAAATACAGGGGAGCCATCCAAGACGTGCGGTTTCTTGGCGGGACGTTCGGGCGGTCTTCACCGCGAGACGGCGCGAATGCACGAAGTGCTTATCTAGCGATACTCTGTACTGAGATACTCCGTACTGAGAGGACGCACCTTGAGTTCGAGGCTAATCCGGTGGCTGGCTTATCTCGGTGGCTGGACTCTGTTCGCGATTTTCTTCGTCAGCGAGGATGCGGGACAACTCCTATCTCAAGGCCGGACCGTCCAGTGGCACGGCTTTCTCGTGGTCTGGCTGACGACCGCATATGCCTGGGCTTTTCTCACACCCTTCGTATGGTGGCTGGCTGGCCGCTTCCCGATCGAACGAACAACCTGGCGACGGAGTGCGGGACTCCACCTTGCGTCGAGCTTCTGTTTTGCGCTGATCGAAGCGGCCCTGTTCGCGGGGATCACGCCCATATTTGGCCTGCCGTGGTTTCCGCGGAACTTTGCCGCTACCTTTCGGGCCGTCCTGCCCATCGATTTTCATTTGAATG
>Ga0206844_10152_pt1 | contig 22843 bp, 19 predicted proteins | sample Alteio_BWOrgCont_22_FD_152907 | JGI IMG/M metagenome (GOLD analysis project Ga0206844, IMG submission 152907) | Enriched cells from forest soil in Barre Woods Harvard Forest LTER site, Petersham, Massachusetts, United States -... | ecosystem: Environmental > Terrestrial > Soil > Temperate forest >...
AATATCGATATTTGATCGAGATCATGCAGAAGGCAATCAAGGACGCTTATGCGAAGGGGTTTCTCGGCAAGAACATTTTCGGCAGCGGCTACGACTTCGAAGTTTACTGGCATGGCGGCGCGGGCGCATATGAAGTAGGCGAAGAGTCGGCGCTGATGGAATCGCTCGAGGGCAAGCGCGGCATTCCGCGAATCCGTCCACCCTTCCCGGCTGTAGTCGGTTTATGGGGCGGACCCACGGTTATTAATAATGCAGAAACCTTGGCCAGCGTGCCGCATATCCTGCTGGGCGGTGCGGAATGGTTTGCCAAGCTGGGACCGCCCAAGAATGGTGGGACTCGCCTGTTCTGTTTAAGCGGACATTTGAATCGTCCTGGCGTATATGAGCTGCCCATGGGGTACAACCTCAAGAAAATGATTTACGAGGTGGGCGGTGGCATTCCGAACGGCCGTAAGTTGAAAGCCGTAGTCCCGGGAGGATCGAGTTGTCCGCTCTTGACTGCGGACGAGATCGACGTCTCCATGGATTTTGATTCGATGATGAAAGCAGGCTCGATGCTCGGCTCCGGAGGCGTCGTGGTCGTGGACGAGACCACCTGCATGGTGAAATTCGCTTTGCGCATCATGAAGTTTTATCAGCACGAGAGTTGCGGGTGGTGCATCCCGTGCCGCGAAGGCACAGACTGGTTGAAGAAAACGCTGACTCGATTTCACCACGGTGGCGGGGTTAAGAAAGACATCGACAACATTCAATATCTTTCGGAGAACATGCTGGGACGCACATTCTGTCCCCTCGGCGACGCCGCGGCTATGCCTACGATTTCCATCGTGAAGAAATTCCGCAAAGAGTTTGAGGATCATTTGGAAGGCAAGCCGTGCCCGTTTGAAAAAGTCGGCGCGGCCGAGCCGGCTGCGGTCTTAGTCTGAATTGATTGAGTGATTTTAGAAATTGAGTAATTGTCTAATTTGAAGTGCGGAGCTCGTTCAATTACCAAATTACGCAATTACCCAATTCCGAAATTTTATGGCTGACGTAAACATCACAGTAGACGGAAAGAAAGTCACGGCTCCGGTTGGGACGCTGCTGATCGAGGCCTGCAAGAGCGCGGGCATCGAAGTACCCTCATTTTGCTACTACCCAAATCTGTCGTTGCAAGGCGCATGCCGGATGTGCCTTGTCAAAGTCGAGAAAATGCCCAAGCTACAGACGGCATGCACGACGGTGATTGGCGAGGGCATGATCGTTGCGACCGATACGCCGGAAATTCATCAGGCGCGCAAGGGGATGGTGGAGTTGTTGCTCGGCAATCATCCGCTCGACTGCCCGGTTTGCGATGCGGGTGGCGAATGCGAATTGCAGGATATGACTTTTTCATACGGCGCCGCCGAATCGAAATACATCGACGCCAAGAATCATAAGGAAGAACAGCAGTGGTCGCCGGTAGTCTTCTTCGACCGGCCGCGTTGCATTCTTTGTTACCGCTGTGTCCGAGTTTGCGGCGAGGGCATGGATGTTTGGGCTCTGGGCGTGCAAAACCGCGGGGTGAGTTCTATCATTGCGCCCAATCAGAACGATCATCTCGACTGCGAAGAATGCGGCATGTGCATCGACATCTGCCCTGTGGGTGCGTTGACTTCGGGCGCGTATCGCTACAAGACGCGGCCCTGGGAGATGAAACACGTGGGCACGACTTGCACGCACTGCGCCGACGGCTGCAAGACGACCTTAGGTGTGCGACGCTCCGATACCGGCATGGAGATTGTGCGCGGAGACAATCGCGACAAGAGCGGCATCAATGGCGATTTTCTTTGCATCAAAGGGCGTTACGCTTTCGATTTCGCGCATCATGAAGACCGGCTGACACAGCCATTGATCCGCAAGGATGGCCGCTTGACGCCGGCCACGTGGGAAGAGGCGTTTGAGCTGATCGGGAAACGGTTCAAGGAGATTTGCGACCAGGTCGGCGGACAAGCGATTGGAGTTTTCGGCTCGAATCGAACCACGAACGAAGAAAATTACCTGCTACAAAAGTTCGCCCGCGTAGTGCTCGAAACCAATAACATCGACCACCATCGCACCGCGGACTTCCCTGCTCTGGCGGCAGCGCTCGCGGGCAAACCGGAAATAACTGCGAGCATGCGTGATGTTTTCAATGCGCCTGCGATTCTGCTGATCGGCAACGATCCCACCGAGCAGCACCCACTGCTGGCGTGGCAAATTCGGAATAATGCCCGGTTGCATCGGTCCCGGTTGTACGTGATCAATTCGCAGCCAATTAAGCTGCGCCGGCAAGCGGCGACCTTCCTGCAGATTTCGGAGGGGTCGGAAGGAAAACTGGCTGCGTTTCTCGCTGGCGAGGACGCTGCGATCGATGCGATCACGACCAAAGAAGTTAGCCGTGACGACTGGATCGCCCTGCGCGACAAACTTCGCGGCGAACCGAACCTCGTAATTGTTTTTGGATCGGAGATTCGGGGTGCGGACATCGCTTTGATCTCGAAATTCGCTGCGAGCATTCAGGGCGCGAAAATTGTCTGCCTGGGCGATTACGCCAACTCGCGAGGCGCCGCTGACATGGGACTCTACCCAGACCTGCTTCCGGGGTATCATCGGGTCGCGGATACGGGTAAGTTTCACGAAGAGTGGGCCACTGTTCCGCGGGCGCCCGGTTTGACTCTGCCTGAGATGGTGGAAAGTGCAAAAGCCGGTAATCTGAAAGCGCTTTATGTTGTGGGTGCAAATCCCGTCGATCAATTCAATATCGATCCTTTCGCATTTTCGAATAGTTTTGTCGTCGTGCAGGACATGTTTCTGACTGAAACAGCTGTGATTGCGGATGTGGTTTTGCCTGCCGCGAACGCGTATGAGAAATCCGGAACATTCACCAACACCTGCGGTGACCTGCAATTAGTAAAGAAGGCGGGCGAAGTAACAGGCACGAAGTCAGATTTCGAGATGATCGTCCGCATTGCGGGGGCGATGGGTTTCGACGTTCGACGGTTGGTACCGTTCGGACGAGGAGTTGGCACGGACATGGGGCAATCGCGAGGAGCGCAATCCGGCGAGGCCGACCGCCACGCGGTTTGGCTTGAATCCAATGGACTCGAACCGAAAATGAGCCCATTCGATCCCATGGCAATTCTCGATGAGATTCAGCGCTTAGTGCCGGGGTACGATGTTTCCCGGATGAATATCTTGGCCGGCAACGATCAGCATACGACTTTGTCGTCGAGCGGGCCTGGAGCCTTACACGATCCTAAATTGATTGTGCCTGCCCAAGACAATCTTTTCAGTTCGGGCACACTGGGTCGTTATTCCCGCACTCTGAATTCGGTCATTGAGAATCGCCATAAACAACCAGCGGAAACAGAAGTTGCATCCGACTGAACCACCAGCTCTCCTTGTCCTGTTAACCGAGTGGCATTAGCCGCAAAGGAATTGGCGGGGAGTATCAAATAACACGCGGTATCACGAGCGCGAATCCTTCGTGGCTGAAGCCGATGAGGATTGCGCAAGTTGAGCTTCTCAAAGAAAGACATCGTTGAGCCTAAGCGTATTCATTCTCGGTTCCGTCATTAAGATCGTAATCGCGATGGGGATTTTGCTGACAGCGGTCGCGTATACGGTTTGGCTGGAGCGCAAGGTCGTGGGCCACATTCAAAATCGCTGGGGCCCCACGCGGGTCGGCCCGTTTGGCCTGCTACAACCGTTAGCCGACGGAGTGAAGTTTATCTTCAAAGAAGATCTGCTACCGCCGCACGTATACAAGCCACTGTACATCGCGGCCCCCATGATTGCGCTGATTTTCGCGCTGACCTCGATCTCGGTCATTCCCATTGGTAACTGGGTCACGGTGCTCGGGATTCACACACCGCTCGAAATCACCGACGTCAACATCGGCTTGCTTATCGTGCTGGGAATCACCTCGCTGGGCGTGTATGGCGTTGCTCTGGCGGGGTGGTCCTCGAATAGCAAGTACTCTCTGCTCGGTGGATTGCGCGCCAGCGCGCAAATGGTAAGTTATGAAATCTCGTTGGGACTATCGCTGGTGGGCGTGCTGATCATGGCGGGTAGTTTCAATCTGCGGGAAATCGTGGATGCGCAGAGCGGAGTATTTTGGGGATTCATTCCACGCTGGAATATTTTCCAGGGACAGATCGTGGCCTTTTTCATTTATCTCATGGCAGCCTACGCGGAAACGAATCGTATTCCGTTCGATTTGCCGGAGGCGGAAACCGAGCTCGTAGCCGGATACCACACCGAATACAGCGCCATGAAATTCGCCATGTTCTTCATGGCGGAATATGCCAACATGATCACGGTGGCGTGTTTGGCGACGTTGCTGTTTCTCGGCGGATGGCATGGGCCACATCACTTTGGTCCGCCTCTCCTGCAGGCAATCCTGCCAGTGTTCTGGTTTGCAGTTAAGATATTCGCGTTTCTGTTCCTTTATATATGGGTTCGTGGCACGTTGCCGCGGTTTCGCTATGACCAGTTAATGGCGTTCGGATGGAAATTTCTGCTGCCGCTGGCCATCGCAAATCTGGTCATCACGGCTTTGATTGTGGCACTGAGAGCTTAGCGAAAAAAACAAGATGCTTCATCTGCTCGTATTTTCGGTGTTTGGGCTGGTCTGCGTTGCTGGCGCAGTGAATCTGCTGGTGCAGCGGCACCCCATCAACAGCGCGTTGTCGCTGGTCGTGGTGATGGGTTCCCTCGCGGTCGAGTACTTACTCTTGGGCGCAGAGTTTGTCGCGGCGGTGCAGGTGATTGTCTACGCCGGAGCGATTATGGTTTTGTTCGTCTTCGTCATCATGCTTTTGAATGCAGGTGAAGAAGAGCGCAGCAAAGGCAGCCGCGTGGCAATGATCTTTGGAGTCCCTGGCGTGCTTATCGGCAGCGTGCTTGTGGCCTGGGTTCTGGTGGCGCGATCGGGCACGGGAAACGTCGCGGTGGGCGCGCTTCCAGGTCCTCCCAAAGTAATCGGATGGCTGCTGTTCCACGATTTCCTGCTGCCATTTGAAGTAACGTCGGTGCTGGTGTTGATCGCGATTATGGGGGCTGTCGTTTTGGCAAGCCATCCCGGATCGAAACAACCCGACAAGAGGGAGGGCTGAATGGTACCCCTTTCTTATTACCTGGTCCTCAGTGGGATTTTGTTCGCCTGCGGCGTTACCGGGTTTCTCATCAAGCGCAATATCATCACCGTCTTTATGTCGATTGAGCTGATGCTCAACGGAGTGAATTTGTCGTTTGTCGCATTTGCAGCCCAATGGCACGCCCTCAGCGGACAAGTGTTTGTGTTCTTTGTGATGGTGGTAGCAGCAGCCGAAGCCACGGTAGGACTCGCCATCATCATCGCGGTTTACCGCACGCGAGAGACTCTCAATGTGGATCGGATAAACCTGCTCAAACTATGACGCCGAACCTTTATCTCTGGCTGATTCCGGTACTGCCGCTGGTGGGCGCTAGCATCAATGGCCTGTTCGGTAAGCGTTTTTCCCGGCAGACCGTATTGGCAATCGCGCTTGGATTTTCCGGTGCGGCGTTTGTCATGGCGCTCTGGATTGCCGCTCAGTTTTCTTCCTTAGCTCTACCGCATGTGGAGAACCTCGCATCCTGGATACGCGCGGGCGATTTTCAGGTGGACTTCGCGTTTTACCTCGATCAACTTTCATTGGTGATGCTGTTGGTGGTCACGGGCGTCGGCTTCCTGATTCACATTTACGCCGTCGGCTATATGTGGGAAGAGGGCGGGTTCTACCGATTCTTCTGCTACCTCAACCTGTTCATGTTCTTCATGTTGACCCTTGTGCTCGCCAGCAATTACCTGCTGATGTTTGTTGGCTGGGAAGGGGTGGGGCTCGCGTCGTATCTATTGGTCGGATTCTGGTTCACCAAGGATTCAGCCGCTTCGGCCGGCAAGAAGGCGTTCATCGTAAATCGTATCGGCGACTTCGGATTCTTGATCGCGCTGTTTTTGATGATCAAGCATTTCGGCTCGCTGAACTTTGCTCAGGTGTTTCGGATCGTAGGCGAGATGCCCGCTGAAACCGCCGGCGCGGGCTTGTTGACCGCAATCGGTCTGTTGCTGATGGTAGGCGCAGCGGGAAAGTCAGCCCAACTCCCGCTCTATGTCTGGCTGCCGGACGCGATGGAAGGCCCAACGCCCGTCTCCGCGCTGATCCACGCCGCGACCATGGTGACCGCCGGAGTTTACATGGTCGCGCGGTCGCACGTTGTTTTCGATCGCGCGCCACAAGCTTTGATGGTGGTTGCGATTATCGGAACGCTGACGGCTTTGTTCGCTGCCACGATTGGCGTCTGCCAGACTGACATCAAAAAAGTTCTTGCCTACTCCACGATTTCGCAACTTGGCTATATGTTCATGGCTTGCGGCGTGGCCGCATATTCGGCGGGGATCTTTCACCTGATGACGCATGCGTTCTTCAAAGGCCTTCTGTTTCTCGCGGCAGGCTCTGTGATCCATGCTGTCGGTGGCGAGCAGGACATGCGCAAAATGGGCGGGCTGCGGCACTATATTCCGTGGACTTTCTGGACCATGACGGCGGCGACTTTTGCGATTGCCGGATTTCCTCCGTTCGCGGGTTTCTTCAGCAAGGACGCAATCTTGTGGAAGGCATTCTCGAGCCCCTATGGAAGCTGGGTTTACTGGGCGATCGGCGTATTCACGGCTTTCTTGACCTCCTTTTATATGTTCCGGCTTTGGTTCCTCACTTTTTTTGGGGAGTACCGCGGTGAAGCGGCCGAAAAACACGGTGATGAGCATGTTCAAGTAATCAACTCGCGGCCAGCTGCGCCCGCTCCGTACGAGCATGGCCACGGCGGCATTCATGAGAGCCCGAAGGTCATGCTCATACCGCTGGTGATTTTGGCGGTGCTTTCGGTTTGCGGTGGTTGGATCGGAGCCGACCGCTTCGACAAGTTTCTTTCGCCGACGCTTCATGCTGGTGTGAGTGCGTATTCGCAGGAGGACGTAGCCGTGGCTACTCCTGCGCAGGAACCGAAAGGGCAAGGCGGCTCCGAAGGTCTTCTCACCGGCATTTCAGTTCTTGCCGCTGCTTCAGGATTATTTCTGGCGTGGCTGTTCTACGAGCGACGCCCGCAATTGCCGCAGGAGATTGCCCACGCGTTGGGCGGCTTTTACGAAGCCGTCGTCCACAAATACTACGTGGATGAGATATACGCCGCTGTTTTCGTGAAGCCTCTGATCGATGGCTCGACGCGGATTCTCTGGCAGGGCGTCGACCGGGATGTAATCGATGCGACCCTGGATAACAGTGCCGAGGGTGCACGCGAGGTTTCCGATGCCATGCGCCACATGCAGTCGGGAAATCTTCGCTCCTATGCCGGTTGGATCGCGGCCGGAGCAGCCGTGGTGATCGCTTACATGGTTTGGACGGGAACAAGATGAGCACAGCTCTGGATAACTCAATGCTCACGCTGGTGACGTTTATTCCCCTGGCAGGTGCGCTCTTGCTGCTGTTTTTTCCGAGGCGCGATCGGGATATTCGTCTGTTTGCTCTCGTAGTTTCCTTGCTCGATTTTGTTCTTTCCTTACATTTGCCGGTGCATTTTCAGCGGGGGCAAACCGCCTTCCAGTACGAAGTAAACAATCTGTGGATTTCGAATCCCAATATCCATTACCACATGGGGGTAGACGGTGTCTCGATGTGGCTGGTGGTGTTGACGACATTTCTGACTCCGCTATGCGTGCTCATTTCGTGGAACTCGATTAACGAACGGGTGAAGGAATTTTTCATTCTGCTTCTAGTTCTGCAGACAGCCCTGATCGGTGTTTTCGTCGCGCTTGATTTGTTCCTCTTTTACTTTTTCTGGGAAGCTACCCTGATCCCGATGGCTTTGCTGATCGGCGTTTTCGGGCACGGACGCCGCGTCTATGCGGCTGTCAAGTTCTTCTTGTACACGATGGTCGCGTCGATGTTCATGCTGGCGGCGATCCTGTGGCTTTACGCCAAGACGGGCACGTTTGATTTCGTCAGCATCCAGACTGCAATTCATAACGGTCAGGTCGAAAACTTTGGCGGCGCGGCGACTTGGCTTTTCCTTGGATTCTTCATTGCATTTGCGGTGAAAGTTCCGGTCTTCCCATTTCACACATGGCTTCCTGATGCGCACGTGGAAGCGCCCACGGCAGGTTCGGTTCTGCTGGCGGGAGTGCTGCTCAAGATGGGCACGTACGGCATGTTCCGATTCAATCTCGGCCTGTTTCCTGAGCAGTCGCGGAGCAACGCTTCGTGGATCATGGTACTAGCTCTGATCGGGATCATTTATGGGGCGCTGGTCGCTATGGTCCAGCCGAACATGAAAAAGCTGATCGCGTACTCCTCGATCAGCCACCTCGGCTTCGTTGTATTGGGGATTTTCAGTTTCACCCAGGCAGGACTGGATGGCGCAACCTTCGTCATGCTCGCGCATGGAGTTTCCACCGGCGGTCTGTTCATGCTGGCGGGAATTCTTTACGAACGGCGCCATACTTACGAAATCTCGGAATTCGGCGGCCTCGCCACTCCGATGCCCGTCTACGCCACGTTTTTTATGGTGATCATGCTCGCGTCCGTGGGATTGCCCCTGCTCAACGGTTTTATCGGTGAGTTCCTGGTGCTGAGTGGCGCTTTCCGTGATCGCGCGGTCTACGGAATTTTAGGCGCGACCGGCGTGATCTGGAGTGCTTGTTATCTGCTCTGGATGTATCAGAGGGTCTTTTACGGCAAGGTTACGCATCCGGTCAATCTCTCGTTGCCTGATCTTAGTGGACGAGAGCGTGCCGCGCTCTGGCCGGCGGCAGCCGTCGCTCTAGTGATGGGTGTCGCGCCGCTGCTCTGGCTGAACGCGATTGATCCCGCCATACAAACTGCATTGGCACCCTTCGCACAACTTGCCAGCAAGATGGTGGGCCGGTGACCAGCGCCAACGACATGACGCAAGTGATTCCCCAGGCGGCTGATTACGTTCGCATTCTGCCGGAAATTGTGCTGGCAGTTTTTGGCATGACCGTGATGGTGCTTGATCCCTTCATCGAAGAACGCCGCAATCAAAAGACGCTCGGAATCATCGCACTGCTTGGCTCGCTGGCAGCGCTGGTGGCAACGTTGTTCCAGTCGCAATATCCTGGCTTGGGCTTCTGGAACATGGTGCAGGTCGACAGCTTCAGTGTGTTCTTCCATTTTCTGGTCGCGGCAATTACCGCGGTCGTAATACTGACGTCCTTCGAGTACATGAAGGTGCAACGGATTCGCGCCGGCGAATATTATGCTTTGGTCTTGTTTGGCGCAGTGGGCATGAGCTTGATGTCCTCGGCAGTAGAACTGGTTCTCATCTTCATTGCGCTGGAAATCTCTTCGATCTCCACTTACATCCTGGCGGGATTTCGCCTGCGCGCCGCCATCAGCAGCGAGTCTTCCCTCAAGTATTTCCTGCTCGGTTCCTTTGCGACTGCATTTTTTCTTTATGGAGTTGCGCTGATGTTTGGCGCCACAGGTTCGACCAGCATCACGACTATCGCCAATGCTCTGCACGCGCGGGATATTCCTCTCCTGGCCTACATTGGGGTAGCGCTCATGTTCGTTGGCCTGGGATTTAAAGTAGCGGCGGCTCCTTTTCACGTCTGGACTCCCGACGTTTATGAAGGCGCACCCGCGCCCGTCGTTGGATTCATGTCAACCGCGCCGAAAGCAGCCGCGTTTGCTGTGCTGCTGCGCGTCATGTTTCAGGCTGATGCCCCCGGGCGCCTCTGGTTAATTTGGGTCGTGGCTGCGCTTTCCATGACTCTGGGAAATATCGGCGCTCTTGTACAGGACAACGTAAAGCGGTTGCTGGCGTACTCTTCCATTGCTCAAGCTGGATATATGCTGATCGCCTTTGGCGGGCTGCCGAACAATGGCATTGCTGCAGTGATGTTCTACACGGCCAGCTATGCCGCCATGAACGTCGGAGCTTTCGCCGTGATCAGCCACATCAGCGGCGAGGGTGAGCGTTTCGTCACGCTGGAAGATTACGAAGGATTGGGACGGCGCAGTCCGCTATTGGCGGCGATCCTCACGATTTTTCTTTTGTCGTTGATCGGCATTCCGATTACCGGTGGTTTTTTCGCGAAGTTCTATGTGTTTAGCGCCGCGTTGCAGGCCAATCTAGTTGGGCTGGTGATTATTGGCGTGCTCAACAGTGCCGTGGCTTCTTATTACTACCTGCGCCTTATCGTCGTGATGTATATGCGCGAAGCGCGAGAGGACGTGCCAGTATCACCGATTCCTATCGGACTTGGAGCGGCCTTGGCGATCAGTTTGGCAGCAACCATCTATCTTGGCGTCCTTCCCGGACGACTGCTCGACTATGCCGCGCGTACCGCGACTGAGTGGGCACGTTAATCATTCTACCGCGACGGCGATATCTACATAGGCGAAAATCCGCGCGGACAGCAGCCAGAATGCTACCGTCTCCGCTCCGGCCAACGCGACAACCAACCAGGAAGATGATTCCGGCGAGTCGAAAGAAGAATTGATCACCGAAGCTCCGAGTTCCCACACCGGTATCACGTAGCCCCATCGCGGGCCAAGGAGATGGCCTGCTAACGCTGGAAAGCCCAGGACAATCGCGGTGGCGCCGGCAGCGAAGAAGGGATTCAGGAAAGTGGAAAACATCAGCGCCACAGTCCCAGCCAGCGCACAGGCGGCGAGCAGGCAAACCATCAGAAACCACACATGCGAGATCGGAAAGCTCGCGCTGCCGAGTGTCCAGCTTCCAGTCATGCCGAGGGCGAAGCAATAAACCGCGCACGCAATGGTTACGCCGAGCACGAGCCCGGAAAGATACTGCTGGCGTCCCACTGCCTTAGAAAGCACGCCGAGAATCCTGCGCGACCGGCGCTCGTTGTAGATGGCTGAGCCGCCAAAAAAGACACTGAATGCCAGCACATAGACAGCGTCCTGTTTGAAGACGAAGAGCAAGTCCTCACGTTCGCGATGAATGTCCGTCACCAGCCCGAGAAATGCAAGCAGTAGGACCCACAGCAGCAAGGTAAGAATAGGCCAGCGTTGCTCGCGCGCGAAATTGATTGCGATCAGTAGAACCGGCTTCACGGAACGCCTTTCGACAAAGCAGAAGGAGATGGTGGCTCGGCAGTCACTTCCAGGAAAATCTCTTCCAGGGACCGACGCACTGGATTGACGCTGACCACTTCGCCGCCGAGGTTCCAGACTTTTTCCAGAGCCGCCCGCTGGCCATGGGTAGGTACGGAGAAGATGACTACACCGTCCGACGTTGCAGCTCCTTCGAAATGTGATGGTGCGATGGCGCGGACTCTTATTTCAGTTCGCTCACCGGCTCGGAGCAGATCCGTAGTCCTCCCTAGACGTGCCAGTTTGCCACGATGCAGCATGGCGACGCGGTCACAGATCAACTCTACTTCGGAAAGCAAATGCGAACTCAGGAAGATGGTCTTGCCGGCGTTGCGTGCCCCGATCAGCAACTCGCGAACCATGACGCGCGCTAATGGATCCAGGGCTGAGGTGGGTTCATCGAGAATCAGCAGTTCGGGATCGTTGACCATGGCCTGGGCCAATCCTACGCGCTGCAACATGCCACGGGAGAACTTTCCGGCGTTACGCTTCGCGTGATCCTGTAATCCCACAATCTCCAGGACTTCTCGCGCGCGTTTGTCAAGCTGAGTTCCGCTCATGCCGCTGAGCGCGCCGTAAAAGCGAACCAGCCGTTCGGCGCGACGATGGTAGAGGGCCACGCTCTCCGCGAGAAAGCCCACGCGACGCCGAGCGCCCGGATTACCAAAAGGTTCTCCGAGCAGACGACCGCTGCCACTCGTGGGCTGCATAAAACCCATGGCGAGGTGAATAGCGGTGCTCTTGCCAGCACCGTTTGGTCCGAGGAAACCGAAGATTTCTCCAGCCTCCACCGCGAGGCTGAAACTGTCGAGAGCGCGAAGGCGTCGTTTGCTGCCGAAGCTACGATATTCTTTCGTGACATTATCGAACTCGAGCACGAAACGCATCGTCGTTTATTCTAAATGGCTTGCACCACGAACGTTGGCTGAACGACAACATTAGCTGCGGCGAATGCAACTTTGAATTGACAACGGCATGCGGTCCGGGCATTATTATCGCGCGCGCCACCACACACAATGGAGGAAATTAATGGAGAAGTTGATGAAACGACTATGGTCTGAGGAACAGGGCCAGGACATTGCAGAGTATGCCGTGATGCTTGCGGTGATTCTCGTTCTGGTGGTCGGGACGATACGGCTCATCGGCGGCAGCTCAAACAACGTTTTCTCTTCAGTCGCGAGCTCGATCGGGCAATGACCGCGTGAGCCGGGTCGCTGGCTGATTGCTTCGGCGCGTGCGGCTGAATCTACCACGACCCCGCTCTTTGAGTTGAAGCGAGCGCGTTGTTGGGGCAGCGCATGGCTCTGCGTCAGGAAGCCGACCGCAGCCCGGATTCCATCTTGTACTGTTTCAGTTTGTGGTAGAGGGAGCTCCGGGGAATGCCAAGCTTTCTGGCCGCTGATTGGACACGGCCATGCTCGTCGCGAAGCACCTGCTGAATGTAACCGCGCTCTATCTCCTCTAGAGTTCCCGAGCGACCGAGGCCCAATAAATACTGCTCGACCCGTGCGTCAAAACGAGGGTCATGTCCCGGCGAAACATCTTTTCCGGAGACGAGCACAACGCGCTCCAGAACATTTCTAAGTTCCCGAATATTTCCCGGCCAGGAATGACCCTCTAGCGCTCGCAGCGCAACCCCGCCAAGTTCCAGGTTGCCGATCCCTAGGTCGGCGGCCAAGTCCCCGAGAATGTGGGCGCTCAGCGCAGGCAGATCTTCGATTCGCTCGCGCAGAGGAGGGAGCGAAAGAGAAGTCCAGCTGACGCGATATTGCAGTTCGTCCCGAAAGTGTTTGCGCAGCACCAGCGGCAGCGTGACCTGCTGAGTGGCTGCGATGAAACGCACGTCCACTCTTCGATCACACACTTCGCCGAGCTTGCGAAATTGTTTTTCATCCATGATCTTCAGCAGTTTTGGCTGGATCTGGAGATCCACATTCTCAATCTGGTCGAGGAACACTGTCCCCTTCTGAGCGATTTCGAGCAGCCCGGCGTGGTTCTGCGGGGCGAAAGGTTCCAGGACGTCTCCGCATAGTTCCGCATCCAGCAGGCCACCCGGAAATCGGGCGCAATTCAGATCAACGAAAATCTCGCCAGATCGGGAACCGTTGTGATGCAGCCACTTCGCCATGTTTCCCTTGCCTGTGCCGGCTTCGCCCCGAATTAGAACGGGAGCATCGCTCAACGCAAGCTTATGAGCCAGATCAGCAAGTCTTCGCACGCTATCGCTTTTGCCCAGGAAAGGATCCATGATTCCGCGACTGCTCCGGAGCCGTTCCGCCGACTGCTGACGATGGTTTCGCCGATTGTCGAGGCTGCGTTGGATCAGAAGGTGGAGGGCGGGCAATTCCGCAGGCTTCGGCAAGAAAAGATCGGCTCCCAGCTTGAGAGCTTCAACGGCTAAGTCAATCGAACCATACCCGGTCAGGATGATGATGGGAATAGAAGGATCAATGGCCTTCAGACGAGGTATAAGGCCAAGGGCATTTCCGTCGGACAGACTGTAATCGAGGATAGCGATATCTGGTCGACTCGTATGCCACACTTGTTCTGCGAGTGCGCAGGTATCAGCGGTCGCGATTTCGTACCCTTTGTCCTCGAGATAATCCCGCAATACTCCGCGCGTTTCTTTCTCGTCTTCAACAATCAATATTCTTTCTCCGAGCACCCTGGCTCCTCGAGCGAAAGCGGATATTGCTCTGGAAGCGGAACTGGCTGCGAGCATGCCCACGTCGTGCCTCCTTTCGGGTATCCTTCCGGCACATTTTTGCAATGTAGACGGACGGCCTTTATTCGAGGTGCGCTGCGGCGGCCTGTCTCCGCAGTCTTTTGTTAACACAAGGAAGGTTGCTCGGATGCTTAGATGGACGAGTGTTACGAAAACGGAACAAGCCGGCGTTTCACGAACTTGGCACATTCAAGGCAGCTTGCCACCTTGGAATTGACTCGGCGGGAGGCGGGCAAATCGGAATCGGCGAAGTGCGGCCAGCGGCCGGAATCCGCCCCCACGCCGAGATTCAGGAGTTTAGTCAAGCTTGCGATCTCAAATTCATATATCTTTAACAATTGTGTCACCGCCGAGAAACACGAACCGTCTAGGCTTCGTATTCCTTGGCAACGACCATTGAATGTAGCGCCGAGAGTTGGCCGAAGGAACGAGGAGGAATATGTTCAATCGAATCAGAGCATCAGCCACCCCCAGGAAAATGCTGGCCTTACTCACAGCATTGACCACAGCCCTGGGACCGAGTGTTTCGCCCGCATTTGCCGCTTCTCAACCGACTTCGAAAAACATTCCCATTCAACACATCGTGGTGATTTTCGGCGAGAACATTTCCTTTGACCACTATTTCGGGACGTATCCGACTGCGCTAAACCCCAAAGGAGAGCCGCAGTTCCACGCTCTGCCCGGGACACCTACGGTGAACGGATTCACCAACGCGCTGTTGAACGACAACCCAAACCTAAATACGGCGAACGGCGCCGGCGCGACAAATCCTTTCCGCCTCGACCGTTCCCAGGCATTCACCAACGACCAGGACCATGACTACACTCCAGAGCAAATATCCTTCGACATGGGCGCAATGGACTTGTTTCCGTATTCCGTGGGAACAGCTGGGCCGCCACCTTCAGGGGGAGGCATCGTCGACACGACGGGATTGACTATGGGCTACTTCGACGGTAATACCGTCACCGCATTGTGGAATTACGCTCAGTATTTCGCGATGAACGACAACTCGTTCAGCAGTACGTTCGGGCCGTCCACGCCTGGCGTAATCAACTTGGTGTCCGGCCAGACCAATGGCGCGGTCAAGACACTGAACGGAACCGGCGATGAAGTTGACGGTGGAGACGGTTCGCTGACGGTGATCGGTGACCCGGATCCGCTCAATGATGTCTGCTCCAGTTCGACAAATAACCAAGTACAGCTGGGTTCCAAGAACATCGGCGACCTGCTGACCGCGGCTGGCGTCACTTGGGGCGGATTCATGGGGGGATTCAATCTGAACATTAAGAATCCCAATGGCACCACCGGTTGCAACCGCAGCACAACCTCGAAGATCACGGGGGTGGAGGAGAGCGACTACATCCCGCACCATGCGTTCTTTCAGTATTGGGCATCGACGGGAAACCCGAAACACACGCGGCCGAAATCAATCGCTGAGATCGGAAATGCGGGGCCTGCCAACCACCAATACGATATCAATGACTTTTTTGACGCGGTGAGCCACGGAAACTTTCCGGCCGTCAGTTTTCTGAAGGCGCAGGGCTATCAAGATGCGCACGCTGGTTACTCTGACCCGCTCGATGAACAGAACTTCGTGGTGAAAGTCCTCAACTTCCTGCAAGGACAAGACGCCTGGGACAGCACGGCCGTGGTCATTCTGTACGATGATTCGGACGGCTGGTACGACCATCAGATGAGCCCGATTGTGAATCAATCGACTGGCCCGGCGGACGCTCTCACGGGTCCGGACGCCTGCGGCACTGCCACTAACTCGCTACCCGGCATTAGCTCAGGGAATCCACACGCACTTGGCCGCTGCGGTTATGGACCGCGTCAGCCCTTGTTGGTCATCTCCCCATGGGCGAGGCAGAACTACGTCGATCACACCGTGACCGATCAGACTTCGGTGATTCGATTCATCGAAGACAACTGGCTCGGCGGGACGCGGCTTCCTGCGGGTTCTTTTGATGGAATTGCCAGTTCCATCAGCCAAATGTTCGACTTCACCCGGGAGAGAGCGGATCATGGTCGCCTGCTCCTAGACCCGAACAGTGGTGAACCAGTTCGATAAAATCGGAATGGCATTGCCCGATCCGGTGGGTGCGGCCATTTCGAATTAGCTAAAGAAAAACGGGCATGCGAAACTTGTTCTCGCATGCCTGTTCTTATTTTGCCGAGCCGCCTCGGATCAGATATTCGCCAGGGAGAAGCTTAGAGTGTCAATCACACGAAGAAAGTTTGTGTGGCAGAGCGGGATGATAGGTGCGGGTCTGATCTTTCCGCAAGCCATGCGGAACCGGCAGATGCCGCCGGTCCAGCCACTACTTGATCCCAACTCGCTGACTCAGTTTGTTGATCCGCTTCCAATCCCTGAAGTCGCACGCGTCAGCGGCTATCGCCCAAGCCCGACGGGGCCGACTGCCAAGCTTCCGTATTATCGGTTCGCCATGCGGCAGATCGAAATTAAAGTTCATCGCGATGTGAAACCCACGCGGCTCTGGGGATTTGATTCGAGTTCTCCTGGACCGACCATCGAAACGCGAAGCGGTCAAGGGCTTTTGGTGGAATGGGCCAATGAGCTCCCGACAACACACTTTCTGCCGGTTGACCACAGCATCCACGGAGCCGAGGCTGACAAACCTGATGTGCGCGCGGTGGTTCATCTGCACGGCGCAAAAGCTCCGCCCGAGAGCGATGGCTATCCGGAGAACTGGTATGTGCCGGGGAAATCAGCGCTTTATCACTATCCGAATAATCAGGACGCGGCCATGCTCTGGTATCACGACCACGCTCTGGGAATTAACCGCCTCAATGTAGTAGCTGGCTTGCTGGGCATCTTTGTTATCCGTGACTCGGTCGAGGACTCCCTGAATCTCCCTAGTGGTAAATATGAGATTCCGCTTGTGATCTACGATCGCATGTTCGACGCGCAAGGGCAGCTCTACTACCCGGTTTCACCCGACCCAAAGGCTCCATGGATCCCCGAATTCTTCGGCGATGCCATTTTAGTAAACGGGAAGTTGTTTCCGTATCTGGAAGTCGAGCCGCGCAAATATCGGTTTCGCGTTCTCAACGGCGCCAACGGCAGGTTTTTTCACCTGTCGCTTTCCAACGGACAAAGTTTTCACCAGATCGGCACCGATCAAGGCTTGCTGCCTACTCCGGTTTCACTCGATCAATTGGTGGTCGCGCCCAGTGAGCGTGCGGATCTGATCGTCGATTTCGCCGACCGCGCAGGCGAACAGATTATCCTCAAGAACGATGCCTTCACCGTCATGCAATTTCGCGTTTCGCGAAATAAAATCAAGGATACAAGTTCACTGCCCTCGACGCTACGCCCCGTACCCAGAATCTTGGAATCTGAAGCCACAAAAACGCGCATGCTACCTCTTGTCGAAATAGACGACCGGGTCATGAAGCCAATCACCATGTTACTCAACAATGCACACTGGAATATGCCAGTGACGGAAGATCCAGTCTTGAACTCGGTAGAAATTTGGAACCTGATCAACCTAACGGACGACTCACACCCCATCCACCTTCATCTGGTTCGATTCCAGATCCTCGACCGGCGCCGCTTCGAACCCTTCACCTTTAAAGTCCGAGGCGTACTGAAGTACACAGGGAATCCGGTACCTCCCGACGCCAACGAAGCTGGATGGAAGGACACGGTGCGAGCGGATCCGGGAATGGTCACGCGAATTATCGTTCGCTTCGAAGGTTTTGTTGGGCGTTACGTGTGGCATTGCCACATCCTCGAGCACGAGGACAATGAAATGATGCGCCCCTATGACGTGATCGCAGCGCGCTGAGCGCCTCAGCGTGATATCGCACCTACTCTGGATTACGAAAGTAAGTCTGATCTTTGTTTAAGAGAGAATTTACCCCGATGCCCCACGCGAGTAGCTTCAATCGAGGCGCAGCTCGTCCGAGGCAGGTAGAGCAATGCCACCGCTGAATGACCTAGGGAGTTATGCCAACGGTTTTTGGCGGATCCTGCGACCAGCGATAAGCACGCACTCCAAAAAACAGGTTGGCGCCTGTTACAACCGCAGCCGGGACATACCACATGCTGCTGTGCCTCTTTTTCATATAGTAGGTCAGATACGCAATGCCGAGATCTGCAGGAATACCGATGCCATACAGGGCAGCCCGGCTGTGTAAAGAGGATGGAACGTCGTTGCAATCCGTGTGTTCGTTCAGGCAGTGGAGGGTGACTTCTGCGTTAAAGACACTTGCGCCCAACATTCCGCCGGTAACAAGAAGGTAATTCCGGTCCGCGACACTACGATCGGGCGCGAGTGGGCCACCCATTGCGGCAGGCGGCGCTCCGTGCTCTCTCTTAACGACCGGAGGCGGCGCTGGATCTGCGGTTGATGAGTCAGCCTTGGTAGTGCTGGGAGCGTCGGGCAGATCGGAATCGCTGCTCACGGCAAACGCCGGAGCTTCAACCAGAGCGGCAAGCAGAGGCGCGCCGGGATCATTCGCCTTCGGTTGAAGGCCGTCCCACCGCTGGACTTCCGCGCGATCGGACTGCGCCAGTGCCGAAAGCGCGGACACCAGCGCGAAAACGATACAGATATAAGACTTCTTATAACGGTTACGCACCCTTTCCTCCTGGTGCTCAAGCTTTAGTCTCGCGAACGGCCGTTTTTTACGTTTACGAATGCTGGGCAGGCCGAATCACACGCGGAGCCCCGCTGCATTAGAGCACTTTAATCGCCGAGACTAACTTGAAGACGGCACTCGACACCAGTAGCTGAGGAACAAGCACTTTGGATTGGATTTGTGCAGAGGCATGATGAGACATAAAACCTGCAGCATCGGGCGTTTACGCAGGATGCTGCTTCTCGCCCGCTCTCCTGAAAAAATCACGGCCGCCCTTTGAACGTCCATTGTGAAAACCAACGTCGATGTGATTTCTCGTTTCGCGAATGAGACAGGCGGCATACGATTGCTAAGTTTTCCTCTCGCTTTGAGACACTCGCTCTGGAGTTCCCATCTTTTGATCCAATCGACACACCAGAAGCTCTCTAAAGTTGACGTCTCCTCGTGTCCGTCTTCGATCCTATGCGCTCGCCTCTGGTCCCGTGCGCTTTGGAAGAGCTGCAGGGAAAACCCTGGCTTCGGGCGCACATTGTTTCCAGTGCTACGGTAAACGTTCTCTAATAAAGAAGGATTTAGCCGCGAGTTGCGCAGGATCGAACTCAGCAGCCGCCAGAAAGTGAATCGACACGGCCACATACGATTCTGAAAATTTTTTCAGCCTCGGAATCTCGGGAGGATGAGACGGGCGCGACTTTATTGTTTGATTCTTGTCTTTTCTCTCGTTTTGAGACTCCGGGTGCCATTGGTTCCCGAATCAGAACCGCTAAGCTCCCAAGAAAAAGCAAGTTAGCGAATATTACCGAATTGGCACGCGCCATGCATCTAGAATCGCGGCAAAGAGTGTAGTCGCCTACTTACACCGCAGGCCTACGACCTCGCGGTTAAGATAAGCGGTCTTCAACATCAGCCGCGAGTACCAACAAAACTTTCAAAGCAAACAAACGCTATCTAAGCGACGGGGGCGAAGCCTTGTCTGAAGCGATCAACGCCAGCACTTCCGCAAATGCAAACTTGGTGCCGCCTCCGCCATTTCCGACGGCCGAGCGCCCTCCCCATTGGTACGCCGTCTATACGAGTCCGCGACATGAAAAGCGGGTTCGCGAGCATCTGGAACACCGCCGTGTCGAAAGTTTTCTTCCACTGTTCCGGAGCCTTCGCCGCTGGAAAAATGGCTGCAAGGCGCAAGTTGAGCTTCCGCTGTTTCCCGGATACCTGTTTGTGAACATCCCCCGAAGTGAACACGTGCGAGTCCTCGACGTGCCCGGAGTCCTATCGTTTGTCGGCCCTAAGAGTGAACCTGCACGGCTGTCCGATTTTGAGATCGAGACGTTGCGTTCCGGCTTGCACCTGCAGAAATTTGAGCCCTATCGCGGTCTCGCAATCGGCAGAAGAGTGCGCATCCATGCCGGGCCTCTGCAAGGACTGGAAGGCACGCTGGTTCGAAACGCAAAAGGCTTACGCGTCGTGATTACGGTCGACCTCATTCAGCAGAGTGTAGCGGTCGAGCTGGATGCTGACGCCGTGGAACCTCTCTAGTCGCTACAAATTCTTTTTCCTCGTCGTCTCTTCCGTCCTGTCCAAGAACGTACTCAATGCCCGTCTCAAAAGTTCATAACTCAAGTAGCACCGCGGACCGCATCGTTGAAGCGGCGGTGCAGTTGTTCTCGCGCCAGGGTTTCGCTGCCAGCAGCACCCATGAGATCGCACGATTGGCTGGGGTCAGCGAAGTTACGGTGTTCCGTCATTTTCCGCGGAAGAAAGATCTCTTTTGGGCGGCCACTGAATCACGTCTCCGGCGTCTGCGAATCAGCAAGGAACTGCTGGGCCGGCTCCATGCCGATGAAAATCCTCGGACCGCTCTGCCGGGCGTAGTTGCCCTGCTGGTCGAAACCTTTCACAACCAACCAGAAATGATTCGCTTGCTCTACCTCAGCCTTTTTGAGCTGGACCACGGCGAACGTATTTTGCGCAAGCATCTGGTTCCACTGTTTCAACCGCTCCGTGAATACCTTTCGCGGTGTGCATCAAAAGGAATGATTCGCGACCTCGAACCAGGAGTTGCCGCGCTAGGGCTTGCAGCATTAGTTGCTGCTCACCAAGGGTTGCGATCGGTTCTGACCGAAGACGAAGGTCCCGCCGCAAACACCGATGACGTAATCGTGACCTATACCCGCTTTTGGATGACGGCGATGTTGCCCGAACCTGCTTTAGCAACTTCTTAACTTAAGAAATAGACCTGGTTTTCGCGTGCCCCCTTCCCGGGCGCGCATTACCAAAAGGCGACATGAGAGACAACCAGTCCACGACCACAAGTAAGAATACGGAGTTAGAAGCGATTAACTTCTCAGACATTTTCCCGGCGACGATGGAATCTCGCGAGGACCACATCTCGATGGTCCATCTCTGGCGCGTGCTTCAAAAGCGGCGCTGGTTGGTTCTGGGCAGCCTGGCGACAATCGTTTTACTCGTTACTGCCATCTCGCTTGCGCTTCCCAAGCGCTACGATGCGTATTCACGTTTGCTGTTGGACCTCGAAGGTTCAGAGGATCTAGGTCTTGACCAAGTAGTGATGCCCATTGGCATCGACTTGGACACAAAGCTACAAACGCAGATAAGGATCGTGCAGAGCGATACGATCGCTAACAGCGTGATCAAGCAGCTTGGACTTCAGAACAACCCGGAATTCGCAGGGAAACAAGCTTCGGCTTCCGGGCGTGATTTCGACGACCTGAACTTGCAAACCCGCGCCGGACTCACCAACGGCCTGCATAGATACCTGACGGTCCAACTGGTGCCCAAGACGGAGATCATGGAGATTCACTTCCGCAGCCGGGACCCCAAACTCGCGGCGGACATCGCGAATGCTGTAGCCAGCACTTATATCGAGCGCAATTTTCAAACCAAATATCAAGCTACCCGGCAGACTTCTGACTGGTTGACCAAACAACTGGACGATGTAAGAAAGAATGCTGAACTTGCCCAAGAAAAAGTGATTTCCTATCAGCAGAAGACCGGTCTCTACGGAACCGACGAGAGCCACAACATCGTTATTGACAGGCTCGAATTGCTGAACAAAGCGCTTTCCGAAGCCGAGGGCGACCGCATCGTGAAAGAAGCCAAGTATCGTATCGCGATGACAGAAAACCCGGACTTAATCGCGAACATCGCCCCAGAAAGCCTGCTCGGTGCTCTTTACAAAGAGCGAGCCGAGAGCAGATCCGAATATGCACAATTGGCCGCCAAGTATGGAGCTTCCTATCCCCGGGTGATTCAGCTGCAATCACAACTGCACGAATTGGACATCAGCATCGCCGAGGAAATCACCAAAGTCAGCGAAACGCTCCGCGCGGAATACCGAGCTGCACTAAAGTCGGAGCAGATGTTGCAGGCAAGTCTCGACAAGCAGAAAGACGATGCCTACAAGATGAATCAAGACGCCATTCAATATGGAATCATGCGACGTGAAGTCGAATCCAGTCGCGACCTGTATGAAGGGCTGCTCAAGAGGCTAAAGGAAGCTGGCATCCTGGCTGGTCTTAAATCGAGCAACATTAATATTATCGATCAAGCCAGCGTGCCAGTCGCACCGGTCGAACCGAGGATTCCGTTAAACATAGCTTTGGGATGTATGGGTGGCCTATTGTTTGGTGTAGCTCTGGCCTTCGTCGTTGAGAACGTTGACAGTTCCATACGCACGCCGGAAGACATCGAAACCTACTGTTCACTCCCTTCGCTCGGTATCATTCCCAGCGTGGCTGCAGATGATCTCCCGACACAGAAACGATTGACCAGGACTGGGGCGCCACAACTGATCCTGCCTATCACGATGGAGCATCGCAATTCGGGCGGAGCCGAGGCATTTCGCGCCCTACGGACTTCCCTGCTTTTGTCTTCTCCCGGCTCGCCTCCGCAAGTAATTCTCGTGACCAGCGCGATGATGCAGGAAGGCAAGAGTTTCACATCCATGAACCTTGCGGTCGTGCTGGCTCAAACCGGGCAAAAAGTACTGCTGGTGGATTCAGACATGCGCCGTCCGGCAGTAAACAAGTATCTCGGCATTGCCACCAATCAAGGATTGAGCGCCTGCCTGGCGGGCACCGAAGACTCGGCCGCTATGATCGTCAAGATCGAAGAGATACCCGGACTTCACGTGCTTCCGGCCGGCCACATGCCACCTTATCCTTCGGAGATGTTGGCCTCAGAGGCATTGCCTAAGCTCGTGCAACGCTGGCGTGAAGAGTTCCGTTATATCGTAATCGATACGCCGCCAGTCCTGGCCGTCACCGATGCAGTTGTAACCGCAAGAGTCGCGGATGTAGTGGTTCTGGTCGTACGCTCCGAAAAAACCGGC
>Ga0206844_10150_pt1 | contig 22772 bp, 26 predicted proteins | sample Alteio_BWOrgCont_22_FD_152907 | JGI IMG/M metagenome (GOLD analysis project Ga0206844, IMG submission 152907) | Enriched cells from forest soil in Barre Woods Harvard Forest LTER site, Petersham, Massachusetts, United States -... | ecosystem: Environmental > Terrestrial > Soil > Temperate forest >...
CGATTCGCTTGGGGAGCGGTAGCTTTACTTGGCCGGTTGCTTCTTGACCGCACAGCCACAGGCTTACATAATCAGAGCCATGCAGGAAAAAATCGGAAATATTATTTATTTCGTGGCCTGTATGATGGCCGCTTTCTTTATGTATCGATATATGCCTTCCATAAGAGGCGCAATTCCTGCACCTATGGAAAAAGTTGCGTTTGCAGTTGCCGGAACAACCATCATTTGGGGCGTGGGATGGGTAATCCGATATTTTTTAACCGCGAACACAAGCACTAAGCTTTAAGGTTCATTACAGGAATGGCTCCATTGAATTTTCTTAAAATATGTGTTATATATAAAAGCATATAATAAGGACATTTCACGTTGACTGAACTAACCGTATCGCCGCATGAATCAGCGGTGGAAAATTCTGAAGAAATGCACTTGCCGGTCTCAATGGGGGCGAGGATAGCGACGCTGACCGTCGTTATTGCGCCTTTTGCCGGTACGCTGGCTGCCATCATCCTGTTATGGGGCAGAAGTTTCAGCTGGGTGGAATTCGGGTTGCTGCTGAGCATGTATGTGCTCACGGTACTGGGGATCACCGTCGGTTTTCACCGTCTGTTCACCCACCGTGCTTTTGAAACCAGCCGCGTAGTGCAGTGCATATTTGCGGTGCTGGGATCGATGGCCGTACAGGGCCCCCTCTTTAAATGGGTCGCGTATCACCGCAGGCACCATCAGCACAGCGATCAGCATGATGATCCGCATTCGCCTTATAACGGCAGCAACAGCATTCTTGGCGTGCTGCGCGGCGCATGGCATGCGCATATTGGCTGGTTCTTCGTTCCCGATCCCCCCGATCTCTACCGTTATGTAAAAGACCTCAACAAGAGCAAACTCCTGCGTGCAATAAGTGTGTTGTTTCCGTTGTGGGTAGCCATTGGCCTGCTTATTCCTGCTATTATCGGCGGGCTTATCACGCACAGCTGGATGGGCGCGTTACTTGGCCTGCTGTGGGGTGGGCTGGTGCGTATCTTTCTTGTTCATCATGTGACATGGAGCATCAACTCGGTCTGCCATCTGTGGGGTCGCACTCCGTTTAAAACCACCGACCGGAGCCGTAATAATTTCCTTTTCGGCGTTCTGGGCTTAGGCGAGGGATGGCACAACAACCACCACGCGTTCCCCACTTCAGCCAGACATGGCCTTCGGTGGTGGCAGATTGACGTGAGCTATTACGTTATCCGCATGCTGGCGCTGTGCAGGCTCGTCTGGAAGGTGAAGCTGCCGGAAGCGGTGTAATCCCCTAACATTAAGCGGATATTGCAAATCCATAATTTGTTATTTTACGTGTAAAGCGTAAAATAGCCCTTATGATCAGCAATGATGCATATATTGCAGGAACGCGCTTTGGCCTTGGCATCCGATACGATGAGGTGCGCCGTATAAGCGCGTCGCCGATGGGCTGGCTGACGGAGCAGATAAGATCCCCGCTCATCCTGAGCAATGCTTTTGCTTCGCTGCTTTCCACCGAGCAGAATCTGAAAAGCGCGTTTGCGTTGCGCCAGGCGCGCGCGGATGCGAATGACAAAGTCGCCGCACAACAGAAAATCCAGGAAAGCTACAAAGATATATTTGTGGGTGAGATGCGCGCAAAGCTGCTCCACGCGATCACTACGACGACGCCGTTTTATGAACGGCTTGCGGATTTCTGGAGCAATCATTTTGCCGTGTCGGTTAAGAAAGGGCAGGTGCAGCCGATCGCAGGCTCGTATGAACGCGAGGCAATTCGCCCGTATGTCACCGGCAGGTTCGCCGACATGCTGCTGGCTGTCGCGCATCATCCGGCCATGCTGATTTATCTTGATAACGCCGGGTCCATCTGCCCGGATTCAATCGCGGGACGTCGCCGCGACAAGGGACTCAATGAGAATCTCGCGCGTGAGATCATGGAGTTGCATACACTTGGCGTTGACGGCGGCTACACGCAGACCGATGTGACCACGTTCGCCAAAGTCCTCACCGGCTGGAGCCTCACCGGCCCCAACACGGATGATCCCGGCCACTTTGATTTTACGCCGCGCCGTCATGAACCCGGCACGCAGACTATTCTGGACAAGAGCTATCCGGATGACGGTGAGGATCAGGGGATTGCGGTGCTACGCAATCTGGCTGTGCATCCCGCCACGGCGCATCATATTGCCACCAAACTCGCGCGTCATTTTATTGCCGACACCCCGCCGGATTCGGCGGTGGAAAGGCTTGCCGAAGTGTTTTCCGGTACCGGCGGCGATCTGCCCTCGGTTTACCGCGCGCTTGTGGAAATTCCTGAGGCGTGGGATGTGCGCCATCATACGAAAATAAAGAGCAGTTACGATCTGGTGGTATCGGCGGCACGGGCGGCGGGCAAAAGCGAAGACGAGCATATTGATTATTGCTTAAAGTCCCTCCGGTTCTTAGGGGACATGCCTTTTACGGCGGATTCTCCAGCAGGCCTGCCGGACGTGGCGCGCGACATGGTCGGCCCCGAAGCGATGATACGCCGTGTCGAATGGGCGCAGATGGCAGCAAAAAAACTTGAGCCTTCGCAGTCTGCTACGGAAATGGTTTCATTCACCATAGGCCCCGTCATGAGGGAGGCGACGCAGCACGCCATAGCCCATGCGCAGCGTGAGCCAGAAGCGGTGGCACTGCTGTTTGGATCACCGGAATTCCAGAGGAGATGAATTATGATAATAACTCGCAGGGATTTTCTCAAATACACAGGCAGCTTTGCGGCATGGACAATGCTGTCCGCCGGATTCCCACGCCTGTCCTTTGCTTCGCTGCCGACGGACAACCGTTTCATACTGGTCATCCTGCGTGGCGCGCTAGATGGGCTTGCCGCCGTTCCGCCTTACGGCGATCGCGATTACGCTTCCATGCGTGGTGAGTTGGCGTTCCATCCGCCCGGGGGCGAGGACGGTGCAATTGACCTTGACGGATTTTTCGGGCTGCATCCCTCGCTGGAACCGCTGATGCCGTTGTATCAGCGCAAACAGCTGGCGTTTGTGCACGCTGTTGCTTCTCCCTATCGGGAGCGCTCGCATTTCGATGCGCAGAACCTGCTGGAGAACGGCACGACAAGGCCGGGCGGAACGGAAGGCTGGCTTAATCATGCCTTAAGCGCGCTTGGTGCGACCGATGGCGCGGCCATTGCTATTAACCAGCAGGTGCCGCTGGTGCTGCAGGGGGAGGCAGGCGTTACGTCATGGGCGGCCAAGGGTCCCAAATGGAACGAGGACAGCGACTACATGCAGAAGATAAAATCGCTTTACGCGCAGGACCCGTTGCTCTCGTCGGCGTTCGTTGAGGGAGTGAGGTCACAGGAGATTGCGGAGTCTTCCCTGCCGGCAGACGATATGATGGCGGGGGGAAAAGCGAAAGGTCCGGCGCAGCTCTATGGTGCCGCAAAAGCCGCCGCGATGTTTCTTACCAAGGAAAACGGCCCGCGCGTTGCGGTGCTGGAGGCTGCAGGCTGGGACACGCATGCGGCGCAGGGCACCTCAAACGGCCCGCTTGCCAACCCGGCTTGCTGACCTTGCCAATGGTCTGGCGCTCATGCCCGATGCGTTAGGCAGTACATGGAATAAAACCGTGATCGTCGTCGTGACGGAATTTGGCCGTACCGTGCATATCAACGGCACGAACGGCACCGATCACGGGACAGGGTGCGTGGCATTTGTCATGGGTGGCCGTGTGCGTGGCGGGCGCGTGATGGGCCGGTGGCCGGGGTTGGGCGAGAGCAGCCTTTATCAGGGGCGCGATCTGATGCCCACCACCGATATGCGCAGCATCTTCCGCACCGTGCTCTATTCTCACCTGCGCGCCCCGTTGGATGCGCTTGATAATGCCATCTTCCCCGACAGTAACGGCTTACCGTATCTTGATGGGTTGCTGGCGTAGGGGCGGCAAAGAGCAGATTATGCATTATTGATGATTTTCCACACTAACAATGGCGCAACCTTACGCACATGAGTATAACTATTCCTAACCCAGTAACAGCGTTTACACACGGAGAGTTTTATGAAAAGAATCTTAATGGCAATTGTTTCTCTTACTTTTGTTGCATCCGGCGCTTTTGCCCAGTCCTCCGATAGCAATAACGCCAACGGATACGGCAATACCAATCCGGGTGCGACGTCACCTTCAAGCAATAATGCCAACGGTTATGGCAATACCAATCCGAGCGCAACCGCGCCTTCGAGCAACAATAGCAACGGTTATGGCAATACCAACCCGAACGCAACTGCGCCATCGAGCAATAACTCTAACGGTTACGGCAATACCAGCCCGGGTGCGACCAGCAGATAATCAAAAACTTCTCTGTATGGAGGGTGTTCTTAAGAGCGCGCCTTTTGCCTCAATAGGGAGAACATATTGCTTCACCCTTCGGAAGGCACTCGCGGCCGAACTGCACCCCAGAATTCAGAACTCTATACCTGGAACATCTGGTAAAGCCGGGAGGTTAGAAAGCGCCGATCAAAGCAGTGCATCACTGAGCGGTTTTCGCTTGCAGGCTGGGACCGGGTTTTCTTAACATGGTCACGAACAGGGAAGGGCTGGCGGCGACAAGGCTCGTGGTGGCGGAGGCGCACCGTCACCAAAAGCTCGCGCAGCGTTATTATGAAAGCGGCTCGCGTCAGATGCTCGTGATTGTGGCGGATTTTCTTGAAGGCCAGAACAAGGCGGGGAAGCTTGGTATTCCCAATCCTATGAGCGCCGCCTCCTATTTCTTCTCTATGCTCAAGGGAAATTACTACCTGCGCATCCTGCTCAACATCGAGCCCCTGCCTTCGCCCGGCACCAAAGAAAAGCACGTGCGTGAGACCGTGACCATATTCATGCGCATATACGGCAGCACCAGACCTCTGCATACCCGGAATATATTATGAGTTCCTGGAAACGCCTGCTGCTTGCGCTTTCGGCACTTGCTGCGCTATGCGGCTGCTCCGGCACTGATATCCTGAACTTCACCATCCCGCGTACCGGTTATACGCTGCACCGGGATATCGCGTATGGAAATAATCCCCGGCAGAAGCTGGACGTTTATATGCCTGATAAGCCAGCACCTGGTCACCCTGTTATAGTATTTTTCTACGGCGGCAGCTGGCAGAGCGGGAAAAAGAGCAATTACCTCTTCGCCGGCCAGGCCTTCGCAAGCAAAGGTTTTACCGCTGTCATCGCCGATTACCGGCTGTACCCGGAGGTTTATTTCCCCGACTTCATGAAAGATGCCGCGCATGCCGTCCGCTGGACCCACAAACATATCCGTGATTATGGCGGCAATCCGGAGAATCTTTTTCTGAGCGGGCATTCCTCCGGCGGCTATCTTGCCGTGATGCTGACACTGAATGCGCGATATCTGAAAGATGCGGGCGGGCAGGTGGAATGGATAAAAGGCACGGCCGGCATGGCAGGGCCTTACGATTTCCTTCCCTTTACCGATCCCAAAATTAAAGCAATCTTCAGCAAGCTTCCCAATCCCGATAGCCAGCCGATTAATTACGCACGGACTGGCCTTCCCCCCATGCTGCTCATGACCGGGGATAAGGATACGCAAGTGCTGCCACGCAATACTATTAATCTCACTGCTAGGCTACAGGCACTAAACGATTGCGTGACTGAGCGCATTTACCCCGGCGTTGCTCATATCGGCATCGTCTTGTCCCTTGCCAGTGGATTTCGCGGTAAAGCGCCGGTGCTTGAGGATATTGCCGCTTTTGTCCAGCAACATACGAAGAAATAGCCTGGTGTATGTCCGCAACGTGTGCAGACGCGATTCTCAAAAACCGCAGAAGGCACAATGCTGGTATTGAAGAAGTTTTGTTGCATCTCTATCCGTATAAAAACACACCAGTTTTAAAGCTGGCGTGTTTTATAAAAATCCTACTGAATTTTACTTTTGCGGAGTGATGGCGCTATTGCTGTCTTCCACGGTCGTGCCATTAATCACTTTTTTGTGAGTAGTCTTGACGGTTCCGTCGCTCTCCGTTTTTTCGGTATCTTTGGTCTTTGTCGAATTCTTTTTAAACCAGCCCTTCTTATGGACATTGCTGGTGGTCACGGACTTGTCGACATTCCCCCTGGAATCCACGTCCTGATCGACTTTCTTTTCCTCAATGTGCGTACCGGAAGCATCGGTGCTTTCTGTCTTGTCATTTTCCTTGTAATTGCCATTACCATCGTTTTGGACTTTAACGTGAGAATCATATGTCTCCGTGTCGGCAGCGAAAACGGGCGTAGCCAGCGCCAGAGCGTTGACGGCTGTAAATAGCAGAAGAGTTCTGTTGGTCATAAAATTTCCTTTGATGTTGTTATTTTTATTTTGCTTAAGTTTCTTCTTTTTCAAAAAACAGGCAGTTATCATTGAGACTAATATATAACTGCCCCTCCTGATCAGGGAGGGGCAGTTATAGGTATTCAGAACACAATATTAGCTGTTCATATTGCTTTTCTTGGCGTGCAGGTCAGCTGCATCCTGAGCGGATTTCTTGCCCTGATTGCTGCTCGACTTTGCCTTAATTGCGCTATCGGCTGCATCGCCATGCTTACCGGCTGCGCTGAATTCAGCAGCTTTCTTGTGGTGCTTGGATGCATCTTCGAAATGTTTTGCGGCTTGTTCGTGTGCTTGCTTAGGCATGGTATTCTCCTGCGTTGAAGGTTATTACCAGTCCAATATTAATATTGGATTTTTCATGAGAAATTCATGCTGGGCAGCCACAAGGTCATAATAAGTATAAGTTCTCGATGCGTAATATATACTATTATCCTTCAAGAAAATGACCAAAGGCCGAAAGCCTCTGGATGCGATCGCAGATTATTTTAGTGATGGCCAGCATCGGCGTGGCAAGAATGGCACCGGCGAATCCCCACATCCAATACCAGAATACAAGCGATAGAATGACCAGTACGGGATTGAGTGTAAAGCGCTTAGCAAGCAGCATTGGTGTAATAGCGGAACCCTCAATGAGATGGATAAGCAGATATACCGCAGCGGGCATGAAGGCTGTCCAGAAATCATTGATTACTAGCAACCCGACCAGCAGAAAAATTACCACCGCGATCATCGGACCGATGATGGGTACATAATTAAGCAAAAAGGCAAGTGTTCCCCATAATAGTGGATCATCTACGTGAAAAATCCGCATCACTATTGCTGTGGCGATACCAACGCATGCGTTCATAGCGGTAATCGTAAGAAGATAACTGGAAATATCCTGCTCAATGGCTTGCGAAATATCGACGGCCTGACGTTTATCTCTGAACTTTGGCAGCACTTCCACCAGTCGCCGCAAGAACGTATCGTCCGCTGCAAGAAGGAAGAAAAGCACCAGCACTGTAGTAAAAAGGCCGCTTGCCAGGGCTTGTGTCCCGTTAAAGAGTTTGTCAGAAAGCCGAGTACCCTGCACGGCAACCGGCACCACTTTTGGTCCAGCCCCTTTTGTCAGATCTTCCGCCTGTACCAGCATTTTTTGCGTTTTTTCCATCGGACTGCTGAGGAAATGCAACCGTTCCTGCAATTGGGGCAAGCCTTGAGGTAATTTCTCGCCCCAGGAAGCAGCCGGCCCTGATAAAAGCGTACCAAGACCGATGATACAGCTTAGCAGCGCGATGATAATCACACCTGCGGCCAGAGCGCGCGGAAGATGGGCTTTCACCAGAAGGCGGAATATGGGCTGTAAAACCAGTTTCAGCACAAAAGCCAGAACGATAGGGATTACAATTTCACTGGCGGCGTGAATGGTAGTAAGCAACAGCAGTATAAATATACCGCCGAGAAAAAACGCCATGGAGTTTGAGGACGGGGATGTATGGGTTGCCTCCTCCGGGGAAACCGGAAGAGATACTACAATTGCATCTGCAGAGGCATCACCCCTGTCATTATTTGCTGACTCTTTTAGGAAGCGCATGAGTGTTTTTACCGGCAATTTCAGAAAGCAGAGATGATTTTCTAATGAGTTCGGGAGTTTTCATCCTGCTTTATTTTTTCCTTCGTAGCGTTAAGCTGAGTAATAACATTGTCCACTTGTTTAGAATCATTGACGTTATTAAGACCGGTATGGGCGGATATGCATTATTGCAGCGTGACCGTAGCGGCCGGGTTGTGAGAATACTATAGGGTATCACTATGAGAATTATCTCTTTTCCATAAGAAGGTGAGCACATCCTGATATCGGGGTGGCATAATTTGCAGTTCTTAAGCCTCATTATATAGAAAATCGACTTTTTTAACGTTGTCGCAGAAACGACATATCTGGGTAGTATACATTCGCTTTTGCTTTACGCATTGGTTCTGTATTCACAAGAGGATTTGCTGCCGAAACTGCTACCGGATTGTCTAGGACACAAGTATTATTGACCCTAGATTTCAGAATTTTGTTTGCAAAATGCCCTAAAAGCCATTTTTCATACGGACAAAATCAAACCAGAATAAATGGCGCAAACCATTGATACTGGCGGAGGAGAAGGTATTCCCGCTATAGGTATCTCCGCCGCAGTTTACCTTAGTTTCTTGATTCAGGTTCAACCGATAGGTTGCGAAATGAACCAAGTCATCAACCGAGTTTAAATCATGTGCTTATAACTCATTTCGTTGAGCTTTTTGAATAAGCTCGTAGACTTTACGTACGTCACCAATCATTTCAAAAGCAGGCGTTTGAGCATATGCCATTCCAGGCCAGTAAAATCCACGCATCATAAAACCGTAAGGAGAATTCGACTCGCCGAATGTTATAGTACCGGTACCATCTGCTTTTTCGCTAAACGAAGTATCAGGCATAGATGCTAAATTAATAGACTTCAGTTTTTTTGAAAATATACCTGATTTGATAATGACTCTTTGATTGGTGATAGCATATTCTGTTTTTTCACGATTCTTTGCATCAAATATAAATCTACCAAAAATCAAATATAATCCTATCAAAACAAATGGAATACCGAATAAAGGAAATACTATTCCTGCCGCTTGATTCTTTGGGATCTGCGTAACAGCCATTGTTTCCCAGAAAATCGCACCACCCCATACCCATAGTAGACTAAATGGGATTAGAAATGCATCCGCCCCACGCAATCTAATTCCAGCAGCTGGCTTGCCTTTCCAAACAGTCCTTTCATTTGAGCGCATTTCTTTATCAATGGAATATGTTTCAAGTGAGTTGGTCATTTTCTAATCCTTATACACAAATATTTTTTTCTATCTCTATCCCTCTATACTCAATCTCTGTAAACACAATCAGAATCTTGCGCCCGATGCAAATATCTCTGTTTCAAATTCTTTGTGTATAATGCAAAAAATCCTCAACCCATCGGCGATTTTACTAAATCTCTCTGCTACGGAGGTTCTTGGCTAAGCGTCAGTAATATAATGGTTCAACTAGAACCAATTAGTTGCTGTTCCATATTGGAACATGGCAGAGCAGAACGTCTTCCTAACGCAAGTGTCTCTGCCGCAGTTTTACTCAGTTTTTTGAAAGCGCCTCAACCAATTGGTGTTGGTTTGAATTAAAAATGAACCGATTGGTTTAAGCCACTTCTTCTTTGAACGCCTTTGCCTCCACCAATCGCTTATATTCATGGAAGCATTTTCAAGAGCGGCATCCGCTTCGCCTGCATCTAATATATCGCGTTTAAGAGCGATTAAATGTAGAGCAGCAGCACATGCGGTAAAAATAGTATCTTCAACATCGGCTAGGGAACGGAAAAATTGAGGCAACCAACCATTAAGTATAAAGTGTCATGTTACACTTTATGGTTGGTATTCCAAGTGACTTCCAATTCTATTAGAGGCCCTAGTCCTTTAATAATAGCAGAGTACCACCTGCAACCTGTTTTAATACTTCTGATCGTATTGTTTTTAAAGTTTCTTCGTTAACCTATTTAAAATCCGATATAGCAAGCTTGTTGGTCCCCAATTTTGGGTGCCAAGCGCCTATCAGGCCATTTCGCTTCTCGCCATCTATCGCAAACATTACATTAACCGCGAGATTGCCCACTTTATAAAACCAAGTGGCAAATGTACAATCTGTTGGGGTAGTCCATACATCTGACATGCCGGTTATAGGCGTAGGACTGACACCAAATTTTAGGTAAACGTTAGGATGGGCTTTTTCTCTCATTATAGATGCTCCAAACGTAGTAATATCGATTGGAATATTGCCTTCCATAATGTGACAGCCAAATAATTTGACGAAGTATAGATGAACATTCAGCATCTCACGCGCCGTATTATAGGAGAAAATGCGATCTGCACGCACAGCCATGCCACTGACCATATTACGTGTTCGTAATGCTTCTGATAAATGCTCCCAGGCACGGTCATGTGGTTGCGTTCGAGCATTATTGCAATTGGCACAGATACGGCTGGGTGATTTTAGCAGCTTGGCATCAAGACTACCAATAGGCCGATTCTTTCTTTTGTTATCATGATAATAAAGCGGATTAGCCTGTGTCACGGCACCGAATACCTCATGGAGATCGGATCGTTTTGTTTTGTGCTCTCCCGTCAAGCCTGTGTTGCCACAAATCCAGCATTTAGCGCCTGGATGTACCATAAATAGTTAGAAGTGTTTCTTTCGAATTTCTTCAGTAATTGCTTCAGGAGAAGGATTTGCACTTCTTTTTGCCATTATAAGTGCCTGTTGGTTTTCTAGATTATATTTTTGAAACCATTTATGGAAGCAATTAGCTTTTTTACCAAAGAAATTTTTTTCGTTCAGATTGGCGTTGATAATTTTCTCCAAGTCTTCTTTTAGATATCTCAAATATTCATGTTTTTCTTTTGGCAAAAAATTCAATTTTTCTAATTCGATTTGAAATAAACTAGAGTATAAAAATTTGATTTTATCGAGACTCGACAACTGATGAGGTAAGGCGTTTAGTACGGTCTGAATTTTTAAAGCGAACTGGTGACTAATATTGTTGCCTGAAAAAACACTCTCTTCTGTTTCTTCATTCCACAACAAATTATCTGCGAAGGAATACAATTGATCAGGAATGCTTCCGAGTACTTTGACATTTGCCCGTTCAAAGAGAAATTTTCTTAGTAGCTCTCCTGCATCGTTATTCATTTGGATGATAGTTCGCTCATTTTCTAAAATGGACTTATTGTCTACGCTCTCTCCTAGAGTAAGCCGCATGCAAATTGAACTGAAACTATTCGATTTCTTTTCAAAAGCCTGTTTCCAAGAACTCATAAAAAACTATCCATGTATTTTCCTATTAATTTGCATTCTTAAACAACGCTAGGCATAGATTGGCGACAACTCTTAAGTACTGGTATAATGCCAAACCACTGAATTGTCTTGACTAAAAAAAGCCGTACCTTGTTTCTCAGTTGCTCAAAAAATATAATGATCCTCTGTATTTGAGAATATTCTAGGAAATCCGCCACTCTCCATTTTCTCTCTGTTCCTCTGTACTCAAATCTCTGTGAATACAATCAATGAGTTGTCGGATGAAATGGGTAGGACTAGATAAGGATTTTCTCTCTGCGCCTGAGCATTTTTATAAAAAATGAGAGAGTTTCTGTTCTCTGCGCTACGGAGCCAAGGGGATTCGAAATACAGAATTTGACGCGCGCTACGGAGCTTTTTTCTACAATGTAATCAATTGATTATAGAAAAAGCTCTATACTCCAATAAAATCCCAAAACAGGAGGGTAGCTCACAACCTACTGATTTCATTTTGAAATCTGATACTGGCGGAGGAGAGAGGATTCGAACCTCCGATACGGGTTAACCCCGTATAACGGTTTAGCAAACCGCCGCCTTCAGCCACTCGGCCACCCCTCCGGCTACATATATTTCAGTATCTTAGACTGCTTTCCGAATCCTGAAAAGTCAATTCGCTACCGAAATTGCCACCAGATATCCAAGCCCCGGTAGCGGCGGCGTTTATAGCAGACCTGAACCCGTTGTCCAGTCTGTTCCTGTGCGGGTTGCAGGCTGTTTTTAGAGAGGGGTTAACGCTCTTTTTACCGGTGCCATGATAAAATACCGGCGGTGAGAACCCTTGAGCAGCTGGCATTATGAAAATTATTGTCGCAACTTCGGATAACTATAAATATATAGAAACGCGGGATGAAGGTAAGCTGTTTACAGATACCGGCACAGCTGACGGTGAAAAAGAATGGGTGCGGGAATTTAAAGAAGTAGATGTTGAAAGCCCCTTAACGCAAGAAATAGCCAAAATATATACCCCCCGTCCGGATATCGAACTGGTCCACGCGCGATCGTTTACTCAACTGATGCAATATTTAAAAAAATATGCTTATGACGGAGAGGTTGCCGCCATTGTGCTGGATGGTTCGCTCCGGTTCTGGGTAACTCAGGATTCTATTGAGCAGTTAGGAAAATATTCGGGCCAGATACTCAAGATGCGGGCTAATAAATTACTGCCTGAAGATCGCGCCCAATGGATGATAGATGCATTACAGGGCAGACGCACAAAGAAAAATGTGGGACTGGATATTAAATGGGAAGAAGCAATCCCTCCCATCATTGCCTTTATGGGCGAAGATTCCCTGCAACGAAGCCCGCTTAAAGGGGTGGCAGCAGAAGTAAAGGGAACAGAAGGTGAAACTCCTTCCTCTGTAGCAGCAAAGCTTGCCGACTATATACCCATGCAAGGAATTGGCACAAAGAGATTGCTTAAAGATCTGTTTGATGACTGCAAAATGTCGCGCGATGAGATCGCCTGGCGCAGCGGCCTGTATCACGCACAGGTTGAAGGAGCGCTGGCTGGCGACATTCTCCTTTCGGACGGAAATTTCCGCGGCCTGCTTAAAACGCTGAATGCCAGAAGGGGCGAGATCGAAGTCTTATGTTCGGAAAATGCGGAGCATCTTGCGCAATGTCAGGCTGCGGAACCTCTTAAAGTCATTTTTGGGGTCGTAAAATCAGGCACAAAGCCGCATGAAATGATGGATATGTTGATTGGCGATCCGCCGAGACCGTATCAGCCCAAAGGGATATTTAAAAATAGCGGTTATGCTCACTATGAATCTTTCACACACTTACTGAGGAATAAAAAAGAGAAGTTCTCCCCCGTTACTACTGTTCGGCTTATTCAGGCCATGGGATTAGAAGCAAGGCATAGCGAATTATTTAATGAAATGGCATCTGCTAAACCGGTTAAGAAGCCCCTGCAGCTTTTAATTAAAGAAAGTCTTTCACAAAAGGACAACCTACAACGCTTTATCGGAAATTGGCTTTCAGAATGGGAAATGACGCCGGAAGAATTAGCTAAATATATTAACTGCCGGCAAAGCGGTGGAAGAATTGTTGATGATACTATCAGGAGATGGAGAGATGGGGAGTCGGAAGTATTCCTAAACCAAACCACGGCAGATAAATTTGTGCAGGCATTTTCCTTAAACAGGCAATACGAAGCTGCATTATACAAAATTACTAATGGCAGGGATGTGGATGTTGATTCGCTTGTGCAAGACGCTCAACGCGATATACGCGGCAGGGGAGCGCTGGTAAAGGGATTGTGCGATTGTAGCGGTATTCCCGTACCCTTGTTGGCAAGCTGGATAGGCTGCACCCAGAATGCAATTTATTCGTGGATGAGGAATGATATAAAGATAAGAGAACTTCAGCTTGGACAAAAGCTGGTTCAACTCACCAATCCATGGGATAAATTGGGAAAAAATTCGTCTCCGGATACTAAAGCTAAAAAAGAAACAATAGTCTCTTTATTAACAGGAAGAGAATTAGAAAAAAGTAATCGGGACATCATAAATGAAGCAAAAACCAGTGATAATCCGACAAGAACATTCCTCAGGCAAGTACAGTCGGTAAGGGGACTGGATAATGAAAAAATGGCATCGGCAATCGGTGTTTCACCGGTGAATTACAAGGGGATGCGAAGGGGGCATGGCCGCCCCTTTATTGAAGAGGAGGCTTTGAAGATATTAAAATTATCGGGATTTAAAGATGCAGGGGAAATAGCTGACGCAGTAGCTGTTGTTACCGGTATAGAGGCTCCCAGGGTTTTGCTGCAACAGGTTAAATCGGGGGCTTTACCCGCTTCTGATTTGCTAAAGCTTTCCTATTTGCGCAGAGGATTGCATCAGCAGGATGCAATTAAGGCAGTTGGTACTACGGTATATGAGTTTGAAAAGAAGCCCGGATATTTTTTTTCATCGCCAGTGGCACACAAAGCAGCAGCATTCGTGGGTTTTCAGGAAGGCACACCAGATTTTCTGGATGCTATGCATGTGTTCATGGGACATGGGGTCAGGCAAGAACCCAATGCAATTCTGAATGAGTTAAAATGCGGCTCTCTCGACAAATCAACCGCAATGCAGAAAATTGTCCATATGACTGGCAAGACGAGTGTACAATTATATTTAGATTTGCAAAGAGTATGCGGCGGGAATGGCACTATTTCAAATACGACATGGCAACGCGCCATCAAGATGGGATATATACCAAAAGGTTACACAGTCGAGGTGGCAGCGGTTCTGGGCTTAAGTGGCAGGGAGCAGGAACTTGAGCAGGCATTCAGTATATCACGGATGGGCTCAGCTGCTTATATGGAAAAAGTAAAAGAATCCAATACGGGCAGGACAGGTGCTGGCCTGAAATAGCATTTGCCTACCTCCCTCTTGCAATAGCCCATAAATCTGCGATAACTCGCATCCTTTAGGAGATGCATGCATGGATTCTTCGCTCGAACCAAAGAAATCGGGGCTGTTTGTGGCCAGAAACGCCAAGCCGGGCGATACGCGCGAGACCATCAAAACCCTGGTGATCGCCCTTATTTTTGCGGCTGTTTTCCGCAGCTTCCTGTTTGAGCCGTTTCACATCCCGTCGGACTCGATGAAAAGCAATTTCCTCGTCGGCGATTATCTTTTCGTCTCCAAATACTCCTATGGCTACAGCCGATATTCCTTTCCCTTTGGCGGCCATACGCAAATACACGGGCGGTTTTTTGTCAGTCCACCCCAGCGGGGCGATGTTGTGGTGTTCAGGCCTCCGGGCAAGCCCTCGGAGGATTTTATAAAGCGCCTTATCGGCCTGCCCGGCGATCACATCCAGATGAAGGGCGGCGTGCTCTATATCAATGACAAACCCGCGCTCAAGGAATATGTCGATGAGTGGACCGACCCCACGCCGGATGGCCGCGACGCACCGCCGGTCACCTATAAACGCTACCGTGAGACGTTGCCGGAGGGTAAAACCTATACCATCCTCAATAACAAACATCCCGGCCCTGTGGAAGACACGGAAGTCTTCATCGTGCCCGACGGACATTACTTCATGATGGGCGACAATCGCGACGATTCACGCGACAGCCGCTACCTTGGACAAGGCGATGCTATCGTGGGATTCGTGCCTGAGGAAAATTTCGTCGGCCGCGCCGATCTGATTCTGTTCTCATGGGAGGGGTTTTTCTCCTTACGTTCCGACCGGTTCTTACTGAAGATTCTATGAATTACAGGAGCAGATAAATGACCGATGCATTTAAAGGCGCTGTGCTGAGTTTTTACTCCGGATCCTATTACGGCGAGCTCGCCCATACGCGCAAGGGTATCGGGATCGGGCTTGTATTCGTACTCACCCTCATTCTTACAGTCATGATAATGCTTTGTGTCCTTTTCAATTTAGGCACATTGCAGAATGTGATGCATGTTGTGTCCCAGAAAATTTCGGATTTGCCGGATATCAGCATAAAAGACGGCAAACTTTCTGCTAAACCCGATCCTTACCAGATGTCTCTTAACGACGAATCTGCAAGCTTCAGGATTATTATTGATACGAGCTACAAGCTTAATGATTCAACGCTTCAATACATGAGAAAAAATAATATTTATGTTTTGTTTGCTGCGGACGAATTTGCGACTCTGTTATCCAATGATAAGAAATTGGAGATTAATGACTATTACTTTAAAGATAATAGGTCCTTCACTATCACTCATGAAGATTGGCTGAAGATGGCAGACAGGATCGAACACTGGGGCATGCCGGTATTGCTGGGTGTGATATTTATAATGGGGCCTATCGTGCTGTTCATGGGTAATTTCCTTGCCACCGTATTAACCGCTATCGCAGTATGGCTTGTGGGGCTGATCGTACAAGCAGGGCTTGAGTTCGCCGATGCCATGCGGCTTACGGCTGCGCTACGTATTCCGGTGAGCATCCTTGGCTTTCTTCCGGTCTTTGTGGGTGGAAGACAGCTTCATGGATTAGCAGATTGGGGGATATGGCTTATCTATCTTGTTTTTGCCGTTTATGCTGCCCGCCATTATCGTAACAGCGCCGCAGGATGAGCATCGAGGACATCATAGGCTACCGTTTCCGTAGCGCGCGCGTGCTGGAAGAGGCGCTGACACACCCAAGCTGTGCCGAGACCAAAGGCGGCCTGCCTTACAGCTATCAGCGGCTGGAGTTCCTTGGCGATGCGGTGCTGGGACTGGTGATTGCGGAATTGCTGTTTACGCTTTATCCCGGCGAGAACGAAGGCAGCATGGCCAAGCGTCATGCGGCGCTGGTGCGCAGCGAGTCGCTGGCGGACGTGGCGCGTCGCTTAGGGATAGGGCCCTATATCCGCATGAGCGGCAGCGGGCAGGATAACGGCCGGGATCTCAATTCTAATCTTGAAGATGTATGCGAGGCGCTGATCGGCGCGCTCTATCTTGACGGCGGATTTGATGCGGCACGGGATTTTGTGCTCAGGCAGTGGGAGCCGCTGGCACGTGCGATGAGTGCGCCGCCGAAAGACGCAAAGACCGCGTTGCAGGAATGGGCGCAGGGGCGGAGCCTGAACCTTCCTGAATATCGCGTTGTTGAAATGACCGGCCCGGCGCATGCGCCCGAATTTACTGTTTCCGTATCGGTTGAGGGAGCGCAGCCTGCCGTGGCAAAAGCGGCCTCCAAACGCCAGGCGGAACAGCTTGCGGCCAAGGCACTGCTGGAAAAGTTATAGTCTTGCTAAATAAGTATTGCGCTTTATCGATCATTGTCATTCCGGACTCGTTCCGGAATCCACTGTGCAACATGTGAGGTCATAGCGGATGATGGGTGGATGCTGAAACAAGTTCAGCATGACAAGAGATATACGGAAATTATTGGCTTGATAAGCTTCAGGATTTTACTTTGCCAGTGCCAGGGGGCAATTTATTTTGCTGAACACGATCACGTAAAAAGGCGGTAGCCCTTCGCACACGATCTTCTGCATCACCTGAGAATATATCCAGCACCTTTGTATTCTTATCTGACTCAATGGCTCTTGCTTCTTTTTCGTCAATTCCGTCCTTTTGTCCCATGTGAAGAACGAGGCAGGGAGTTGTTGGGTGGACTTTCCGGAATTCCTGAAGCAAAAGCCTGTCAAGATTCCAGCGCTGATCATCATCTAAATGAAATTCCTGACTGCTGGTTCGCATATGGCCGCCGCCACGGGCATCTATGGCAACAGCGTCGTAGGGAAAAGGATTTTCCCGGAGCGCTTTGATCACATCGTCCAGGTTTCCTCTGACACGGGAATTCCTGTGACCGCCAAAAAGCTCAAATGAATCAACGGTCGGTTGCAAAAAGCTGGTTCCCCCAGCCCATAATATTTTCATAAATGCTCCCCAATTCGCATAATCAAGGAAACCAGCATAACAAAAGATTACTAAAACAAGGTTAACTCTGCTACGTACTGGTATAACTCAGAAAATCGGGATAAGAGGATGTCATGTGGAGCAATAAAAAGGACAAGCCTTTAACCAGCAGCAATGGGACGCAGTATTACTGGTATTATTGCCCACCGGGCAGAAATAATCCCGGCAGCTGTTCTTTGAGCATTGATGCGGGCACGCCTTATGAATTCCGGCTGGAGCGCGAGGGCAGGGGGCACAGGATTGCCGAGTGGCTGGGCTTTACCGGCAAGTTTGAAACGGGCGATCCCGTTTTTGACGCGAAGGTGTATATTGACTGCGACGATCAGATGCTGTGTGAAAGCTTAAGAAACGTCACGGCGCTGCGCCGCGTGATCATGCGCCTTTTTGACAACGGGATTAAAATTATTGCAATTGAGGCCGGGCGGCTTAAAGTTGTGCCGATGATAGTGCGGTCGTGGCTGGGAGAGGAAGAACTCGAACTTTTACTTGCGGATCTTGTTGAGTTAAAGCGCCTGCTACCCGTGATTGCGATGATGACGCAGTCGCCTGTGAATTCCACGCGTATAAACGCGAAAATATTCTGCTACATTATAATTGCGCTGCTGCCGCTGGGAGCAGTCGCCACTATTTTTGATATGCTGCAGCGCTGGCAATTAATCGCGCCCTTAAGCTTTTTTACGCTAGCGCTGGAATACGCGCTTGCCGTCATCGCGCTATCGCTGCTCATCATCAAGATGGTTTTTCACCGCTCGTCTTACGGATACGATGTGCTGAAGACCTTTCTTGCTTTGGGAATATTGGGGCTGCTGCTCTGCGTCAGCGCCGTCATGTATAACATCAACATGCGGTGCGATAATTCCCCTGCCCAAATTATCTCAGAGCCCGTGACCGGCAAATACACGACCAGCAGCAAGCATGGGCTGAATTATCACCTGCGCATCACCGACTGGCACGATGCGCAGAAAACTTTTTCCGTCAATACGGAGTCAGTGACTTATAACAGGGTGACGCCGGGAACAACGTCGCTTTATATGCGCATACATCCCGGGTATCTTGGATTTGAATGGATGGAAGGTTATCAGGTGGTTTCACAATGAAAGAACTTCGCTGCGGCTATGCCGCGCTCATCGGCGCACCCAATGCAGGCAAGTCCACGCTGCTCAACTCCCTTGCCGGCACTGACCTTTCCATCGTGAGCCCCAAGCCGCAGACGACGCGCGGACGCGTGCGTGCGGTGGTATGCGAAGGCGAGTCGCAGATTATTTTTGTCGATACGCCCGGCATTTTTGACGCAAAGCCATCTTTTGAAAAAGCCATGGTCGAGGCGGCCTGGAGCGGCGTTTCCGAGGCGGATGCATTGTTGCTTCTGATCGATGCCTCGCGCGGGATTAATGATGATGTGCGCCGGATTATCGATACGCTCAAAACGCGCAGCAGAAAAGCCGTCCTCGTGCTCAACAAAGTGGATAAGGTGGAGAAACAGCGCCTGCCGGAACTGGCGAAATCGCTTTATGAGCTATTTGATTTTGAGCGCAGCTTCATGATTTGCGCTACGCGCGGCGACGGGGTGCGTGATATCCTGCGCTATCTTGTCCCGCTGATGCCCGAGGCGCCATGGCTTTACCCGGATGATGAAATAACCGACACGCCCGAGCGTGTGCTTGCTGCAGAGCTCACGCGCGAGCAATGCTTCCTCAAGCTCCATGCGGAACTGCCATACGGAGTGATGGTGGAGACCGAGAAGTGGGAAGAGAAACAAGATAAAGGCAAGCGCGTCATCCGCATCAACCAGACCATCATCACCGAGCGCGAGAGCCATAAAAAAATGATTCTCGGGAGTGGTGGCGTGATGCTCAAATCCATCGGCAGCGTCGCGCGGCGCAAAATCGGGGATGCGCTCGGTGCAGAGGTACATCTTTTTCTGTTTGTCAAAGTGCGCGAGAAATGGAAAGACGATCCGCAAAGCTATAGCGCCGCAGGGCTGGAGTATAAGAAATGAAAAATCAATCCGTCTTCCGCCGCGCTCAGTTTGCCCTGCAGGGACTGTGTGACAGTTTGCGCAGCGAAAAAAGTTTTCGCGCGCAGGTCGCGGTATTCTTCGGTGTTATTGTGTTGCTGCTGATAATGCGCCCGGCGGCCGTCTGGTGGGCGTTGCTGCTGGGTGTTTCTGGCATGATGATGGCGGTCGAGCTTATCAATACCGCTGTGGAAAAACTCGTCGATCACCTGCACCCGGATCAGCATGAGGTGATAAGGATAGTCAAAGACACGCTGGCTGCTGCGGTGATGGTGACATGTGTGACGGGAGCCTTGGTGCTCGTGGCGTTTGTGTGGCGTTACACGCAGTAATGAAGCTGAGGTTTGATTTTTATTACCACCGCTGCTCAAACCAAATTTATACTTGAGGGCCTGCTACTTTCTTATCGCCAAATACATGGCCAAATCTTGCTTCAAGTTTACGCCTTAATGTTGGAGGAGTAGGGTATTTGCTTTCCAAAGCCTCTGCGAGATAAGATTTAGTGAGACAAACTCTCGAAGTTTCTTCTCCCTTTTCATCTTCTATTGCATAAGCCGGGTTAGCGAGAATACTTCCGAGGAACTGCTCCTGATTCTTAGGTTTAAGCGAACCTCTTTCAGGAAAGGCCCTGTCAGCACCATACAGTACGGCCTCTCCTGCAACGCCAAAGCCTAAGCCTGCTAAAAAACCTACCGGCCCCCCGAAAAGACCCATCACTGCGCATGGAAGTAGGGCGTGACCAGGATGATATCCTTTCCTTTCATCTTCGGCTACGGGATTAGTGCCAATAGTACCTATCCCCATTTTTGCCGAAACATCGTCATGTAGATTTGTCAGGGATTCCAGACTTTCCCGCATTTCAGAAAGGACATGTTTTGCTTCAGGATAACGGCTTACGGCATTTGCAGAATCTACCATAGCAAGGTGATTGGCGCAGGCATTCGCCAGTAAGGTCAGGCGCTCATTTTTGCTTGAGGCATTCGGCAGGGAGTGCTGATTGGCAACAATAAGTTGTTTAAGATTCACGACACCTTCTTCGACCAGCTTAACCGGCTCGGTCTGTGGTTTTACATCTTCCAATAGTTCTTGAAGTTGTCCAACAACGAGTTTCTGATTATCAAACAGCTTTTCTAATGCCTTGTTTTGTTCCGCTGTGCTTGTCATAAACTCTCCGTAATATTTATGCATTATATTGAGTAAATCGACTCTATCGCTGAAATGTTAAATAATTATTAAAGAATTGGTATTATTTGACATTAGGTAAAACCTTGTAATGGTATCAGTGTGCAATGGTCTGATCGCGGTATTGTTCTTTCTGTCAAATGCCTGGGCGAAAGTTCCGGCGTGGTCCATCTTCTTACTCCCACGCATGGAATGTGCGCCGGGGTGGACAAAGGCGCATTTTCCCGCGGCAAGCGCGGCATCTACCAGCCGGGTAATATTGTTGAGGCGCAGTGGAAGGCGCGATTGGCGGAGCATCTGGGAATGCTGAGCTCGGAGCTGACCCAGGCCACTGCGGCGCATCTTCTTCACAGCCGCCACAAGCTTGCGGCACTCACCTCGGCGACAAAGCTCACGGAAAAAATGATGGCCGAGCGCGATGCGCAGCCCGACGTCTATGCCGCCATGGAAGCGCTGATACAGGCACTTTGCGAAGGCGATGACTGGTTGGCGCAATATGTGCGCCTTGAATACACCCTGCTTGCCTGCGCCGGTTTCAGGCTTGATCTGGAGCGTTGCGCCTCAACCGGGCAGGAGCACGATCTTATTTATGTGTCTCCCAAATCCGGGCGTGCGGTGAGCCGCGGGGCAGGGGAGCCTTACCGCGAAAGGCTGCTCAATTTACCTGCCTTCATGATGGCCGACGCACAGAATGTCGTGGCGGATATGCTGCAGATTCTCGATGGGCTCAGGCTTTGCGGGCATTTTCTTCATGCGCGTGTTTTTGCGCCCCGCGGAATCCCCGTGCCAGCCGCACGCGCGCATTTCATTGAAGCGTTGCAGGCTTAATCTTTTTCGCTGATCATCTCCGGTGGCACAATGACGGCGGTGCCTTTAGCAAGATCGATCTGCGTAAATGTTTCGCGCGTGAAGGGCAGCATCTCTTCTTCACCGGATTCCTGCCGGATGGCAGCAAGATCGCCCGCGCCGAAATTATGCATGGCGGCGATTACGCCGTAAGGTTTTCCGTCTGCGGTCATCAGCGAAAGGCCAATCAGATCTTCGTGATAATATTCATGCGCGTCAGGTTCGGGCAGCGCAGAGCGGGGAATAAAAAGTTCGGTATTGCGTAGCGCCTCAGCCTCATTGCGCGAGGAGACGCCTTCTACTTTTGCGATAAGCGTATCTTTAGTGCCGCCTGTAATAGTGATGTTAAAGTGCCTGCCGGAAGCATCCAGTAACGGTCCGTAGGCGGTGATATCCTGAGGATTGGCAGTGAAACTGCGGACTTTGACTTCCCCGCGTATGCCGTGTGCGGCTGTGATGACGCCTAAGGAGATAAGCCGTGATCCGTGGTCCGTGGTCCGTGGTCCGTGATTCGTATTTTGTGGTGTATCAGCCATTTAATTTTTTACGTAATCCGCTTAGCATTTTGCTTGTATCTGAGATTAAGGCGGGTATCTCAGAGGCATTCTCGGTGGCAATATATTCTATCTCTACGGCAATAATAAGCTGTGTTCTCAGTTCCGCCAGTGAACCTGCTGCCATAGCCAGAAATTGTTGGAATTCTTTTGTGCTGTTTCTTTCGCTTCCCTCTGCGATATTTGAGGCAATAGAAACGGCGGCGCGTCTCATTTGTGAGGTTAGCCCGTATATTTCATCTTTGGGAAAAGCCCGCGTGGTTTTATAGATGAGCTTGGTAAGCTGTATTGAGTGCTGCCAAACCCGTAAATCCATATAGGTGCTGATTCCCATATACGGATCACGGACAACGGATCACAGATCACGCTTTACGCTGCAGGAGCTTCAGCAGGTGCGGCTGCGGCAGGTGCGGCGGCCGGCGCTGCAGGCGCAGCAGCGGCAGCGGCTTCTTCGCCCTTCTTGCCTTTCTTGCCAGTGCCCTTAGCCTTAAGAACGAATGTCGGTTTGGTGCTGATGACGCCAGCCGTGCGCAGGAAG
>Ga0206844_10153_pt1 | contig 22647 bp, 16 predicted proteins | sample Alteio_BWOrgCont_22_FD_152907 | JGI IMG/M metagenome (GOLD analysis project Ga0206844, IMG submission 152907) | Enriched cells from forest soil in Barre Woods Harvard Forest LTER site, Petersham, Massachusetts, United States -... | ecosystem: Environmental > Terrestrial > Soil > Temperate forest >...
ACCTAGGAGAATTGCTAGTAGACCCTCCCGTCTATGGCCCTGCATGCTTCCTGCACATGCTTGGCGGACAGGTGCCGGAGCGATCGCTGGCACCATGCAATCTCGGGGGTTGATCACGATGGGGCTCATTACACCAAGGACCGTTGCCAGCGGAATCGCCTCTGTGCTCCTGGCTGTCGGTTTTAATTCATCGAGCGCCCAGACGGGCATCACACCGGCTGAGGCCCGCGCCATCGCGAAGGAAGCGTACATCTACGGCTTCCCGATGGTAGACAGCTACCGCATTCAATACGACTACTTCCAGGACAAGAAGAACCCGGAGTTCAAGGCTCCCTGGAACCACATCGCTAACATCCCGCGCATCTCCACACCTGCAGATACGACAGCCCAGACACCGAACGCGGATACGCCCTACTCCTGGTTGGGCCTGGATCTGCGAGCCGAGCCGATCGTGCTCACCATGCCGGTGATCGCAAAGGACCGATATTTCTCGGTCCAACTGATTGACGCCTACACGTTTAACTTTGCCTACATTGGCAGTCGTACTACCGGCAATGACGGCGGGAGCTTTCTGGTCGCGGGGCCGAACTGGAAGGGCGAGAAACCCAAGGGGGTGAAGGAGGTGATTCGGTCGGAGACGGAGTTCGTCTTCGCTTTTTATCGAACGCAGCTTTTCGACCCGGGCGACATCGACAACGTCAAGAAGGTGCAGGCGGGTTTCAAAGTGCAGACGCTCTCAGCTTTCGCTGGGACACCGCCGAAAACGGCTCCAACCGTCCTTTTTGTTAAGCCAATCAGCCGGGACGCTCAGAAGACTTCCTTGGAGTTCTTCAACATCCTGAACTTCGTGCTGCGCTACTGCCCGACAGACCCATCCGAAGTGGATCTCATGGCTCGCTTCGCGAAGATCGATGTGGGCGCTGGTAAGAACTTGGACGTTAACAAGCTATCTCCTGAGATGAAGCAGGCGATGGAGGGTGGCATCGCTGATGCGTGGGTGGACTTCGCGGGAGTGCTCAAGCAGTTCAATGAGGGAAAGGTCACATCCGGTGACGTATTCGGAACTCGAGCGTTCTTGAAGAACAATTATCTCTATCGGATGGCCGCCGCCGTCCTCGGCATCTATGGCAATTCCAAGCAGGAAGCGATGTATCCGATGTATGGCGTCGATTCCGACGGCCAGAAATTAAGCGGGGCCAGCAATTACACGTTGCACTTTGCCAACGGGGACCTGCCACCCGTCCACGCGTTCTGGTCGCTGACGATGTACAAGATGCCGGAGAGTCTTCTCGTGGCGAATCCGATCAATCGTTACCTCATCAACTCGGCGATGTTGCCGCAGCTCAAGAAAGATGCCGACGGCGGACTGACTCTCTACGTTCAGAACGAATCTCCGGGCAACGACAAAGAAAGCAACTGGCTCCCCGCGCCGAAGGGGCCCTTTGTTATGTATATGCGCCTCTACTGGCCGAAAGAAGAAGCCCTGGACGGCAAGTGGACCGCGCCGCCGCTGAAGCGTGAATAGGAAGCCGAGGCCGACCGAACACGAGGAGATGAATAATCATGTCCCGCAAGCTTAGCTTAGTCGCCGTCACGCTTGCCGCAATGTTGGCTTTGACCACCGTCCACGCGCAGACCCCGCCGACGATGAAAATGACGACGCCCATTCCGCCGTCTATCACGACACCTGACTCCGTAGACACGCGCATCGGCACACTGAAGTTTTTCGATGGGTTCCCGGACGACTCCACCGTTCAGAAGGTGTATGACAAGCTCGACTTCATGCGCGGGGTACAGGCGTTCATGAGCGGCATGCCGGGGACGTCGCTGGTCGGTATGCGCACAGGTTTTGAAAAGCTGGGCGTTATCAATGGCACCATTTTGATCTTCGAGAACCGTCTGGACTCCAAGTCGCTTTTTCTCACGGGGAACACTGACTCGGTCTATTTCAGCACCTGGCTCAATTTAAAGGACGGCCCGTTGGTGATTGAATCGCCTCCCAACGTGCTTGCGTTCCTCGACGACTCTTGGTTCCAGTACGTCACCGATATCGGCAACGCCGGTCCTGACAAAGGTAAGGGCGGCAAGTATCTCGTGCTTCCGCCGGGCTACAAAGGCGAAGTGCCGGAGGGTTACTTTGTCGCCCGCCCGCGCACTTATAACCTCTGGCTTATGGGCCGGGGATTCATGGTAAACGGTGACCTCAAACCGGCCGTTGAGGGCATCAAGAAGAACCTGCGCATCTATCCGCTGGCGCAGGCGAAGAACCCGCCCGAAACGAAGTTCATCAGTGGCTCAGGCGTCGAACTCAACACGGTTCATGCGAATGACTTTAGCTACTTTGAAGAGCTGAACGAGGTCGTGCAGGCGGAGCCCAGCGAGGCGCTGGATCCTGAAAGACTGGGGTTGTTCGCCTCCATCGGCATCGAGAAGGGCAGGCCCTTTGCGCCCGATGCGCGTATGAAGAAAATCCTCACCGAGGCGGCGGCGGTGGGGAACGCCACCTCCCGGGCCATCCTTTTCCGCACCCGGATGAAGGATGCCTACTTCTATCCGAACAGCGCTTGGGTCACAACCTTTGCCGGTGGTTATGAGTTCTTGTCCCAGCCCGGCGTGCGCAATCTCGATGCACGAACTATGTTTCATTACTATGCTACCGGCATCACCCCGGCCATGGCCTTGAAGATGGTGGGCATCGGCTCACAATATGCCGCCGCCTTCGTGGACTCCGAAGGCAGGCCGCTAGATGGCAGCAAGACCTACAAGATTCACCTGCCGCCCAACATCCCGGCGAAGGATTTCTGGTCGTTCGTTGTCTATGACAATCAAACCCGCTCGATGCTGCAGACAGATGAACAGTTCCCCAGTATCGGCAGCCAGAAAGAAGGTATCGTTGTGAACCCTGACACCTCGGTAGATGTCTGGTTTGGCCCCACAGCGCCGAAAGGCCACGAAGCCAACTGGGTGCAGACCGTTCCATACAAGGGTTGGAATGTCCTTCTGCGCCTTTACGGGCCGTTGCAGCCGTGGTTTGACAAGACTTGGAAGCCCGGTGAGTTTGAGCTGATTCAGTGACACCATCTCTCGTGTTCGAGAACGTGCTTACCGCAGTGTCAGATTTACAAGTGCGCAGCGTCAGTTTTGCCAAAAGTATCGAAGTCTTCGCAAAGCCTATATTCACGTGCGTCGGAGTAACTCACTTGAGGTCCAAGACCTATGAAAGATATTCGACTCTCACTCGGCTGCATCATTGCTTTCGCTCTGATAATAGCCACCGGCTGTAAGGACAAGTCTCCGTCTTCGGTTGCACCCGGCACTGAGGCACAAGCCCCGCCGAAGATGAAAATGACGACGCCGATTCCACCGGAGATCACTACGCCGGACAGCATCGAGACGCGCATCGGCACATTGAAGCTCTTCGACGGATTCCCGGACGACGCCACGACACAGAAGGTCTACGACAACCTCGACTTCCAGCGCGGCGTACAGGCCTTCCTGAATGCAATGCCGGGTGCTGCCCTGACCGCATTCCGTCCCGCGTTGCGAGAATTGGGCGGCGTCGACGGCAATGTCATCATCTTCGAGGATCTGATGGACTCGAAAGCGTTGTGGCTCACGGCGAATACCACGGTCGTTTACTACATGAGCTGGCTCGACACCAGGAAGGACGGTCCGATCGTGGTCGAGACCCCGCCCAATACCCTCGGCGTGGTCGACGACCACTGGTTTCACTATGTCTGCGATTTCGGAAACGCGGGACCGGACAAGGGCAAGGGAGGCAAGTTCCTGTTCCTGCCGCCGGGCTATAAGGGCGATGTGCCGAAGGGGTACTTCGTTATGCGGCCGGCTACTTATGGCCTCTGGCTGGGCGGACGGGGTTTTCTCGTCAACGGCGACCCCAGGCCCGCCGTAGCAGCCATCAAAAAGAATTTGCGGATCTATCCGCTCGCGCAGGCCGCCAACCCTTCCGTGACCAAATTTTCCAACGTGTCAGGGGTGCCCCACAATACCGTCCACGCCAATAACTTTCACTTCTATGAGGAAGTTAATGAGATCGTCCAGGAGGAACCAGCTGAGGCGTTGGACCCGGAAACGCTGGGACTGCTTGCCTCCATCGGCATCGAAAAAGGCAAGCCCTTCGCACCCGACGCACGTATGAAGAATATCCTGACCGAGGCAGCCGCGGTGGGCAATGTGACGGCGCGCGCTCTTTCCATGCGCCCGCGTTTGAAGGAAGCCTACTACTACCCGGGCAGCGCTTGGTTCGCCACCATGCCAGACGGTAGTTACCAGTTCCTGTCGCAGCCGGGCGTGCGGAACCTCGATACGCGCGTGCTGTTTCATTACTTCTACACCGGCATTACTCCGGCGATGGTTGTGAAGATGGTAGGCATCGGTTCGCAATATGCTACCGCGACGACGGACTCCCAGGGCAAGGCGCTGGACGGCAGTAAGACCTACAAGCTTCGTCTGCCGCCCAACGTGCCGATGAAGGACTTTTGGTCCTTCACGCTGTACGACAATCAGACGCGTTCGATGCTGCAGACCGACCAGCGCTTCCCGAGCGTCAACAGCACAGCAAAGGGGATCGTGACCAACCCAGACGGCTCGGTGGACGTCTGGTTCGCCCCGACCCTGCCCCAGGGGGTGAATCCGGCTAATTGGGCGCAAACCGTGCCCGGCAAGGGATGGAACGTAATTTTCCGCCTCTACGGCCCGCTCGAACCGTGGTTCGACAAGACCTGGCGCGTGGGTGAGTTGGAATTGGTGCAGTGACTACAACAGCAGGTATGCGGATGCGCCTAAGTGGCCACCATTAGGAGCGGGAGTTATTGGCGTGAAGGTACGAAATTGTGCGGAGGTATTTGCGATGAGATCTGATCCTTGCGTGAAAGCGCAGAGTTGGTTGCGAAAGCTGACTGCCTTTTTACTCCTGCTAGTTGGAATGCCGAGTCTCTCGATCGCGGAGGACATCGGCTGGCCGCGGGAGATGACCCAGAACGGCGCGCGTATCGTCTATTATCAGCCGCAGATTGACCAGTGGACGGATTATCGTGCACTGGACGCCCGGATGGCGATCTCCGTGACTCCAGCAGGCGGAAAGCCGACCCCAGGTGTGGTGTCCATAGAGGCGCGCACTGATGCCGACAAGGAGACCCGCACCGTCGTCATCAGCAATATCAAGTTGACTGATACCAGATTTCCCTCGGCGGACGCGGCGAGTGCTGCTTCCCTGGGCGAATTGGTTCGCACCTTCTTCAAGCCGGACAAGACAATGACAATTTCTCTCGATCGCCTGATGGCTGAAGTTGAAGAAGGAAAAGTTTCAGGACCCGCGGTTCAGGTCGATAACAATCCCCCAAAGATATTTGTGAGCAGAGGGCCTACCGTGCTGCTGCTGGTGGATGACAAGGAGGTCCGCGCGCCCATTGAGAAGACCCAACTCGAGTTCGTGGTCAACGCCAACTGGACGGTTCTGTTCGATAAGGACGGGAAGAAATACTACCTCCTCAATGGCAAGCAATGGCTGACGGCCGCGAAACTTGAAGGTCCGTGGACTGTCGCGGCCCAGCTTCCGAAGGAGATGGATAAGCTGCCCGCCGACCAGAACTGGGCAGAGGTCAAGAAAGCGATACCGCCACAGAGCCCAGCGACGGCAGCACCCACGGTGCTTTTCAGCAGCGTTCCAGCTGAGGTGATCGAGTTCAACGGTGCTCCTGTTTACGCTAAAATCCCCGGCACCGAGCTAGCATATGCGACCAATACGAAGAGTGCTGTCTTCGTTCAAACCAACGAACAGAAGTATTACTACCTTGTTTCAGGACGATGGTTCCGTTCGGCATCGCTCGACGGCCCGTGGAGCTATGCCGGTGGAGACCTCCCTGCGGACTTTGCCAAGATTCCGCCCAATGGTCCAGGTTCCGATGTGTTGGCATCGGTTCCGGGGACCCAGGAAGCACAGGATGCGGTCCTCCTGGCCCAGATTCCAACCACCGCAATCGTGAACATTCCAGAAGCTGAGGCCCAGGTAAAGGTTCACTACGATGGAGAGCCTCAATTCAAGCCGATCGAAACCACACCACTCTCCTACGCCACCAATACCCAGGACAAGGTCATCAAGTTCGGGGATATCTACTACCTCTGCTTTCAGGCAGTGTGGTTCATGTCCACCACTCCGAACGGCCCTTGGAAAGTCGCAAGCTCGGTTCCGAAAGAGATCTACACGATCCCGCCAAGTTCACCGGTTTATAACGTTACTTACGTGACCCAGACACAGACATCTCCAACCACCGTTGAGTGCGACCACACGGCGGGATACCTTGGCATGTTCCTGGTGGGTACTGCAGTTGGCCTGACGATCGCTTACGGCACGGGCTATTACTACCCGCCGTACTACTACTATCCGCCATACGGGTACCCCATATACCGGCCGTATCCGATCACCTATGGAGTCGGCGCTTTTTACAGCCCCTACTCTGGCGCCTATGGTGTTGCACGGGGAGCTTATGGGCCATATGGAGGAGTGACGGGTGCAGCCTGGTACAACCCCTCGACAGGACGGTACGGCAGATCGGTCTCGGCATACGGCCCGTACGGCAGTGCGACGGCTGCTCGAAGCTATAACCCTTACACCGGTGTGTATGGCGCGACCCGCCAGGCGTCCAACGCTTACGGCAGCTGGGGAAGCTCGGTTGCGGTACGTGGCGACCAATGGGCGCAGACTGCACATAGATCTAACTCGCAGGGGACTGCAGCAGGCTTTCGGACCTCAGAAGGAGCGCGAGGCGCCGGCTACAACGGTGCCAATGGGAATAGCGGCTTCGTCGCGCAGGGCAAGAATGACAATGTGTACGCCGGCAAGAATGGGGACGTCTATCGCAAGGACTCCAGCGGTAGTTGGCAGAAGTATGAAGACGGTGGCTGGACGGATCCGCCACCCAAGCCGACTCCTCATGCCCAGAACGCCGAACAAAGACAAGGGACCCAAGCACAGCAGCGTCCAGCTCAGGGCGCCGCAAGCAGACCCAGTGCATCGCAACAGCCAGCAATCTCCTCAGGGACAATTCAGCAGCTCGATCGCGACGCCCAGGCACGCCAAACAGGAACTCAGCGGACACGGCAGTACCAACAATCAGGCCGCACAAATCGACAACAGGGCGGAGGTCGCGGGGGGAGTTCGGGAGGGGCCGCTCGCCGTCGGAACTAGTGAACTACACGAGATCACGGCGGTATGCGAACTGAGGATGCACGCAGGCAGGAATCGTGCCTTACTGAGCGGGATAGACCAGTAACGCGAATTCAAGTGGTTAACGCGGTGATGCAGCAACAGAGGGGGAGATTATGAAAAGAAACAACTTGGCAAGGGCTGTATTCGGCGCAACCATATCGCTGGCTGCGCTTTTATCGTTTAGCGGCGCCGCGGCGGCCGCTCAGACCGCGAAAGCCCAGGGGTTGGTCACCGGGCGTAGCGGGGACACCATGACGGTGCAGACTCCGGATTCGTCAAAAGTGGTGGTGGTGCTCACCGACGACACACAAGTGGCCCAGATACAGGGAATATTCAAGGCGCGACGCAAGCAGATGTCGATGGCCGCGCTGATTCCAGGCCTCCAGGTCCAGGTAGAGGGGTCTTACAATGCTCAAAATCAACTCGTTGCAAGCTCGGTGAAGTTCAAGGGCAATGACCTGGAGGATGCGCAAACGATCCAAGCGGGCTTGCAACCGGCGAAGGAGCAAATCCAGCAGAGTCAACAGGAATTAGAGCAGCAGAAAGCAGCACTTGAGCGGCAACAGCAAGAAATGCAAGAGCAACAGCAGCAAATGGCCGAGGCGCAGGCGAAGATCGACGCCAATAAGGCCGCTATTGAAGCGGCGAACAAGCGCTTCGGACAGTTAGATGATTACAACATCATGGACGAGGTAACGGTTTACTTCGGCAACGGCAAGGTGGCGCTCGATCCGAAGTACGAGCCACAGTTATTGCAATTGGCCGAGAAGGCCAAGACGATCACTGCCTACACGATCCAGGTAAAAGGCTACGCCTCATCGGTTGGCAGTGTCTCGCTGAATCAGCAGCTGAGTGAGGACCGAGCCAACAATGTCACTCAGTTTCTTCAGCAGCAGGGGCACATTCCTCTCACCAATATGCTGGCGCCCGGCGCCATGGGCGAAAGCAGGCAGGTAGGCAGTGACAAGACGGCTGAGGGCCAAGCGCAGAACCGGAGAGTCGTGGTCCGGGTTCTTCAGAACAAGGGAATCGCCGGCACATAGTAAGAACACGAGAGGACCGATGGCGTTATGGATGATGCGCCGATCCTCACTGGATAGCACTGGCGGACACCGGGGTCTACACATCATCTGAGAAAGAAGCCTGAAAGACTGGGCATACAAAAGGTGAACCAGAGACAAGCGATATGGGCGAACAATCTATTTTGGAAAAGTTGAAAGCAGGGGTGTGGAAGTTCCAGGTCGAGGTTCATGCGAAGAATACAGAGCACTATCAGCGGGCGGCATCTACACCGCAGGCGCCGCACACGCTGGTCATTGCCTGCGCCGATTCGAGGGTGGACGTGGAGACAATCACCAGCTCGGGGCCAGGCGAGGTCTTTGTCTCGCGGAACATCGGCAATATGGTGCCGCCTTACGGAGGAGCGATGGGAGGCGTGACTGCTGTGATCGAATACGCGGTGGCGGCGCTCAAAGTGAAGCACGTCGTGGTGTGCGGGCACTCCGATTGCGGGGCGATGAAGGCACTTCTACATCCTGAATCGACGGACAAGATGCCGACAGTGAAAAGCTGGCTGCACAACGGCCACGCTGCGCTGATGGTGGCTGACAACATGGCGCACAAGGACGACCGCCCGAGCGAAAAGCTGCGGAGCCTGACAGAAGAAAATGTGCTCATGCAGTTGGTGCACCTGATGACTCACCCAAGCGTGGCCGGTGCGATGGCGCGCGGCGAGCTGACGACATCCGGCTGGGTGTATGACATTGGGACCGGGGTGGTGCGGATCGCCGAAGGAGGACAGAGGGAATTTGTGCCGGTGACAGCGGCCGGCGGAGCCGAAGGATGATTGTTTCCCTAAAAATTCCGCAGCTGATGACGATGATTCGGGGTTTGGGATTGTCGCTGCTGCTCCTTCTGGGATGGGACTTTGCGATTGTGCTGGGCTATAAAGTCATGCACTGGGGCTGGGTGGGCTCGCGGAACGTACCTCTGACGTTTTACGGCCTGGCCATCGGCATCGTCGTGAGCTTCTGGAACAGCTCAGCATACGCGCGCTGGTGGGAGGCGCGGACACTGTGGGGCGCAATCGTGAATAAGAGCCGCACGCTCGCGCGGCAGGTCGTGACGACCATGTCGCCCGAGGCAACGGCACGCGAACAAGCGGAAGTTGCTGCCGTACAGCGGCAGCTGGTGCTCTATCAAGTGGCGTATGTTCACGCGCTTCGCCAACAGCTCCGAGGGCTTGACCCGTTGGCCGCCGTAGCTCACTTGTTGCCGGACCAGGACTCGGCGGAACTCGCTCGCGAAAAGAATCTGGCGCTGACGCTACAATGCCGGATGAGCGCGATGCTGATCGCAGCACGCGAGCGTGGCTGGCTGGACCAATGGGAGTGGCAGGCGATCGATGACAGCATGGCTGACCTCATGGATGCGCAGGGCGGCGCGGAGCGAATCAAAAATACGCCGACGCCTAAGCAGTTTGACCATTTCCTGAGATTCTTCGTGCACTTTTACTGCCTGATGCTACCGGTGGGTCTAGTGGAAACCCTAGGATGGTTTACACCGCTCGGTTCGACGTTGGTCGGATTCATGTTTCTGGCGCTTAAGAAGATCGGGAATGACCTCGAAGAGCCCTTCGCCAACACCGTCTTTGATGTGCCCATGACTGCAATCGCGACGGCCATCGAGATCAATCTGCGGCAACTGCTGGGCGAAACTGAACTGCCGCCGCCGGAGCAACCGGTGGGCGGCGTCTTGTGGTGACCGAGTGAGCTGCAACGCTTTTATTGCAGCAGGAAAGGTAGGTCGCGTGGGCCAAACACGACCCGTTAGATTCTCACAAACACTTCAACCGTCGCAAGTTTCTCAGAAGTCAAGTTTGCTCAGCTGTGGCGAAAGTCTAATCAACGGTTAGTCGGACTTCCCGCGACTCATTTTCTTGAGCCTGGCAAAGCTGGCCGTGTGATCGGCAGGTCGATACTGATGGCAGCATGGTCCGATAGAGGCTCGTTCAGTGCTTCGTTCGAGTCGTCCATCGTGCGTGCCAAGCCTGGCGCAAAGCGATAGGAGTCAGCCGTTCTGGGATCCTCCTTCAAATAGCTCTTCACAAATATCCAGTCGAGCTTGAATTTTCCTTTTGCTCCAAGGGTTCGGGGCAAGGAGAAAGTTGTGACAAATCCCTTGCTGGCGCGTTCGTTTGAATTGCCCAGGGTACCCTCGCGGTCGTTCACAGAGAGTTCCGCATCGCCACGAAAATCGATCCTGGTTCCGTGTCGAAACGATAGTCGTCCAAGTCCTTGAAGAAACCCTGTTCGGGATTGGCCGCCAGTAGCGGAACTCCTGATGCAGTCGGGTCGCCTTGGAATTTCGTCGTCTTAAAGCCGAAACTCGCAACGTCCATGATGAGACCCACTCCCGTCGCATACTTAATTCCTTGTGGGGCCCAAAGCGCAGGATCCTTCACCTTTTTCAGCACTGCTGATTTTATGTTGAGAACCGAGCCATCCTGCCCCTTCGTATTCATATCCCCGGCGACGATCACGGGATTGTGAATCGGGCGAATCATGTCAAGAAGCTCATCTGCCTGCTTGACCCGGCCCTTGGGAGTGGTGCGATTCTCAAGGTGAGTCGTGACAACGGTGACCTGCCGTTCCGGAAGATCAGGCACATCGATCGTAGCAATTAGGTTGGTGCGGCCCCCACGACGCACCTCGCGCACGATTTCTTCTCCCAAGAGCAGGCTTGCACCCTTACGTTTACCGGCCTCGATGGATCCATATTTCTTCTCCCCGTTGTACCAGTCGTAAGCCTGATACTTAAAGGGCACGAGCTTCACATCGCGAAGGGGATAGCGAGAAAGGATTGCAGAGAGCCATGCAGCCCAAGAAGGCGCGACTTGTTGGTGCTGAAAAGTCCCTCCAACTCCTTTCGCTCGGCTTCATTTTTCACATTTGCGAATGATTGTGTACCTAACACCTTTGGATCTACTTCTACAAACTCGACACCATAGGCCCAGTTCATCTTGAGCGCGTCGGCTAGATCCTTTACCACCGCCCGGTAGTTGCTTCTCTTCATGCCCCAATCGACCTCATTCAGCACGAGCACGTCTGCCGATTGAAGTACGTTCATCTGCGCATTCAGAACCTGGTCGTCTGCCTTCGCGGTGCCCGCATTGTTTGCAGCCTCGCTGTGTACTTTGGCGATGAATCCTTGCTTATCGGTTAACAACTGCTTGATCTCGTCGAACTCGATTCCCCTCTCGATGTTCCATTCGACGAGGCGTAGCGAGGGTCCCATACCCTTGAGATCGGGGCGAAGAGGCTTCGTTCCGGCGAAGTACGCCTCATTATTGATAAACGGAGTCGTCAATAGAGTCTGGAGTCGGTCGGCTAGAGCAGGATCGACGATTTCCTGCTCACTGAGCGTCACAAGTTCTTGGTAGTTCAACAGAGGAGGCTGTGAGCTACATGTGTAATCCGATCCAAGCTGATTCTGCGCTGACGCCATGGAACACACGATCATTGCCAAGAGCAGGAGAAGTAGTCTTAGGACTGCAACGCCAGTTCTGCTTGCGGGAGGAAACACGGCTTCTCGATCGGTCCCAGGCAAGCGTCCAAACGTCGTCATCGTCACAACTCCTTCTAGTTGATACGACCTGTCACGGCAGGATACTTGTCGTCGTTTGCCACGTCACCTAGCAGTTTTCCCAGTTGCGCCGATTCGGGCCAGAGCTGAATCTGAAGCCAAGTCTTGTATATCCATTACTGGGGCGTTTCGTGGGGCCATCCACGAAACGTTAGTTCGCGGACTGCGGATCCACTGTCCCGATCACCGGCGCGGCTATGATTTAAACTCCAAGCTGCAGAAGGACACCTTGAACCGACCGCGTATTCTCGTCGCTGACGATTATCAGCCCCTCCAAGAACGAGTGAGAGACCTCCTGGAGACGAACTATGACATCGTCGGGGTAGTTGGCAATGGCATCGACGTGGTTGATCAGGCGAAGAGACTTCACCCTGATTTGATCGTGCTCGACATTTCCATGCCAGGTATAACCGGCATAGAGGCGGCGCATGAATTACGGGAATGGGGATCGACGGCTAAAGTAGTGTTTCTGACTGTGCATGAACAGGTCGAATTTGTTCACGCATGCCTGGCAGGAGGCGCAATGGGCTATGTGATTAAGTCGCGGCTAACTGCGGATCTCATCCCCGCCATCAAAGAGGCCTTGTGCGGACGTCGTTTTATTTCGCCGCCCGTCTCGCGCTAATGCGCTGATTGCCCTAGCTTAGCTAGACTAGCTTAGCTAGATCTTCTCCCGCGTCACATACGATTGCCAGAATGATCATGTTTCGGCAAAGTGCAAGCTCTTCGGCCGCCCGCAGGCGTATGTTGGTGCTCGAACTCGGGGGCTATCAGAAAAGCAAAAATACCCCCGGATGAATGGGGGCATCGTCCAGAATCGCACAATGGGATCACCTCCATCTGAATGGGCCGTTTGCCTTTCCAGAGAGGTTACCTGCTCGTTGACCAGCCACCACGCAAAAGCACAACACAGCCCAGACAATTGAGCGTTCTTTTAACTGTGGGGACTGTAGTGAAAACGTGAAAACTGTAGTAAGTCGTACCGAAAACACGACCACACGCGACAATACAAGACAGCACACGGCGGAAACACGGTTTTGATCTTAGTCGCACAAAACCCCTATGAACATTGACAAATACGCACATAACGACAAACCACGACAGATGGCGGAGACTCTTCAAAAAAGAAAACCCCTCGCTTGGGGTGCGAGGGGGCGGCAGTTCAAATCTGCCCGTCCCGACCATTTTCGTAGTGGCAACTATCTAAATCCGCAGAACAAATTCTCAAGCCGACCTTGAGCACCCCAATTCGGCGCAGCAACGCAGCGGAGGCGGAATCGGTCTGCGAGGGGCCGCTGCAAGGCAGCGGAGTCGGCAGTTCAAATCTGCCCGTCCCGACCATTTAAATGAATTAGTTACAGATTCTCAATCAGCGGAGTTCCGTAATCAGCTGCGGTGACGAACACGCCGGCGATCGGAAGTTCCAAGAGGAGATTCTCAGAACCTCAGATGGCCACTACCTGTGAGAGATCTAAACGTCCTTCTGCAGGCTCGTAATTCAGGTTTTGGCCAAGCCATCGCTCGACCTCTGCGATGCTCATCCCCTTGCGTTCGTGATAATCGGCGACCTGATCGCGGCCGATCTTGCCCAAGCTGAAATATCGCGATTCAGGATGAGCGAAGTAGAGTCCGCTTACGCTGGAGCCGGGCCACATTGCATACGACTCCGTAATCAACATTCCGGTGTTCGCCTGCACGTCGAGCAGGCGCCAGAGCGTGCCCTTCTCTGTGTGGTCCGGACAGGCAGGGTAACCGGCCGCCGGCCGGATCCCGCGATACTTTTCGTGGATCAGGTCCTCGATGCTCAGGCCTTCCCCGCAGCCGTACCCCCACTCCTCGCGCACACGCTTGTGCAGGCATTCGGCAAAAGCTTCAGCCAGACGATCGGCGATGGCCTCCGCAATGATGGCGTTGTAATCGTCGTTCTCCGCCCTGAACCGGTCACACAGCTGCTTGAGGCCGATTCCGCTGGTTACCGCGAAACCGCCGATGTAGTCGGGCAGCCCAGTTTCCTTCGGAGCGATGAAGTCGGCGAGCGATCGGCATGGTTCGCTGCCTTCCTTGTTCGCCTGCTGGCGGAGAAAATGGAATCGCTTGAGCACCTTTGTGCGAGTGTTGTCCGTGTATAGCTCAATATCGTCGCCCACGGCGTTCGCGGGAAAGAAGCCGTAAACGCCGCGCGCCGTGATCAGGTTCTCATCGATGATGCGATCGAGGAGAGCCCAGCCGTCGTCGAAAATCTTGCGCGCCTCGGCGCCTTGCCGCTCGTCCTCGAGAATGCGTGGGTAAATCCCCTTCATTCCCCAGGTGTGGAAGTACGGCGACCAGTCGATGAAGTCACGCAGCGTCGCCAAAGGAGCGTTGTCCAGCACGCGAATGCCGGTAAATGAAGGCACCGGCAGGTCTTCCGTACGCCACTCGATCGGCATCCGCCTGGCGCGAGCAGTCGCGATAGAAACGAGTTTTTGTTTCGGCGCAGAGTGCGCCTTGCGGATCGACTCGTACTGGGCGCGATGCTCCATCACAAACGCCGCCTTGTTGTCGTCACTCAGCAGGCTGGTAGTCACAGGCACCGCGCGGCTGGCGTCCAGAATGTGCACGACCGGCTCGCTGTAGTGCGGCGCGATTTTGATGGCGGTGTGGGCCCGGCTCGTCGTTGCTCCGCCGATCAGCAGGGGCAGCTTGAAACCCTGACGCTCCATCTCGCGGGCCACGTGCACCATCTCGTCGAGAGAAGGTGTGATTAGGCCGCTGAGGCCGATCAAGTCCGCATTCTCCGCTTTGGCCCGTTCGAGGATCTTTTCGCAGGGCACCATCACCCCCATGTCGATAACCTCGTAGTTGTTGCAGGCGAGGACGACGCCGACTATGTTCTTGCCGATGTCGTGAACGTCGCCCTTGACCGTTGCGAGTACGATCTTTCCCTGCGCCTTGACGACCTGGCCAGCGGCAGCCATCGACGCCTTCTCGGCCTCCATAAAGGGCGTCAGGTGCGCCACTGCCTTCTTCATCACGCGGGCAGACTTGACCACCTGCGGCAGGAACATCTTGCCGGCTCCGAACAGATCGCCTACTACGCCCATGCCGTCCATCAACGGACCTTCGATCACCAGTAGTGGGCGGCCCAGCTTAAGGCGGGCTTCCTCGGTGTCTATCTCGATGTAACTATCTATACCCTTGACCAGCGCGTGAGAAAGACGTTCCTCAACCGTGCCATTGCGCCATTCTTCCGTTTTCTTTTCACTCACTACCGCGCCGGTGCCCTTGAGTGACTCGCCGAACTCCACCAGTCGCTCTGTGGCGTCGAGACGGCGATTGAGCAGCACGTCTTCGACCAGCACCTTCAGCTCGGGATCGATCTCTTCGTAGACCTCAAGCATGCCGGCATTCACGATGCCCATGTCCAGGCCCGCCGCGATGGCGTGATAAAGAAACGCCGAGTGCATGGCCTCGCGAACCTTGTTATTGCCGCGAAAGCTGAAGGAGATGTTCGAGACTCCGCCACTGACCTTCGCATGCGGCAGGTTGGCTTTGATCCAGCGCGTGGCGTTGATGAAGTCAACGGCGTAGTTGTTATGCTCCTCCATGCCGGTGGCGACGGTGAGGATATTCGGATCGAAGATGATGTCTTCCGGCGCAAATCCAACCTCGTCGACCAGAATTCGATAGGCGCGCTCGCAGATGCGGATCTTGTCCTCGTAGGTTGCGGCCTGGCCCTGCTCGTCGAAGGCCATTACCACCACTGCCGCGCCATACTTGAGCACGGTCGCAGCATTCCTGCGGAATTTTTCTTCACCTTCTTTGAGCGAGATCGAGTTGACAATACCCTTGCCCTGCAGGCACTTGAGGCCTGCCTCGATGACCTCCCATTTCGAGGAGTCCACCATGAATGGAACCTTGGCGACCTCGGGCTCGCTCGCCAGCAACTGCAGGAAGCGGGTCATGGCGACGACGCCGTCGATCATGCCCTCGTCCATGCAGATGTCGATGACGTTGGCTCCGTTTTCGACTTGCTGCCGGGCCACGCTGACCGCTTCTTCGTATTTGCCCGCCTTGATCAGCGTTGCGAATCTGGGCGAACCGGCTACATTGGTTCGCTCGCCAATCATGATGAAGACACTGGGCTGCTGGGTGAAGGGCTGCGATCCGGAAAGACGAAGCGGCTTCGTCTCGATTGCGTCCTCGACGCTTATGCTATCGACCACACTCACGCGCTAACCTCGCTCCCGCGGAGATCGGATCGCTCAGCAGGCACTGTCTCCAACTTTCGCGGAGGCTGGCCTTCGAGCGCCTTGGCGATAGCCGCAATGTGCTCGGGAGTGTTGCCGCAGCAGCCGCCGGCAATGTTGATTAGCCCTCCCTGGGCGAAGTCGCGCAGGTAACGGGCCATATCCTCCGGCCCCAGGTCGAATCCGGTTTCCGATAGTGGATTCGGCAAACCGGCATTCGGGTAGCACGAGATCGCCACATTCGCCTTCTCGGATAACTCCTCCAGGAACGGATACATCAGATCGGGCCCAAGGGAGCAGTTGAGTCCCACCGACAGCGGCTTTACGTGCGCCACCGCGTTCCAGAACGCTTCAGTGGTTTGCGCGGAGATCATCGTCTCCCCCCCACGCCCCACCGCCGCCGAGATCATAACCGGCAGTTCCTTGCCCTGAGCGGCAAGGCCGTCCTCATCGAACACCTCACGAATGGCTACCAGCGCCGCCTTGGCATTCAGTGAGTCAAAGATTGTCTCGACCAGAAGTAGGTCGGAGCCGCCAGCAATGAGGGCGCGCACCTGCTGAGCGTAGACCGCTTTCACCTGATCGAAGGTGACCACCCGGAAACCCGCGTCCTCGGGGTCGGGCGAGTTCGACAGCGACACGGTCAGCGGCCCGATGGCTCCGGCCACGAAGCGTTGACGTCCTGTCGCGCTCCCGACGCGATCGGCCCACTCGCGGCACTGTTGCGCGGACTTCTCATTGATCTCCCAGGCCAGGCTACCGAGGAGCGGATCGTCGATGATCTTCTGGTAGAACTCGGGATCCTTCCGGCCGCCGTGCTCGCGGGGATCGTCCACAAAGAATTCGCTCTGGGTGATGCTGGTTGCACCGAAGGTGTTCGTCTCGATGATGTCCGCTCCCGCTTCCAGGAACCGGCGATGGATATCGCAGATCATGTTCGGCTGGGTGAGCGAGAAAAGATCACCGTTGTTCAGCAAGTCCTTCGTCGAGTTTTTGAAGCGCTCCCCACGGATATCCGCTTCCTTCTTGCCGTAGGTGCGGATGGTCGTGCCCATCGCTCCGTCAATGATCGCGATTCGACTCTCGAGGATCTTTTGAAGAGGATGTTGGCCGGCTTTCGTCATTTTCCCCGCCGATTCTTAAGCATGGCGATGCCGGCAATACCGGGCATCACACCTGGTTGTGGTTTCCGATCTCAACATAAGGGGCAACGCATCTGAAAGACGAAGACGAAGGACCCGGCCAGAACCAATCATCGAGTCCACCGACGCGGTCGCCATGCCTCTGCCCCGTTGGCGGCAACGCGTCACTTTTATTATAGCGAGGCTGCGAACACCCCCATAGCGCATGAGGGTTTGACGGCAGAGGCTTCTGCGCAGAATCGAAGGAGTGCGATCCCTCCATTTGGTGTGTCCGAGAGGCACTGTCGATCGCGAGCAAGCAATCCGGCGCAGCAGCGAAGGAAAACCTATCCCAAAAGTAAAAAAGGGAGAACACGCCAGGCGTCGTTCTCCCTTATCTTTATGACTAAGCAAAGTGCGCTACTGAGGCTTTCGATTTTCGGGTCTCGGTTGCGGCGCGGGCCGGCTCTCCGGTCTTGGCGCAGGCCGTTCCTGTGGTTGCGCTCGCTGTTGTTCCGCCCTCGGCTGCGGAGCAGGCTTGTACTCCGGTCTCGGCTGCTGCTCCGGAACTGGCCTGGTCTCGGGACGTTGCTGGGGTTGCGGCTTGTATTCAGACCGTGGTTGCGGCTGAGCGGCAGGTCTGGTTTCAGGCCGCTGCTCCGGTTGCTCGGGTCTCGGCTGAGTTACCGGCCGCGTCTCAGGCCGTTCCGGTTGCACCGGCCGATTTTCCGGTCGGCTCACTGGCCGCGTCTCGGCCAGCCGCACTTGTTCCTGCCGCACCTGATCCCGCACCGCTGGAGGCATCGCCGCAGGCGCCCTGCGATCGGTGGGCAGCGGCCGCGCCACTGCCAGTGTCGCGGGCCGGCCCTGATTCACCGACGCCCATTGCTGTCTGTTCACGCTTGCCTCACGTGCGTGGTTTACCTGCTCTGGCAGTGCTGCAATGTGCCGCTCGCGATATGCCACGTTCTCCGCAGGCAGCGGACGCGCTGTGATCCCGCCGCGGCCGCCGTTATAACTCACGCGCGTGTTGTTGACGACCGTCACGTTATGCACATACACATTGTGCACGATCGTCGTGTTCACCACGGTCACTGAGCGGTTGTACATGAATGCGCTGTTGCGCCAGTAACCGCCCACGTAGCCCACGCCCACGTAGCCGAAGCCGTAGTTCACGCCGCCATAGAAGCCGATGTGCGGACCCCAGTACCCCGAGTGCCATCCATAGCGGCCACCATAGAAGCCCCAATACCCCGGTGTCCATAACGCGCCGACATAGGGCGCGATGACCCACACACCCGGCACCCAGTAGTAGCCCGTCGGTGCGTAGCCCCAGTAGCCTGGAGTCCACAGGTAGTTGTCGCCTGGGCATTCCGGCTGCTGATACTCAGGCAGCGGAGGCGGAGGCGCAGCCGCATACTGGACCGGCTGTGCCTGGTCCTGAGAGCTCTGGTCGACAGCGTTGTAGTCGTAACCCTGATCGCTCGGCGCTTGGCTGGACTCCGTGTCGGCTGTCTGGTCCGGCGGCGGCGGCGGCACAGTCTCCTGGGCCGGCGCGCTCTGTTCAGCTGGGGCTGCTGCAGGCGCGGCCTGTTGCGGCTGTGCCGCTGTATTACCCGCCGGTGCCAGATTCGCCTGCATGGCCGGGTCCTGGCTGTCATCCGTGACCTGTGCGGCATTCTGGGTTTGGTCCTGTGCGGGATTCTTGTGGCAGCCGGCGACTCCAAATGCCAACGCCAATGCAAAGAAAGGAAAAGCTTTAACGCGGGTCTTTCTCATTTCGATGTCTTTCTCCGATCTGTAAGATGCGGCCTGAATGCGCCGGGGCTTCCTGGCGCGTTAAGTAACCCTCTTCGAAACCCGGAATTCAACGGCAAGATGCGGATAGCGAATCGCCGCCGACGGCGTCATCATCCTTTCAGGTACCAAATATTCGCAGCACGGGTACTGGGAGCGTGCGTAACATGATGACAGCAGCCTTGGCTTTCCCATCGACACCCCTTCGGACTTTCTCCATGCCTTCGCAGATACCCGATCCGGTCTCAGCAACGCGGGTCCAGAACTTCGACGATGCATGGGAGCTCGTCGCCAGCCGCAATCCGCGCGCCGACGGCCACCTGTTTTACGCTGTTCGCACAACCGGAATTTTTTGCCGCCCCTCCTGCCCCAGCCGTCGCCCCTGCCGCAAGAACGTGGAGTTCTTCTCCGACCTGCTCTCGGCGTTCGAGGCTGGCTACCGCCCCTGCATGCGTTGCAATCCGGCCGGCCTGCGCGCTGACGCCCAGCTAGTGGAGAACCTCTGCACGCACCTCAACCGCGATCTCGACCGGTGCCTGAAACTCTTTGACCTGTCCCGCATCGCCGGCCTCAGCACCTTCACCGTGCAACGCACCTTCCAGCGCGTCCTTGGCATCAGCCCGAATCAATACCGGGCCCACAAGCGTGCGGCGGCCCTGCGCGCCCGGCTGGCCGCCCCCGGCGTCCGCATCACCGATGCCATTTACGACGCCGGCTACTCCGGACCTTCACGCGCCTACGGCAAGGACCGGCTGGGCATGCGGATGCAGGACTATCGCAACCGAGGACGCAACCTTGTCATCGGCTACACCACCGGAGCGTCTCCGCTCGGCCGCATCCTGATCGCTGCCACCGATCGCGGACTCTGTGCTGTCATCATGGATTCGTCCGACGCAACCCTTCTCTCCCGCCTCCGGCAGCAGTTTCCGGCGGCAGAGATAAGCCCGCGCCCCGACCTGGCAGCCACTCTTGACCAAGTGCTCACCGCCCTCACCGAACACCCTGCGGCGCTTGATCTGCCGCTCGACCTGCGCGCCACCGCCTTCCAGATGCGCGTCTGGGAGGCTCTCAAGTGCATTCCACGCGGCGAAACCCGCACCTACACCGAGGTAGCCTGCGCCATTGGTCAGCCGACGGCTGTGCGCGCCGTGGCCCGGGCATGCGCGACGAACCCGGTCGCCGTGGTCATCCCTTGTCACCGCGTCGTTGGCTCTAACGGCAAACTCTCCGGCTACCGCTGGGGCGTCGAGCGCAAGGAGAGGCTTCTCGAACTGGAGAGGCAGTAGAAACCACTCTAAAGGGGCTGGTACCCCGCTGGTACCCCTCCCCTGGTTCTTGCCCTGATTGATTCTATTTGGTTTAGCGAGCAGGTCCGCTCTACCCCATAGATAACAAATGGGTTACGCGTATCTGATAGGAATGGAAAGGCTTGTACGCAGAACTTCAGCCGACGTGAGGGAATCCGTGGTTCCCGCAAGAATCGATTTTGAGGATGAAAACGGCGCTCGCTTGGAGGCAAACTTTGAGCTTCTGTATCACGGGGGGGGCAAGGCGCTAATCATCCGGACCGCCACAAATGCAGAGAATGTCGAAATTTCACCAACCGTCGAATTTCCAAGGGAACCCACGCCACTGGATTAGCTGTCGGTTCTGACGCTTCCGGCCGTGCTCTCACTACTCTGCAGCCGACTCCAGCTCCACTCTTTGAGCCGCCAGTCCCTCACCGTTAAATAGCCTCAGTCGTGAGAGAACTACTTCCTTCACCGCCTCAATTACGGGAGGAAGAATCTTATACGGAACCACTTCGCCCGGCTGTTTGCCGAGACTGGCCTCCAGGCTCTCTCTCCAGGCAACGCGCAGTTCTGTGTTGATGTGGACGATGTTGATCCCGGCAGCGATGGCCTTACGAAAATCGTCCCCTTCGGTTCCCGAGCCGCCATGCAGCGTCAACGGCACTCTGGTAGCTTTCTTGATCTCGGCGATCCTCTCTATGTCGAGATGTTTCCTGGCTTCTCCCCGAACCATGCTGGCCGACATGCCGTGCATGTTACCCACGGCGGGAGCGAGAATGTCGATCCCTGTCGCCGCAACAAATTGCTTCGCTTCTTCAGGCGTAGTAAGCCCCTTTGACACATCGATCGTCGTCTCATGGATTTCCGAGCCCGTACCGATATCGCCAATCTCTCCTTCTATAAGAATGGATGGATGAATAGCCTTGAGGGCGACAACAGCCTCCTTCGTCTGGCGAACATTCTCCTCTATAGGCAACGCGGAAAGATCGAAGACGACCGCATCGAAGCCAGCTTTTGCCGCTTCCTCGGCCTTGGCAAGGGAGTGCGTATGATCTGCGTTCAGAAAGATTGAAACACCCGACTCTTCGCGCAGACTCTTTACCAGAGCAGCAATCTCGTGAACTCCCATAAAGTCGCGCTCGCCCTGCGATGCGCCCACGATCACAGGAACGTCAAGCTCGCGTGCGGCGGCGACGACCGCTTTTAGGAGAACAAGATCGGAGATATTGAAGTGACCGATAGCCACTCCGCGTTGTTGCGTCTGCTGCAGAAGATCCCGCAGTCCTTGCATAGAGCCCACCTCCTCCGAATGATTGAGTGCCACGACGATTCTCCGCTAGGCAAACAGACAATACAACTGGAGGGCTAAGGGATCATGAATTCAGACTGGATTATTTTCATCGTTTAGCTGAGACTCCAGTGTGTGTTGTTGGACCGCCCGGATCGAGCGCATCTTGCCAAGGCACGTTCGGTCGTGAATTGAACAAAAGTGGCCCTCGAAAGGAATTCACCATCCCAATGACTGTCACCCAGATCTGGAAGAGCAACAAGGGTCACCATCGAATGCAGCCAGGGCAGGGCGCCAGGCACGATCATTTTCCGATTGTCCGGACCATTCAGCGCGCGATATGAACACCTGCTTGTCACCAGATGCCCTTCGCAACATCTTCGAATCAACGCTGGAGATCGGACAGCCTGCGGTTCATATCTTCGATCTGACTCAAGTCCACTATATGGATTCTGCCGGCCTCGGCATGATGGTTAGCCACTATGTTCGGTGCCATCGTCAGGGGATTCGGCTGATTGCGGCAGGAGTGAGCCCACGCGTCCTTTAACTGTTCCAGCTCACCAGGGTGGAGAACCTCTTTCCTATCATCGCTACCGTCGAGGAAGCAGATCGCCCCTGAACCCAAGGTTCATCGGAGCTTGCTACACAGATAGCTGCGTGATTCCTCTATGCATATTGCCCCCCATCTTCATCCATTGCCCGCTCTGCTTGCCTGGATTCCGATCGGCCTCTAATTCTTCTACCGCTATCCGGTCCGGGTTGCAGTGCTGCTTACCATTGTCGCCGGCTGGGCCCTCCTCCCGACTGTCAATTTCGTGCCGACCGAAGCTCCTTTTCCATACTGGATTCTGGGCACTGCCCTTCCCGCTGGATACTTCGTCACCAAGGCAACCATCACAAGCCTGACGGCGCTGACCGGAGTCCTCCTTTTCGATCCACGCGCCATGCGCCGCTTCCGTCTGAAGTGGTGGGATTTGCCGATGATGCTCTGGTGCGCCCTGCCCCTGCTTTCGAGAATCGCAAACCATGCCTTGAATCAAGGCGCTTT
>Ga0206844_10157_pt1 | contig 22250 bp, 17 predicted proteins | sample Alteio_BWOrgCont_22_FD_152907 | JGI IMG/M metagenome (GOLD analysis project Ga0206844, IMG submission 152907) | Enriched cells from forest soil in Barre Woods Harvard Forest LTER site, Petersham, Massachusetts, United States -... | ecosystem: Environmental > Terrestrial > Soil > Temperate forest >...
CTCTTTGTGGGGGAAAGTTTCGCCAAGTTCGTTCTAACCAATCGGTATTATCAACCTTTTCGCAAATAGGTTCGGGTAGTGGGCTGTTGTGTTGGGTTGCAATAAGAGCTAAACGAGTGGTTATATCCGCTAGATTGGGCTGATTGGCAAAGAATGCTTCAACACACCATAAGTCTTCATCTTTCGTTTCGTACCATCCGGTAGAAAGAGCTTCATCTTCCAAAATTACCAGGTAATCATCGATGAGTTGGGGGGAGCATGTAAAAGTTAACCGCCATTGGGTCATGACGTTGCTTTTTCAACAAAAGAAGCCATGATTTTTTTAGGACCTGAAGTTGCAAAGTTGATTTCGAGGCGATCGCCTTCGAGCGCAATAACTTCTCCATAGCCAAATTTTTGATGAAAAACTCGATCGCCACATTCAATACCATGTTCAGCCGTATCACTGGATGGTGGTTGGTAGGATGTTGTGCCATTAGCTTGAATATGAATGATGTGTTCACCTGGTAAATCTTTAACAAAGCGTGAGGGAGAAGATAATTGCCACCCTTGATGCATTCGACGATGTTGCGCATAAGTGACAATAGCTTGACGTTTAGCACGTGTCAGACCTACATAGGCTAGTCGTCGCTCTTCCTCAAGACCTGCAATACCTGACTCTTCGAGGGAACGTTGATGTGGAAAAAGATTTTCTTCCCAAGCGGGAAGGAATACCGTATCAAATTCCAGACCTTTAGCAGCATGCAAGGTCATGAGTGAAACAGCTGCACCGGAAGAAGCTTGTTCGTGGTCCATAACCAGGCTGATATGTTCAAGAAATCCTGGCAATGAGTCAAAGTCCTCAATGGCGCTTACGAGTTCTTTGAGGTTTTCTAAACGACCGCTGGCCTCAATAGATTTATCATTTAACCACATTTCCGTATAACCAGATTCATCGAGAATCATTTTGACAAGATCAGCAGGTGATAATTGGCCCAGTTGCTGACGCCAGCGCGTAATATCTTCAAAAAAACGCTGAAGATTGGTTCGTGCAACGCCACGGATTTCGTCTGTCATGCTTAAAGCTAAAGCGGCTTGTGGTACCGAAATATTTTGTTCGCGCGCATGGGTATGGATGAGTTGTAAAGTTGCGCTACCAATACCACGTTTCGGCGTATTTATGATGCGTTCAAAAGCAAGCCCGTCATGTGGTTGTACAACAATACGGCAATAGGCTAAGGCGTCACGAATTTCCATTCGCTCATAAAAGCGTAAACCCCCAATAACACGATAAGGGATACCCAATGTTAAAAGCCGATCTTCAAATCCACGAGTTTGGAAGCCAGCGCGAACAAGGATAGCAAAATGTGAAAGGGGAGTGCCTTTTTGGTATTGCGCTTCAATAAAATCACAAATAATACGAGCCTCATCTTCTGAATCCCAAGTGGCGCGAACAAGAACCTTTTCACCACCTGATTGGCTAGTCCACAGGGTTTTGCCTAAACGTCCTTGGTTTTTGGCAATGAGACCACTTGCAGCGCCTAAGATATGTGCCGTTGAACGATAATTTTGTTCAAGGCGTATAACTTTAGCGCCCGGGAAATCCTTCTCAAATTTTAAAATATTGCCGACTTCGGCGCCACGCCATCCATAGATGGATTGGTCATCATCACCGACACAACAAATGTTACGATGTTTTTGTGCAAGAATCTGTAGCCAAAGGTACTGCGCTATGTTTGTATCTTGGTATTCGTCAACGAGAATGTAACGAAATTGTTGCTGATAGATTTCTAAAACTTCTGGGTGGTTTTGGAATAAGTACATACAATGAAGTAATAAATCTCCAAAGTCACATGCATTTAAAGTTTTAAGCCGTTCCTGATAGTGGCGATAAATTTTTAAGATCAGCTCATGACCACGGGATTCACTAGCAGTGACGCGCTCAGGTGTAAGGGCACGATCTTTCCAACGGCTAATTACAGCAGCGACAAGCTTGGGAGAATGTCGGCTGTCATCAATATTCTCGGCAGCCAAAATTTGTTTGAGGAGACGTTGCTGGTCGTCGGTATCCAAAATTGTAAAATTTGATTGCAAACCAACAAGCTCAACATGCCTACGTAATATACGTACGGCAATGGCATGAAATGTTCCAAGCCAAAGACCTTCAACAGGGCGGCTAAGCTGCGCCTCAACGCGTTGACGCATTTCATTGGCAGCTTTGTTAGTGAAAGTTACAGCAAGTACCTCTGCAGACGCTGCGAAGCCGTTTTCAAGTATATAGGCCATGCGTGTAGTAAGGACGCGTGTTTTCCCAGTACCAGCACCAGCCAATATAAGGACGGGACCTTCAGTTGTAGTTACAGCTTCTTGTTGGACAGCATTAAGTTCGATAGTGTCATTATAAGTGACTGGGTACGCGGTAGACTTTGCTAACATCTACTCAATCTCACAACCATTACTGTGTTTCGCTAGCAGTAACCATAGTTAACATAGAGTTATTAACTTCCACTGAATAAATGCTACGTAAGCCATTGATAAAACCCTCTTCAATATCATGGCTAATTGTTTTTTGAAGAAGCTTTTCAAAAGTCTCATATTGTTTTTGAGACTGTTTTGTATCATAAGGCTTTATTTCAACTAGCATTGCAACCGCAAAACCCTCGTTATTGGGCCCAGACACAGCTTTACCAGGTCGTAGGCTAAACATATTACGCCATATGGTTTCTGTGAAACGTTGCTTTTGGAAAGCATCTTTTTCAACTTTTGCACGACTTATAGGCCCAATACGTTGTGATTTAAAACCGATTTTAATTGCTTGTTGTTCAAAATCAGTCAGTGATGTTGCCTTGGTCAACTGTGTGCCCATTTCTGCTGCATCTTCATAACGTTTATCCTTTTGCCATTCAGTGACGACGTGGGCACGGCAGCTTGAAAAATCTGGAACATGTGAGGGGGTTACTTTATCAACATGTACAATAAACGCATTGTTATTAGCAATTTCTGTTAGAGGTGCCTCGCTACCCTCAGTCGTTGCAAAGGCCAAGTCAACAGCTTTTTGTCGTGTTTCTTTATCCCATGAGTCGGGGAACTTACCCTCTGCTACTTGTCCTTGTACATTGAGAGAAGTTAAGCTTATAAACCTTAAGTTGTTTTCTTGAGCTACAGCTTTAAGTGTGCTACCACCCGCTAAATTATCTTCTATTTTAGTATGCATATCTGTGTATTGTTCATTGGCCATTTTTTCTTTTAATGTCGTTGTTAGTTCATGACGAATCTCATCAAACGATCTTATTTTTTTAGGTTGAATACTAATAACGCGAATGATCTGAGTTCCAAGGCTTGTTTTAAGTGGTGTTGTGATAAAAGGAACTTGTTTATCCGCGAATACAGCATCAGCAAGATCTTGAGGTAGTTCATTCCGTGTGATGGTGATGACATTGCGACGTTCGCCCCTAAGGTTGCTAGCAATGGCTGCCATAGATTGCCCTTCTTCTAGTCTTTCTAAAGCTTCTTCAGCAAATTCGTTGGGAACGATAAGTTCTTCGATAGAGCGCTTTTCAGGGATAGCAAATTCATCGGCGCGCAGCTCATATTCTTCCCTAAGTCTTTCTTCGGTAAGCGTAATAGTATTCTTCAGATGTTCGAGGTCTAAAATAACTAATGAAACAGAACGTGTTTCAGGGAGTTGGAAACGGTCACGATTCTGTTCATAAAAAGTTTTAAGAACTTCATCACCCAGAACATGAGACAGGGGTATCTTGTTAAAAGGAATCTCAACAACAGCAAAGACATAATCTTGGTTGATTCCTCGGAACAGGATTTTTGTATAAGGTTTTGGGAGGTATTGTGCTCTTGTAAAAGGCTGCAGTAATTGCGTTTGCAATAGGCTAGTACGTAAATCACTTATAAACTTGGCTTCTGAAATATGATTGTGTTGTAAAACTCTTCGGAAATACTCAGGATTAAATCGGTGATTATTATCATGAAAAGTGGGAATGCTATGCAAATTAGTCTTTAATGTTTCATCAGTCACAACCAACTTATGAGCGATAATCTCTTGGCGAATTAAACCTTGGATCGTGAATTGTTCTAAAACTTTATTGCTAAGATCAAGTTGTTTGATTTGCTCAGGCGTCAAAGGTTTTGTTGAGGCGTGTTGGACATTACTACGAGCTTGCCTTAGCGTGCGTGCAAATTCTTCGAGGGATACTGAGAAGCTGCCAATGGATAGCAGAGGACGTGTATGACTATAATTTCGTAAAACATCCCCAATGCCCCATAAGCTAAAACTGAGGACGAGAACAGCAAATAATAATTTTATAAACCAAGACCCGGCATGGTCGCGAAGTTTTTGAAGCATTACTAATGACCTAACATGTTATTTTTATCCACTGTATAAAAACTTACTAGCCTCAATCAATAACTATTCTTACAATGTGATAAAACAAAATGGGGAATTGTGTGAAAAAGATCGTTGTGGCTAATTGGAAAATGCTTGGTTCGTCAGTTCATTGCCATAACTTTGTTCATGCTTTGCGACCCTTCCTCAATGCGTATGTAGATCTTATTATCTGCCCACCTTTCCCCTATCTAATTACTATGCGAGATGAGCGGCAGGGTGATGGATGGGCATTGGGTGCGCAGAACTGCCACGCCCTTACCCAAGGAGCTTTCACAGGGGAAGTCAGTGCTCCTATGTTGCATGATGTTGGGTGCCAATATGTATTAATCGGCCATTCAGAACGTCGTCAATATGCTGATGAAACTGATGAACTCATTGCTCAAAAATGTATAACTTCGCAAAATGCTGGTTTGATACCCATTGTTTGTGTGGGAGAGACTCAAGAGGAAAAGACAAAAAAACAAACACAAGCTGTCATTGCTAAGCAACTTTCGGTGTTATCTGTAGATAAAAATGCACACTTTATGATTGCTTATGAGCCAATTTGGGCCATTGGGACAGGCATAACAGCCACAGTAGACGATATAATACCTATTTTCGATATAATCAAAAAAACTTTTCCTAACAAAGCTGTACTTTACGGTGGCTCTGTCAAAACAGACAATGCTTTAGAAATTTTGTCATTGCCCGTTGTTGATGGTGTTTTAGTTGGTGGTGCTAGTTTAGATGCCCAACAGTTGGGAAAAATTATTCAGGCAGGTGAACAAGCAGCTCGTAAGGTAAAGGAATAAAAGGCAATGTTAGAATTCACACAACAATCTCAGGTAGAGGAACAACTGATTAAAGCTGAAAACCGTCTTTTTTTTCGTCGTTGGTTACGCCATCCTTTTCGTTTGGGAACAATTGCGCCTATTAGCCAAAAGTTTGCCAATTATGCGGCGAGTTTCTTGCCAACCTTACCGTCTGGACCTGTGATTGAGGTTGGAGCCGGAACGGGGCGACTAACGCGTTCATTATTAAAGAAAGGCCTATCTCCTGATACATTAGCAGCAATCGAATTAGATCCTGATTTATGTTCTTTTTTAAAAAACTCTTTGCCAGAAATTAATACTATAGAAGGAGACGCCCGTCAGATTAAGCAATTAATTCCCATAGATTGGGTCGGACAAGTTGCTGCTGTTGTCTCTGTTATTCCGTTAATGTATTTGCCTCTTGCATCGCGAAGGGAGATTGTGGAAAACTGCTTTTCAGTGATGGGAAAAAAGGGGATATTTTTACAAGTGACTTATAGCTCCTATTCTCCTTTACAAGCAGTAGATAAACTCTTGGGATTGCCTGTCAAAACTCAGCGCCTAGGTGCTTTATGGCGTAATCTGCCCCCAGGCTTTATCTGGTGCTATCAACTCGCTGATGTGACTTAAAATTGGAGGGGAACGAGTGGTAAAACAAACCTTTCGTCGCCATAAACGTAGCGAGAAGCTTATTTTTCTCAAAGCTTTAATGAAAAGTCCTTTGCGAACAGGGGCCATTATCCCCAGTTCCGTGGCACTTGGTGGATTTATTTGTCGTCATGTACCCTTACGCGAACCAGGTTTTGTTGTTGAGGTAGGAGCTGGAACAGGTCGCCTAACAAAATCGCTCTTAAGCACAGGAATTAATCGAGAGCAGTTGTTTGTTGTTGAGTATGAAAAGGATTTGTGTCGTTTCTTGCGGCAAACACTTCCCGGGGTTAACGTTATTCATGGAAATGCTTTAAATCTTGGTGATATTCTTCCTCCCGAGGTTATAGGTCAAGCCCATACAATTATTTCTGGTATTCCTTTGATGAATTTTTCTGATAAGGAAAAAGGGCGATTAGTACAAGCCTGTATGGGGGTATTAAAGCCCACAGGGCAGCTTTTGCAATTTACCTATGGTTTGTTGTCACCACTAAATTCAGCACGCTGTGGATTAACCAAAGAACGTTTAGGGGCTGTATTTAATAATATGCCGCCAGCTGTTGTTTGGCGTTATCGTCGTGACGAAGCATGCATACCTATTATAGTATCTGCGCGGACGTTTGAGGAGCATTTCACAGCTGCTTTTGACAAGATTCGCAAAAAAATGTTGAATAAATTTTAATAAAATTTAATGAAATATTTTTAGCAGATTATAGGTTTTTTCTTGAATCATATAAACAATTCCTATTAATTAGGAAAAAGCCTAAGGCTAGACAAAGGGGAAATGAAAGTGCAGGAGTTTGCTTTGGAAGACGCAGACACGCCTTCGTCTCAAGGATATGATAAAGAAATTGGGCAAATATTTGTAAGGGCACGCAAAGAACGCCGTCTAGACCTTTCTGAAATCGCAGAATATCTTCATATTCGTCAGGTATATTTAGAAGCAATCGAGCAAGGGGATTTAAATATTCTGCCCGGTCGTATTTATACATTTGGGTTCATGAAAAAATATGCGGAATTTTTAAAGCTTGATTTTCAAGAAATACAGCGACGTTTAGATTCACGGCAGGAAAGTTATACAACTTTAGCTGTTCAAGATATTATGCAGCCTTATACTGCCGTTGGTTATAAAAAATACATATGGCTTTCATTTGCCTTAATCACCGTTGTAGGTGGTATGTATACATATACAAGTTTTAGCCGCATGCCATCACCTACGGATGGTACAATTGAAGCTCCTGTCATTGAGGAGCCAGTTGTTGAGCAGCAAGAACCCTCGACTGACGTCCCCGCAGCAAATCCACCGACAAACGTGCAGAATGAAATCCAACCAACCCAACTAGAAACAACACCATCACCTTCTCCGAGTATAATAACAATCGATAAACCGATTGTTGAGACTGTGGTTGAGTCTGTTTTAAAATCACCAATCCTTGTTTTACATGCGGTTCAGCCTACATGGATCAATATCCGTGATACAGCTGGTCAATCTCTTTTTCGTGGGATCTTACAAAAAGGGGAAAGCTATACTCTACCGCCGCAAAAAGGACTGGTGATGACGGTTGGTAATGCAGGTGGTCTTGAAATGACAAAGGATGGTGTACAATTGCCTTCTTTAGGTGGGTCTGGTCAAGTGCGCAAAGAACTTTCTGTGGATCAGCTTTTTTCTTTGGGTAATTAAAACTAATCACCAGATTCTATAAATTTTTGAATAATCCTAAAAACTAAAAAAAATAAATCTGAATCTTATTCATTCACTATTTCTTTACCAAATTATTATTAAAATTTTTTAAAGGTTTTATAAGGAGATAGGTCGTGAAGAATATTATTACATTAGTTAAATACACTTTTATGGTCTTATTATTAACAGGTAGTTTTTCTTTTATAGAAGTACATTCAAGCGTAAAGGAAAAAGCAGCAAAAATAGAAGCAGATACCAAGAAACATAAGCACGATAAAGGCGGCGCAAAAGGTGATGAACCTGCAAATGATGCAAATAAAGACAAACATAAGCACGATAAAGGCGGCGCAAAAGGTGATGAACCCGCAGGTGGTCCAGGTAAAGACGGACATAAGCACGAAAAAGGCGGCGCAAAAGGTGATGAACCTGCAAATGATGCAAGTAAAGACAAACATAAGCACGAAAAAGGCGGCGCAAAAGGTGAAGGCGATGAGGATGACGCAGATACTAAGGCCGGTGCTGCTAAACCAAAGGGTAGAGGCTAGGTGGGAGATAAACCAGCACCAACTAATGAGGCTGCAAAAAGGAAGAGCTAGTGAAAAGGGTGAAATTCTTGAGGCAGGGCTATAGCCGAAGGTAAAAATCCACAGGAGAAGGACCAGCACTCTAAAGTAATCCTCGGGTCGATCTTCGGGACAAGCCCGAAGACAGGTCCGAGGATCCCGCCTTCTAAACCTGATTTTGCAACTTTTATTCTTTCATTGTTTATTCCAAACTAGGGTTTTCAAAAGCCACCACCTGGCGGTTTACCATATTTTTACGAATCTTATTTCACAATAGAATGAGTGTTTTAATTGTAGGAGCTTGGTTGTGTTGAATTTAATTAAATCAATTAAATACATAACTATTGTTCTTGTGCTCATATCTAGTTTTGTCTTTACAACGTCGAATTGTTTCGCCAAGGAATCAGAAGAACCACCACATAAAACTAAGCCGAAATCTACTGCAGGTGGTGCCACTGCGCATAATAAATCTCCTGGAGGTGCAGCTAAGCCGAAAGCAAAGAAGAATGCTGGTAGTGGTCAGGCAAAAGATGGGGCAGCTGAGAAAACTCCAAAGGCGAAGAAGAAAGCTGGTGCTGCTGCTGGCGGCCAGGCAAAAGATGAGTCAGCTAAGAAAACCCCAAAGAAGAAGAAAGCTGCTGCTGGCGGCCAGGCAAAAGATGAGTCAGCTAAGGGAGAAGAGAAGGAAAAGAAAGACACCGCTGCTGGTGAAGAGAAACCCAAGAAAACAAAGAAGAAAAAAGCACTGAAAAAGGAAGAAAATACTGGTTCAGGTGGGGATCAAGAAGGTCAGACAGACAGTTCTACTACTAGCAAGGCGAGTAAGTTGTATGATAGTGCCAAATCCGCCAGAGATTCTGCTAAAGATAAAATGGCTGCAGCTCAGGATGCCGCTGCTAATGCCCAAGATAACGTTGCTGCTGCCCAGGATGCCGCTAATACTGCCCAACAAGTTCGTGTACATCCAAAAGCTACCGTCAAAAAGCTTCTTAAAAAGAAGGTAGAAGAGTTCGTTACTGGAGATGATGGTAGTGACGCTGGCTCCTCGCAATGACGCCGAGGCTGTCATCACGAGCGGAGCGTGGCAGATCCAAAAAACTACAAACTTAGCCCTTAGCTTTCACGGGTGGTAGTTTACTCTCCATATGAAGCTCTTTAAGCTGCTGTGATGTGACAATCGAGGGTGCGCCCATTAACAGGTCTTGTGCCTGTTGGTTCATCGGAAACGCGATGACCTCACGCAAGTTAGGTTCATCGGCCAACAACATCACAATACGGTCAATACCAGGAGCACAACCACCATGGGGAGGTGCCCCAAATTTGAAAGCATTGAGAATGCCGCCAAAGCGTGACTCAACAACTTCTGGACCATACCCAGCAATGGCAAAAGCTTTGTACATAACTTCAGGCAAATGGTTACGAATCGCACCACTTGATAATTCAATACCATTGCAAACAATATCATATTGATAAGCATTGATTGTGAGTGGGTCTTGCGTTTCGAGAGCCGTAAGCCCACCTTGCGGCATAGAAAAAGGATTATGTGAGAATTGGATGCTTTTCGTTGTTTCATCCCATTCATACATCGGAAAGTCAACAACCCAGCAAAAACGGAAACTGTTTGTTTCGATAAGATTGAGATCTTGAGCTATGCGGGTGCGTGCCAGGCCAGCGTTTTTAGCTGCAATGGTTGCCGGGCCACAAACAAAAAAGACCGCATCACCTTCTTGTAAAGATACTTGTTGTTGTAGGAGTTGTAGACGAGGAGCATCGAGGAATTTCGCAATGGGACCTTTGGCCGCGCCTTCACTAAAAGTAATATAACCTAGACCTGGCATGCCATTCTCTTGCGCCCATCCGTTGAGTTTGTCAAAGAAGCTGCGTGGTTGTTGAGCGGCAGCTGGTGCAGGAATCGCACGAACAACAGCACTCTGCTCAATTGCGTTGGCAAAAATACCGAACTCAGAGCCGCGGAAAACTTCTGTAACGTCAGTAATACGCAAAGGATTGCGCAGATCAGGTTTATCACAGCCATAGGTTAACATGGCTTCGGCGTAAGGAATACGAGGGTAGGGTGATTGCGTCACGCTACGCCCTTCAGCGAATTCATTAAAAACGCCTGTAAGAACTGGCTCGATTGCTGCAAAGACATCATCTTGGGTGGCAAAGGCCATCTCAAAGTCTAGTTGGTAGAATTCACCAGGTGAGCGGTCAGCGCGCGCGTCTTCATCGCGAAAACAAGGTGCGATTTGAAAATAACGATCGAAACCTGAAACCATGAGCAATTGCTTAAATTGCTGTGGTGCTTGGGGAAGGGCATAAAACTTTCCAGGATGTAAACGGCTAGGCACCAAGAAATCGCGGGCACCTTCTGGGGATGATGATGTTAAAATAGGTGTCTGAAATTCTATGAAGCCTTGGGCAATCATCCGCTGCCTTAGGGAAGCAATAATTTTTGAACGCAATACGATATTATGATGCAGCTTTTCACGACGAAGATCGAGGAAACGATAAGTCAGGCGCGTGTCTTCTGGGAAGTCAGCATTACTGTTAACTTGCAGAGGTAGCGGCTGCTGTGCTGCGGACTGCAGATATAAACTCTCGATTTGCACCTCAACCGCACCGGTGAGCATTTTTGTGTTTATTGTTTCAGGGGAGCGATGAACAACATGACCGGTGACGGTAATCACACTCTCATTTCGTAGATCTTCAACCTGGGCAAAGATAGGTGTATCGCTATTGATAACGCATTGGGTAATTCCGTAGTGATCACGCAAATCAATGAAAATAAGATTGCCATGATCCCGCTTGCGGTGAACCCAGCCGCTAAGTTTTACGGTTTGCCCGGCATGGGATGGCGTTAATTCACCACAAGTGTGGGTACGGTAAGGGTGCATAAATCGTCTCTAAGCTCTTAATGGTCTATGATCTTTATGGATCAGACGACCATAGATTCTGCCCCACTGTCAAGAGTGGTGTTAGGTTGTTTTTATCCCTGCAGCTTCATAGAATACTGCTTTTTTCTTGGCAAGCTCTAGATTAGTAAAAAGAAGAGCAAGGATTTGGCTTTGAGATAGAGGCTTTCCTTGATCATTAGTAAGAGATTTTAGCATACCATATTCATCAGCACAGGCTCTCTTTAATCTACTTTGTTCAGCCAGTGCGGCATTAACTGCACCTGCACCTTTAGAGAAAGCTTGCACAACTTTGGGTGCTGACTGCTCCAATTCATTGAGATGGCTAACTATGGCGCGTGCTCTTGCTGCAATCTGTTCTTGGGTCTGTGCATTCAGTTTACCTTCCTCGAAAGCTGGGTTAAAGGGCGGAGGCGGTTGAAGTGCCATAGATGCAGCTCTCGTAGGAACCTTTGCAGGAGCTGTTTGTAAAGCAATAGGAGTTTTAGTTGACGTTGGTGCTTGAGAAACACCCCATTTTTTTAAATAGTCCCAGCGGGCTGGAGATGCCCTCCAATTTTTTAAATAATGCCAATGGTTAGGTGCTTGTGATTCCTCTATGACAAATACACCGATGAGGTCGATGCCATCTTCAGCTAATAAGCTTTTTTCAAAGCAATATTTTATTAAAACCTCCAGATTATCTATTGCAAGTCGCTCAAAATAATCCGGGTCCCTACTTGGCTCTGCGCAATGTAGTAAATGATAATCAGCTGTGACTTGTTGTTTAAAATTCTCAAAGGCGAATGTGCTATTTGCTCCTCTTTTCGTTGATGCTTCTAATTTTTTAACAATTCTTGAATAAAACTCTGGGTAGGATGAATGGCGAGGTTTATGGGCTCTGTGACTACCTGTTTTATCTCCTTTGCCTTTAGTTGCCATAGTCATGTATTGCCCTATATGTCTATAAACTTCACCATATTGGCTTTTGACAAGATCATGATACGTTACCAGATGTCTTCTAAAGGATTCTAAAGCTGTTTTTTTCTCACCAAATTTCAATTTCAATCTAGAAAAATTTTCATCATTATCGATGGTTTCCATAAGTCGAGCAGCTTTTTCCAATGGGGTTTCTGGTTTGTCTGATGCTGAACGTAATCGTTGATCATGAGTTAATAGGCTTATAGCAAGGTAAGCTAACCGAGACGCTAGGTTGGTTGATTCAACAAGGTAAAATTGGGTAAGAAAATCAAAATTACGTACGCGCAGTGCATTACCGATAACGGATTGTACGATAATTTTTCTTTCAGCCTCATTAGCTACCGGACCTGTAGTTCTAATTTTATTCAAGCGTCTAAAAATACCGTAAGTATGGGCTGGTTCTGTCACTTCGTTGTATTGAATAGCGCGAGTTCGTGCTGCTTCTTCAGTTTGTAATTTTCGAACACTTTTATCTATAGGGATTAAAGAAGCTGCTGGTGCTAAGAGGGTATCAGCGGCTTTAACTTGCAAACCGCTTATGATTATTCCTATACAAGCAATGACTAATTTTGTCATGACACAGATTCCCTGAAACTTATAAAAGTCAGCTAGGTTAATTACTCAAGTATTAATGAATTAAATGATCTTATATTGATTTAGTGATGTTTAAAAGCTTTGTCAAGGCCGAACCTCTCGATATTATTCACAAAAAAAAGAGGGGAAAATCCCCTCTTGAATTGTTTTAAGTAATTATGTGGTTTTAGTATAGTTTTCCGGAACTTGCACGAGGGGCAGCGCTGCCTGAGGATTGCGCGTATTTAACGCGTAATCTCTCGCCAGTGGCCTTTAAAGCATCTATTTGGCTTGCATCAGGGCCAAGAATAATTTGAACTTGATCATCTTCAAGATCCCTGTATTTTTCACTATATAATAGTTCAGTAGAAAGTCTAGTAAACTCTCCTTCTTTTTGTAACATTGTTAGCTGATCAGTAGCAGTTGATAATTCAGTATTACATTGCACTAATGCCAAAAATTTAGCCCTAAACTCTTCTGCTACCTGTAAAGATGCTTGTGTTAGTCCTATTGGTGCAGGAGCCGATCCTATTGCAGGAGCTTGTGCTCCAGTAATCCCGGCAAAGAAATCAATGGGAGCAGCGGCTGCTCCTACCCTAGTTTGTGTTAGAGAGGACGAGAAGCCTCTTGGAACATAACTCGGCACGGGAGGTGCAGGATCCCAAGCAAAAGATGCAGGAGGCGGTGCAGCTGATGGCTTACGATCTCTACCTTGAGGAGCAGATGGCTGACGGGCTCCACTTGGCGCAGAATCCCGGTCGTAACCAGAAGCATCTAAAAGACCAGCATCTATGCCGGAAGGGACCGTAGGTGCAGCTGATGGCTTACGATCTCTACCTTGGCCTGAGTGTTGTCTAGGCCTTCCTGCTCCACCTTTTTCACCAAGAGTAGCATCCCACATCGCTAATTTCTTTGGGTCAAGCTTTCCATCCCCCTTCTGTTTCTTTCCTTCTTTCTTTGGTTGTTGTTTTGGTTGTTCAACTACCCCAGCTTGTGTTTTTATTTGTGTCCACCGAGTAAGTGCATCAGGGATCTCAAGAGAGAACATATCCATAAGGGTATTAGCATCTTTCATTGATAACCCCATGCTTTCAATTTCACTTACTAAGGTCGCAGAATATGACCCAGAAGCATCAGGTCTACCTTCGTAACGTTCGGGCGTATATTTTCCCCAATCTATAGAGATTGCTCTTTTAAGGGCAGCAACCTCAGCGTTGGCATCTGTTGGTATCCTTCCTAGGCGCGGATGGTTGTCTATTGTTTTTAGTATATGCACATAAAACTTAGGATATCCTTCCCATAGAAGGTTTGGGCGGTCCACCAGAACCTTAAGTTTAGGAGGCGCTTTTTTGGCAGGAGTGGTAGTTGCTACAACACGAGGTCCACCAGGAGGAGCACCACCTGCCATATCTTCTTTCGCTTCTTGAGGTTTCACAACATCATCATAGACACTGCCATATAGGCTTGAAACGAGGTCAAAATACTTTCGTATATTACCTCTTAACATTTGTAAATGGTCTGGGCTAGAGGCATATTTTTGTATGGCTAGCTCATGCTTTGCCAAAATATTATCTACATTTAGCTGAGATCTACCTATTACCCCATTATCGCGGAAGTATAGTGTTGTTGCGGTAATGGCAAGATAGGCTATTCGGTTAGCAATTATGGTTCCATTAGTGGTTTTATGACCAAGATAGTGTGCCAGAAGAGCATTAGGATCTCTCACAAGTAATGCGTTTGCGATAAGAGAGCGCGCAATCACTTGTTTTTGTATAAAGTTAGCTACAGCATTCGGGTTAATTTTACATAATCTTTTAGTAATGTCATAGGTATGGGGGAGATGGATATAACCATCTTGGATGGCTTCTTCACGGTGGCGTTCGGCGGCACTTAACTCATCAATAGCACGTTGAGCTTTACGTTCACGGGATACCGGTTTTGCTATCAGTGGCGTGCGAGATGAATTACCATGATGTAAGTCAAATGGTGAAGGAAACGCCTCTCCACTTGCCATAACTTGTGATGAACTTAACAATAGTGCAGCACTAATGATCATTTTTACATAAACTAATTTTCTCATAATATACCCTCCATGAAACTTACTAAACTCAACAGTCGATTATTAGAATTATAAATTGAATCTTGGCATTTATTTAAGTACATTTTCTGATTTTGTCAAGGTTTTCAGTCTAAAATAAAATGTACACCTGTGGAGTTTATACGTTAATAGTCATTTATTAAGGTAGCATTATCGTAGCAGTTCGTGTAAGTATTTATGTAAGTACGCAATGTGCAGGTTTTATTTCAAGAGGTGAAATGGATGCTTCGGACTCGCTTTGCTCGCCGTAGCATGACATTACAAACACGGTGTCATCCTACGGCAAGCCGCGTAAACGGTGCGTCCGGAGGATCCATGAGGCTTTTCTACTCGTTAAGAAGGTCACATTTAAAGTACAAATGGCTATTACAGCCTGTTGCTACAGGTTCCAAATATGATGAATAGTGAAAAAAAATTACCATTGCAGCCTGTACGTGGGACTCACGATATTTTCGGGGATACCTTACGCCGCCAGCACAATCTTTACGATCTTTGCCAACGCCTTGGCAGTGCTTTTGGGTATCAATTAATTGAAACACCTATTTTTGAATATGCTGGGGTTTTCCAGCGCACATTGGGAGATACATCTGATATCGTGGGCAAGGAGACCTACACATTTCTCGATCGAGGCGGTGAAGAGATAACCTTACGACCCGAGGGGACAGCCAGTATCGTACGATCTATTATTTCCAATGGATTGGCGCAGAATCTTCCTTTGAAGTTGATGTACAAGGGGCCAATGTTTCGTTATGAGCGCCCCCAAAAAGGTCGTTATCGTCAATTTCATCAATTTGGGATCGAATCCTTAGGCTTTGCCGATCCGTATGCAGACGTTGAATGCATAGCTTTAGGCGTTGAGATTTTATCTCAATTGGGAATCGCTGCGCGTCTGGAGATTAATACATTAGGTGATTTTGAAAGTCGGCAGGCCTATCGTCAGGTTTTAGTCTCTTATTTAGAAAAGTATGTACAAAGCTTATCAGCCGATAGCCAGATTCGTTTGCAAAAAAATCCTTTACGGATTTTGGACTCCAAAGACGCAGGAGATCGCAAAATCTTGGAGGGTGCGCCTGTTTTTGATGCTTATTTAACACCTGCAGCACAAGCGTTTTATGAGCGTGTGCACCATGGTTTAGATTTATTATCAATTCCAGCGCATCATAATCCACGCCTTGTTCGTGGGCTTGATTATTATTGTCATACCGCCTTTGAGATTGTTCATGACGATCTAGGAGCTAAAAATACATTGTTGGCAGGGGGGCGTTATGATGGTTTGATGGAGCAAATGGGTGGACCGGCAGTAGCTGGCGTTGGTTGGGCATTAGGCGTGGAGCGTTTAGCTTCTCTTTTGCAAGGATCCCCAGCTGTTGAACGTCCTTTTGCTGTAGTTCCAGTTACAGAGGCTGAACAAGGGTTTGCTCTGCAACTTGTTTGTCAATTGCGACGTCAGGGCTATGGTGCTGAACTATGCTATGGTAATAATGTTGGGAAACGGATGAAACATGCCAATAAAGTCATGGCACGGTTAGCACTCATTTTAGGCCCTGATGAGCTCGTCAATGGTCAAGTCGTTGTTAAAGATCTTGATACTGGCCAACAACAGGTTGTTGACACAGATCACCTGGGTGGATACCTCGCTAATCATTAAATTATTTATCTTAAAACACTAAAGGACAAATTCGTGTCGCTACATATTAAATTTGACCAATTATTAGAACGCTATGATTCTTTAGGAAATATCCTTACAGCAGGGCCAGGCAATGATATGCAAGAATATGCGAAATTATCAAAGGAATATTCAGATCTAAAACCAATTGTTGAAGCCATCCATGCCTTGCGTTTTGCTGAAAAAGAAATAAAGGATTTGACTGAGCTTCTTGCTGATCCTGCCACCGATAAGGAAATGCAAGCATTGGCTGATGGCGAATTACAAAATCTCAAACATTTGATTCCTAAGCTTGAGCACGAAATTAAGGTTTTATTATTGCCAAAAGATTCTGCTGATGAGCGAAATGTCATCTTAGAAGTGCGTGCGGGTACTGGTGGCGAGGAAGCGGGGCTTTTTGCTGCAGACTTATTTCGTATGTATCAACGCTATGCCGTAGTCAAGGGCTGGCGTTTTGAGCTTCTCAGTATAAATGAAACTGGCGTTGGTGGTGTTAGAGAAGCAACAGCATCTATAATGGGTAAAGGCGTTTATGCGCGTATGAAATATGAGTCGGGCGTGCATCGGGTACAACGGGTCCCAACGACAGAGACCAGCGGTCGTATTCATACATCAGCAGCAACTGTGGCGGTACTTCCGGAACCGGAAGAGGTTGATATCCAAATCGAAGAAAAAGATCTACAAATTGATGTTTACCGCGCTTCAGGCGCTGGCGGACAGCACGTTAATACGACTGACAGCGCCGTCCGCATTACCCATATCCCTTCTGGCGTTGTTGTTTGCCAACAAGACGAACGTTCCCAACATAAAAATAGAGCCAAGGCCATGAAAATATTGCGCGCTCGTCTCTATGAAGCTGAACGTTCTCGTGCAATGGCTGAACGTGCTGCGCAACGGAAAGATCAAGTAGGGTCCGGTGATCGTTCCGAACGTATTCGCACATACAACTTTCCGCAAGGCAGGGTCAGTGATCATCGTATTAATTTAACTCTTTATAAGATTGATCAAATTTTACAAGGTGAAGCCTTAGATGAAATTATTGATATTTTGATAGCTGAAGATCAAGCTTCAAAGCTAGCACAAACCGGTGAGCTAGCATGAACTTCTTGAACCATGCCGCTCAACAATTAGGTGAACAAGGCATCACAGATCCTTATCGAGAAGCACGGTTATTGTTAGCCCATTGTCTGGGAACGACCTATGAGTCTGTTTTCTTTGATCCTCCTAAAATATTACCCAGTGACATGCAAAGAAAATTTAAGAGTTTGCTTGAGCGCAGGCTAGCAGATGAACCTTTAAGTAAAATTAAAGGTGAACGCGAATTTTGGGGTCTACCATTTATTGTAACAGCTGATACTTTGGATCCGCGCCCTGATAGTGAAACATTAATTGAGGCTGTTTTAGAATATTTCCCTGTCCGTGATCGTCCTTACCGAATTCTTGATTTGGGAACAGGAACGGGGTGTCTTTTGCTGAGTCTTCTTAAGGAATATCCTCAAGCGATAGGGGTTGGTGTTGATATTTGCGAGAAAGCTTTACGCGTAGCAGCTCAGAATTCGGCAAATCTTTTGCAGAGGGAACGTTGTCAGTTTATTTGTGGCAATTGGGCAACAGCTCTCACGGGTACTTTCGATATTATAGTGAGTAATCCACCTTATATTGCAATGAAGGAAAACTTGCCTAAGGCTGTTAGCCATTATGATCCGCCTCATGCTCTTTTAGCAGGAATTGATGGTTTACAAATTTATCGACAACTGCTTCCTGATCTAAAAAAACTATGTTATGCTAAAACATATTTATTTTTTGAAATTGGTTATACTCAGCAAGAGGCTGTTAAAGAGCTTATAACTATTAATTTAGGTAAGGATTTCCGATGCAAGTTAGATCTTCAGGGACGTCCACGTGTTGCAATTTTTGCATACCTAACATGAAAAAAGATCTTGCATTTAAGAATTTTTTTGCTATTATACGTTACATATTAGAAAAGTTATTTCGGTTTATAGAAATGAAAGAGAGAATCACATCATGGCATATAGTCTCATGTTAAAACGTTCACGGAACAACGGAATGCGTTCTAAACCGTCCAATCGAACCGGAGAAAATAGTGATAATCGCCTTGATTCAAAGGTGAAGGTTCCCGCTCAACAATATTATGAAAAATATATGACAATGGCTCGCGAGGCTTTAGCAGTGGGTGATCGCATTGCTGCAGAAGGTTTTTATCAACATGCCGAACATTATTTACGCTTAATGAATGAATTTAAGCCAGTTGCTCTTGAAGTAGAATCAGCTGATAAAGATGAGTTCACACAAGATGAGATGTATCCTCTTGAAGAAGAGACAATTCTTGCAGCTCATTCCGCTGGTCTGAGACCACAGCTTGAGTCAGAGTCTGAAGATCTCTAAACAGAGCTTTTGCTCTTACTGACATTTCCAGCGCAGTTTTAATTAAAATTTGAAAATCACGTATGGATTAGTTTAGTAATCCAGCGCCTTTATGCTGTCTTCGCAACACTCGGGCGAATAATTTCAATTTGCTGGCAATGATTTGGCATTACAATATCAAATTCTTGCGCAACTTCTTTCCACTGATGATAAAATTCATACACAAAATGCCCTTTAGGATCAGGATCAATTTGTAGGCTGGCTACAACGTTGTAACCTTTATCAAAGTTTTCGCCGACCCCCAAAATGTTCAATTTTCCTTGAATCATTTTTCCAAAAACAGGATGTTGTCGCATGCGTTCGGTGGCAGCATTAAGCGATTCATAAACTCTTTCAACAGGTACTGAAAAATCAACAGGCACAGTAAATTTAGGCGTAGCAAAATCGCGGGATTTATTAACAATGTTGGTGACTTCAGAAAAGGGAATACTTTGGATATAGCCATTGTGATGGCGTAGAAAAATGCTACGGGGTGTTATGGCCTCAACGATGCCGATATGTGAACCAATAACAACATATTCACCCACAGCAACATTACCTTCAATAAGAATCAACACGCCATTGATTAAGTCCTTAGCGAGGCTTTGCGCGCCCAAGCTGAAGGCTAAAACGATGACGCTGAACCCATAGAGTAAAGGTAAGACGTTGACGTCTAGTTGTTTCAAGACAAAAACAAGCCCAACAATTCCTAAAATTACATGTCCAATGGTGCGAATGATGGGGCCGAGCGTTTTAACAAAAGTACTCGGTTCAAGAGTATAACCTTTGAGAGCAAGTGGTTTCATCTGATAATCAATGATTAAATCAAGCGCAATCCACAAGATTCTCGTAATCCACATAATGATCAAAACCGAGACACCCGTCATAACAATTTCACGGATTGACTCATCATTAATTAAAAGGAGTAAATCAACCCCCCAAATGCGAAAAACACCGATGAGGCAAAGTACATAGAGGATAACCTGGAAGAGAGGGGTTAAAGAGCTGGAAGATTGTAAAATGTTATTCCATAAACCACGAGGATTTTCACTAGTTGAAGTTTTACGGGTAAGACGACGGAGCCAAAGACGACTAGAACGGTGCAAATAACGGCTAAGGGTAACAGTAAAGCCGATAAGGGCAACGGTTAGTAAGCCTCCTCGAATTAAATAAATAAGATAATCGAAAGCCTGCATGGCCCATGAGAAATAAGTTCCAAAAACTAAAACGATTGCCAGGAAATACCAGACGCGAGAAAGAAGCCCCAAAAGACCAATAACCAGGCGCGAAAACTCTTCTAAATCTTGTACTTCGGGGCGTAACCAGGAGCCGATGCGCTCACGGTAATCACTTAGAAACCCAATCATCATGATTAAGATCAGAAAGCCATAAAGGCGCGTCCACACTTGCAGATTATAGTCGGAAAGATGTAAGTGCTTAAGCACTTGCGTAAGAACTACACCAATAATAATGGTTTGACTGATGGTTAACAGCCAGCCATGCACTTGAATTGCTGCTTCATCAGAAACTGGTAATAGACGGCTTTCAGCATGGCGTGGTGACAATGTAAAAGAACTTACAAACCAGATTAATCGCGCACCAATGATCGTCAGTGCCATAAGAGATAATGATCCAATAAAGGGTGTATCAGCAGCAAAAGGAATCAAAATTAGGCTTGTTATGGCAAAGACAGCTAGTGGCATAAGCTCCCAAAAGAAGCGAGGAAGCGCTTTAAGCTTATGTACCACGGGATAATAACCGTAACGGTTCATCGTGTACACAAGGCCTAATTCAATGAAGGTGGCCCCGCCTAAGGTTAGAAGCACCGCGAACAAGAAGTTAAGGAAGTGTTGTAGTGTCTCAGCTTGAGTTAAATTAAGGATACTATCAAAAACCTCTCCAGGAAAATAAACTATTGCTGTGGCTGCGGTCACTGCTAAGTCAGCGACTGTTTCCAATTTTTTAGCCATTGTTTTGGCAACCTGGGACCAAAATCCTTCTGGAGTATCCTTGACTTTAGAAATAACGGTCATGGCTTTTAGCCCTTTAAGAAGTTGATCCCGTTTTTCTTTGTTTTCGATAGTTTTGATAAGCTCTTTGATTTCCTTTACGGCTTCAGGAGAGAGTTGTTCTTGTTTTTCAGGTTCTTCCTTAATACCGAAAAGATTCGGAGGTGGGGGAAGTAAGTCGGCGGCTTGTGTTGAAACCAAGGAAAGTAAGAAAAGAATAATGACTAACAAACTCGATACTCCTTTTTGAAACTATATTAACTCTAACAAAAAAAAATAATTACGTCACCGACAAAGGCGTATATCCAAAATTTGTTGGAAGTTTCTATAGATCGCTCTTGAAACACCCTTCAAGCCATTTTCGGAATACCACTGGTTCAGCCAGCTGTAGGTCTACTTTAAGCATATGTACGTGGGGCTGATAAGCTGGCGGTAAGCGCAGCCAGTCTTTTTCTGTAGTTATCACAGGATAGTCTTGTGCTAATAAAGGCTCAATGTCCTTTGTTGTGTAGGGGTAGTGATCTGGAAAAGCGATAAATTGTTTAAGAGAGAAGGAAAGATCCTGCAGTGTTTTTTTAAATTTTGGAGGGTAACCGATACCAGCAAAGGCAATAATTTCAGTATTTTGAGGAAGTAACCTTGACTGTGGCACAAGATTCGCCTGAAAAATTGGACCATTATAGGGTAGAGGACACTTACTTTCACCAATCATCATAATGGCATCAGCACGGCGCAAGGCTGACCATAAAAATTCACGTAAAGGTCCTGCTGGGAATACTTTACCATTGCCAATGCACTGGCTTGTATCAACAACTAGAAGATGTCGGTCCTTAACAATGTGGGTATTTTGGTACCCATCGTCCATTATTAATATGTTAGCACCAGCTGCGATGGCTTGTTGACCGGCCTGGAAGCGATCATGATAGACCCATGTTGGTGCGATGCAGCCGAGTATTAATGATTCATCGCCAACATCAGAAAAATGATGATGTTGTGGATCAACCCGCAATAATGTTCGCTTATGACGACCATAGCCACGGGTTAGGATGTGCGGTGCATAATTACTATCTTGTAGCATGCGTGCAACAGCAATGGCGGTAGGGGTTTTCCCTGCTCCTCCTAGAACCACATTGCCGATACAAAGGACAGGTACAGGAAGCTTTTGAGGTGAGTATAGGTGCTGTTTCAAGTAAGTAGCACTACCATAAAGGTAGCCGAGAGGCGATAAAATTGTCGCCGCTAGGGATGATTTTTTATGCCAAAAGGGCGGGCTTTTGAGCATGGAGTACATCATCATCTAGGTAGGGGTTTAACAAGCTGATCAGTATTTTTAAAATTTGTTGCTGCCCTTCCACAAAATGTTTAACGCTTTTAGCCAGCGTTTTGGCTTCTTTGGGGTGAGTGAGAAGCCTTTCAACTGTCTGTGCCAGTTCATCAGGTGTTTGTACAGGATATGCAGCTGGTGCCAAAAGCTCGCAGACTTCCTTAAAATTATAAACGCTGGGTCCCCAGAGTATTGCGCAATCCAGAAGTGCTGGTTC
>Ga0206844_10158_pt1 | contig 22247 bp, 26 predicted proteins | sample Alteio_BWOrgCont_22_FD_152907 | JGI IMG/M metagenome (GOLD analysis project Ga0206844, IMG submission 152907) | Enriched cells from forest soil in Barre Woods Harvard Forest LTER site, Petersham, Massachusetts, United States -... | ecosystem: Environmental > Terrestrial > Soil > Temperate forest >...
GGCCAATCATCAGGCCGCGCAGCAGCACCACGCCCATGATGCCCCAGAACAGCACGCGGTGCTGATAGAGGCGGGGAATAGCGAAATGGGAGAACACGATGGACATGACGAGGATGTTATCCAGCGAGAGGCTTTTCTCGATAAAATAGCCGGTGAAAAAGCTCTTGCCCGGGCGCGCGCCCAGGTAATGGTTGACGGCAAAACCGAAACACAGCGATATGAATATGTATCCCACTGAAAGCCATAGGCTTTCTCGGACGGTGATGGCGCGTGCATTGCGGTGCAGGAGTCCCAGGTCAAGCACCAGCAAGACCAGCACGGTCGCGAAGAACCCGCCCCACATCCATAACGGTTTGTCCATAGATATGCTCTAAAGCGCCGGATGCCGGGTGTCCAGCGTTGATCCAATTTTTCCGCGTTTCCCGCCAAAGAAATTAATATATTATTCATGAATATAGCGCTATAATGGCCCAGTGATGAATCCCTTTTGGGTCCCCGTATGACCGCGCACGATTTTACGTATGAGTTGAGCGATGTATCGGGCGGCAAGCCGGGTGCAAAATTGGAAATTGCATATTCTTCCCCGAGTGCGGAAGATGGCTCGCTTACACTGCATCTGGCCAACAGCGTGCCTGCCCAGCCGCGCGAGGCATTGTTAAAAGAATACGGACAGCTTTCCGGCGTGCTCGGATTCAAACCGCAGATCGATGCGCATAACTCCCGCATCCGGATTCCCATGGGCGACAAATCGCCCGAGGCGCTCGCCATGTTCATCCTGGGCGATCTGGAAGCAAGGGAATTCATTAAGGGCGGGGAATCCAAGCATTTCATCGAGGCGATTCTGGCCCGGCAGGAACCGCTGCCGGAAAAGTCACGCGATGCCTCCATGGAAGCGGCGCTGGAGACGGCGCGCGGCAGCGCCATCGCGGGCCTTGCCGGCGGCCAATACGCCCCGCTTGCCGAGCATAATCCCGCGAGCGAGAATGCGGCGGCAAAGGCGGCACCCGTAAAGCCGATACGGCTTGCGTAGGTCAGCGCAGCTCTCCGCAGACTCCTAATGCCGGTGATGGAAATCCCGTCTGCCGTGAAAATAATGCCGGTGATGGTAATAGGCGGGATACTCAACGGACGGCGCGATATAGGTGGGAGCGGCATATACCGGCGGCGCCACATAGGTCGGCTCCGCGTATACCGGGCCGGGAACGCCGATGTTCAAGCCTATATCCACCCGCGCGCTGGCTGGGGAACTCGCCAGGCAGCAGGCGGCGAGCGCGATCATCATCATCCTGTTCTTCTGGGGAAAAAACATATAATTACTCCGCCTTTTTCATTGCCTTATGCACTTTGTGCCCCTGATGCTCCATGGCAGCCAGCAATGTATGGCGCTGGCTCGTGGAGAGATCCGAAACCGCGTCGGCAAACGCCTCGTCGAGGTTCGTCCGTATTTTATCGTGCACTCGCCGCAGCTCCTGACTTTTGGCGATAAACGCATCCTTGTCGAAATTGTCGGCGGCTAAAATACCGTGCATCTGCGTATGCAGCTGCCCCGCCTGCTCATAAAGCTTGTCGTTTTCCTCGTGCGCGGACTGCAGCGTATCACGGAATTCTTCGGCCTTGTCATGGGGCAGCGTGGATATCGCTTTCTCCATGTAGGTACGGGGCAAATTGTCCTCCTGGGCAAACGCCGCCCCCGGAAAGTGCAGCACCGCCAGCACGGTCGTGATTAAAGCAAGCCTTTTCATAATTTCCTCCTCTGTTAAGCCCAATAGATGGCGTAACCGTAGAAGGCGCGGCATCATGAAACCATAGGCAGCCGGGCGTCTGGATATAATTTACGTGTAAAGGGGGGGTAGGTGGGGCGCATTTGGTATCAGGGCGGCCTCATGAAATGTCATAACCTGGGATGAATAATAATTTCTTCATATCAATCAGTTGCAACCGTCATCCCGCGATTTAATCGCGGGATCTCAGGCGTGAAGATCACGCTGTGTGCAGTTGGCCTGAGATCCTGCGCTTTCGCGCAGTAATGACGAGAGTCCGGGGATTTTTCATGAGGCCGCCCTGCATTTGCTATCGGTCAGAATTGACTCTATACTACTGAATAATCTGGCGGTATGATGGAAGATATGGACTTCACCAGTTTCGGCGTGGTGGAAAGCGTGATGCGCAACTACCTGCCGCGCGCAACGAAGCCGTTTAAGGTGCCGGTAGTGGAGTGATGAGATGGGCATTAAAGCTGATGCAATCAAATCTTTTAGCGCCAATAGAGTATCAATTTTTCTCGTTTGCCTGACGGGAATTGCCACCATTATAGTTTTGATCGCGTTTCGGAAAGGCGGGTTACAGACCGCTAAAGAAGTGTCAGACACATTCGGCGGAATCGGCACAACTGCAGCGTTGTTTTGGATTATAGGCGGATATTTCCAGCAGCGTGCGGAGCTGTCATTACAACGCTCTGAGCTGGCCTTGCAACGTGAAGAACTGAAATTGCAGCGTCAGGCGCATCAACAGCAAGTCGAAGAGTTAAGAAAACAATACAAACTTCAATTAATACAGGAATTAGCCAGAATGCTGGCCGACGCTCACACCATTCTCACGAAGGCAGGGGGGAAACTTTCAGATATTTCTCAAATAGGCACTGCCGTTTTAGTGAATCAAGACTGGAAAGTAGCTCTGGAGTCCACCGACCCCTTTAAAGTCATAGAGATCACAACCGGCTATTTTGCTACCACGGGAAAGGTGATGATTTTCATTCACACTCTAGCGGCGGCGGCCAAAATGTATTTCTCCGCAAACTCAATTGAGTTTACAGATAATGCTGATCCTTCCGAATTTGTGTACGTTTACTCCCCTCATTTGAATGATGTGTATCCCTTCCGTGAATATATCGGCCCAACTGCCCTAGCAGCTCAATTTCTATACATGCTTGACCCCGGCATAAAAGCCTTGAAGTTTGCCGCTATCGCGGCGGCAATGGTTATGTCTAAGGCCGATATTGCTCACATTGATATATTGTTGCCGGATTATATTTTCCTAAGAGACAGGGACGCTTTGCCAGCAATCGGCAAAAAGGTAGCCCATTTATTTGAGGCTGAAATTAAAAAGCAAAACGATGTACGCCCTCATTGACGGCAATAATTTCCATGCCTCTTGCGAGCGAGTGTTTCAGCCGAGGCGAACGGCAACAGCCCGGTTTCGCCCCTCGGGCTATGCTGCGCCACCCGAAGCCGAAGGCGAAGGGTGGTGCCGCTAGCAAGAATCGAACTTGCGACCCCGTCATTACCAATGACGTGCTCTACCTCTGAGCTATAGCGGCCTCTTAAGGCGGGGGAAAATGCCATAAGAGGGCGCTTGGCGCAAGCGCCATTTGACCTTGCCGAGGGCGGCGTGCTACACTTAAGCAACAAGCGGGCATGCGAAGGGGGAGTCATGAAAGATCATACGGATAGCGCGAAACCTGCGGCTTTATCCCGGAAAATCACCGTGCCCGCGTCCGCCAAAGAGGAAAAGCTGGCGCGCGCGCTCAAACGCAACCTGCAACGCCGCAAGCAGGCCATGACCCGCAGCGCCGGGGCCGGCGCATGAAAAACGGCTAGCGCGTGTCGCACGAGAGTAAACACCACAGGGAACAGCGCGAGCGCAATCGCCGCAACTGGCTGATATTCATGCAGTCGGAGCTTACCCGCATCCGGGTCAGCATCGGCGCGCCCGCCGTACAGGTCAAGCATACCGATAAGACCACAAAGAAGGAGCCCAAGCTATGGAGCCAGCAACTCAGTTCCATCCGCAACCGCCTCGATAACAGCCGCAGGCTTTCGGATGATCGCTTCAACCGTTTCGCGGGCACCGAGGACGGCGGCGGGCGCGGGCGGTAATCTTTCCCTCAAAATACAATTAATAGATGCGATATTTCATTATTAACAATATATTTTGTAAATACAGAATAAATATGTTTAACAATATATTATTGACATTGTATCATTTATGCCATATTAATGGGGCGCATAGATATTAACGGTTGTTTAATCAACCGAAATGTGGTTATATTAACTTTTATAGCTTGTTGATCATTACAAAGCTGGGGAGATTACTCATGCGCGTTCTGCTCGTAGAAGACGATTCTTCAACCGCCAAAGCCATCGAGCTATCGCTTGCCTCCGAAGGCATCATCTGCGATACGACCGAGCTCGGCGAGGAAGGTCTTGAGATTGGGAAAATTTATGATTACGACATCATCATTCTCGACCTCATGCTGCCGGACATCGACGGCTATGAAGTGCTGCGCCGTTTCCGCGCCGCCAAGATAACGACGCCCATTCTCATTCTCTCCGGCCTTTCCGGCCCCGACCAGAAAATCAAAGGCCTGGGCTACGGCGCCGACGACTATCTCACGAAGCCTTTCAACAAAGGCGAGCTTATCGCGCGCATCCAGGCGATTGTCCGGCGCTCCAAAGGCCACTCCGAGTCGGTCATCCGCACCGGCAAGCTTTCGGTTAACCTGGATACCCGTTCGGTCGAAGTGGACAGCAAGCCCCTGCATCTGACCAGCAAGGAATACGGCATTATTGAGCTTTTGTCTTTACGTAAGGGCTCGACGCTGACGAAAGAAATGTTCCTGAACCATCTCTATGGCGGCATTGATGAGCCGGAACTTAAGATCATAGACGTGTTCGTCTGCAAGCTGCGCAAGAAGCTGGCGCAGGCCGCAGGCGGGGAAAACTACATCGAGACGGTGTGGGGCCGCGGCTATGTGCTTAAGGAGCCCGACGGTAACAACGGCAAATACGCCGATCATATCGAAGAAGAAGCGGTTTAGATCGAGCCTGCAGTCTCGTCCGTCATGGCCTGAGTTGCGTAGCAACTCTAAGGCCATCCAGGTTTTTCAAGAAATGGATTCCCCTAGAATTTGCTATGCAAATTCGGGGAATGACGAGAGTATGTTAAAGCTATGGGAAAGACACTACACTAGCTGCGCCTCTACGGTAGCACGCCCATTGTCGGTTCCAGGTTTCGCCTCGCCCATCAAGGCAAGCAGCAAGTCATTCCGGCGCAGTTTTTTGCGATTGACGCCATTCCTCCTGCCCCTATTATCGGAAGCGTAAGCCCTCATACGCGCTCCAGTAAAAATCATGCGTCACCAGGATGTGCCTACCATTGTCGTGGACAATAGAAGCAATGCCGTATGGGCGGCTTCGTTCGTTTTTGGCCTTATCTGCATCTTCATCCTCACCCCGTTATTCGTTCAGGTTGCGACATCGCCACTTGGCATGGGTATAACCGTGCCTATGCCATCACGCGCGGAATTGCCGCCGCTGCCCAAGGCGCGGCAACCTATCGAGAAAGTGGAAGTGTCCGATCCTGCCGTTAACGACGCTGCGCTCGTGGGAGACGCTAGATTATGCACGCGCTACCTGCCCAGGCAGGAAAAACAATTCGGCATCCCCCCGCATCTGCTTGCCGCCATCGCCTCGATTGAATCGGGGCGCTACAATAAAGCGCTGGGCCTCAATTTCCCCTGGCCGTGGACAATTAAAACCGGAGGCAAGCAGTATATTTTCAATACGAAGCAGAAAGCGATTAACGCTGCGCGTTCATTTCAGAAGCGCGAGGTTGCCGATATCAGCGTAGGCTGCATGCAGGTGAACCTGCTGCAATATCCGCACGCCTTCGCAACGCTCGACCAGGCTTTCGATCCCGCGTACAACTCCGCCTATGCGGCGCGGCTTCTGAAAAAAGGTTTCGATCAGGAAGGCTCCTGGCGCAAAGCCACTGCCGATTATCACTCGCATGATCCCCAGGAAGGCGCGGAATACGCCCGAATCGTTTTCGATCAATGGACGCGCATCCTCACCAAAGTAGCGGACGCGCGCATCGGCAAACCGGTTTCGATAACCTCTCAATAAGTAACAACCCATGCCCCCATCATCGTCCATCCCCATCTTTCTCATCCGGCAAAAGGAATATAAAAGCTGGCTGAAAAAGCAGCCGCCGCAATGGACGCAGTGGGCGGCGGCCAATCATTTCGCCGCCACGCCTGCGAGCTGGTGCCTGCTGCCGGATGAAACGGGGAGGATTTCCGCTGTGGCCGTGGGCGTCGGCGATAGGATAGATCGATGGGCGCTGGCGGAACTGCCGGGGCGCCTGCCAGAAGGAAATTACCGCCTGGAAAAAGAGGTGGATGGTGACACTGCGGATGCGCTGATGCTGGGCTGGCTCATGGGCTCGTATCGCTTTGCGCGCTACACGAAGCAGAAAAAGCTGCCCACGCTGCACCCGCCCAAGGGCTGCAATATGCGGCAGGTACACACGATGAGCGACGCCATCACGCAGGCGCGCGATCTCATCAACACGCCCGCCAACGACATGGGGCCGCAGGAACTGGCGGACGCATGCAGGCGCATCGCCGAACATCACGCGGCGGAGTACCGGGAGATCGTGGGCGAAGCCCTGCTCAAGGAGAACTATCCCGCGATTTTCGAGGTGGGCAAGGCCAGCACTCGGCTCCCCCGTCTCATTGACATGCGCTGGGGAGACAAGCGCCATCCGAAGGTGACGCTGGTCGGCAAAGGCGTATGCTTTGACTCCGGCGGCCTGGACATCAAGTCCTCGTCGGGCATGCGGCTGATGAAGAAAGACATGGGCGGCGCGGCCTGCGTGCTGGCGCTCGCGCGCATGCTGATGGATGCCAAGGTCAAAATACGGCTGCGCGTGCTGATCCCGGCGGTGGAAAACAGCATTGCCGGCAACGCCTACCGCCCACTCGACGTTATCCGCACGCGCAAGGGACTCAATGTCGAGATCGGCAATACCGACGCCGAAGGCCGCATCATTCTCTGCGACGCATTATGCGAGGCCGACAGCGAGAAACCCGCCCTGCTCATTGACTGCGCCACGCTCACTGGCGGCGCGCGGGTGGCGGTAGGCACGGAAATCGCAGCGCTATTCACGCCGGACGATGCATTGGCAGCAGACATGATCCGTCACGGGAATACTCAAGATGATCCCTTGTGGCGGCTGCCACTGTGGGAGGGCTATCGCGACATGCTTAAAAGTCCCATAGCCGACATCAACAGCGCACCGGACAGCACCTATGCCAGCGCCATCACGGCAGCCTTATACCTGAAGGAGTTCGTCTGCGAAACGAAAGCATGGGCGCATATCGACATGATGGCCTGGAACCTCAAAGCCCGGCCCGGCAGACCCATAGGCGGCGAAGCCATGGCCGCGCGGGCGCTTTTTTCCTATATAATAGATAGATTTTAATTTGTTTATTCATTAGCTTGCGTTCAACTTCTAATCTGCGACATTAAGTTGATTGCCTGCGGTAAAGTTCTTCTGGGGGCAAGAAGAGTCCGGAAAGACGGATGGCTGTAGTTGCTCCCGCCCTCACCTTTGATCTTCGGTGAACAAGCTGCGATCCCGGGCCCTGTCGGCAATCTTATTTCTTCGTTTTAAGCTGATGAAAGCGATCGTAACGCACCTCCAGTACATAATCGTCGCGGCGGATGAGAATGTCTCCAAAAGCGGCGTCGCAGATGATTTCCTGTCCGATGTAGGAATGCCGTGCATGAATGGTATGTGAGAGCGTCTCATCAATCCCCGTAATGGAGATAATAACTTCCGCTTCAGATTCCGTAATTTTCTCGGGCGTCATGCCATATAAAGGACTGTGCTCGTCAATCGCGTGCATTACGGTCCAGGTCAGGCGCAGAATGGGAATTTCCCTGCGTACCAGAGGCAAGTCATAGAAGCGCCGCATCAACGTGCCCTCTGTTGATTTTTCATCGCGCATCAATGTCAGCTTGGCGGAAGCGTCCACAATGCGGTTGTCGCGTTCATTGGCCAGCCGCAGCATGAAGTGCCGTTTGCCGTTATGGTTGGTGATCACCGCTTTGTCGCTAAACAGGATGCGCGCGGTGGGGCGGGAGAATTTGGAAAATACCAGCCCCGTAACCACGGCGTAAAATGCAAAGCCGAACATGGACTCAAGCGTCACCAGCAAATTGGCGACGAGGCCATGCGGAGTAAGGCTCCCGTAACCGATGGTGGCAATGGTTTGCACGCTGAAGAAAAATGCGTCGGCGAACGAGCCTTTGTGCGCGTTATCAATGCCATTGCCGATGGCAAGATAGGCAAGCGCAAACAGCACGTTGATAAAAAGATACACCCCCGCCATGATGACAATGATTTTCTTCCAGCTCGCACCCAGCAGCCGCGCGTATATATCTTTCAAGCCCTGCCTGCGGCGTCCGGTGGAGATTACGGTAAAGCCGTCCCCGCGCGCAATCAAACGCAGATGGCGAGGGGTGACGGAGTGTTGGTGAGGATGTTTTGTCATGCCGTTTCCGTGCGGATGACGGGGGTGCCTTCCAGCGTGCGCTGCACCGGGCACCGGGCGGCGACCTCGACGAGCTTTTTGCGCTGCTCCTCCGAAAGCGCATCGCCGCGGATAATCACCTGCTTGGCAAAAATATCGGTTTTGTCTTCTTTGTGATGGGTCAGTCGCACTTCCACTTTTTCAAGCGGCCAGTTTTGCCGGAGCGCATACCAGCGCACCGTCATCGCCGTGCATTCGCCGAGCGCCGCAAGCAGCGTGTCATAGGGCGCAGGGCCGAGATTGCCGCCTCCGGCAGCGACCGATTCATCGCCTTTAAGACGATGGCCCGACACTTCAATATCCACCGCATAGGCGCTTTCCCCTGTTTCCACGACATGGGCACGGATGGTTTTTTCTTCGGCCATTGGCGTTACTCCGGTAAGGGGATGTATTCTTTATCATCACCCGGAATTTTAGCAAACCGCCCGCCTTTCCAGTCCGCCTTCGCCTGATCGATGCGTTCATGCGAACTGGAGACGAAATTCCAGTCAATATAGCGCAGCTCCGGAAACGGTTCACCGCCCAGCAGCATGAACCGTGAAGGGCCGGCAGCTTCGACCGTGATGGCATCTCCCGGCTGGAACACCGGAAGCATTTTTTCCAGAACCTGGGTGTTGCCGATGCGCAGACTTCCTTCCAGCAGATAAAGTGCCCGTTCCCGGTACTCGCCGGGCAGCGTAACGGAGCCGCCGGGCTGCATGGTCACCGCCGCATAAAACATCGGGCTGTAGACTTTCACCGGTGCTTCACGGCCAAAAGCGCGGCCCGCCACGAGGCGTACCGTCACATCCGAAAATGTGAATTCCGGGAGGCTGGCCGCCGCATGATGAAAAAACTCCGGCGCGCATTCTTCATATTCCTTCGGCAATGCCACCCAGCTTTGCAGCCCATGCACGCCATGCGGGCGACCACGTTCGCCGGCGCCCGTGCGCTCGGAATGGGCGATCCCGCGCCCGGCGGTCATCCAGTTGACATCACCCGGTTTTATCGCCTGGTGCGAGCCCAGCGTGTCCCGGTGGATGATCTCACCCTCAAACAGGTAGGTAACGGTGCTCAGGCCGATATGCGGGTGCGGGCGCACGTCAATGCCCTTGCCCGCCTCAAATTGAGCCGGGCCCATGTGGTCGAGAAAGATAAACGGCCCCACCATGCGCCGCTTGGCATAAGGCAGGATGCGATGCACGCTAAAGCCGCCCAGATCCTTCTCGCGCGGGGTGATTGTGAGTTCAATTGCGCTCATGGAAGAGAATGTATAAAAAATTAAGTTGATTTACAACCGCCTCGCCAGGGCCTAGGGTGCCCGCCCGTTCTGTTATCACAGCAGAAGCGGCGGAAAATCTCATCAAAAGAAAGAAGGCTGTGTAATGAAGTGGTTGGACGATGCAAGGAAGGACATAAGGAGCCTCCTGGAGAAAAACTACCGCGACAAAATGCAACAAGAGCTGAATAAGAGGCTTGCAGCGTGTGAACGAGTGAATGGCTACCCTATCGATCTTAATTTATTGGAACAACTCAATAAAAAATCGGAGGAGGATTCGCCAGTAATTGAGTTTATTGAAGGTTTGCGCGAACGGCTCGTACCAAGCATGTCTAAGGCAATCAATCGCCTTGCCCTCGCCGGATATGATTTGGCGCGGCATGGCAACATTATACCGGAAGGCCTTCCTCCCGAAGTGGATAGCACCGTATATGCGGCACATGCTGCCGCAGTTCAGGAAAAGATGTATGAGAAAATACTGGCGACGCTCAGAGCCTATGCCACCGATACGCATCATGACCCGGCAGCCGTCACCGAAGAATTTAAGATTCGCGGCACCTTACTGGCCCATGGGTTAGCCCGTGGCGTGCCCCCCGGCAAATGACGCTGCCAAGGCTAAAAGACCGTCTTCGCCATTCCCATCATCTGCTCCATATCGGGCGCGTCCGCAACACAGAGCGCATGCCACGGCACCTCGCGCAGGCGTGAGGCGACGGCTTCGCTGATGCAGACGGCACGCATGGCACGGTGGACCTGCGCAAGACCGTGCTTTTGCACAAGACCGACATAGGCCTGGGCGGTGCGCTGCGAGAAAAACAATGCGCCCGTTATGTGCCCTTTTGCCATCCGGCTGCAAAGAGGGGCGGAGAAGGCCTGCGCCGCGACGGCACGGTAGAGAATGGCCGAATCAACGCGAAAGCCTTTGCGCTCCAACTCCGGCGCGATGTCAAAGTGAATATCTTCGCCACGCACATACAGCAGGGAAGCGGCGGCATGGCTATCCGCAATTTTACCGGCAAGCATCTCCGCCGTTTCGGCCCAAACGGAGCACGAGTACCCCCTGGCCACAGCATAATGCGCGGTCGCGATGCCGACGCAGAAGAGGGGAATATCGCGCATCGCGGTCATTTCCGCCAGCGCCTGCACCCCGCGCTTGCTCGTGGTGATTATCGCCTGCGGCTTAGCTTCCAACGCAGGCTTATTTTCCGGCAGAAATTCGATACGCAGCAGCGGCTCGCTAAGGGGGGTAAATCCCCGTGCCGCGAGCATGGCGGCCAGCGGCTCCGCCTCTTCTTCCGGGCGGGTGATGAGGACGGTCTTCATGCACACCAGTCTTTGCCGCCGCGCGCCAGCAATTCCGCGCCCGCGTCCGCTCCCAGCATTTCGGCGTCCTTCGCATCGCCTTCGCGCGCCACGCGCAGATGAGCGGAGCCGTCCGGCCTTGCGATCATGGCGTTTAAATGCAGCCGTCCGTTTTCGATATGCGCATACGCGCCGACGGGCGTCCGGCACGAACCGCCGAGGGCCGCAAGCACACTGCGTTCGGCCAGCATGGCGCAGTGCGTGGGCGCATGCTGAATCGCCAGCAGCATCCGGCGCAGAGGCTCGCTATCCTGCCTGCATTCCACCGCGATGACGCCCTGCCCCGCCGCCGGGATGAAACGCTCCGTATCGAGAATTTCCGCGGCCTCGTTTTCCATGCCGATGCGCCTGAGCCCGGCCAGCGCCAGCAGCGTGGCGTCCACCTCGCCCGCTTTGAGCTTTCCGATGCGCGTGGGGACATTGCCCCGGAATGGCACAATGCGCAGATCGGGCCGGGCCATCATCACCTGCGCGGCGCGGCGCGGCGACGAGGTGCCCACGCGCGCGCCCGGCACAAGTGTCGCCAGCGTTCCCCCCTCGCGGGCCACAAGCGCATCGCGCGGATCGCCGCGCGGCAGCACGGCGCCTATCAGGAGTCCCTCCGGCAAGCGCGTCTCCATGTCCTTGAGCGAATGCGCGGCGATATGGATGCGGCCGCTTAACAGCCCTTCTTCCAATTCCTTGGTGAACAATCCCTTGCCGCCTATTTCCGCCAGCGGCCTATCGGCATTTTTGTCTCCGGTGGTCAGCATCGGAACCAGTTCGAAAGCCAGCGCCGCAAACGCATCCGCCAGCGCGCCGCGCAGCATTTCCGCCTGCGTCAACGCAAGCTTGCTTGTGCGCGTGCCGATGCGTATGGGCGAGGGGAGTTGCATGAATTATCTTGTCTGGCCGCAGGTTCCGGCATTGTCTGGTGTAAGGTTTTTTACGATTCCGCCTTGTGCATCATCTCCGCCGTGCGTGCAATCGCGTCGCGGGAAGCGTCGGGCAATTCAAAGTAAGCCACGGCGTCCGCAAGCAGCTTAAGCGCCTGCTTGGGGCTCATGCCGAACGTCGCGCCGTTGAACGCGTCCACTATCCCCGCCAGTTCGTGGGGCCGGGTTCTTAATTTGTCCCCGCGCATGGCCGTCAGTCCCTCGACCCTGGCCACCTGCGCCTCGGCGGTGGGCGACGGCGGCAGCGTGGACGCCGGAGGAACAGGAGGCACAGCGGTCTGCGTTTCTTTCGCCACCGCCTCGCCCAGCGCATGCAGGCGTTCCGGCGTCAGTTGCGCATCATGGAGAAAGCTGAAATAGACCCCCTTGCCGAGCGGGCCGTTGCTTTTGGACAAATGCAGGCCGGACTGCTCCACCAGCGCCGCGAGTTGGTTGAGCGCCTCCGGCGGCACGAAGCCGATTCCGACTCCTGCCGATTCCGGGCGCCACAATTCATTGATATGGCGGCATTGCCGGGCCGATCCCAGCGCCGCGTAGAACCCAGTGATCGCGGCAGCCAATGTTTCCATCTCCGGCTTGAGCGCGTTCCATATCCTGTCTGCTTCCGCCTTGGCGTTATCGTCCATGCCTCTCTCCCATTTGCGTGATATTGCGCCATGATTATACCTTATTTTTGTAAAAAACTAGGCGTGTTCTTAAGGCGCGGCTATGCTATACAGCGCTGATCTATTTCAAGAGGCGACGCGATGGATACGACCGGACTTACGAAAAAGAAACGCTTTTTCCTGCTGTTGCTGCTTGCGCTGCTGGCGGCGGCGATAGGCGGCGCATATTATGTTTCCGGCCAGCGCGCGCGCGAGTCGGCTGCCAGGCTGGATGTGCTTGAAACACAGTTGAAAAGCCTCGAAGACACCACGGCACTGCATGAAAATCGCATCAAAACCCTGGAGGACGCCCCGCGGAAACAGGGGGGCACGCCGCCACCTGGCACTACACCCTTGGCCGCTGCGCCCTCCCCCCCTCCGAGCGAGGATCGCATCGCGGCGCTGGAGAAGGAGATTGCGGCACTCAAAGCCGCATCCCCAGGGGACAGCGGCAGGATTATCCAATCCATCCGCCTGCTTTCGGCGTTTCATCGCTTAAGCGACAAAGTCATAGGCGGCAAGCCGTTCGCGGTGGAGCTTGCCACGTTCGAGGAAGCGGCAGGCCCGGATGAGTCCACGGCGCTGCCCGCCGCCCTTGCGCCCTACGCCGATAGCGGCATTCCCACCTTTGCAACACTGCTGGCCACGTTCGACCAGGCGGCGGACAGCCTCAACGCCGCTCAAGGAGTGCCTCCGGCGAATGCCGGTTTCTGGGAGCGCTTCAAATATAACCTCGCGCACCTTATCACCGTGCGCCGCCTGGACGATGCGCAGACCGGCAGTTCGGTGGACGCCATCGTGGGCCGCGCGCAGGCGCATCTGGAACGCGAGGAGATCGAGGCGGCGGCGGCGGAGATTAAATCGCTCCCCGACAGCGCGCGCGGCAATTTTTCCGCCTGGCTTGACGATGCCGAGACGGTGACGCAAGCGCCTTCGCTCGTCGATCAGATGGAAGAGCAGGTCATGCAGAAGGCGTTTCATCCCCCCGCGCCCTTATCCGCTCCGGCTCCGGCTCCTGCCGCGCCCGCACCCCCGCCGGCACCGCCCGCCGAAACTCCGTCACCTTCGCCCAAAGACCAAGAATGATCCGCCTTGTTTCCATTCTCATTGCCATTACCGTCCTCTCCCTGGGCGTCGCGTGGCTTGCGGACGAGCCGGGGCGCGTGGTCATCGACTGGGGCTATTATCATATAGAGGCCCCGCTGCTTGTCTTGCTGGCAGGCACCGCCGTCGCGGCGCTGGCTTGTGCAATCGTTTATTACCTGTTCTATTCCACCTTGCGCGCGCCGCGCAGCCTCCTGCGCTCGCGCCTTGCCAAACGGCAGGCGTTGGGGCTGGAGGCGCTCACCGCCGCCTTCGCCGCCATCGCCACGCAGGACAAGCGCGCCGCGCGCAAGCAGATTGGCCGCGCGCAGCAATACCTGCCGCACCAGCCGCTGACCTTGATGCTGGCCTCGCAAGTGGCGCGGCTTGAGGGCAATGAAAGCCAGTCCCGCCTTTACCTGGAACAGATGCTGAAGACGGAAAGCACCGAGTTCATGGCGCTGCGCGGCCTCATCGAAACGGCGCGCCGCAGCGGCGACGACGCGACGGCCATCCTGCACGCCGAAAAGGCGCTGGCGGTCAAGGCCGATGATCCTTGGCTGGTGACGACGCTCGTGGGACTTTATACGAAAAAACAACGCACGCAGGACGCCCTGCGCCTGATCGATCGCGCGGCGCGCAAGGGCGTCATCGACCGCAAGGAAAAACGCAACCTTACCGCCACGGCGTTCTATGAGCATGCGAGGCCCCTGATGCGGCAGAAACGCTACGATCTCGCCATCCCGGCGCTCAAAGACGCGCTGCGCGCCGCGCCCGGATTCGCGCCCGCCAGCGCCCTGCTCGCGGCGGCGCATGCCGGGGCGGGCAATATCAGGAGCGCGCTGAAAGTCCTTGTTCATGCCTGGAAAACATCGCCGCATCCCCTGCTTACCCAGGCGCTGCTGCAATGCCATAAGCCGGTAAGCGCGCGCAAAAAAGCGGCGCGGGCGGCGGAGACCATGGCAAGAATGCACCCGGAACACCGGGAGAGCCGCTTTCTCGTGGCGTCCGTCGCCCTGCAAAACGGCGATACCCCGATCGCACGCAACGAACTGACGCACTTGATAGCACAACGAGAAACCAAACGCGCATGCACGCTGATGGCACAGGCCGAGCAGGCCCTGGGCAATAGCGCCGCCGCCTCGGACTGGCTCAAGCGCGCGGAAACGGCGGCGGAAGAAGAGGATGCGAAGCTCGGATGATTCGCGCTACTGCGGTTTATCCGGCACGAGTTCCTTGGGCTGCAACTCGGAAGGGTCGAAGATAATTTCCTTGAGTTGCTTGCCGCCGTCGTCGCCCTTGATGGGCGGGGGCGGGATCACGGTGACGGATTTAAGTGGCGGCAGCGCGTCCCCCTCCCCTTCCGGCATCATCGCGGGCGACAGGACGTAGCCGGTTTTCCCGGCGGCGGTCTGGAATCCCACGAGCCGGTATTCCTCGCCGGGCAGCGGCCTGGAATAGCAGATGATGTCCTGGTAGGTCTTGTAGCAATAACGGGACTGGGCGTCCTTGACCGCCACGGGCTTGGGCGCATGGCCGATGCCCAGATAATTGCGCATCTTATTTACCGATGCGCTGGTCTCGGTCCCCACCGTATCGAGCCCCTGCGAAGCCGTGTCTTTTACGTCGGCGCAGGCGGCAAGCGGCAGGCAGGCAAGCGCGAAGAAGAGATTGCGGCGCGGCATAAGGCCCCTGTATTTATTTTTTCCGCCGTTAGTATAACTTCGATTTATGCTACTGTGTAATATTTTCACCGCCTCCGGAACATCAAAAGCGTCCTTGTGATGAATCTGCCATTCTTCAAACGCCGGGTGGTGCCGGTGCTTGCGATATGCGTCATCGCGCTTCTGCTCGCGGTACTGCCCCGGCTTGATGCGCTGTTCTTCGACAAGGCGCGTTACGCGCAGTGCAGCGCGCTCGTCGCGCACGATCCGGCGGCAGCGCTCGCCTTCGCCCGCACCTGGCGCAAAAGCCATCCCGCCTCGCCGCTCTCCTGGCACTGCGAAGCCGTGGCGCTGTTCGCCGCCAGGGATTACGCCAATGCCGCCACGATGTTCCTGGCTCTGGGGACCGAGGTGGCCGCCACCAATCCTTCGCTTGCCACGCGGCTTTTCGTGCAAGGGGCACAGGCCTATAAAGCGGCAAAACAGCCCAATTCGGCCAAACAAGCCGCCGCAAGCGCGCTGCTGCTGGAGCCGGGCAATGCCGAAGCGAAGGTGTTACTTACTGAATTAGCAAGAGAAAATTTCTCCATAGGCGCTCCGGGAAATAAACGCTAAAAAAACGCGCCATTGTCATGGAACTGTAACATCTATTTGGTATAGTGGCATCATGGCAGAAAGTCAGGGATTATCGCTTTTTTCGCAACAGCAGCAGCATTTCGCGGGCCTGCAAGGCGGCTCCATGGGCGGTGGCGACGGAGAGAAAGGCTTTAACAACACCCCGGTCGGAGGGCTTACCTGGGCTGCTACCGGCGGCATGGTCAAAATACCCGGCAATGTGAAAAACTTTGGCATCGGCGATACGAATGGGATAATTTCGGGGCTATTTCCCTCGCAACCCGTGAATGTCTTCTCTTCCGCCAAAGGAGAGAAATTTGGTGACAAGATCATAAAAGGCATGGGCAATCCCGGCAATGCCGGAGCCAACAACACGGCGGGCATAGGCGGCGGCTTCTCCGCTTCCTCGGGCACCAATGACTTCGGCAGCGGCGGCTTTGCTATTACAAGCACCAACGAAATCGCTGCTCCCCTTCCCTCTTCTTCCTTCGCGGAAAGGGTCGGCGGCTCCAGAGGCGGCGCTGTCGAGATTGGCTGATCCCTGCCAGCACTCCGCAACTCCTCCCCTTAAGGGAGGGCTAGGAATAGCGTCTCTCAAATAGCTTTAACACACTCTCGTCATTCCCCGAATTTGCGCAGCAAATTCTAGGGGAATCCACTCCTTGGAAAGCCTGGATGGCCCTAGAGTTGCTGCGCAACTCGGGCCATGACGGATAGGGCTTGAAGCATGGCTACCCCCACTCCTTCACCCTCGCCAGATGCCAGTAGTCGTTGTAGCGGCCGGCGCGCGCGGGGATCGGCGTCGAACGATAGGGAAAATCCGCATTATCATAGCGCGCGATGAGGCGCGCGAGCCCTTCCTTCGCCGCCGCGACATACGCCTGCGCCTTGTCCGCATCAATCGTTTTGACCGTGCCCGCCTCCTCGCCGCCTAATAACTGCCAGTATTCGAGAGCGATAGCGCCCGTCCACTTCCCACTCCCCTCGCGGGCGATGAGCGCGAGCAGCACAAGCTGGCTTGAGAGCCCGTCCTCGATGTCCTTCATCAAAGGCAGGCCGCCCGTTTTATAGTCAATGATGGCGAGGCTGCCGTCCATTTTCTCTTCGATGCGGTCGGCGCGGCCCTGGAGTAAAAAATCGCCGATGCGGCAATTGCCCTCGACCTCTGCGCCAACCCGCGCGAGCGGCGCGCGCAACTCCTCCTGCGCGATGACCCATTGGGCGATGCGCGTAAAACGCGGCCACCAGAGCATCTCCATGCCGCTATACGCAAACAGGTCGCCGAACGCCTCGCTGCCGTAGCGCAGAAGCTGAGCAAGCGCATCCGCCGGGAGCCTGCCCGCATGCGCGCGTGTGAATCGCTCCAGCGCCTTATGCACGGCCTTGCCGAAATCCGATCCGTCCGGCGCGCGGCCCAGCGGCTCCAGGGGCTTAAGGCGCAGTATCTGCGAGGCATAGAGCGCATACGGATCGCGCATCCACGTCTCCACCTGCGTCACCGAAATTTTGCGCGGACGCGCGGCAAGCGGGGGCTTGGGCGCGGGCGGCTTCATCGGCTGCACCATGTCCGGCGTATCGAGCATGCGCGCCCAGGCGAGCCAGTCATCGCCGCGCGGCAGGCCGCCCGCCAGCATGTCGAGCTTGACTAGCCAGCGCGAAGGCTGCGCGGGCACGCCGTCTTCTTTCCCCGCGCGCGTGAGAATGACTTCCGACGCGGAGGCCAGCATGGTGAAATCATGCGCCGCGAGCCCCACCTGGCGCTCCGGCGAGGGCAGCCCCAGCGTGGCGCGCATCGGGCGGCTGAACCAGGGATCGTTTCGCGGCGCGGGTGGCCAGCTTCCCTCGTTGAGTCCGCCCAGGATCATGCGGTCAAAAGACTGCATGCGCGCTTCCATCGGCCCTAAGATTTTCAGGCGTGGGTGCATCCCGAATTGCGGCCGGACAACGCTGCCTGCGAGCAACTCCTCGAAAATGGCGGGATAGGCTTCCGCCTCCACCGCAAGCCCGTCCGCCTCGCACGCCGCGCGCGCGTCGGCCAGCAATTGCGAAAGCGTTTCCGCCTCGTGGCCATTCCAGAGATCGCCCCCTCCCAGCGCCTCGGCGCAGGCAATATGCGCCTCTACGAACGCCAGCAGCGGCGCTTGCTTTTGCGCGAACAAGGCAAGCAAAGGAGTAAGAGCCTCATCAAGCCGATCCAGCAGCGCATGCACCTGCGGCGGCGCGCCTGCGCCTTTGACCAGCGCCTGGCGCATGCCCTCCACGCCGCCCTCGGGCCGCAAACCGCGCAGCGCCAGCATCTCAAGCGCTCGCGCCGCTTCCAAGCAGGCGATGCGCTCCATGCCCGCATGCGCGAGCGGATGCTTGAGCAGGCTCAGAAGCGGCAGCGGCGCAAGCGCTTCGGATGCCGCGCCGAGTACCAGGCGCAAAAAGACAGCGGGCGGGGTTTCCATGAGAGGCATGCCCGCCGAGTCATCAATGGTAACGCCGAAGCGGCGCATGATCGCCGCCACGCGCCGCGCCAGCGCCCGATTGTGGGTCACGAGCGCCGCCGTTTTTCCTGGCCGCTCCAGCGCCTCGCGCAACAGCAGCGCAATGACGCTCGCTTCCTCCTGCGCATGGGCGCAGTCAATCACCCGCATTCCCTCCACGGCCCGCGCCTTATCGAGTTTAATCGCGCGCCATGCGTCGGAAATCTCCGCCGGGCGCATGACTTCGCTGATCAGTCGAGCGCGAGCGGTGGGCGGCGGCCCCATGACCTGCACGTCGGCGCGCGCGCAGCCGAGCTTTTTTAAAAGCTGCGCCATGCCCCATTGCGGATGGCTTTCGTCTATAAGCTCGAAATAGGCATCGTCCGCCTCCACATCCAGCCCCGGCAGCACGATATGCCCCTGCGGCAGCGTATGAATGGCGGCAAGCAATGCGGCGGTCGCAGGAATGCTTCCGGTCGTGCCCGCCGCAATCACGGGCGTTTCAGGGGGCGACTGCCGCCAGTGCAGCGCCAGCGCGCGCAGCACCTCGCCCCGATAGCGGCCCGAGCTTATCAACCCCTGCTCCTTGGCGATGTGCGGCCAATGGGTGGAGAGTATCTGGAGAAACTCCACCGTCGCCTGCCAGTGCAGCGCGAAAGCGTCGGGCACGATGCGCGCCATGCCGTCGAGCGAAATTTCCTCGCGCTCCAGTTCATCCATAAGCTCCGCCAGGCCCGCCGCCAGCGCCAGCGCGTGATCCATGCGCTCATGTTTGCCGGATAATTGCTCGCGTTGCCGCTGCGTCAACCGCGCCAGCAGGAAGAGCCGCCGGAACGTGAATTCCGGCGCGGGAATATCCTGCGGCAGTGAAGAGGCAAGGGAAAACAGGTGCGGCGCGTCCTCGTCCGCATCGCCTAAAGGCTCGATGCGCGGCAACAGCAAAGGCGCGCCGCCGCTTGCGCGCAGGAACGCCTCGCGCAGGCTCATGGCCGCGCGGCGCGACGGCAGCAGGATGAGCGCCCGCGACAGCGTCAGCGGCGCATGCCCCCAACGCCCCAGCACCCACCGCGCCAGCGTATCGGCAAAAGGCGCGGAGGCGGAGATGGTATGGATATTGTTTTTCACTTGCTGCCTCAGATCGTCTCACACGCCAACCCTCCGTATTCCCTCCCCCCTTGAGGGGGAGGGCCAGGGTGGGGGTGATTCCTGGGTGCGGACAAAACCCGTGGCCCCCCTCCTTCATCCTCCCCCTGAAGGGGGGAGGAAATACCTGGAACTGGCCAGTTTTCGTGCCCGACATTACCGTTTTAACAAGCCGTACATGGCGCCTTCATGGATATCCTCTTCTTCCAGATACGGGTACGCTTTCAAGATGTCCGGATGCGTCTTTCCCGCCGCAAGCAGGCCGATAATCGTCCCGACCGTCACCCGAAGCCCACGGATACAGGGCTTGCCCCCCATGACTTCCGGATCGAAGGTAATTCTGCGCAATGCTTCCATGTCTTTTCCTGTTCAAAATGGCATAGCTATTATACCGAATCCTCAAAAAATTGCAGCGTCTTTATCCCACGCTTTGCTGTTCTTCAGCCCCATACATCATATTAATTCGGCTTATGATTCCACGCATAGGTTTATGCACACATGATCTTCCCGGAGCAACTTTCTCAATCAATGCCGAAATATTGGCGTTTTGATAAAGAACATCAGGGTATAAATCTTTCAAATGTCCTTCATGCAATTTTTTATGTCCGAAATCTATCTGGCGTAACCCACTCCGATTGGTTTCCAGAATATAGCCTCGCCTTTTTGCAATGCTTAGAACCGCATTTATAAAGTCGTCTTGACTCGTAGGCATAGTCATATTGTTACATTGCTGCTAATTTAATATATCAGGTAGCCGTGGTTGGCACATTGTATCTGAATGACAGAATTTGCAGGGTCATTGGGGATGGTATTACCAACACCGATAAAACCCGGTATCATGCGGTCATTAGCAATAGTTGTGAAAACTTCAAATGGCACATACCCTGTATATCCACCAAATCCATTTTTGGAATTTACATAACCACAATAAACATATCCCTGCTCAACATATTTTTCCCAATTGAACATAGCAGATTGTGGATCTTTCAAATTATCTTTTACTACCTTTTCTATCGCCAGTTTCTCTTTCTTGGTTAATTCCCTCTTGGGGATATTGGCGTATGGCTGTGCGCGTTGTTCTAATGTGGGAGAGGGAGGAGCACAACTGCCTAGAAGAAGTATCCCAATAGCGCACAAAACGCATCTTTTTATGATTCCAAGTGTGCGCATTTAAAATCTCCGGTGGGTGGAAGCGTATGGTAGGATGGGCAGTCTTTACATGCGATTCATTAACCGACATTTATAAAAAACTAACTACTCAAACTCCATCAGCAACTGCTCGGCCTGCACGCTGTCTTTCGCGGCGACGTGGATTTTTTTGATTGTCACGTCATGATCGGCATAGATGACGTTTTCCATTTTCATGGCCTCGATCACGACCAACTCGCCGCCGGTCTTGACCGGCTCGCCTTCCTGCACGCGCACGTGCTGCACGAGGCCCGCGATGGGCGCAAGCAGCCTATCTTTCCTGCCGCCCGCCACGTCCTTGGGGATATAATGCGCAAGCTCGGCCACGCGCGGCGTGCGCACGGTGACCCGCACTTCCGAGCCCGCGTGCGAAAGCATATAACCCTCGTCGAGCATGCGCAGCATCACGCTCACGGGCTTGCCGTTGATCGTGCCCTGGAACAGGCGGCGGCCCAGCTTCCATGAGCTGCGCACGACGATGAGCCCCTTGTCGTAGCTGATGTCGTAGCCGTATTCCTTCGCGCGCGCGTAGATGGGATAGCTGTCGCCGTCAATGCTCACCACCCAGCGCGCGCCTATCGCGCGCTCGCGGCCGGGAAGCTGGCCGCTGATGCGGCTGGCGCGTTCGGCATCGCGCAGGAACAGGTGCATCGCCGTGCCGAGGAATACTTTCGAGGTTTCCGATGTCAGTTCCGCGCCCGCGAAGCCGCCCGGATATTCCTGCTCGATGAAGTTGGTCGAGATGTCGCCCTTGGCGAAGCGCTCGTGCCCCAGGATGGCTTCAAGAAAGCTGATATTATGGTTGATGCCGCGAATGACGAAGGCGGAAAGCGCCGCCTGCATCGCCTCGATGGCCTTGTCGCGCGTGGGTGCCCAGGTGCAGACCTTGGCGATCATGGGATCGTAGAACATGCTGACCTCGCCGCCCTCATAGACGCCGGTGTCAATCAGCACGTGGTGCTCGGTGACGGGCTCCTGATAGCGCGTGATGCGGCCCGTGGAAGGCAGAAAGCCCCGGCGCGGGTCTTCCGCGTAGACGCGCGCTTCCAACGCCCAGCCGGAAAACTGCACGTCGTCCTGCTTGAGCTCCAGCCGCTCGCCCGCCGCGATGCGGATCATCTGCTCGACGAGATCGATTTTGGTGACAAGCTCAGTCACGCGGTGCTCGACCTGAAGGCGCGTGTTCATTTCCAGAAAATAGAAATTGCCCTGGGGATCGACAATGAATTCGACGGTGCCCGCCGAAGAATAGTTGACCTCCCTTGCCAGCGCCACGGCCTGCTCGCCCATCGCGCGGCGCATTTTTTCGTCCAGGAACGTGGACGGCGCTTCCTCGATGACCTTCTGGTGGCGGCGGAACATTCGCGTTCGCCCAGATAAACCGTATTGCCGAATTTATCGGCCAGGATCTGAATCTCGATATGGCGCGGGTTCTCGAAAAACTTCTCGATGAAGACGCGGCTGTCGGAGAAGCTCGATTCGGCTTCCGACGCGGCGTATTTCAGCCCGT